>Ga0181525_10000082_pt1 | contig 83269 bp, 74 predicted proteins | sample PEATcosm2014_Bin_48_FD_121100 | JGI IMG/M metagenome (GOLD analysis project Ga0181525, IMG submission 121100) | Peatland microbial communities from MTU Mesocosm Facility, Houghton, MI, USA - PEATcosm2014_Bin06_10_metaG | ecosystem: Environmental > Terrestrial > Soil > Wetlands > Peat | place...
GATGCTCGCCTTTGCGATCGCGCGTCGCTGGCCAGACGTTTTCTCAAACGCGCTGGAACCGGGCTGGGTGCCTACAAAGATGGGCGGTTCGGAAGCACCAGACGACATCAACCAGGCTCATCTTACACAAGTGTGGCTCGCCGTGAGCGACGACGCGCTGGTGACAGGACAGTATTTCTATCACAACAAGCGGCTTGCGCCGAACCCGCAAGCCGAGGACTTCAATCTTCAGGACCAATTGATTGCGGTGTGCGAGAAATCAACGCAACTCGCCCTTCCCAACTAGCGCAAGAATTTTCGCATTCACTTAAACACAAATCTGCTGGAGATACTTTATGATTTGCTGGATGAAGCTGATCGGGCGTTTGCTTGTCTGGAAGAAGCGCACCGTTATCACCAGCCCCTCCCTCAGTTCGCCAACGTGCAACCCGCGCAGACCCGATCCTCCGCGAAACGCTGGCAAAGTCGAATTTGCCGCTTAGAGATGCCTAGCTCCGCTTAGCATTGATTTACATGTCTAAAATCCATGCTCATCGCTTCCGTCTTGCAGATTCAATAGGTTCTGCGGGTCCGAGCAACGCCAAAGTACAAAATCTGTACAATGAAGGCTCGTTGTGCCTCTAAATTATTGAATCTAAAGGTTGGCTCCCCGGCATGGATTCGAAACACGTGAACTTGACAAGATTCTGATGTCTCGCAACTTATTGATTATACAAAGTCGCTGAAGTCGTCAAAAGCATCAAAAGCAGGGTATCGGTACAAAATCGGTACAAAACTTTTCTTCTCTTAAAAATTTCTTTGGCACGCTCTGTGTTGCTGGGCGCATCCGACTCCGTCCGGGCCGGGCTCCAGGCTTGCGCCCCGAGCCTCTTCGGTCTCGGCCCATTCGGCTGACGATCCCTTGCGCGGGAGTTAGACTGTGCTTCAGTCTTTCCCGGTTGCGGCGATGCCGAAATGATTCCATGCGGAGAGCGACAAGACGTAATCCTCCCGGCCATCGCTCGGCATCTGCATCACGGTCTCAATGAAATCCTGTTGATGGGGTTGGCCGAGAGCAAGTCTGTACAACCATCGAAGGCGGCTTAACTGATCGAACTTGATCGTCTGCCTCGACTGGGGCAGTACGACGAAAACGCGATCAATCTCTTCGCCTGGACACGACCACCAGGGGCTACGGCCGGAGGCATCCTCGCTGAACTTCCGGTCTGCCTGTTCGGCAAGCGTAACCCAGGGACTTGGATGCACCCCGTTCCCGGTCAGCGTCGCTTTTCCCAAGTGCGCCGCGAGTGCCGTGCGCACCGACAAACCGCCAAAGCGTTGGATGCGTCCCTCGCGTTGCTCAAGATCAAGTGGACTCGGGCATAGATCCCAGTGAACCAGTTGCCTGCACCATACGTGAAAATCGAGGCCCTCTTGTCCAAGTGAAGTCGTCGTCAGCACATGCGGCCAAAACGGCGTGTTGAACGCCTTGCGCATATCATCGGTTCGCAGCCGAACTTCGCCGCCCGCGGCATTCTCAACCTTGGCGTCCGCGAACGGCATGGCCGCATGGCAACGTAGTTGGAATGGATTGTCTACGTTGCCCGGTTCATACACACGATGGCGGCCCTCATGCAATCCGAGGGTATTGAGGAGATCGCGAGGAAATCGATTTATCGCATCAGCGTCGAGCTTGCCAGCAATCCAAAGGTGCTCATCCAGAACTGACTCCAGGTTTCCTGCAACAACTGCTTCCGGGATAGCATGCGTGTAACGCTGGCCGCGGCGGGTAAGAAGCGCTTGGAAAATCGCCCGGTTGAGATAGGAACGGAGCCCGTTCCAGCTTGCATTGAGAAGCTGGCCATACTTGGCGTTGGCCATGCAATCAGGATCAAAGCGATACAAAGACCTGCCGAGAACCACCCCAGGACTAGAAAGCGCGAATTCCGCGAGCGCGGCGACTTCGCTCAGAGTCACATTTCCAAGTCCCTTCTCGACCGCATCGTTCCACTGGCTCAGAACTCCGTGCATCGCTTCCGACTGTCCGGAAGCCGCGTTTCGCCAATGCGTCCGGATTTCATGCCACGTGGGAAGACCACTCTGCGGCATATGGTACTCGCGAGCAGCTTCTAGCGCCGGAAGGAGCTTCCAGAGTGGCCGCCGGCCGCCCGACTTCTTAATCTCCGCGCCAAGCCTGTCCTTCAAAAATTGGCTGACCTGCCGTTTCATGGAATTCCGAACATCGCCAAGACTGGTAGGGCTGTCCAGCCGTGGATCTGTAAATGCGATGAGTGTGGGCGATGGGAAGAACAAAGCAGGTAAGGTCGGCCGCTTTTCCTTGAACTGCAAGGGTTGCGCTTCCCCGGACTTCTGATAGTCGCGGCCTTTTCTGGACGGCAGCGACGCTTCGACATTGAAGCTGAGGAGGCTTGCGAGCGCCGGAGGTACCGCCTTGAAGCGGGTGAAGATCAGAGTCTTACCGGTGTTTGCGCCAGCGGCCGCCCAGGGTCCCTGTAAACCCCACCACGGCAGTGACGGCGCGATCCACGGGAGCGCGAGCCTTGCGGGAGGCGCGATTTCGTTCAGTGCGCGGAACTGGGGATGAGGCCAGGACTTGGGCGCCTGAAGGTTATCGCGCTGTATTTTTCGGAATACTGGTTCATCGCGCCGTTTGCGCTCCTTCTCCGCGCGCTTCCATGCCGTATATCCGCTGCCGAGCATCTGGATTGGCAACGGAACGGAAAGCCAGTAAGGCACGGCGAAGTTGATGAGATCGGCTTTTCCTTTTTCGGCGATTCCCTCTTGCAGCCGGGCAACCCAGTTCCGATAGACCCGCAGGTCTTCCGGCTTGATCTCCGACTCGGGGTGAGGCTTCTTGGCCGGTTGAGCGCCATTGTTCGGTCGTTCTGTTCGACTCATCACGCGGCCAAGCCGCCTTTGAAGCTCATCGCGAAGAGATTCGAGTTTCTGAAACTCGGGGGTTTCTTTCGCGAGCATCATGCCGCCGAATTCCAGAAAGGCTCGCTCGATTTCCTTCGGCTGCTTGCTGTCCGGCCCGAACAAGAAACGGATAAGTTCGAAAAAGTCCTGATGGTGGGATGCCCCGGCGGCTTCCTCCTGCCGGGTGGAATACAGGCGATACGGTGTCGCAGACAAGAGCAGCACCCCGTGACCCTTCGGCTTGCCGCCCCGCAGCGCCAGCGTAATCGGATCGGGCGATGACTTTGCCGTATCGATCAGCATCTCCCTGAACTTCTGGAATTCATCAAATATCACGATGTCCGGCTTTACATCTTGCAATACGGCCTTCGCGAGTGCCGTTCTGAGACTGCCCATGAACAGCGAACGAGACTTCTCTTCCGCCGCGAGCGCAAGAGAATAGGCATCTACGGCAGCGAGGCCAAGGTGGTTATCCTCGGCAAGAGCTTCCAAAAACCTGTCCTGGAGTTCGCGCACACCCTTGAGATCCTCGTGTTCGCGCATCGCCCGGTTCCAGCTCTGGTCGCCGGCCTGATTGCCACGGCATTTCGCTAGAAACTCTTTCGTATCGAGACTCGGAAAACGGCTCTTGAGCAGGCGGAAAATCAAAGCGCGTTCTTCAAGCCGGCCAAAGCCGCCGCGCCGCCGATACATGGGAACGGAAGTATCCGGCGTCAGCGTGTACAGATGAAGCTTGTCATGGTACGGGCGATTGCTCATGTTCGCGGCAAGCGTAAGCCGATCCGCTGCCGCCGAGGCCGCATTCTGCTCGTCCTCAGTTGGCAGCAGCTCAAGAAGCTTTGCGCGGTTCTGGTGCGCGATATTGAGATTGCTCGATACGTAGAAGACCACCACCGGACGGCGGCGGCCTTTCATCATCTCTTCGATGACCGTTCTCGCGACAACTGTTTTCCCGAGACCCACTTCGTCCGCGACCAAGAAGCGGCGCGGGCCGTCTTCGGAGGTGAGCGTTCTTAGGGCGGCTGCGACTGTCGCGCGCTGGAATCCTTTGGGCTCGCTGATCTTGCGTTCGGTCATTTCAGCCCCTCGGACAGCGTGTTCCAGGTCTTCCGAAACTTCTCCAATAGCTCGACGTCGGAATCGGCGTGTTGCTCCGCCGCGCGGCGTTCGAGTTCCGCCAGATACGTCTTGACTTTCCCGTCGGCATTCCGGAACGCATCCGCGTTACGGGCCCAGGCGCGCATGATCTCTTCAACCGTCGGTACGGCAGCGAGAAGAGGAGACTGCGCTCCATTCTTTGATGAACCACTCGGCGTCTCGCTGCCGGAATCCCAATCGCCGCCCCCATCCTCTATCGGCCGCTCTGCAAGCAGGCTGCGCAGCCACCACAAAAACGTGTTTGGGTCGAGATACTGCGCGATGACGCGGTGATCCCGCGTTTCATCGGGCGGAGGATCGCAGGGTGCGATCTGAAGCCACGAGAAAGCCATCTGCCCAAGCCTCACGCGTACCTGTACAAAGTCAGTCCTCTCCCATTCCTTGATATTGGCCACATGGACGCTGAGAGTGTTGGACGGCCAGGGCTGCCACGGGCAGCCCATTGCGGCGACATCGACGGTGATTTCCGGATTTTCAATCGGCGGGGGTGAGGAGGCGACGATCTCCAGCGCACCGTCCTTGACAATCTGGGTCAGCGACCATTTTCCACTCAGCGCCTTCCGTGCCTTCTCCAAGGCCTCTTCGATTTCATCCTCCTTTAGTTCGGAGGTGCCCGGTGTAAAGCGATCGCACGCATTGACGAAACCTTCGAGACCATCCGCGACTTCCTGATTGACGGAAAGTTCTGCGACAACCTCCACATTTCTGCCGCCCCAGCCGCGCCCCGTAGCGTTGGCGCTGCCGATCCAGAGCTGGCGGCGATTGCCTTTGGCGGCGAAGAGCAATTTGGCGTGCAGGCCCTGGGGCGGCGCCTCTTCGCCTTCCGCGAGTTCGGAGCCGCTGGAGCTTTCCTCCTCGATGCTCTCCGGCTCTTCGCCGGGAAGGTCGGGCAGTGGCTGCTTGCAGAGGTGCTCGAATCCTTCGAATACACGGTCGTTCTGCCGCAACAGACGCTGGAACTCCAGGTCTGTCGAGACAATGGTCCGTCGCGTTTTCGGCCCGCCCCATCGTGCCGCCTTCCTCACCGTCACGGCATCCAGGAATGGGCTGACCACAAATACACGCTCGGTATTTGCAGGTACATCGGGGAAATGCCCCGGTGCGTCAGGGCCCAGAACGCTCACGCGGCTAAGGGTGCATCCCGGCGGGCATTCCCATGTCAGCTTCTCCAGTTCCGTTTTCGCGGCCTTCGCCGAAAGCCCAGATAGTCTCGCCCGCGCTATGAAACCTTCGGCGGCCGCGGCCAGCCCGTCAACCTTCTGGCCTTTTCCGTCTCTCCGACTGACGAGAACCGCGCCTGCCTCCCAATTCATGGCGCGCGTCAGATTCCGGCTTCCAAACCAAATCCGCCACTGGAAATCATCCGGTTCGTCGGCATTTTGATACCGCATCAAGGCGGCCTTCGGATGGAATGAGTTCTCATTTTCATCCATTTTTACTGTCTTGACGAACCGGTCCAGCAGCTTAAGTATTTGCATCTGACCGCTAGGCCTGACGAGCCGACCGGACTGCCCCAGGATGCGAACACGGCCTCGCAGCGCTTCGATTGCCCTGACGAGCTCGACACGCGTGCCAGTACGTCGGCTTTCGAGATCGCACCCGCTCAATGCGAGCAGGGACGTGATGATAACGACAAGATCAGCGGAGTATGTACACAGGACCGCGTGGTCCGTCTTCCATCCATCGGGCGGCTTCAGCAGCTCCGTAAAGGAGAATTTCGGCCAACTATCTTTGCTCATGATTGGCCACTCAGGTCGTTCAACATCTTTCTTACGACAGACCACCGGTAATGCAGCGGGGTGATGTTGTGTCGACCGGGCTCCCATTCGTTCCGGCGCTGAACCGCTTTCAGCGTATTCGCCAGACGTGCCCGGCCCGTCTTTCTCATGACCTCCGAATACTGATACCTGGCGCGCAGTTTCAGAAAGGCTTCCGGCTTGCCGTCCCGCACGTATGCCTGCGTCTGCGCGAGCACGTCGTTCACATAGGGCGGGATTGTGGGCAGCAAAACTTTAAGTGCCTCCAGGTCGCAGCGCGACGCACCCGCTTCGTACTTATCGAAATGAGAACGCAGGGCTGCGCGAAAGATGCCGTCGTCCTTTTTGCCGTCCTCCGTCCGCAGATGCTCGACAAGCGCACCATAGACAGCCCGGCCGATTGCGGAAAGTTCGGCGGCGTCCCGCGCGATCCTGAGCGCCGGCTTGTCGTCTGCGTCAGCGTGCGAATCCAGCTCGCGGGGCAAGGACGTTTCCGGAGAAGGATAGTAGCCGCGCCCTTCCGCGAGCTTTGCAAGCAGCGCGGGAGCCTTGTCTCCCGGCCTCGTAAGCAGGCCGAGCTTACGGCGCAAGTAATCCTGCTCCTTCGAGCTCATCTTGAAATCCAGTTCCGAGTCGGGATTGTCCCAGCCCGAAGGCGGCTTCGGCAAGCTGCTGAAGACCTCCGTCGCATCCTCGTCGAGATTGCCGCCGTCGTCGTCGAGAGGCGCTTTTCGGAGCGAGGCTTGCAGGCGGCGCAATGATTCGGAGCGCGTATTTATACCGGACAGCAAAATGCCCCACTGCCGCAGAGCCGTCCAGTAAACCTGGTCCGGCGGCTGCGACGATAGTCGTCCGAGAACGTCGCCACCGATCACGTCATAACGCTCTCGCTTCTTCAGCCGAATTGCGAGACGTATCATGTCACGACGGATTGCGGCACCGAGATCGCTGCCGCGCGGCTTGTTCTTAGCCGCATGCTCAAAAAGCCACGGCACGAAAAGCGCGTATCGCACGCGCGTGTGGAGTACCGACGTGCCCGGAAAGAAGCGGTCAGCGAAGCCCTGGTGAATGAGCAAGAACCCGATTTCATCGCGGGTATCCTGATCTCCGCTCGTCAGCTTTTCGGCCTGCCGCATTTCTTCGCGCGACAGCATTGTCCAGCCCAGTGTTGGTTTCATGAGCGCCCGGTCATTTTTTCGACGTCGCCAGCTTCAAATCTTCGTGCTCAAATGCAGATGCCATTCGGTCGATCTCGCCCTTGCTCAATCCCAGACCGGCGGCTTCCTTGCGCCACGACGCGACCGCGTCCCCCGCTTCACGTGCGATAGCGCGCGCTTGCTCCTCTTTGAGCTCAAAGTAGGGCGCAACCTCGTAGGCCAGCTTTAGGGATGCTTGGCCGTCATCCTCGTTGATAGCGGTCGTCAGGACTCGTGGTTTTATATCGACGGGAACGGGATTGAGATCATAGGCCGGCGACAATCGCCACCCGGCGGGTCCCGACCACAGGAATCCGTGGTTGCGGAGATGGTCGTCCGTATTCGAGATCAGGATGCTGAAAACGATGCGCCGCCATAGTGCGTGCATGTCTTCCTGAGGCGACGCGCCGTGCTGGCGAAGGGCGTCGACGAATTCGAGGTAACTGCGGGTTTGGTTATCGCGCGCATCGAGCATGCTCATCGCGGAGAGAAACGGAATCCGCGCGCCGTTCTCCCTGTCAAAGCGCCGCAACAGGAGGACCGGTTTGTCGGCGACGGATTCCAGGCGCCACTGGGGAACGGGAATGCCTGCCTTCTGTGCGAGGGTAAGAGCGACGGCTTCCCACACGACCGTGTTCACTTCGTCGCCTTTATTCGGGAACTTTGCGATGGCGAGATGCCCATCGCGATCACGAACGGATGCTTTCGGGCGGGCACCGCCCAGTGACGAGCCTGGGGCCAGCAAGAGACGCAGGTCTTCGTCGCTGTCTTTATCCTCTATGACGTGTTGCGCCGCGGAGAGAAGGCGCGGCAGCTCGATCAATGGCGGAATCTTCGTCGGCTGTTGATCGTTGAGAAACGGGCCGCCTTCTTTCTCGGCGAACCGCAGCGCACCCTGCCGGGCCTCGTCATCGACGAGAAGAAGATAATCAATTTCCCAGACGGTCCGCGGCGTTTGCTTTTCGCGCTCTGCGCGGCGCCGCTCTGCGCGGCGCATCAACACCCGACCCCAGCGGTCGGGCGCTGAATCCCCGATGGCTCCGAAGAGCGGCTTATCGGACGGCGTGTGAAACGGACCGGGTCCGAGTTTTAGCGCTGGTTCGAGTGAAAATCGCTCCCGATGCTCCAGCCAATTCTTGTCATATTCAAAGGTTGCGTTTTCCCGTTCCTTGCGCACGCGCGCCCATAGCCGCCCGACGAGATGTGGCGTACCTTGGAGGTCGACGTAAACAAGAACTTCGCGGTCCATTTTCATTCACCCGCTTTCGGGGGCCTTGGCTCTCTCCGTGGCCGTGAAAGGCGAATACGCTCCGGGAGCTGTTCTTCTTCGAGCTCGCGCCCGACGGTATCATGCGTCGCACCGGCAAGATCGGAGATGCGGTCCACAAGTCCCAGGGCGAACAGGACAGCGGCGTAGTTGCCGATGTAGACACCGGCATCGCCTTTTTCGATCTTGTTGAGCGTCATGCGGCTGATTGAAGCTCGCTCGGCAAGAATCGCCACGGGAATGCGCCGCCGTCGGCGGGCGTCCCGGAGGTCGTGACCCAGCTTCCGCAGGGCGCGCGTGACCGGAAACGGCAGGGGCGACGATTTGCGAGGCTTTTTCATTGCGTCCATCCTAATGGCCGTTAATTGACTTAGTGTATACAAGAATGGACGTTAAGTCAACAGGGGCGACCTAGGGCGCCTGAACAACAACGTTAACCAAATCGCCCACCACCTGAACATGGGCGATTATTACTCGCTGCCGGAACTGCGCCAAGTGCTTCTCGACTACCCCGCGCTGCGAGACGGAATCTTCAGCGCCCTCGGTCGAGAACCCAGCCCCGAGACCCTGGCATTTGATGAATTCGTAGCCTTAGTAAAGGACGCCCTGGTAGCCGATCCCAAGGCTCAAAAAATCGCGATTCCGGTCCCCCTCTTGTTAAGAATTGTTACCGGCATGGCCGCCTCGGCGACCGCCCCTCCGACCGGCGGGTCGCCCAAGGGGGCCAAGAAATGATTGTTAAGGGGGCAGCCAGAAGCGGACCCCGGCAACTCGCCATTTACCTCATGCGTGTTGAAAGGTACGACACGGGCGAGGAAGCGGAACTCATCGAATTCCGCTCCCCCTGGGCCGCCGCCGCGACCGGGAGCCGGGAGAGCTGCGCGGCTATGCTGATCGAAGCCTTCCGGGACTGGCAGGACCTTGCCGAGGCAACGAAACAGGGCAGGGACGGCCTCTATCGTTCCGAGATCAGCCCCGCCCCGGAATACGCGATGGGGATGACACGCGAGCAAATCATCCGTGCCGCCGACATCCTCGAAGAGGAATTGGGATTCAAGGGCCAGGACCGGGTCATCGTCCGGCACGCCGGAACCGATGGCCGCGCCCATATGCACGTCGTCTGGCCCCGGACCGACCTCGATTCGATGAAGCTCATCCCGGACAGTTACAACTTCGTCGCCCATGAGCGTGCGAGCAAGCGGATGGAGCTGGAATTTGGGCACGAGTTTGTCGCCGGGAAGCACGCCAAGCGTGACCGGGAGCGGCAGCCCGAATTCCCCCGCCAGGACCACGATTACGCCGAAGCGCAAATGGCGCAGCGTTCGGGAATGACCCCCGACGAACGCAAGGAGCAGATGACCGCCCTGAGGGCCGCCGCCGCAAACGGGCAGGAACTCAAGAAGGCCCTGGAAGACGCGGGCTACATTCTCGCCAAGGGCGACCGCGGTTATCTGGTGGTGGACGGGGCGGGCGTTCATTCCGCCCTGTCGCGAAACATCGGCCTCAAGAAGGACCAGACCGAGGCTTTCATGGCCGACGTTCCACTTGCCACGCTTCCCACAATCGTGGAAGCCAAGGCTATGCAAGAACAGAAGGTCTTGAGCGCCCAGCCGCCAGCCCCGGTCGAGGCGCAGACCCCGGCCGCTGAAATGACCGACGCGGAGCGCAAGGCGCAAGTCAGCGCCCTCCGGGAGCGTTCCGACAACGCCCCTGCCTTCAAGAGCGCCCTTGAAGAGGCCGGGTACCTCTTGGTTCACGGCCCGCGAAATGGGTTCTATGTCATCGACCAGACAGGCGCAGTGTTCAACCTTTCCAGGCTCTCCGGATTAAGCGGCAAGGAATACAAAGACTTCATGGCACCGGTTGATCCTGCCAGCGTGCCCGACGTCGAAAAGGGCAAAGCCATACAGCAGGCGCGCGCCGCCGACGCTCCCAAACCGGGTCCTGAAGAATCCAAGTTTCTTCCGGCCCCTGAGGCTCCGCGGCCTTCCAAGTTCCTGCCGGAAAAGCCAGCCTACGACGATGCCACGTACTCGCCGGCCCGCGTTGCCGAACGCGAGGCCGCACGAGTGAAGGAATTGGAAGCTTCCAAGTTCCTCAACCTGCCTGCCAGCACCTCGGAACCGCCCGTCCACGAGGCGGCCCCCGTGCCGCCCCCGCAGCAAGTCCAGCCGACCATTCCGCCGCAGACAGTGAAGCCCATCGACCTCTCTTATTACTCTCCGGCCGGTCCTGCCGAACACGAGGCCCCGAGAGGCAAAGAACCAGAGGGCTCCAAATTCCTCACCCCGGCACCTGCCAAAATCACGGAACCGCGTGCGCCCGCCAACGAAAAAACGGCTGCGCCCCCGCCGCAGCAAATCCAACCTGCCATTCCATCCAAAGCGCCGAAGCCGCTGGATCTCTCTTATTACTCCCCGGCTCGCACTGATGAACGCGAGGTACCGAGAGCGAAAAAACCGGAAAGGGCACCCGAGAACCAGCCCCTCCCGGTCGAACCGCAACCCAAACCGGAGCGCGGCGACGACGCCCCACAGCGGCCCTGGCGCGAGATCGATCCCGACCGCAAGACCCAAATCACTAGCCTCAAAGCTTGGGCCGACGGCGCTCAGGACTTCAAGAGAGCGCTCGAAGAAGCTGGCTACACGCTGGCTTCGGGGAAAGGCGGATACACGCTTGTGGACAAAGAGGGGAAAGTTTTCAATCTCTTCGCACACATCCCCGAGAACAAGATCAGGCTTGGAGCGTTCATGTCCCCCATTCCGCTTTCAATCCTGCCTTCTGTTGAGCAGGTCTGGGAAGCGCGCAAGAAGCGGGACGTCTGGGTACCGCCGCCCCCGATTGCGAACACGCCCGCCGGTTGGGCACCGGAGGATCAGAAACACTACGACCTTGAACGATCTCTCATCCGGCGCGCCGAGGACGAGCTGTCGAACCTCAAGGAACTTCATTCCCGGCAAATCCGCGTCACGGAAATCGACCTTGATCGCGAGGTCGTCCAAAAGATGGGCGAATACAAGACGATCCAGGACCAGCAGCTCGAAGCGTTTCTCGCGGCACGAAAGGAACACCGGACCGGGCTCCAGGGCGTGCTCGACGGTATACAGAGCCGCATCAACCCTACGCTTGCGGCAGAGAAGGCTCAGGCGCGTCAGAAGGAATTTGTTGACTTCCACCGCCGCCTCGCCAAGGAGCGCGCTGATTACGAAAATCTGTTGCAGCAGACGAAGCAAGAGCGAATGGAATTGCTGCATGAGCGCCAGGGCTACGAGCTAACGGCCCGCGAAAGCAAGCTGGAAGAAGATCGCGAACGCTACATCAGCGAGTATCACGAAGCCGAGCGGCTTCGCGCTGAATATGAGGATCAAAGCATTCAGGACGAGTTGGAGAAGAACGACATTCTTGGGGATGGTCCGCCACCACCCAAGTTGGGAAAATGACAGGCTCGCTGTTTATGCAGCACACACCGAGCCGGTTTACGAAAGTTGCAAAGCCCGCGCCCCTACAGCACGCGCATCCCGCCTTTACGCGGTTCATGGCGGCGCATCCGGTAATCTCGCGCTTCATCGCGGAGCATCCCAAGATGTCCCGGTTCGTGTTCCGCGTATCTCACCATATACCGGTTGTTGAAAAGTATGTTCCAATCGCGGCCCATATCTCGCCGGTTTTCCATCAGCGCGCCCGGCCGCGCCCCCGTAGTCGCCTGCCGCGATTCTAAAGCTGGAGAGTAATTTTCAGCATCTTTTCAAGGAACTACGACCGGACCAGCTTGAACCCGCAAACTGCCGAAGCCATTTTCGGTTGAACATCCACACTAGAACCGGCAATCTCGTCGTACACCTAATTTCGGAGGCATCGGACACGTTTTCGAAACATGACCGTGTAGGCCCGATACTGAGTTGGGTACCCGATGATCAGAGAAGAAAGTTGTTTCTGCAATGAGTACCCCGCAAACGCCCCTTACGCATAGAGGCATCAATCTATCTATTTGTGCGGTAGCTGCGTTCATATTCCTGGTGCTGATGATACGTTCCGTGGTGGAGGACATTTACGAGCAGCGGTTCGTGATTGCTCCCCCAATCTCCTCCGTCACGGCGGAGACATTCTCGTTTGAGAATTACAACGTTAAAAGGCATGACGAGTTGAAGTCCGCTATAGAGAAACTCTTTCCTCCTGGCACACCCAAAGCTTATGTCGACCACATTCTTGTAGTAAACAATGGCGCTAGCGCAAAAGAACGGCATTTAGCTGGTGCCACGATATGGTTGTCCTACGCAAAACCCGTTCCGACGTTCTTTTCCACTGCCTGTTACGGAGCGACATGGATCGTCAACATATATTACGACTCAAAGCAAACAGTATCGACTGTGGCCTTACTAGGCCCCTGTGGCCGGTATGGCGGCAATTGGCCTGCGCTCAATTTCTGAAGCGACCTTGATGGTATCTGTATGATCGAACAGGTTCAATCTCGCACAGTCACGCTGTTCCTCCGTTACGGACATCTGGGTGAAGTCCGGCCTCGGCGATCCGAATAGCCTTGATAAAGTTTTCGAGATTCTCCACCGCGAGCATGAGGACGATGGGCTCCGTAAACTCCGCGTCACCAGCGATCGGATAGAGCTTCACAGCTACGATGGGCGTGCCTGTTTCCAGTTCGACAGCGCCGGTCGTTTCATAGCCGGAAGGCCACAGGAGTTTACCGGCGATTGGCTTTCCCAGAGAGTGATTTGAGATTTTCAGTTCGCCGTCCCTGGGTGGCATGGACGCCTCCTAACGGTTGTTTACCCGCGTTACTGCGTCGTCGCATCGTAGAAGGCAGGATCGGCTTCGTCCGAATGGCCGAACTTGTCGTAGACGCGCCCGTCGCGAAGCCTGAACCACAAGCCGGGGCCTTTGCCCTGCTTATGGTGATGCGTGGCTTTAATCTCGGTTGATTGGAACCCGTAGAATTCCTCTGGCGTCAGCGCATTCGTCGCGCCCTGCGTCCGCGCCCTATGCCAGTATTTCTGCATCAGGCTCTGATAGGCGGCTGGCATGATCTGCATGGAAAACTCCCAAAAAAGCAAAGGACCGCCGTGCCGCTCTTGAGGCATGGCGGTCCAGTCTCGCTCTTGTTTCTAGATCTTGAACGCCCTGGCATTCACGTCCAGAGGCTTCTTTACGCGGGATACAGGCTCTCTCTCGGCAGGGACGCTTGCGACGCCCCCTGCTTGAGACTTGCTTGAGGGTTCTTCCCTGCCGATCAGCTTTCCGGCCCGGTAGTGGCCGAACGAACCGTCATCGTGACGGAGTTTCCTCGTCAGGAAGTCCTTTTCGCACCTGATAACCCGGTTGAATTTATCGCGCAAAGTACCTTGCTGGTCCCTCTGGGCCATGAAAAATCCTTTCGTTGAAAAAATGAACAATGAAAAATACACCTAGTCCCTTAAGCGTGACCGATTCGCCGTAGTTCGTAAACTACGCGATCATGTGGGTTTTCAAGAATCGATAACCGGCGTAGACTGGGAAGTATAAGGCGTACGCTGTTTGTTGCAGCGCCGTATTTCCCAGGGAAAAACATCAATCCCTCCATAATTCAGATACATCACTTCCTTTGCGCGAACCCGATTTCGCGGGCTGGGCTCTAAGCGCGCCATTTTCAGCGCAGCCGCCCACGCGCAAACGCACCGCGGATTCTCTGAACGGCTTGCAGCCTAAAACCCAACAGCAAGAGGCAGAGAGCGCAGCAGCTTGAACGGATGTTCAAGAATCAGCGGCCCCGATTGAAGCTGGGCCGTTTTTTCATTTTTCCGGGGCTCTGCCCCGTCCCCGGCCAGGGGTTACAACCCCTATCGACCCCTTGAAAACCAAGCCCGCTACGCAGTCCCAGAGCCAGGCGTTTCTTCCCTTGAAAAGTTCTACGATCTGTCGTACGTTCGCGTCTTTATCGCAAACCATCGTAGGGCAGTGCAAATGAACCGTGGCTTCACCAGATTCACTCTTGGCGTTTTTCTAGCAGTTCAGCTTTCGGGCTGTGCGCCTTCCTCCGCCGAAATCAAGCCATCTTATGTTTCGCCGCTCGAATATCAAGGCTATACCTGTAGCCAGATACGCTCCGAAATGATGGTTGTGGCTCGACACGCGAACGAAGTGGAAGGCGAGCAGGATCATCATTCCACCAATGACGCCGTGGCAACCGGCGTTGGCGTCGTGATTTTCTGGCCAGCCCTGTTCTTCCTCGCCAGCAAAGACCAGCGGGAAGAAGTCGGCCGTCTAAAAGGCGAATATGACGCCCTCGAAGAAGCCGCGATCAGGAAAAATTGCGACGTCGCGAAAGAAGTTGAGGCGGCCAAGAAAATGCAGGAGAAGCGCAAAGAAGATGACCAGAAAAACGTGAAGAACTCGCAGAGCCGCCTTAATGACTGACGGAACATCAAGGGCGGCCCGGCGCCGGGGCGCGTCAGGCCGCCCTTTTAAGTTTTTCCGGGGCTCTGCCCCGGCCTCGGCCAGGGGTTACACCCCCTATCGATCCCGTGTAGTACCCAAAAAAAACTGGTGCGCCGGGTTATCGAAAGTCCCGTTAACCGTTTCTTCGGGCTTAGACACTAGTCTGGACTGGCGGGAACCCAGATGCGCTCCACCACCAGCCGAAAGGCTTCTCATGTCTAAACTCACCCTCAATACTCTAGCCTTCACCGCCGTCATTCTCATTTCCGGATGCGCCGAAAACGGAGAGATCGGATTTAAGAACCACCCTGTGGATTGCGCCATGGGCTTTGTCCATAGCGATTGTCAGCCGGGAACGTCCGGATATGACCAAGGCGTGGGAGCTGGATTGTCTGACGACGAAATAAAGACATTACAAAACCAACAAGTGACGGGGATGCTGGGGGTGATGCAGCAGATACAGTCACAGCAACAACAGCAACAGGCACAGCAGCAGATACAGTCACAGGAATTCATGCAGGAGTCGCAGCAAAATTATGAGGCTTGGCACCAGCGGCAGCAACAAAACACCGGGCCAGTATGGACTCCACCTCAAGTCACCCCGGCCCCCCTAGCGGAAGCACCAACGCAAACAATGCCTATTTCACAGCTATCAAACGGCACTACCACCTTTAGCGGGCCAGCGGGGCAGGTACTCGAAAGGGCCTCCACTAACGGTAGCGTCACCACCTTTAACGGCCCTGCGGGACAAACTTTGGGAACAGCCAGCACTAACGGCGGAGTCACCACCTTGACGGGCCCTGCGGGACAGGTACTCGAAAGGGCCTCCACTAACGAAGGCGTCACCACTTTTACCGGCCCGGCTGGACAAACCTTGGGAACAGCCAGCACTAACGGCGGAGTCACTACCTTAACCGGCCCGGCGGGGCAGGTACTCGAAAGGGCATCCACTAACGGTGGCGTCACCACTTTTACCGGCCCGGCTGGCCAAAGCTTGGGAACGGCCAATGGGAACTGATCCCCCTTTTTTCTCCCAATCCAGCGTAGGCGGTCGTCCGCTTAGGAGACCCTCTTTCCCCATTGGAGGAAAAGGGTACTGATGAACAGCCTGTGCCCATGACAACCAGCCGGAGCACTCTTCAATGGCGAACTTGCTTCAGTCCATCCTCTCCCTTTTCGCGGTTGTTCTCGTGCCGCTCAACGTTTTCGGCGGGATCATCTCGGGAATTTGGCTAGCGGTCTTAGGTGAGTGGAGCCTTATTGCTTACGGGATTGGGACTGATCTTTTCGGTTCATTCTTCCTTGCGATACCTTTACTGCTGACCACAGCCCTGAGCGTTCCAGGCCAGGCTTTCATCGACAAACGCAAACTGTTTGCAGGGATCCTCTTCGCTCTGCTTTCTCTCCTTGTCACATACTCGATCATTGCCTTGTGGTGCCTCGCTGTGCTTTTCGTCTTCCTCGGCCATCGGACAGCATCGAACTCTTTCCCCCTACTACTGTGGATTTTTAGTACTGCCACTGGGCCATGGACTTATATGGCTTCAAGAGAAGGGAACAATCCTGGGACTTCCATCAGCCTACTTTCCACACACCTCGCCACGCTTGGAGCCGTCACCACTTACTGGATTTGTGAAAGCTCATTCACGGCGGCCCTCGTCTTTCTATCATTTCTAGGTATCGGCTTCGTTATTCACTTGGCGGTAGCTCTCTCTCTCATTGCACGATCCAGAACATCCCCGTTGGAGGAACCGCCTGAAGCCGCATTTGAAGACTACCCCGATGGCACAACAGTGGAAGACATTTCAACAGTCATAAAGGACCAGGGGAGCTCTAAAAGAACATACACCCATGAGGACGCAAAGGTTCAAGCCGAAACCTGTCTCCGCTACTACTTCCACCGCGAGGGAAGTGCGCAGGGTGGTGCAGAAGCCCTCAACTGGCTTCACAGGGCAGCCGAGCAAGGACAAGCAGATGCCCAGCATAACCTTGCCACTTTTTACACCATAGGGTGTGGCGTCGCGCAGGACGAAACGGAAGCAGCCAAGTGGTGTCGCAAGGCCGCTGAGCAAGGACTAGCGGAAGCTCAGTCGACTCTTGGCCTTCTCTATCAGACCGGACAAGGTGTTCCTAAGAATTACGCCGAAGCCTACTTCTGGGCCTTTCTAGCGGCAACTGCCGGAGCCAAAGACTCTCTTGACCTGTGCAACCGGATCGCAGGCCTTCTTACACCGCAGCAAATATCCAACATACAGAGGCGCGCGCGGGAGTGGAAACCTGCCTGCCTCTGACGACCATGCCGGGAGGGTAGCGAAGTTTCTCACTGCGGGCTCTATCCTCTCCTAAGGCTTTAAGCCAACGTCTGATCGGTTAAGCAGCGTACCGGCTGAAAACCACCACCACAACCAGGCTCCACGACCATTCGGACATTGAAAACGCGACAGATACCAATCGGCCCGCAGTTTGCATAGATCCGATGCGAAATGAAACCGGGCTCTGACATGCCGATCAAAACTGCTACGCAGCTATGCGTAGGACGAACACTGTCCCGGAACCTTTCGAACGCCCGGCTGCTCGTGCGTTGGCGGAAGAAAAATACTATAGCCCTAAGGAATTGGCGGCGATGTGGAACTTCTCCCCGGCAACCATCCGAAATTTGTTCAGGAACGAACCCGGCGTTTTGAAATTGGAAGGTATGGGTCAAGCCTGCGGAAAACGCTCCTACACAACCTTCTCAATTCCGGAATCAGCGGCTTTTCGTGTTCGCGAGCGTCTCGCTCAGAAGCCGTTCAAGGCGGAGTTTCCGAGACGCAACCCACGGCGCGTAGTATTTCTCCGTGACCGCAATAGAGGAGTGGCCTAACAGTTTCGAGACATCCTCCAACGGCACGCCCTTCGTCAACAGCCGCACCGCGAACGTATCCCTCAGGCGGTGCGGCCGGCAGTCATCAATCCCGCACGATTTCCCGATAGCCCGCAAACGTTCGTAGACCGCTTGCCCGAGATAGTCGGTTTCTTCGTCTTTGGCCACGGCTCTGTAAGCGAAGGGAAGCGCCTCCGAAAACCAGGCACAGCCATCGATTGCTTTCTTCAGCCGCGCGGTCAGATAGACGTCGATCGTTCTCGGCGCTTCGTTCTTTTTCGACTTGCGCGGGTTGAACGAATAGATCCACAGGAATTTCGATTTCTGGCACTTCGCCGGATTGAACTTCACCGCGTCGCTAACCCGCAAGCCCGTTTCCAGCATCAAATCGATCAGGAGCCGAAACGTCTTGCCGTTCTTCGCATAGCCCGTTGTGCCGCCGTTCAGGTTTTCGGCAGCCTCCAAGATCAGCGGCACTTCTTTTTCCGTATAGGGCTGTTTCTGTTCATAGACCGCTTTATGCGGCTTGATCTTGTCAACGAGGGGTTCAACTATCCAGCCGCGGCGATAAGCGTCACGGAGGAAATGCGCGAGCTTGGCGAGGCTCGTGCCCTTGGATGTTCCCGCGAGCCCCGCGAGACCGTAGGTTTTGAAATCCTCTAGCAGATCGACGTTCAGTTCGCGCATGAAGAACCGGTTCTTGCCGTGCGCGAAATCCTTCAGCCGTCCGAGCAGGAGCTTGTATTGCGCGAGGGTCTTGGGCTTCACATCGTCACGCCCGTCCAGATAGCGCACGATGCAATCATCTAGCTTCGGCCCGTGAACCGTCTCGTCCTTGCTGCTGGCGCCGATGGCGCGAAGCTTCGCTTCAGCCGCTGGCCAGTCGCGCAGGCCCATCGCCTGGCGCGGAAACTGTTCGGTGTCGGTGCTACCCGTCAGCCAGATCGGGCAGTCGCAATCCTTGAAATATTTCTTCTCGTAAGCCTTGAGCCGCAGCTTGTGGACCCGGCAATCTATGGAGTGTCGGCGGTAGATAGTGAGGGGCACAGGGCCATTCTACACCCTGTTTTTGTACCACCCTCTGTACAAAGCTTTTGTGGCCTCACCTAAGTCATTCATTCCTTTAGGTTTGGCTCCCCGACATGGATTCGAACCACGATTCACGGCTCCAAAGGCCGCTGTCCTACCATTAGACGATCGGGGAGTATGGCGGTGGACACCGCTTTCTTTTCAAGGTAACACGCGCTCACGTATGGGCTTGGAGGCGCAGTGCGAGTGGCTGAGGCCAGCGGTGCGCCTGCGGCCTACCAATCGGAGTAATTGGTGCCATCGAGCGCCACCGCGTTTGAGCTGCTGTGGACATCGAAGATCCCCGGAGGCTGGTTGCTGCCGCCCGCTGGAGTGTCTTCCATAATCAGTTTCCAGTTCGAGTTCGAGCCGGTGATGGGATCGGCCGGAACCTGGCGCAGGTAGCCTTCCGAGACCAGATCGTCGAGCGTTGCCGGGGCGTAGCCCTTGTCAACCGTGTACTCGTCGATCATGGTGCGCATGGTGAATAGGTTGTTGTGGAGCACGGTTTCGCGCGACCGCAGAATCGATTTGTTGTAAATGGGGATGGCGATGGCGAGCAGAATCGAGATGATCGCCATGACGATCATCAGCTCGATCAGAGTGAAGCCCGGTGGGAGTGCGCGGCGGCGCGCAAGCGCGGCGCGCGGCTTTCTCAATATCCCGGGCGTGGCCAATACGCTACCACTCGGCATAAGCTGTCCCGTCCGGGGCGAGGTCGCTGGTTTTCGAGTACACGTCGAAGACATTCTGGCCACCCCAGGAAGATGAGGTCGGATCATCCTGCATGCTGCGCTTTCCCCAATCCGTGTCGCCCGTAAAAGGATCCTTGGGGATCCGGCGCAGAAAGCGGACCTTGCCCGACCCCTGGCCGAGGCCGGTAATAACGTTATTCATCTTCACTCCGTCGACGAGCACGTCAAGCGTCGGCGGATAGCAGTACTCGTCCATTTTGCCGGTGATCTTTCCCGCGTCGCACATGTCCTTGTACTTGTCGATGGCCTTTCGCATATCGAGCAGCGCGTAGCGGAGCTCCTTCTCCCTGGCGCGGCGCACCTGAAAGCGGGCAATCGGCAGGGCCATGGTGGTGAGAACCAGGAGGATGGTGAACGAGACGATCAACTCGATCAATGAGAAACCGGCCTCGAGTGGGGGGGGCGGTGCGAGAGTGGGCGCTGCGGGGATGGGCGACCGGGGGGTCGCCTGCGGACCGAGGGGTCCTGCTCCGAGGCGGAGAGCGCCCCACCAGAAGACATCTATGGCACGGATCCGAAAATTCATGGCTGCGGTTGAGAGGGTTGGGCCGGAGCCGGCGGCGGCTGGGGCGGCGTTGCGCCAGTGCCGGGAGGCCCACCGAGTGACGGGCGCGGTACAAGTGTGGTGGATGGCGGCGCAGGAGCGGGCGCCGCAGGATTGGGCGCGGCGGGGACGGGTGCAGCAGGCTGACCTGCAGCGGGCTGCGGAACAGGCGCGACGACGGCCGGAACGGGCACCACAGCGGACGGAGCGGGAGTGGCGTTGGAGGGAGCGGCGGCGGCAGACGCCGGTGCGGGAGACTCGGCCACCGAACCGTGAATCACCTTCACGGACTCCTGCGGACCGGTGGCAATGGCGCGTTCGCCGAGGGCGCTCAAATCCGGGGCTCGAACGATGTGCGGAACGATGGCGATCAGGACGTCATCCAATTCGCGGTCGCTGCTCTTCGAGCCGAACAAATAGCCAAGGATTGGGATATTCACCAAGCCGGGAATGCCCGCAGTGGTGCGCGCGTCGCTGTCAGAAGACAATCCGCCGAGGACCGTCATCTCGCCATCCTTCAGGCGGATGTCGGCTTCATTGATGCGCTGGCCGATGATCGGTTCCTGGACGCCGGCAATGGTGACAGTGTTGATCTCGCTCGAGACCTCCACCTTGATATGCATGCTGACTTCGTCGGGTCCGTTGACGTGCGGCTGCAGATCGATATTCACGCCCACGTCCACGGACTGAAAGCTGGTGGTGGCGTACGGCAGCGTGCCGGGGGTTGCGACGGCGGATTGCAATGAGCCCTGCACATAGGGGATCTTCTCGCCGATCTTCAAGGACGCCTTGCCGCCGTCGGTGGCGCGGATTTGCGGACGCTGGAGCACGCGCGTTGTGGAGTTACTCATCAGCGCCTGAATCAGCGCTCCGGGAAGGTTGACCGAGAAATCGCTCGTGGAGAGCTTCCCGAGCTGGTTGAGCTGGAGCGTGCCCGTTCCGGTGGTGCCCGTTCCAGTGGTGCCTGTGACCCCGGTGGTACCCGTCCCCGTTCCCGTGGAGGTTGTACCAGTGGTGCTGGTTCCGGTGCTGGTGCTGGTTAAAGCCGATCCGCCGGGGTTGAACGTGATGCTCGAGCTAAGACCGCCGGTGGCTCCGCCGAGCGCAGCCGAAAGGGTTTTGGTGAGACTCTTACTCGCCTCGAGCACGATGACATCGATCAGCACTTCCGGTTTCGGCTTGTCGAGGTCATGGATCAGTTTCTCGACCAGGTCAACCGTGTCCTGGGGCGCGCGGACGATGATGGCGTTTTGAGGAGCCACCTGGTACATACCGCGCTGGACGTTGAGCGAAGTGCGCACGGCGTTGAAGATTTCGGTGAACTCCTGGGTGGTGGTGGCGTTCTGCACATAGAACACCTTGACCACCTGGTCCTGATATGCCTGGCGCTTCGGCTGAGTGTTGCTGGCGACGAAGATGGCATTGTGGGTCACCGGCTTCCAGAAGGTGTCGGTGAGGATGCCGATATAATCCAAGGCTTCCTCGAGCGAGGAATTCTGAAGGTCGAGATTGAAGGTTTTACTGGTCAGCTCGGGGAACCCGGCCGGATCAAAAAGCACGTTGATGCCGGCCAGCTTGCTGACCGTCTCATAGAGCACGCGCGCCGACTGGTTGTTGATGCGCAAAGTGGCGATTTGACCGCTGATCGGCTGCAGGACCGGCAGGCCCTGGAGCGAATGAATGCGCTGGTCGGCTTCGCGTTTGGCGTGCTCCGACGGGGTGAGGATCTCGGTGCCCGGGGGCGCCTTCTCTTTCTCTTTCAGCATGGACATTACGGCTTTGATTGCCTGGGAGGTGGACTGGCGGGAAGGGTCAACCAGATACGACTTCTGAAATTCGACCAGAGCCTCATCCAGCTTTTGGGTGTCGCGCAGCTTTACGCCCGCGGCGTAGTGGGCATCGCCGGCTTCGGTACGGGCGCGCTTTTCGGCCAGTTGATAGGCGGGGTCGTGGGGATCCAACTCGAGGGCCTGTTCGAACAGATCCAGCGCGCGATCGTAATCTTTATGGGTTTCGGAAGCCAGCCCCTGTTTGTAGAGCTTTTCCGCTCGACGGTTGGTCCCGGCCAACTCCGGAGCCAACATTCCGCAGATGGAGACCACCGCTAGGAACTGCCGTATTCGATTTGAAACCATTGGTTTAGGTGCGTTCAAGCTTATGTTAGTCTATGAGTGAGCTGACGGGCAAAAACACGCGCCCAGGCCGCCCAAACGGCGGCAGGAACGATTCTTCCTCTACATATAAGGTTCATGTCAGGCGGTGGAAGTCTCATTCCTGGCTGACCAATCGTCGAACATGGCAGCGCCGGTTGCCGGTTGACGTCAGCCCAGGGCGGCGCCGGGTCTGTTCCAAATAAGATTGACGACCCTGGTTGCGACGCCGTGTACCCGCAAGAGACGAAATTGGGCGCTTTAGGACGGCACTGGCAGGCGAATCCCCTTGGCACAGCAGATCACCGGAATCAAGATTCTCAGCGACAACCGCTCAGCGAGTCATAATTATCACCTGGGGGACCGTTTCGAGGCAGGAATGGTTTTGACCGGGACTGAGGTAAAAGCGGCCAAGGATGGGAAGATCCAGCTCAAAGAGGCCTATGCAGAGGTGGCCGGGGATGAGGCGTGGCTGGTGAACGCCCACATCAGCGAGTACTCGCACGGCAACATCATGAACCACGCTCCGGGACGCCGGCGCAAGCTGCTGTTGCACCGGCGTGAGATCGATAAGCTGCAGGTGGAGACTCGGGAAAAGGGCCTGACGATCGTCCCGACCAAGCTGTATTTGAAGGCGGGCCGGATCAAAGTAGAGATTGCGGTCGGGAAGGGCAAGAAATTCCACGATAAGCGCGAGTCGGAGCGGGCTCGGGAAATGCAAGACGAAGCAAAGGCTGGGCTCGCGCGGCGGGCTCGCCAATAAGGACGAACACACATCAAATCTATGAAACTTTCCATTCTTACTTCGCCCGCCGAACAGGCGGCAGCCGATGCGCTAGTGGTGCTTGGCTACGAACAACCCGAGGGCGCGCTGGTGCAGGAGCCGGCGCTGGCGGAACAGAACGGCTGGCTGGCGGAACTGCGCGCGAGCGGAGAATTCAAGGGCAAGCTTTACGAGCTCTCGATTCTTCACCGGCCGGCCGGGATTGCGGCCAAGCGACTGGCAGTGGTGGGAGCAGGCAAGAAGGAAAAGCTGACCACGGTGGAAATCCGAAGGGTGGCCGGCGCGCTGGTGCGCAGTTTGAAGTCGAAGGGCGTGAAGCAGCTTGGGTTGTTGCTGGAGGGCGCGGCCGCGGAGGCGCCCTTTGTTCTGGCAGCGGCTGAAGGAGCGATTCTGGGCGGATGGGAAGCCGACAAGTACAAGACAGAGTCGAAGAAAGATGAGCCCGCGGGCATTGAGTCGTTCACTTTGGTTGTGCCGGGTGGAAACGCCGCGGCGCTCGAGGCTGCGCTCGAGCAAGGACGGGCAATCGCCGAGGCGCAGAACTTTACGCGCGACCTGGTGAATGAACCCGCAAATCTGCTGACTCCGGGCAAGCTGGCCGAGGCAGCCCGCCAGATGGCGGCCGAATGCCACCTAGGGTGCGAGGTTCTGGATCAGGACGCGATGGCGGCGCTGGGAATGGGGGCATTGCTGGGAGTCGCGCAAGGGAGCGTGGAACCGCCGTACCTGATTGTGGTGAAGTACCAGCCGGTCGAATCGCGCTCGACGGCGCACCTGGCGCTGGTTGGCAAAGGAGTCACGTTCGACACCGGCGGCGTCTCGATCAAGCCAGCCGACGGCATGGAAAAGATGAAGTACGACATGGCCGGGGCGGCTGCCGTATTGGGGGCGATGCGTGCCATTGCGAAACTCAAGCCCGGTGTCGCAGTGACCGCGTTCGTTCCCACTGTCGAGAATATGGTGGATGGGCGCGCGCAGCGGCCGGGCGATATCGTGACGGCGATGTCTGGAAAGACCATCGAGGTGCTCAATACCGATGCCGAGGGCCGTCTGATTCTGGCGGATGCTCTTACCTACGCAAAGCGCCAGGGAGTTACGCACATCGTGGATGCGGCAACTCTCACTGGCGCGGTTGTAGTGGCGCTGGGGCATTACAACATGGGCGCCTTCACCAACGACCAGGCGTTCTGTGACCAATTGGTGGCCGCGACGCGAGTGGCGGGCGAAAAGACCTGGCAAATGCCGATGGACGACGAGTACAAGGACTACCTGAAATCAGCCTATGCGGATCTGCCCAATATTGGAGGGCGCTATGGGGGCTCGATCACGGCCGCTTGGTTTCTGCGCGAGTTTGCCGACCCGACTCCCTGGGTGCACCTCGATATCGCCGGGACAGCCTGGCTCGACGAAGGCAAGGGATGGCTGTCGAAGGGCCCAACGGGAGTTGGGGTTCGGTCGTTTGTGGAACTAGCACTCGATTGGAAGTGATGTTGTGGAGTCGCGAATTCTGGCTTAATTGTGGGGCGGACTCCCTGGTCCAGGCGGGTCCCCCGGACCCGCTCTTCGCCAAGGAGATCAGGCGCGTGGACGAGTGAAAAGGCCGACGAGGGCGTCGGCCGCGGACCAGGGGGTCCGCCCCACAACGGATCCGCATGTCCGGCGGTGGGATAGCTAATCGACATTGGGCACTCGTGGCTTCCGTTTCGAGATTCGTCTCGGCATTTGTGGGCTGGAACACAATCACAGGTGGCAAACGCCGGCAGGAATGCCGGCGCGGCAGGCAAGATTGCCCGCGCCACACCTGCGTAGTCTGGGCCGCGCTTCGCGCTTGCGTTTCATCGGTCGAGTCATATAATCGGCTGGTCGGATCAGCCGGCCTGGACTGAATGCGGAATCCGCGGAAGAGGACAACACGATGCAACTTCGAGTACTCGCCTTTGTTCTAGCGGGGGGCAAAGGCACGCGTCTGTATCCGCTCACCAAAGAGCGCGCCAAGCCGGCGGTGCCCTTTGCCGGCCGGTACCGGATCGTGGATTTTGTGTTGAGCAATCTGGTCAACTCGGGGATCTATTCGATTTATGTCCTGATCCAGTTCAAGAGCCAGTCGCTTCTGCAGCACCTCAGGGAAGGCTGGGAGGTCAGCGGGCTGCTGCGGAACAACTTCATTATTCCGGTGCCGGCCCAGATGCGTTCACAGCATGAAGACTGGTATCGTGGCACCGCGGATGCCATCCATCAAAACATCAATCTGATCGAGCAGGCCGATCCGCACGTGGTGGTGATATTTGGCGCGGACCATATCTACCGCATGAATATCCGGCAGATGGTGGAGTACCACGTCGAAAAGCGCGCCAGCGTAACGATAGCGGCAATACCCGTAGAGAAGCATTTCGCCAGTGAATTTGGCGTGATCGAAACGGCTGGAGACGGCGGGGTGCGGGCCTTCCATGAAAAAAAGGCCGACGCTCCCACCATGCCCGGCGATCCGACGCGCGTGCTGGCGTCCATGGGCAACTACGTTTTTTCCACCGATCTGCTGGTGCGGGAACTATACGCGGACGCGGAGAATCCTCACAGCTCGCACGATTTCGGCAAGGATATTCTGCCTTCCCTGATTGGCCGGGCCAACATGTACGCCTATGACTTTCAGACCAACCGCATACCCGGCGATCCCATCGGCGCGCCGGTCTACTGGCGGGACGTGGGAACGCTGGACGCCTACTACGAAGCGAGCATGGATTTGCGCTCGGTTTCTCCGGAGCTGAACCTGTACAACCGGCAATGGCCGCTGCGGACGGCGGGATACTCCGACGCCCCGGCGAAATTCGTGTTCGACGACGAAGGCCGGCGCGGCAATGCCATCGACAGCATCATCGCGGGCGGAACCATTATTTCGGGCGGCTTCGTGCGCGGGTCGGTGGTGGGCCGCGGCGTCCGCGTGCACACGGGCGCGACGGTGGAGGATTCGATTCTATTTGACAATTGCGATGTCGGCCGGTTTGCGAAAGTGCGGAGGGCGATTCTCGACAAGAACGTGAAAGTGCCCGAGGGCGTCTCCATCGGCTATGACTCGGAATCGGACCGGAAACTGTATTATGTTTCTGAATCGGGCATTGTGGTGCTCGAAGGACACCACTCGATTGTGGACGTGGCAACGATTCAGGTGTAGCAGCGGCAGAGTGCTGCAATGAGCCTCGGTCAGGGCTGAGCGTTGCGCTCCGGCGTCGTCGCCGGTCTCGCCGGAAAGAACTGCGTCAGTGTTAGTCCCACGGAGACCACTACCACGCAGCCAATCGGGTTGTACCAGAGGTAGGAAACCTTGGTAAAGCCGGCAGCATAAAAGATGACCGCCTCGCCCGCAATAATGCCGTAAAAAGCAGCGGTCCCTCCGACGCGGCGAAACCCGAATGCCAGGACGAAGGCGCCCAGCATGCCGCCGTAGAAGAGCGACCCGACGATGTTGACGCGCTCGATCAGCGCGCCGAAGCCGCGTGAACCGACGGCGGCAAAGGTGACGGCATAGGCTCCCCAGAAAACGGAACACAGCCGTGAGGCCCAGAGGTAGTGGCGGTCACTGGCGTTGGGGACGAAGAAGCGGCGGTAAATGTCGATGACGGTTACGGCGGCAAGGGAATTGATCTCGCCCGCGGTTGACGACATCGAGGCAGTGAAGATCACCGCAATCAGCAGCCCAACAACGCCCAGCGGCATATGCGTCTTCACAAACGAAAGGAAAATGTAGTTGGTATCGTTGAGCTCCTTTGCGCCTTCCAGATGAGCGGCCAGATCGAGCCCTTCCTTCCTGACTGCTTCAAACCTGGTTTGTGCCGCGCGGAATTCCGCCAACCGCGCCGGCCGGGCGGAGGATGGCGATTTCACGAGCGCATAGCTGGCTTCGCGGCGTTGCTCGAAGGCCTGCTGGTAGCGCGCTTCCTGTTGCGGCCACGCGGGCGATTGCGCGGCGTGTTTCGCTTCCACCGGCTGGAAGATCGACGGCGGCGGAACGAAGAGGTGAACGGCAAACACCATGGCGCCGATGAACAAGATGAACGCCTGCATCGGAATCTTTGCCATCGCGTTGAACAGCAGGCTGAGCCGGCTTTGCGCAATCGAGCGGCCGGTGAGGTAACGCTGCACCTGGCTCTGATCGGTGCCAAAGTAAGCCAGCGAAAGAAAGGTTCCGCCAATCAGGCCGCTCCACACGTTGTAGCGGTTGTTCCAGTCAAAATGGAGATCCACCGCATTCAGCCGGCCCGCCGCGCCGGCAAGCCCCACGGCGCTGAGGAATGAGACATCGCCGGGCAAAAGCGAAATGGCAATTCCAAGGCTGAGCAGGAGCGCGGCCAGAATCATCATCATTTGCTGGACATCGGCCCAGGTCACGGCTTTGATTCCGCCGGAAGCCGTGTACAGCACTACCAGGACGCCCATGATGATTGTGGTGAGCCGGTCGGGCCATCCGACCACCACCGAGAGCACTACGGCAGGAGCGTACAGCGCGATACCGGAGGCAAGGCCGCGCTCGATGAGGAAAACGATCCCTACCAGCGCGCGCGTCTTTGCATCGAACCGCTGTTCCAGGTACTCGTAGGCGGTGAAGACACGCGCGCGGTGAAAGATGGGCACGGCTGTGGCCGACAGGATGACCATTGCCACCGGCAACCCAAAGTAGAACTGCACGAAGCGCATTCCATCCACATAACCCTGGCCGGTGGTGGAGACGAAGGTAATGGCGCTGGCCTGAGTCGCCATGATGGAAAGCCCCATCGCGTACCAGGGCATGGTTTTGCCCGCCAACAGGTACTGTGTGACGTTTGAGCTGCCGCGCCCGCGGTAGAGCCCATAGCTGACCAGAAAGATCAGCCAGCAGGAGAAGACAACCCAATCAAGCGGTCTCACGTTTTTCCAGGTTATCTCGCCCGGTTGGCGACACAGAGTTTGGAGGGTACTGGAAAAGGCCAAAACATGACGGCCGCGGATGAACGCCGATCAACGCGGATGGAAAACAGTCAGCCCATTTGCGTTCATCAGCCTCTATTGGGGCCGCAGGAAGCCAGACCAGACGGCCCGCGTGGCTGAAAGCTGATCGCTGAAGGCTGAAAGCTGATAGCTCACCCCGTCCGTTCCATAATCAAACCTATGCTGACTCGCCGATCGTTTGCCCGTGGTGCCACGCTGCTCGGTGGCGCCGCCGTGATTTCTCCCGTCGCCGGTCTCGCTCAAGAAGAGGCGCCCGGTGGCGGCCCTCTGCCTCCCGCGATAGCCGCTCTCAAGAACCGTCATTCGGAGGCCAAGCCAATTACGCTCGCGGAGCGAAAAGACCGCCTGGAACGGGCTCGCGAATTAATGGCTGAGAACAAGCTGGATGCAATCTGCCTGATTGGCGGCACGTCCCTGATGTACTTCACCGGGGTTCGATGGGGGAATAGCGAACGGCTCTTCGCCTTTGTTCTTCCTAAGAAAGGACACCCCTTCTATGTCACTCCCCACTTTGAGCAGGACCGCGCCCAGGAGCAGATTATCGGGGCTCCGGAGGGCGATGCATCGCGGATCCTCACCTGGCAGGAAGACGACAATCCATACGCCCTGGTGGCCTCGGGCCTGCGCGACGCTGGAGTCTCCTCCGGCCGCATCGGCATCGAGGAGCGCGTTACTTTTGTTTTTTCAGATGGCATCGCAAAAGCCAATCCGGGCGTCGAGATCGTGAGCGCGACGCCGGTTACCGCGGGTTGCCGGATGATCAAGAGCCCAGCCGAACTAGCGCTCCAGCGGCTGGCTTCGAGCGTGACGATCGCAGTCTATGAGGCGGTGTGGAAGAGCTTGCAGCCGGGAATGGTGCAGGCCGATTTTCGCCGGTTCATCGGCCAGGCTTACCGGCAGTCGGGCTTTCCGGGCGAAGCCAGTATCAATATCGGCGAATACTCGGCGCTGCCGCACGGCTCCATCAAGCCACAGGCGATCCGTGAGGGCACGATTGTTTTGATCGACGACGGCTGCACCGCGGAGGGCTACCAATCCGACATCAGCCGCACTTTTGTGCTCGGCAAGGCGTCGGACAAAATGAAGCACGTATTCGACATCGTGCATCGGGCTCAGGCGGCGGCACTCAAGACGGCTCGCCCGGGCTTGGCTTGCGGCGAAGTGGACGCCGCCGCGCGCAAGGTGATTGCGGACGCCGGATTCGGGGCGAACTATGACCACTTCACGCACCGCGTAGGGCACGGCATGGGAATGGACGGGCACGAGTGGCCGTATCTGGTTCGCGGCAACCGGCTCCCCCTGGCGCCGAACATGACCTTTAGCGATGAGCCGGGCATCTACATACGCGGCGAGTTTGGCGTGCGCCTGGAAGACGATATTCATATCACCGAAGACGGCTGCGAGATGTTCACGACGCAGAGCCCGTCGCTCGAGGAGCCTTTCGCCAAGGTCTGATTGCAGACGTTCACCGTGGCGCAGGCACTTTGCCTGCTGCGTCGACAATCGTGTCGACGGTTAGGGAAAAGCCCCATGCTTCCGCAGGAGTGCGGACGCGGCAGACACGAGTGTCTGCGCCACGTCTCTGCTGAGGGACCCACTTGCTACAACTGGGAACATGAACGTCAGTGTTATTGCGGCCGTGCTGCTGGCAGTGGCAGTGGGCTTGGGCGCGTTTGGCGCGCATGGGCTGAAGGACAAGTTGGATGCCTACTCGATGGCGCTTTGGGAGAAGGCCGTGTTCTATCAGTTCATCCACGCGCTTGGCATGCTGGTTGTGCCGCTGTTTGCCAAATCCGGCGCCCTTTCCAATGCCGCCGCGAATCGCATCGCGATGGTGTTATGCGCCGGCATTGTGCTTTTCTGCGGCAGCCTGTACCTTCTGGCGCTTACCGGAGTCCGAACTTGGGGCGCAGTGACCCCATTCGGAGGCATCTGTTTCATCGCGGGCTGGCTGATGCTGGCCTGGAGCCTGGCGCGCAGGCCCTAGTGCCAGGGTCGGGGAGGATTGCACGCAACGTCTATCGCTGTACGCAAACCCCACTTGGCCCTAGCTGCATTGGCGATTGATTACCCCTAGCCGAGGCGCGACCGTTAGGGAGCGCTTTCCGATGCCCATCACTGTTCTCTCAGCGCAGTTAACGGCTCAACCGAAGCCGCGCGCCGCGCAGGAACCCAACAGGCCAGCAGCCCGGCGCCGGCAACAACCAGCGCGGCAGCCACATAGATCATGGCGTCGTTCGTGCCTGAACCATAGAGCAGATGCCGGATGACGCTACTGCCGCCGATCGCAAGCACAACGCCGATCGAGACGCCGGCTAGGATCGCCGTCATTCCGTCCCGCATAACCATCGCCAACAGGGTAGTCGATTCGGCCCCTAAGGCCATCCGGATACCAATCTCTTTCGTGCGGCGCGATACCGAAAAAGCCAGCGCGCCATAGAGACCGATAGCGCTCAGCAGGATGGCCAATGCCGCTGCGAACGAAACGAATCCTGCCATGTAACGGAGCTCGAGATTCACTCCAGCCATTTGCGCCGGCAAAGTAATGGTCTCGCCGATCGGCACGTCAGGGTCAACCCGATTGGCTAGGCGGATCAGCTCCGGAAGCATTGCCTTTGGATCGCCTTTGACGCGCACCAGGAAGCGCGCGTCCAATTGTGCCGCATTCTGCCAGAACGGTGTGAAAACAAACGGCGGCACCGGCTCGCCACGCGTTTCGAGCGGAATGTCGGCAACTACACCCACCACCTGGCGCGGCTGCTGATTCACAATCAACGTCGCGCCAACCACGTTTCCCGTGGGCCAAAGCTGCCGCGCAAGCGCCTCGCTGACGATTGCGACAGGAGGGGATTCGATAGTGTCGCGTTGATCGAACTCGCGGCCGCGAAGGACAGGGGTACCGAGCGTTTCAAAGTATCGCGGGCCGACTTCGATGAATCGGGAATCGATCGTTCGAGAATCCGCCCAGTCGCGTAGGGACACTTGCGCGTCCCGGCCAAACAGGATGGCGCCTGTGCCCACCATGCTGGCGGATTCGACTCCCGGCGCCGTTTCCAAACGGTCGGCTACGGTTCGCAACACCCTCTGAGCCCGGTCGGGAGGGTATCTCAACAATCGAGGGCGCAACCGCATCAGCGCTACATGCGACGTGTCAAAGTTAGCTCCGGCGATCACAGCTCGCGCACTCGTCGCGAGCAGCCCGGCGATGGTCGCGAGCGCCACAGCCACTCCCGCCTGCGCGCCCGCCAGCCCACGACCCAAGCGGGAGTTTGCCCGCATTGGCGACGATTGTCCGATCAGGCTGTCGCCGCCGCGAGCGCGAATGGACTTAAACGCTGGGATGATTCCAGCCAGAATCCCCGCAACAATCGATACGGCAACTACGGCAGCAATGACGCGGAACTCCGGGCTGAAGTTGTAGTAGAGGGGATGCCCTTCCTCATTGATGGAATAGAATGTGGCGTTCAGAACGCCGGTCAACGCCAACGAGAACAGCATCCCCAGCACACCGCCGCCTGCAGCCAGCAAAACCGATTCAGTGACCAACTGCCGGATCAATCGCAGCCTTCCCGCGCCGAGGGATGCGCGTATCGCGAATTCGCGTGTTCGCGCGCTGTTTCGGGCAACCAGCAGCCCAGCCAGGTTTGCGCAGCAGACCAAAAGAAGAACACCGGCTACGCAGGCCAGCAACTCCGTAAAACGAATTTGCCCGCTGCGGCCCGTGTTGAGGTCCAGGACGCCTCTCGCGCGAAGAACCCGAATACCTGAATTCTCACCCTCCTTAGCTGCCAACCACGATTGCGGCATTGAAGCCGCCATCTCAGCGCCCGCTTCCGCTACCGTGTAATTGTCGCGGAGCCGGCCGATCATATCGAGCGTCGCGCAGCCGTTCGAGAGCGCGTCCACACACCATCGGCACCCGACACGCATCATCATCGTGGGAATATAAATCTCATTGGGATAAACCGTGATTCCACGAAAAGCCGGCGGGGCGACGCCGATAATCGTGAACACGGTCCCGTTGATTTTGAGCGTTGCGCCCAAGGCGGCGGGCGAAGCGTTGAACCAGTCGCGCCAAAACCTATCGCTGATGACGGCGACGCGATCGCGGTCCGGCACGCTATCTTCATCCGGACGAAATAAACGGCCAAGCGCGGGCTGCACTCCCAGCAAGGGGAAGAAATTCGCTGAAACAACCGCGCCATTTATTTCTTCCGATCGACTGGCGGAGTTCACGAAGAGAGGCGCAGTGGCGTAGTGAGCGGCCAAACCTTCGAGCGTTTTGGCGTGATCGCGAAAGTGAACGTAATCCGGGTAGCCCACCCAGCCCATTCGGCGCCCGTGACTTCGCGAAGCCTGCACGAATACAAGGCGATCGGGGCGATCGGCTGGCAGCTCGCGAAAGAACATCGTGTTCGCAAGCGTGAACACGGTTGAGACCGCCGCCGTTCCGAAACCGAGCGTAAGTATTGCTGCGACGGTGAATGCCGGGCTATGGCTCATTCCTCGTATCGCGTAGCGAGCATCCCGAAGGGTAGTCTCCAAAGCGGAGATACCGCGCGCCTCGCGGCATTCCTCTTTCACCTGGTCGAGGCCGCCTAAGGCCAGCCTTGCCTCCCGCAGCGCTTCCGGGCGCTCCATGCCCGCTGCCATGCGTTTGGCTACCTCTTGTTCGAGGTGGAATCGCAGCTCGTCGTCGAGTTCCTCTTCTACGGTTTCCCTTCGGAACGCCGCCCGGAGCCGAAATAAGAAGTCACTCAACATAAAGCATTGCAACGGCAGCCGCGAGGTCAACGAGCCGGTTGACAATCGGCCTGCAGGTTGCCAACCTGCCCCACACTCATGCTCCCCTTCGGCTTCGACAAGACAAGCATACTTCGCTTTGTGTCGAAGTGCAAGGGGAACGTACCGAGGGCTGCTCACCGCGTCCCTGGCCAGGGTAAGGCAAGCACAGTTCGGCAATTCAGCGCTAGAATGATGCTCGAATAGTCTACCTCGTACCCAAGGTCCGCGAATTGATCGCGAAGCGCCGGCGGTAGGCACACCTCCCATCTGGCTTACACTGGAGGCGCAAGCCAGGGTTCACTTCTATGCCTACTCCCAAATCGCCTCCTCCCCCTCGCCTCGCCCCGGCGCCGCTGAGGCCGGAGACGGATGTTCTTACCAAAGGCTTTGACCCGCGGCTATCCGTCGGATCGGCGCGGCCGGCGGTTTTTCGCAGTTCTACTTACGTGTTTTCGAGCCCGGAAGCCGCCGAGCGCGCCTTCGACCTGATGGGCGGGCGCGCCCAGGTGCAGGAAGGCGAGAGCGTCGACCTGGTTTATTCGCGTTTCAACCATCCCAACGCCGAGTTGGTGGAAGACCATCTGGTGCCGCTCGAGCCAGGCGCGGCGGCCGCGGCGATCTTCAATTCCGGGATGGCGGCCATCATCACTTCGCTGCTGGCGGTGTTGAAGCCGGGAGACACGGTGGTCTACACGACGCCTATCTATGGCGCGACGCAAACCTTCATCAACGATTTTTTGGCCGGCTTCGGCATCGAACACATTGCAGTGAGTGCGGGCCAGGGAGGCGAGCTGGATACGGCCATCCGTGAAGCTGCCAATCTGCGCGTCGTGCTGATAGAGACGCCGGCAAATCCGACGATTGTGATGACCGATATCCGGCGCGCGGTGGAAACCGTGGCCGGGTTGGCGGACACGGCGTCATCGAACGGCAGCGGAGCCTCTGAAAGGCCGCTGGTGATGGTTGACAACACGTTCATGGGACCTACTTTTCAGCATCCAATGGCGCTCGGCGCAGACGTTTCGCTGTATTCGGCGACGAAGTACCTGGGCGGCTACAGCGACATCATCGGCGGCGTTGCGCTGACGCGAGATCTGGCGCTAATGAAGAAGATTCGCTCCAAGCGGAGCCTGTTCGGCAATATTCTCCAGCCTGACGAATGCTGGATTCTGGATACGCGGCTTTCCACTGTCGGGCTGCGCATGAACCGGCAGAGCAAGAACGCGCAGCGGATCGCCGAGTCGCTCGCAGGCCATTCGAAAATCGGCAAGGTGTACTATCCCACGCTGTTTGACGACGCCGAACAGCGCGGCATCGCGAAGGCGCAATGCGACTATCCGGGCGGTATCGTTTCCATCGATTTGAGAGGCGGCAAACCGGCTGCATTCGACTTCCTGCGTCATTTGCGGCTCGCTCGCAACGCAGTTTCGCTCGGAGGCGTCGAGACGCTGGCGTGTCATCCGCGAACCACCACTCACTCTGCCTGGACCGCTCGAGAGCTCGAAGCGGCGGGCATCGGCGAAGGGCTGGTGCGCATTTCGGTTGGAATCGAAAACTGGCGCGACCTGCTGCACGACATGGAGCGGGCACTGGACGAGGTGGCCGAATGACGGCCTAGTTGCCAGGCGCCACTGGACCGAGAATCTTGACGCGCAACGGCACTGAGAAAGCCGTGCCATCCAACACCACGACCACGGTCGGCTCATCTTTCACGATCTTCGCCGCCGCATCGGCCGGCACAGAAAACTTGATGGTCAGCGGCCCGTTGGCCTTCATCTCACCCTGGGAGGGTTCGATTACGAGCGCGGGCGGCAGGGAAGCCCCCTCGACGTGGAAATGATAGGGCGTGGCGCTCTGGTTCATGATCATGATCTCGTCCTGATAGTTGGTCGCCGGGGTCAGCTCGGCCACCGGCTTGGAGGCGTGCGGCGCCTGATATCGCGCTGCGATCGTCGCTTGAGCTTCTTTTACCCGCTTCTCCAAATCCTCAGGTGAGAAAAGCATTTGCTGATGCTGATCTTTGGGATCGGGCACCACCCTATCCCCGAAAGGCGTGTGCTCGATTTCCCCGGGCTTCGCCGATGCCATCGTGTAATACCATGTTCCGTCCTGAAGCACCCAGTATGATGCCCGCGGGATGTCCGTGCGAAGCACCTTCACTCCCGGTATAGCGACTTCCTGGTTGATCAGCATCGCCACGTTGGCGCGAGTGTAGTTGTCTTTATAACGGATGTCGAGAATCTTGAACCCGAAAAAGTGGGGCTTCAGAATCGAGTAATAGGCGTCGCGGTCGTCCGGGAGCACGTACTGCTCGCTCTGCCTCACTTTGTCGTCCACATAGCACTGATAGAACTTCGTGACGCGATCCCGCAGCGCTTCCTCCACGCCCGGCGGCGCCTTTTGGAAAGGGTCCTGCGGAACGATCTGGAAGGGAAGTTGTTGCGGTGTCTGCGCCGGTGGTTGGGCCGTCTGCCCGGAGGGTTGGGGCGTCTGTGGGGATGCTTGCGGGTTCTGCCCCCACGCGGCCACTGCGGCTACTAAACCCAACCAGACAACAAAGCGGGGGGTGGCTTGCGGAACAAGGGTCATCTTCAGTTTGAGACGCGCGCTGGACAGATTTGGTTTGGCCGGACGGCAGGGATTAAGGATGTAAGTCAGAATCAACCGCTTGCCCCCTGGCTACCAATCTCAAGGCTCACTTATCCATTGTAAGCCGTCGGGCGCCATCCGGTCTGCGTACAAAGTCTATCCGCTTGCTGACGCGCGCGGTTCAGTGCTGTCGGCGTACTACACGGGGGCAGGTTGCCGATTTGCCCTATACACTCAGTGATCAGATCGTCGCCCATGCGACCCTCGAACCCGCCTCGCATGCCCGCCCGGGCACATAGGTAACGGCACTGAACCGCGACCGTCAGGGAGCGGATTCGGACTTCCGCGTCGCAGCGCAGCGCCGGCGTTGAATCGCTATTCCTCTTCTTCGCCCGGCTGCGCGTGAGTCTTCGCCGCGGTGATGATTTTGTCGGCTTGAAGGGCCGGCACGAAGTCGTAATGATCGAACTCCATGTGGAACGAGGCGCGACCCTGGGTCATGGACGTCAAATCGTTCTGATAGGTCAGCATTTCGGACATGGGGACCTGCGCGCGAATGAACTGCGTGTTGCCTTTGATATCCATGCCAGAGATGCGTCCGCGGCGGCCGTTGAAATCGCTCATCAGATCGCCGGCGAATTCCGTGGGCGTTTCCACCTCCACTTTCATCACCGGTTCGAGCAAACCGGGCCGGGCGGATTGCATGGCGGCGCGGAAGGCCTTGCGGCCGGCAAGCTTGAACGCCATTTCGGAGGAGTCGACGTCATGATACGAGCCGTCATAAACGATGACTTTGAAATCGACCACCGGGTAGCCGGCGAGGAAGCCCTTTTCGGCAGCCTCGACAATTCCTTTTTCCACCGCGGGGACGAAATTGCGCGGAATCGAGCCGCCGAAGATCTCATTCACAAACTGAAACTTCTCCCCGCGGGGCAGAGGTTCGAGCTTAATCCAGCAGTCGCCGAACTGCCCATGCCCGCCGGTCTGCTTTTTGTGCCGGCCCTGCGCCTGGGCCGAGCCGCGAATGGTTTCGAGATAGGGAATCTTGGGCGCGTGGAGCTCCACTTCCACGCTGTAGCGGCGCTTCAGCCTGCTGACCACGATCTCGACATGCTGCTGGCCGTTTCCGGCGAGGAGGAACTCCTTGGTCAGGGGGTCGCGGTAGAAACGCAGTGAACGATCCTCTTCGAGAATCTTGTGCAGCGCCACGCTCAGGCGGTCTTCGTCATTGCGGGTCTTGGCGGAGATTGCGAAGGCGATAGACGGCTCCGGCGGATCGAAGCCCTTGTACACACGGACGACCGCTTTGTCGCCTAGCGTGTCGCCGGTAAGGGTCTCCTTCAGTTTGGCAACGACGCCCAGGTCGCCGGTGCGCAACTCGGTGACGGGCTGTGAAGTCTTTGCAAACGGGGTGGCGATATGCGCGAGGCGCTCGGAGCCCCCGGTGCGTTTGTTGAGCAGCGTGCTGTCGTCTTTCAGCGCGCCCGACATCACTTTGAAGAAGGAGAGGCGGCCGGCAAAGGGATCGACAGCAGTTTTGAAAACGAAAAGGGAGACCGGGTCCTTGGGGGAGACGGTGACTTTGACGTCGATGCCATTCTCGGATGCGTCGATCGGCGGCCCCTCGAGTGGCGAAGGCAGTGCTTCGGCGACGAAATTCAACAGCCAGTCGGTGCCGATGTTCTGTATCGCTGAGCCGCAGAGGATGGGAAACAGGCGCCGCTCCCGCATGGCGGCCCGCATTCCGCTCACCATGTGCTCGATCGGGAGCGTACCCTGCGCAAAGAATTCCTCCATCAACTCGTCGTTGCCCTCGGCCACCATTTCGACCAGTGCTTCGTGCGCCTTTTCGGCGGCTTCAGCGTATTCAGCCGGGATATCCGATTCTTTGCCTTTGCCGTCCGCGCCCGCTTTGTAGGCATAGGCGCGCAGCCGGATCACGTCGATGATTCCGCTAAAATTCCGCTCTTCTCCCCAGGGGAGCAGCACCGGGACGGCATGGCGGCCAAAGGACTCGCGAATGCTATCCACAGAGCGGGAAAAGCTCGACCGTTCGCGCTCGAGCTTGTTTACATAAAAGACGCACGGAAGGCTCAGGTCTTGGGCGAACTGCCACACTTTCTCGGTTGACACTTCGACACCGGCCAAGCCATCGATCATGACGGCGGCCGCATCGGCAGCCTGGAGGTTCTCTCTTGCTTCATTGAGGAAAATGTTGTACCCGGGCGTATCCACCAGGTTGATCTTGTTTTTCTGCCACGCGAAAGAAACCAGGGCGGTCGTGATCGTCAGCTTGCGCGCCACCTCTTCCTCGTCGAAATCAGTGACGGCATTGCCTTCGTCGACTTTCGTCAACCGGTCGCTCGCACCCGCGGTATAGAGCAGCGCAGATGCGAGCGAAGTTTTTCCTGCGTGCCCGTGTCCGATCAGCGCCACGTTCCGGATGTCGGAACTATCGAAGACCTTCATGCTGCACCTCCAAAAGATGAGCCAGTTGCGCCATCGGTGGCGAGATTATCACATCGTCATCGGATTGTGACTTGCCGGCGGGGCGTAAACGGGCGGAGATGTTTGCAAACAGGGCGCTTCGGCGACATAACGCTCCTATGAATCCGTAATCATATGCAGAGCCGCAATCGCGAGCACGCCGCCGCTGTCGACGTCGCTCCAGCCGGGAGGGTCGCCGCGATTTTTTGTGGGGGGTCAACGTACAGCGAGCGAACGCCGCGCAATTGCCTCAGCGGTCGTTTTCCTATATTCTTTGCCGTACCCTAAGAGAAGGAGCGAGATCATGGCAGCGTCAACCCTCGATTGGTCACAATGCCCTGCCGTTGAAAGCGTGGCGGACAGACGTAGCGGCGCCTGGGTATTTAAGAACACCCGGATGCCCGTCGCGACGGTGTTTGAAAACATTGAGGCGGGTTCGAGCATAGAGGAGATCATCGAGCAGTTTCATGTGACGCGGGAGCAGATTCACGCCGTGCTTGAATTTGCGGCCCGTAGCCTCGACGCCCCCGCGGTTCCGGTAGGTGCAGCTAGTTCGACTGATGCGCATTCTCTTTGACCACGGCACCCCAAGCGGCATCGCCAAGGCGCTTTCGGGTCATGAAGTCACAGAGGCAATCGAACGCGGGTGGAATACGATTTCCAACGGCGAACTGCTTAAGCTCGCGGAAGAAGCCGCGTTTGATCTTTTGCTAACGACCGACAAACGGATTAGGTATCAGCAGAATTTGACCGGTCGAAACATCGCTATCGTTGTCCTTGGCAATTCGACTTGGCGCGTCGTGCGTTTATATCTCGAACGTGTTGCCGAGGCCGTGAATGCAGCCACACCCGGCAGCTGCGCCGAGGTGCAAATTCCTTACAAGTAGGTGGGTTGCATTTTGAGCGGACGCACCCCATATTTCTCCCGCGTCCACCGGCGAAAATGTAAAGATGCTCACAATTCGCGAAGCGCAGCCAGCCGACGTGAGCTGCATCCTCGCCCTGATTCGCGCCCTGGCCGAGTACGAACGCGAACCGGCGGCGGTGGTGGCCACCGAGGAAGATCTGCTCCGCGACGGGTTCGGCTCCGAGCCGAGGTTTCAGTGCGTGATTGCGGAATGGTCAGGCGAACCGGCGGGCTTCGCGCTTTTTTTCTATAACTACTCGACCTGGCACGGCCGCGCCGGGATTTACCTGGAAGACCTGTTTGTGCAGCCGCCGCACCGGGGCAAGGGAATCGGCCGCGCTCTGCTCAAGTACCTGGCGCAGCGCGCCCGGAGCGAAGGCCTGACGCGTGTGGTGTGGCAGGTGCTTAACTGGAACACGCCGTCGATTGAATTCTACAAGACATTGGGAGCCGAAAGTTTGAGCGCGTGGCAAGGCATGCGTTTGACGGGGCCGGCGTTGAAGGCGCTGGCCGAAGACGGATCTTGAGCCGGATCCGCACGCTTGGGCCATTTTCTGACCCCCCGCCAGCCCCATGGGTAAGCCTGGGGGTCATTCCATGGTCGCGCTAGCCCCAAACTGACGCATGGGGCTCCATAGTGACAGGCAAGGTGGCTATAGCCTGGCGGACCAACGCTTCGATTTTGCTTGCTATACTTTAGGTTCAATCCATGCCCCCATCAAGTACTTTGCCAGCAGTATCCGATCCGCCCGTTGGCGTCTCCGGCGGCCCGGCTAAGAAGATTATATTGTTGAAGCCACGCGGCTTTTGCGCCGGAGTTGTGCGTGCGATCGACGTAGTCAAGATCGCGCTCGATCTGTATGGCGCGCCGATTTACGTGCGGAAGGAAATTGTCCACAATCGCCACGTAGTCGATGAACTGCGCGAGGCCGGCGCCATTTTTGTCGAGGAACTGACGGAGGTTCCGGAAGGTGCGCGGGTCATCTTCAGCGCACATGGGGTTTCTCCGGCAGTGCGGCTGCAGGCCGTGGAACGCAAGTTGCAGGTGATTGACGCCACTTGCCCATTGGTGACCAAAGTTCACCTGGAAGCGGTAAAGTTCGCCCGGCAGGGGTGCACGATTGTGCTGATTGGCCATCGCGATCACGATGAGGTGATTGGCACTCTGGGAGAGGCGCCGGCAGCCACCATTCTGGTTTCCGATGTTTCGGACGTCGACCGGCTGGACATCCCGAATCCGGAGCGGGTGGTCTACCTCACGCAAACGACTCTGTCGCTTGATGAAACCAAGGATATCGTCAGCCGCCTGCTGGAGCGGTTCCCGAAGATCGCCGGCCCGAGAACGCAGGATATTTGTTATGCAACCGAGAACCGCCAGTTGGCCGTCAAAGCGGTAGCTCCGCTGTGCCAGACGTTGCTGGTGGTAGGGTCGCAGAACAGCTCAAATTCGCGGCGTCTGGCGGAAGTCTGCCAGAAGGCCGGGGTGCCGGCGTTTCTGCTGGATGATTGCACAGAGGTGAACGACGAGATGCTGGAAGGCGTACAGACTGTCGCGGTAACGGCGGGCGCTTCCGCTCCGGAACACCTTGTCGAGGAGTTAATTGCCAATTTGAGGTCGCGCGGCTTTCACCAACTGGAGGAGGCGGAGATCAAGGAAGAGGACGTCCGGTTTACTTTGCCCGCGGATCTTGAGAGTTTTACCCCTCGCTTGCACGTTATAGCGTAGTCGAGCGGGTGAGCAGTATTGCTGGTCGAGTTCGATTCGAGTTCCAGCGACTGGGCCCGAGGGGGGCGCCGCCGCCGTGCAAGAGAGAACGTTGCAAGATTTTGTTTGAAACGATGACGCCAACGGCAGAAATCACACATTCCGTAAGTGCCGGGGTGAGCGAGACGATTCGCAAAGCCGCGGATGCGATCGTTCGAAACCAGCACCGCGAAGGTTTCTGGTGCGCGGACCTGACGGCCGACAGCACTCTGGAATCGGATTACATCCTTCAAGAGCTTTGGGACAATCCACCTCAGAACGGGGTCTGGAATCCCCCGTCGCGGGACCGCATCGGCCGGGCTGTAGCCGCGATTCTTGCGCGCCAGCTCCCTGACGGCGGGTTCAATATCTACCTGCAGGGACCTTCGGAAGTGAGCGCTAGTGTCAAGGCATATTTTGCCCTGAAGGTGGCCGGCCTGCCGGTGGATGAGCCCCGCATGCAGCGCCTGCGCCGGCGCATACTCGAGTTGGGCGGTTTACAGGCGGCCAACTCGTACGTGCGCATCAACCTGAGCCTTTTCGGACTTGTGCCGCGCGAAGCCTGTCCATCGATTCCCCCGGAGATTATCCTGCTGCCGGGCAAGTTCATCTACCAGATGTCGTCATGGACCCGGGCCATCGTGATCCCGCTCGCCATCGTGTTTTCGTCCGACCCGCGGCGGCCGGTGCCGGCCGGTTTTCATGTGAACGAGCTTATCCAGGAGGGTGTTCCGCTCGGCTTCCCACACGATTCGAAGCTATTCACCTGGCGAAATCTGTTTTTCCTGATTGATCGCGGCCTCAAGTTTTATGAGCGTTTTCTGCCCATGTTCCGGCGGCGCGCGGTGAATCGCTGCGCAACGTGGATGATTGACCACTTTGCCGGAAGCGACGGGATAGGCGCCATCTACCCATCCATGCAGTACGCCATCATGGCGCTGGATGTGCTGGGCTACGCCAAAGACCATCCATTGCGTGTGAAGGCCCGGGCGGAATTTGACAAGTTATTGGTGGACGATGCCGAGCGCGGCTTCTTTCACCAGCCCTGTTTTTCGCCGGTTTGGGATAGCGCGATCGCTGGATTCGCTCTCGGCGAGGCGGGCGCGGCAGAGGCAAGCCTGACGCGGAGCGCGGACTGGCTGCTGTCGAAGGAAGTGCGCACCAAGGGCGATTGGTCGGTGAAGCGGCCTTCAGTCGAGCCCTCAGGATGGGCTTTCGAGTTTAACAACGAGTTTTATCCGGATATCGACGACACGGCGATGGTGCTGCTTGCGTTCAAACATGCGCAAGCCACGGATCGAGTGAAACAGCGGGAGTGCGAAGAGCGAGCCATAAACTGGCTGCTGGCGATGCAAGGCAGGGACGGGGGCTGGGCGGCATTCGACGTGGATAACAACTGGCAGTTTCTCAGCCACGTTCCGTTCGCCGATCACAACGCCATGCTTGACCCATCGTGCCCGGACATCACGGGACGCGTGATGGAGGCGCTGATAGGTTGCGGGTTAAAGCCCGAGCATGCGGCGATACAGCGAGGGATCGACTACCTGTGGCGTGCCCAGCAGCAGGATGGAAGCTGGTATGGCCGATGGGGAGTGAACTATCTGTACGGGACCTTCCTGGCGCTGCGGGGCTTGCAGGCAGCGGGCGTCAGCGACCATGAACCCGGCATCCAGATGGCTCTGGAATTCATCCGCGCTTACCAGAATCGCGACGGAGGCTGGGGCGAGAGCTGCGCCAGCTACGACGCAGGCCGGTTCGTTGCGAATCCGAACACCCCGGCAAAGACGGGGAGCACACCTTCGCAGACCGCCTGGGCGGTGCTGGGGCTGCTGGCGGGCGGAGACACACGCAGTTCGAGCTTGCATAAGGGAATCGAGTACCTGATCGAGACGCAACGCCGCGACGGGACTTGGGACGAAGAATACTCTACGGGGACCGGTTTTCCGAAGGTCTTCTACCTGGCCTACACCGATTACCGCAACACGTTTCCGCTATTGGCGCTGGCTTGCTATCGAAAGGCCATGGCGGCGTTGCGGGAAGAATCCCAGTAGCGCTTTTCCTTAAGTCACGGGCTTGCACCTTGAAACCGACCCTTGTCACTGGCGCCAGCGGATTCCTAGGCTGGCACATTGCACGCTTGCTGCTTGATCGCGGCCACAAGGTGCGCGCTTTGTGCCGCGAGAAGAGCGTGATTCGCGAGTTGGAAGTAGAGCGGGTGACCGGCGACCTCACTGACCGCGCATCGCTCGACCGCGCCGCAGCCGGCTGCGGTCTGGTGTTTCACGCGGCAGCGGAGTACCGGTTGTGGACCAAGCATCCGGAGACCCTGTATAAAACCAACGTAGAGGGCACGCGGAATCTGCTGGAAGCCGCGGGGGCAGCCGGGGTCGAGCGGGTTGTCTACACCAGCACGGTCGGCTGCATTGGCATCCCGAGAAATGGCGTGGGCGATGAAACTACGCCGGTTTCCCTGAATGACATGGAAGGGCATTACAAGCGATCGAAATGGCTTGCCGAGCAGGTTGCCTTCGAGAAGGCTTCGCAAGGGCTGCCTGTGGTGATCGTGAATCCGACTGCGCCGGTAGGCGACCATGACTGGAGGCCAACGCCGACCGGCAAGACCATCGTCGATTTCCTGCGCGGCCGCATTCCCGCGTATATCGATACCGGCTTGAACCTGGTGGATGCTCGCGACATTGCGCTAGGCCATCTTTTCGCGGCCGAGCACGGGCGCTGCGGCGATCGCTACATCCTGGGGTGCGAGAACCTGACGCTCGAGCAAATCCTCGAGCGCCTGGCAGTGATCTCCGGCCGCAAACCGCCCACTACGCGGCTACCTTATGCCGTCGCCTATTTGAGCGGCCTCGTTTCCACGGGGTGGGCCGGCGTTACGGGAATCGAACCGCTGGCGCCGCTGGAAGGCGTGCGCATGGCCCGCAAGAAGATGTGGGTAAGGCAGGACAAGTCATTCCGGGAGTTGGGGTTCGAGCCCGGCCCCGTGGATGAAGCGCTAAAAAGAGCGGTGCATTGGTTTCAATCGAACGGTTACTGTTAAAGAAGCGGCTCGGTACGGCCGGCGAGGCAAGTCGACTTTTTCATGGCCATTCTTTTTGTTGCATCGGAATCCTTCGAGTTGAAGCCCTTTGCGGCTTATCTGACTGGTTGCCGCAGCCTGAACTGGCCCCTTGACTATGCCGAAGAGGGGGTGCTGGAGGGGCAGCGCGCAATCCTGGTGGCCAATGGCGCGGGTCCGGCGCTGGCCGCGCAGGCGGCAGAAGTGGCTCTGCGGGCCGTGATGGTGGCCGAGCTTTCTTCGTCGAAGCTCGAGGCGATTGTCAGCGTGGGCATTTGCGGCGCACTCGATCCGGCGCTGCAACTGAATCAGGTGGTGGTTGCCGACAGGGTGGTCGCGCTGGATTCGCATGAATCGTTTGACTGCCAGAAGCCAAACGGCCAGGGCGCGGCCGTCACTGGCGTGGTGCTCTCCGTGGACCGGGTGGCGTGGACGGTGGAAGAAAAGGCCGCTCTTCGAGCCCAGGGCGGCGACGCGGTGGAGATGGAGGCAGCCGGAGTTGCGGCGAAAGCACGACGGTCGGACCTGCCTTTCTTCTGTATCAAGGTAGTGAGCGATCGGGCGGAAGAGCCCTTGCCGATGGATATGAACCAGATGCGGACCCGGGAGGGCCGGTTCGCTCGTGGGAGAATAGGGAGTTACGCCATTACGCATCCGAACGCGCTCGGGGGCCTGTTACGCCTGAAGCGGCGCGCAGACGATGCCGCACAAGCATTGGGAGGATTTCTTGTCAGTTGCCGAATTCAGCCCGAGCGAGCTTCGGAAAAGCATGAATCTACAAAGGCTTGACAGCCCGATGCCGGAGAGCATGCTGGCGGCTGTCTATCGCGGCCAGAGCCGGATTGGAGCCGAGGTCGTGGCTACTCCTCTACCCGGCTCGGGAGAAGTGGTTATCCGGGTGGAGACGTGCGGCGTTTGCCACACGGATCTGAAGAAGATCGAATACAACTTGCTGGCGCCGCCACGCATCTATGGCCATGAGACCGCCGGCGTGATTGTCGCCACCGGCGAAAAAGTCACCAGGTATCGGGCTGGCGAGCGGGTAGTGGTGTTCCATCATATACCCTGCGGGCGATGCTTTTATTGCGAACGGCGGCTTTATGCGCAGTGCCCGACCTATAAGCGGGTCGGCGTCACCGCCGGATTTGAGCCGGCTGGCGGCGGGTTCGCACAATACGTGCGCGTCATGGATTGGATCGTCGAGCGCGGCATTGAGAAGATTCCGGACGGTGTGTCGTTTGACCAGGCAAGCTGGGTTGAGCCGGTGAATACTTGCCTTAAAGCCGTAAAGATGCTGGGCCTGCGCGATTCCGACGTCGTAGCCGTGCTCGGCCAGGGTCCGATTGGTCTTGTCTTCACGATTCTCGTGAGACGGCATACCCGTCACATAGTGGCCACCGATACCATTCTCCACCGCCGGGGGCTTTCGGCTGAACTGGGCGCCGAAGCCTTCGATCCGCGTACCGTTGAAGTCGAGGAGCGCATCCGCAAACTTACGGATGGCCGAGGAGCGGATGCCGTGATTCTGGCCACCAACGTTAAAGGCTTGGTGGAGCAGGCGCTTAGGATTTCACGCCCCGGCGCTAAAATCTTACTTTTTGCGCAGACTTCTGCCACTGAGCGCATCGAACTGTCAGGCGCGGACATTTGCGTGGGGGAACGTACGCTTCTGGGTTCTTACAGCGCGGATGTGGATTTGCAGGCCGAGTCGGCAAGGCTTGTATTTGGGGGGGAATTGCCTTTAGAACGCTTGATTTCGCATCGGCTGCCTTTGGACTCAATTGGCGAGGCAATTGACATTGCACTCCATCCTGACGAAAGATCATTAAAGGTGGTCATTCGCCCCCAGGAGAGCCGTTAGATGGAGCAGACCATGAACGCGGCGGTCTTGTACGGCAAGGAGGACGTGCGGCTGGAGTCAGTGGCCGTTCCTTCGATTGGGCCGGGCGAGCTGCTTGTGCGCGTGCGAACCGCTCTGACATGCGGAACGGACGTAAAAGTGTTCCGCCGTGGCTACCACGCGCGGATGATCGTCCCGCCTGCGTTGTTTGGTCACGAAATGGCAGGCGACGTTGTCGCGGTGGGCGATGGTGTCACGAATTTCGTGGTTGGAGAGCGCGTGGTTGCCGCCAACTCAGCTCCGTGCGGCGAGTGCTTTTTCTGCCGGAGGAACACCGAAAACCTCTGCGAAGATCTGCTTTTCAACAACGGCGCCTACGCCGAGTTTATTCGCATCCCCAAGAGAATCACCGAGCGAAATACATATAGGATCCCGCCGCATTTGCGTTATGAGGATGCCGCCTTGGTTGAGCCTCTGGCCTGCGTGCTGCGGGGCCTGGATGAAACCGGCATACGGCCTGGCGACACAGTGGCCGTAATGGGTCTTGGGCCTATCGGCCTGATGTTCGTGTGCCTGGCCAAGGCGGCTTTTCAGGCGCGTGTCGTCGCCATGGCGCGGCGCCGCAGCCAGATCGATCAGGCAATAAGTCTCGGAGCCGACGAAGGTGTGGTGATGGGCGGTCACAGCCAGGTGGTATCCGAGGTCAAGGGGCTCACCGAAGGGCGCGGCGCCGATGCCGTTATCGAGGCGGTGGGACTTCCGGAGACTTGGGAGCTTGCCGTGGAACTGGTTCGCAGGGGCGGAACCGTCAACTTCTTTGGCGGCTGCCCAACCGGCACAAAGGCGGGACTCGACACTTCCCTGCTGCATTACTCCGAAATCACGTGCAAAGCGAGCTTCCATCACACTCCGGAGCATATTCGCCGGGCGCTTGCGTTGGTTTCCGCCGGAGGAGTCTCGGCCGATCAACTGGTAAATGGGCTCGAGCCGCTGAGCCGGCTGCCCGACGTCCTGCGAGAGCTGGCATCCGCGCGCAACGGCCATTTGAAGACCGCAATTGTCCCCTAGGGCGCACCCACATAGAATGAACCAGGCGACATCGTGCCGGTTTCCTTGCTCCAGCCTAGAGAATACGTCGAGCAGCTAGGTACGGCGTCCACTCGTGTTTCCGAGCAGGATGCCCTTGCCTACACGCGCTGGCTCGCGACACACCACTACGAGAATTTCCAGGTGGTCAGCTTCCTGCTGCCGCGGCATTTGCACCAGGAGTTTTACAACGTATATGCATTTTGCCGGTGGGCGGATGACCTGGGCGACGAAATCGGCGATCCGCGCGAGAGCTTGCGCCTGCTGGCGTGGTGGCGCTCGGAGCTCGAAGCCATGTACAGCGGCGAGGCTGCCCATCCGGTATTCGTCGCGCTACGTGGCACAGTGGAGCGATTCGGGATTCCTCGCGATCCCTTTGACCGCCTGATCCGGGCTTTCGAACAAGATCAGACCGTTACGCGTTATTCGAACTTCGACGAAGTGCTGGCGTATTGTGTGAACTCCGCCAATCCAGTCGGGCACCTGGTGCTGTATCTGTGCGGATACCGCGATGCGGGCCGCCAGCAGCTTTCCGACTACACGTGCAGCGCGCTGCAACTGGCCAACTTCTGGCAGGATGTCACGGTGGATTTGCTTAAGGATCGAATCTACCTGCCACTCGATTTGCTGGCCCGGCACGGCTACACAGAGAACGATCTCGCGGCTCACCGCTTCGATCAGCGCTTTGCCGCCCTCATGAAGGATGCTGTGGATGTTGCCGAGGATCTCTTTCACAGAGGCCTCCCGCTGATCGCGAGCGTCGATCGCCGCCTGGCGCTTGATCTGGAGTTATTCAGCCGGGGCGGCCTGGCGATCTTGCGCAAGATTCGGGACCAAGGCTACAACGTGCTCGAGCGGCGCCCTTCCATTTCGAAAGTCGAACGGGTGACGCTTCTTCTGCGCTGTTTACCCAGGTTGATCTTCTGATGGCTACCCCGCTGGAGGAATCTTACCGGTATTGCCGCCAGATCGCCCGCAGGCGCGCCAAGAACTTCTATTACTCATTCCTGCTGCTCGATTCCGAGCGGCGCTCCTCGATGTGCGCCATCTACGCGTTCATGCGATATTGCGACGATTTGAGCGACAGCCCCGAGACCGCGGGCGCCGGGCCGGCAGCCGAGTCACTCAACCGCTGGCGAGCCGATCTCTATCGCGCGCTGGCCGGCGACACCGAGGGTAATCCGATTTGGCCGGCATTTCGCGATACGGTGGAGCGCTACAAGATCCCGCACCGCTTCTTCGAAGAGATGATCGATGGCGTCAGCTCCGATCTCGAGCCGCGCCAGATTCAGACCTTTGACGAGCTCTACCGCTACTGCTACCAGGTGGCCTCAGTTGTGGGACTTACCATCATCCACATCTTCGGCTTCTCGTCGGTGCGCGCACTGGTGCTTGCGGAGAAGTGCGGAGTTGCGTTTCAACTTACTAACATCATCCGCGACGTTCGAGAGGATGCTCTCGTCGGCCGAATTTATCTGCCTCACGAGGATCTGGCGCGCTTTTCCGTGCCGCTCGAGCAATTACGGACCGGGCGCGAGGACGATCGATTTCGAGAGTGTATTCGGTTTGAAGCCGGCCGCGCCCGCGAGTACTACGCCGAATCCGAGCCGCTCGCCAGACTGATTGACCCAGGCAGCCGCCGCTCGCTTTGGGCGCTGCGGGAAGTCTATCAGCGGCTGCTCAGCCGCATCGATGAATCGAATTATTCCGTGCTCAGCTCGCGAATTAATGTGCCTACCAGCAGCAAGCTCTGGCTGCTGGCCCGTGCGTATCTTGCCCATGTGGCGTGAGGCGGCGCCCGTCGCCGAGGTTCCGCACAAGAATCAGGACACCTCTTCAGCGCAGAATCTGCCGTAATCGTTTCCTGGCACCCTCATGCCCAAGTTTGGCCGCCTCTCGATAGAGCTCAACGGCCTTACGAAGGTCACTTACGACGCCCAGACCGTCCTCATACGCCAAGCCCAAATCGTACTTGCCGGTGGGATCGCCGGCGTCAGCTGCCTTTCTAAACCAGTACGCTGCGGCGCCATAGTCTTGCGGCACGCCCTGATTACCCATATAATACATCCCACCCAACTGCACCATGGCGCTGGAGTTGCCACGACCCGCCGCCGTCTGGAGCAAGCGCAGCCCTTCGGAGTAGTTCTTCGTCACCCCCTCGCCGTCGATAAGCATGGTGCCCAATTTCGCCATGGCGCCGGCGTCGCCGAGCTTCGCGGCTTGTCGGAACAAGGAGACAGCCGCCTGAAGATGTCCAGCGCTACGCTCGGCTTCCGCCTGGGCAAAGAGAGTCGGGCCGGGTGAGAGAATCTCCACTGCCAGGCGAAGAGTACGAATGGAATTCTGCCCGGCCCGGCCGGTCGCGGTAAGACTGTACACCGTGGTTGCGTCGGGCCTAACTTCAGTGGCACCACTAGCTCCGACCGCGCCTACCGGATCGATCACCACGAAAGTAGAGTCCTTAACCTCCCAGCGAAGCGTTGCTGAAGCGCCCTTCTGGATGGACTGCGGGTAGGCCACGAACTGCACCACCTCCGGAGCGACCGACAACAGCGGCACTAGCTGAGGAGGAGGAGGAGGGTCGCGCAGGAGGTCGCCCAGGAATACGTAGCCACCCACTAATGCCAGCACGAGCGCAAAAGCTCCGGCTAGGTACCAACGCGCGGGCGCGAGGCGGCGTTTCGCAGGAGGCACGGGGGGAGCCGGCGGAGTTGGCCGCGAAGGACCGTCGGCGATCCTGTCGGAGGCCGTCGAGGCCTCTCCCAGCGCAGCCACAAATTGGGTGCAACTCTGGAAGCGCCTGCCGGGAAGCTTGTCGAGCCCTCGCGCAAGCACTTCGTCCAGGCGCGCTGCTACTTCGGGATTCGCTTTGCTGGCCGATGGCCGCGAGGCGTGGACGATCGCATAGGCCATCCCAGCGATTGAATCGGCCTCGAATGGCATCCTTCCGGTGAGCAGCCGGAACGCGACGACGGCCAACGAAAACTGGTCTGACCTTCCGTCTAGGGCCTGTTGCTCAATCTGCTCCGGCGACATGTAGCTGGGAGTTCCCATCAGCAGGCCAGTACGAGTTTGATACTGCGTTGAAGTGATTTTCGCGATGCCAAAGTCGGTAAGCTTCACGGCGCCACTCTTATCGAGAATGATGTTCCCGGGCTTCACATCGCAATGTACGATACCCTTTTGGTGCGCATAATCGAGTGCGGCTGCCGTCTGCCGCAAAACGTCGAGCATCTCGCCCCGATCGAACGTTCGACCCGAGGCGAGAACCCCTTCCAGAGACAAGCCATCGACCCGCTCCATCGCGATGAAGGCCAGATCGCCTTCCTGGCCAACATCGAAGATAACGACGATGCCAGGGTGAAGCAGTTGGCCCGCCGAATGGGCCTCCCGGAACAGCCGTTCGCGCATGAAGCCGGCTTCGCTCTTGTCCGCGAGGGATTCAAGGCGGATCACCTTAACAGCCACGTCGCGGCGAATCAATGGATCGACAGCTTCGTAAACAACCCCCATGGCGCCGCGACCCAACTCGCGGCTAATCATATACCGCCCAATGCGATCTGTACCTGGGGCGCGGTTTTCAAGGAAAGACTGGGCTGGAGGACGAACCTCAAGCAGGTGAAGGACGGTTCGATACGCCTCGGCATCGCCGGAACATGCTGTATCGAGAAAGGCGAGCCTCTCTCCTTCCGGGCGCTCCAGCGCGGCATCAAAAAGTTCGCGTACCCGACGATGCAATTCCGGGGACATGGCGGTATCGAAATCACGCGCTCGTGGTGGAGCTCGCGCCGATGCCTTGCATCCGGTCGAACAGCCAGCAACGAGCGAATTCCCAGTCGCGGCGGACGGTGGCCAGCGAAACACCCAGTGCTTCCACGATTTGTTTATCGGTGTAGCCGCCGAAATACCGCAACTCGACGACCTTCGCGGCGCGGGGCTCGAACTTTTCAAAATCGCGGAGGGCGTCATCAAGCATGAGCACGTCGAGGTCGGGAGGCGCCGACAGGGCGTGCGCCTGGTCCAGGCTCACCTTGACAGCACCTCCGCCGCGCCTTTGCGCGTCCCGGGCACGAGCGTGATCGACCAGGATGCGGCGCATCTGCTGGCCTGCAATGGCAAGGAGTGTCCGCGGCTCTCGACCGCAAATGAGCCGCCGCCCGAAAGCCGTACATAAGCTTCGTTAATGAGGGCAGTGGTCACCAGCGTACGGCCAGGACCCTCGCGCCGAAGTTGACGCGAGGCAATGCGATGCAACTCCTGATAAACCAAGCCCACCGCCTTCTCGCCGGCATCATGGTCGCCCTGCTGCATCTGCCTGAGCAGAGTAGTAAGCTGCGCCACCTGAGACTCGTCAGGCCGTTCTGGTTTGGCAAACACTGAAAAATCCGTGGATACAGTATACAGACATCGCGGCCCGGTGGGAATCCCGGGCCCGAACAAATCAGAGCTAGGTAATCAGAGAGCTACCTGGCGTCCACCACCCTGCCGTCTTTGAAGGTTATTTTCGATCTCGGGTTCTTGTAGATGTAAATCTTCTTGGCTCCCAAGTCGACAATTTCGGAGGGGGCGCCCATGACGGCCGTGACTTCATCAATCGTCTTGCCCAGCGTAAGCTGAACAATCGGTGCGGCAGGCGTGGCAAACGGAGTCGGGGGTGCAGCATTGGCATTGATCACGAGCGGCTCCGCCAGCTTATATGTGAAGCGGGTCTCGGACGCAATGGTGACGCCCTTTCCCGTCACCAGCCCTGTAACACCTCCCGCGGCCGTGCCCGCTCCGGCCCCTATGCCGGCACCCACGCCACCTGCAATCGCTCCAACCGCTGCGCCGGGGCCGGCGCCGACAGCGGCGCCGATCAGTGCTCTTTTTGCCCGTGAGCCGCTTTGCGAATCAACGCCTCCCGTTTTCACTTCGACTCTTTGGCCGTTGATCCTAACGGCGATGAGGTAGGTGGACAAGGAAGCGCGGTGAAAATGCGAGTCCCGTATGTCGGTTACCCGCAAAATGGCGGTTGCGTTCGCCGGTATCACCGTGACGCCGTTGACAACGACGGGGTCATCCAGGCTCGCGGCATACTCGCGAGACGAGTCGGCCTTCTTCGAATCGATCGGGTCAATCGTGCGAACCGCGATCTCCGTGCCGATCGGGAGCGTAATGGTACGAGGCAGATCGAACTGGGTCGCCCGAGTCTGATCGGGCCGCACCGCCGAGGAGCTGTCCCACACTTTGATTGGCGTTGCCTCACTTGGCGCTGGCGCAACCGGTGGCGGAGGGATTGGCGCCAAGTCGGCTTCAGCCCCCCGCGTGTCCCGGGTTACGGCATCCTCTTTCACCTCTGGCGACACTGGCGTCGCTGCCATCCTAGCGCTTGGCCGTGCTACCTCCGCGTTTGGCCGCCCTGGTGCCAGCGGCGGTTCCGGGGGTACGATGGGCTCGAGAGCAGCTTCTTCCTTGGCGGTCGTACTGGTAGTGGTTGGGCCTTCGGAAGGCGGCGCCGCTGCGGCCGACACGTTCGGCTGGTTCGGTCTCCCCGAAGATCTGATGGAACGCCCCACGGCAGGTAGCCGGCGCGAATATCCAGCGAGCGCCGGCGGCGCAGGTGAGGCAGCCGCCGTCGTCTTCGCGGTCGCACCCGAGGCGGGTTGATGCTTTTGTGCAAACATCGCGGGCACTTCACTCTCCCAAGGGTGCTCAAAAAGCAGGACCGCAGGCACCGCCACTACAGCGGTTAGTGCGCACGCGAAACCTAACTTCCAGTACGAGGATCGCTTCGGTGCCGGGTTGCGCTCCTCCGCCTCCACTTCAAGCAAGGCTCGCACCGCTTGTACCCTTCTCCGGCGCTCCTCACTCACAAGATAATTGCGTTCAAAGAGTTCCGCATGGGCGGGTGCTATCGCGCCGGAAGCGTAATCGGAAATTAAGGCGCATTCGACTTCCTCATACAAACCGAAGTATTCATTATCGGCCGCGAAGCGGTCTTCAACGGCATCCTCTTCGATGGCGGAGAGCCGCCCCAGCAGATACCTGCTGAGGGTCACGCGATCGGAAGCGGACACTTCAACAGGCATTGACCTACTCTCGCTCCAGAATGAGAGGAAGCATTTCCTTCAACCATTTGACGACCCGGGCAGCGGCCCCTTTTGGGGCCTCGGCCACACCCAAGACAAAAGCGTCCGCTAGGCCTTCCATCAACCGCGAGTCTTCCTTCCTCACCTTTACCTCACTTGCTCCGCGTGTCTGCGCAATTTCTGACCACGCGCGCCCTTCGATATAGCGTTCCCGGAGCCGCGCCCGCTGAGTCGCCGGCAGCCGTCGAATGCTACGTTTCAAGGCGAGAAGCGCGGCGTCCTGGCCCTCGTCCCGCCGGCCGGGCTCCTTCCACGAAGGGAGATCGTCGAGGTGCGACAAATTGCCCTCTCTCCCTTCGCGGCGGCGGTGCTCGAAGACAATGTTTCTTGCAGTTGCTGTCACAAATCCCATGCGGATCGCAAAAGACTCGTGGCATACCGCTTTGACTCGGGCGTAATAGTCTGAAGCGACCTTGTCTTCCAGCTTAACTTCGTCTTCCGGCGTAACTTCGACCAGCGCCTCCTGTTCATGCCGCAAGGCGCGGTAAGCGAGGCCAATCGCCACCCTTCGCTCTTGCGTGCAAGCGATGTTACGGATCAGAACGGCTTCACCGCCGTCGTCCGCGCCATGGAGCTCCGCCCGAAAAGTCATTGACACTTCAAAATCCGGGTGACGAACGACTATGGCATATGGCTCGGCGCGCAGCAGATGCATCACCTGTGCCTCAAAGCCATCGAGTCGCGGCCGCTCTGCCGGCTCGCACCGCACGCTGTCGACAGAAAACTCCATCGGCTCTCGCAGCTTGCGCTCGAGCAATAGATAGACATCGTTGCGGCAGTCGGTAACGTCATCGCGGTCCACAGGCCCGGTGCGCCGGAGTCGATTGGTGAGGATTGCCCTGAGTTTGTTCTCCAGGCCGCGCCGCGCTTCTTCCGGCGACTCGCCGGGCTGCAGCTCCTGTATCCAGGCGTACAGTAGCGGAAACGATGCAATGTCCTCGCTGGCGTGGCCAAGTCCCATGCCGAATCGTTCTCCGACCGCCCTCGATGACGGATTGGAGAGGATCTTAGCATGTTTCCTGCACCTTCGTGAACTCAGAGCCGCAGTGCCTCAGGGTATGTATGTCACCGCCGGAGCCATTTGTGACAGTCCGGCCGAGAAATATTTCGTCGGTCCTCGAGCAATTTCTTTCGCTGCCCGTGTCACAACTGAGACTTCTTCGCGCATACGTACTGTGAAAGCCGAAAACCCATCAACGAGGCTCAAATGCGTCCAACTTGGTTTCGTTCTGCCCGAGTCTCCTTTCCTCGCCGTCGTGCCAACTGCCGGCGGCATCGGCCGCGGCGCCCGAGACTCCTCGTGCCATTCGAAAAGATTCGCGAGTCGGGATGAGCATTTTTTAGACGGTTCTACGCATATACAGTTGAGTGCCGCAAAATTTGGACTTATCGAGAGACCAGAACAGATGTAAACTTGAGTCCCCGTATTTAGCTATAAGTGCCCCGATCGCGTTCCGATCGGGAAAAAGGAGCGATACCAGATGTCAGCGATCCCGAAATTGAACCTAACAGCGATACTCGCGATGCTGCTTGCTACCTCCTCATTCGCGAAGGCCGAGGATCCCACGGCTCTTCGGCAGAGACTGGAATCAAAGTATCCCTTAACATCGATCAACGCCGAAGGCAGTATCGTGATTCAGGGCGCTGTTCTGACTCTGCAGAAGGGAGGTCTGACAGCCGGCGCAAGTTCCAGTTGCACAAACGAATACAAAAATGATCGCATTTCTCTGGCCCGTGTGTCTCAAGCCACCTGCAACTCTAAGACCCACTACTGGTGCAAACACTCGCCGTATGGTTGCCCGAGGGAATTCGTGGCCGGCGAGAAGCTCTATGTCACCGGGATCGAGTTCGGGGATGATATCGTCTTCTCCCTAGCCTCCGATCCTATCAACAGCGTTACCTACAAGGCGAAGATCAGGTTTCAGCCCGGCGCGCAGGCTGACCAGTCGGTTGCCGAAGTGTTTTCCGTCGCTCCGCCTGACGCTCATCCAGCAGTGGCGCCAACAACAGCACAAGCTTCGGAACCAGGCCCCGTCACGTCCACTGTAGCGACGCCGACGGCATCGGGAGATGAACCCTTCAAGGATATTCTGCCGCCCCAGGCACCAGCTCCAACACTCACGCTGGGATCTACCGTTGCCCAGGTGGTCGCCATTCTTGGCAAGCCTGCGCGCGTTATCGACCGCAGCCCGAAGGAGCAGGCTTACATTTACAACCATCCCGATCAGGAAATAACGTTCGTGGATGGAAAAGTCACGGAAGTGATGTGACACTGTGATGGCCACTGGACTATTTATGAAGGAGTAACCTATATGAAAACGCAAAGAACTCGTCGATCCCATTTAGCTGCATGGTTAACGGAGGTAACGGCCGCGTTGCTGCTCCTTTCTCCGGCACTTGCCGGCGACCAACAGCCTGCGGCCCCCGCAAAGCCCACTACAGCTCCGACAAAACCTGCGACGCCCGGAAAGCCTGCGCCCCCGGCTGGGGCAGCTTCCAAACTCGGGGCGTTCCTCGGACACCCGTCGACCGGCGGATCCGGAGGAACAAGCACAACCAAGCCCGGCCCTACGGTCAAGCCTCCGGCAGCCGGCGCGTCCGGAGGAGGAAGCGCTGTCGCGCCTAGACCGCCGACCACCGGACATGCACCATTCGGCGGTGGCGGGAAGGTCAACGGGCACACGCAGCCAAACACCGCGAGAATCGAACGCAAGCCCGATGGCGTCGAGATTTCCAAGCGCGCTGACGGGAGGCCCCGGGACGTGCATGTGCCCAACCACGCCGGAGGGACGATGGATATCCATCACTCGGTGGGCGGCGGTCGACGAGTCGAAGTGGAGCGAGCGGACCGTTCCCGGATCGTCGCCGAGCGGGGCGGCCGGGGCTACGTTCAGCACCCGTATTCGTTTCGCGGCCACGAATTTGCCCACCGTACCTACTTTGTCCACGGACGTGCCTATGACCGCTTTTATGGGCGATACGAATACCATGGAGTCTTTCTGGACGTATATGCTCCTGTTCGTTACTACCCGGTAGCTTTTTACGGGTGGGCGTACAACCCATGGGTCACCCCGGCGCCCTATGCGTGGGGCTGGGCGGGCGATCCCTGGTATGGATATTACGGCGCATACTTCGCGCCGTATCCGGTTTACTACGGCGCATCTTTCTGGCTGACCGATTATCTGATGTCCCAGTCTCTGGCGGCGTATTACCAGGCACAAGTGGACGCTCAAGTGGCCCTGAGCCAGCCCCTCCCCGCCGGACAAGTCTACCTTACGCCGGAGGTGAAACAAGAGATTGAGCAAGAAGTCCAGCGCCAGGTCGCCCTTGAGAACGTCGAGGCTCAGGCCAACGCGCAAAACGCCGACTTTGATGCGCGGTCCAGCAGTATCGCTCGCCTGATGGCCGACAAGACCCCGCACGCATTCGTGGTGGGCGGGAATCTGGATCTTATTGACGCTTCGGGTCAGGAGTGCGCCGTCAGCCAGGGCGACGTGCTGCAATACACCGCCGGTACACCGCCATCGGCGGATGGCACTGGCACGACGCTCATCGTGGTGGCGAGCAAGGGTGGCGCGGAGTGTCGTCGCGGGCTTCCCGTTTCGGTCTCGTTCGCAGACCTGCAAAACATGCAAAACTACTTGCGGGAGACAGTGGACGGAGGGCTTGCGGATCTGCAGTCTCACAAGGCTGGACTTCCAGCGCCTCCGCCGTCGGCGATGGAGGCCGCGACCGAAGCCAACTTTGCGACGATCGCACCGCCGGCCGATCCGAACGCAGCTACGGAGATCAGCCAACAGGCTCAGGAGGCCGACCAGGCAGAGCGGGCGACGCTGACTTCGCCCCCCGGGTCATTGTCGGTTAGCCCAGCCCCGAGACCCTCCGCCGCGCCCCCCGCCCCGGTGACGCTAACGCTAGGGATGTCCGCGGACCAAGTCGTGGGAGTCCTCGGAGAGCCTAAGAACATCGTCGATCTGGGAACCAAACAGATTTATGTCTACCCTGACAACACGAAAATCACATTCAAAGACGGAAGGGTAACCGCGGTAGATTAGCCCGATTAGGCAAACCGGTGTAAGGCCGCTGCGTGGGTGTTAGTGAGGAACTTACGCAGTGGTATTTACAGGTTTCTCGAAAGGCAGCCAGTTCGTTGACAAGGACCACAATGGACTGCATTATTTTGCGTGTCGGGATTAGAGTCATGAATGGCCATTCTACCTTCGCGGGAGAGAGCCTCCTGGGGACGTCTGGATTGCGGACCTGGGTGACGAAGGTTGGTGTATGGTCTCTCGTATTCCTTGGGGCGAACTTGGTGACCAATGCGCAGCTTAAGGAGATTGGCCCTCCCCCGTTTTCCCAAACTGTAGCGCGCCAGAAGATCAAGACATCGTTGGAAAGCGTTGATCCGGGCAATAGTCGGCAGACCGCCGAGACACTTACTGGCCTGCTTGTCTGGTATCGAGACATACTCGACGAAGAACTGATCGCCGCCTGGAAAGGAGACGGAAGAGCGAAACTGACGGCGGTGATTGACCCTTTGGCCGACCAGCGCGTAGCCACAGCGATCGTCGAGTTTTCGTGGCGCGAACAGCGTGAAGCGGCGTTCAATCTCACTTACGCGCCAATGCTGGGTATGCTGATGCTCCGCTTTCCGGGCAGCGAAACACCCTTTCTCGACGATCTCCTCGGACCTGCGGTAGCCGGCGGGCAGATGCCCAAGCTATCGCGGCCGGAGGCAGAGGCTGTCTGCCGGATTCTGCTGGACATGCCGGATGTTGGCACCTGGAAGCAGAGCGCTGAGCAAATCCTTCCTCACTACCGCGAAGTAGCCGAAAGTCTCCTGGTCCAGGATTTGCACGGGAGCGATCAGGACAAGAGCTATCAGGCTCAACTCTGGCTGCGTGAGCTCAAATCGGACGCGGGCGATCCTGCGAACGCGGAAAATCCGCGCCGAAATCTGCCCCGCTCGATGTCCTCAGATGCGGATCGCGCGCCCGGCACCAACCGGGCGCAGCCTGTCACACCCGCGCCGCTTTCCACCGCTCTAGCTACCTCGGCGCCGCCGCCCTACGACGGGCCGAAGTCGGGCACTTTGGAATGTGGCGGCCCAGCTATCCCGCAGAATGCCGAGTACGTCTTCCGTAACTTACCCCTTGCGAAAATGCAACTTGACTACGACACAAGGAAATGGGACGCGCGATTGGCGCCTGGCGAAGGACAGACGCAAAGATTGGTTCTCAGAAACACAAGCGCCGGCCCGCAGAAGCGCTGCGTAGTGCATTGGAGTATTGTTCCGTAATCAAGGGGGGTGTTATGAGGAGAGCCTTGCTGCTAACGTTCTGCCAGTTCTACCTGCTGTCTTCGATGAACATTTTTGCCGATGTCATCACGTCGAACGATGGCCGGCAGATCTCTGGGCTGGTTGAATCCGGGAGCAACGTGGCGACCCAAATCAAAGCGGGCGACAACTCCCAGCCGATCCGGGTCGATCAGATTCAGTCGATTGAGGCCGGCCTGCCCTCAGCTGTGGCATCGCCACCTGCGGTACCGCAAACTGTTACGCTTCCCATTGGCACGGAGATCGCGGTTCGTACGATTGACCCGATCGATTCGAAGAAGGCCAAGCGGGACCCAAATCATGAATATGCGGCGAGTCTGGACGATCCCGTCATCGTCAACAAAGTCACGGTGGTACCGGCGGACACTACAGCCGTTTTGCGGGTGACCGAGGCACAGAACTCGCGTATTCACCACGCTTCGTTGTCCACTACCCTCATCGCGGTGAAGATTAACGGCCAAAGGGTCGAAGTGAAAACCGGTGACGTCGATTCGCAGAGTGGATCGCGGGCAAAAAGAGCCGCAATCGGTGCCGCTGTTGGCGCCGGCACCGGCGCAGCGATTGGAGCGATTGCAGGCGGCGTTGGCGCCGGCATAGGGGCCGGAGTGGGCGCGGCCGCGGGAGGTGTTACAGGGTTGGTGACGGGAAAGGGCGTCACCATTGCGCCCGAGACCCGGTTCACGTACAAGCTGACGCAGTCGGTCGTAATCAACGGTCAGGAGGTCAGCCCTGAGCCTCCGAAGCCGCCGTCGCCTCCCGAGCCGCCGAAGCAGCCTGGGCCTGCTGTTGGCCAAACAATTGAACAAGTAATCGCAGCGTTTGGCCAGCCCAAGGTCATCTGGGACCTTGAGCCGAAGAAGATCTACGTCTATCCGGACCTGGACCTGAAGGTTACGTTCGTGGATGGAAAGGTGAGCGAAGTCAGTTACTGAGCAAGAAGCCCGTGCCAGGAAGCACACGTATGGCATGGCATTGGGTTGGATCAAGCCTGATGGGAGATGACACGAACACACCTTCCTCACGTGGCGTGAGACTTCGGCGCGCGGGTTCTTAACTCATCGAGCCTCGATGCCTTCAAACGGCTCGGCAGCGCGATACGTCAAAATCCACTCCGAACCACTGCCCTCCACGGCAAACTCCTCACCGTGAGCGGGCACCAACCACAAATGCCCTGGCTCGGTTTGGCGCCCGGCGATCTTGCCGTTGCCCCGGACGCACATCAGCAACAAGTAGTGCGGGCTCGAAGCCGCAATGCGCAGCGGCTTTGTTACGTTCAGGTGCTCAATTCGGAAATACTCGCACTCGGCTAACTGGGTGCGCCCGGGCGCGAGCGTGACGGGGGCCGGAGACTCCCCGGCGGGCCCTAGCTTTGCGACGCGGCGCCCGTCTTCTAGGTGCAGTTCGCGGGGGCGGCCGTAGTCGTAGAGACGGTAGGTGATGTCGGAGTTCTGCTGGATCTCGCAGATCGTGAGTCCAGCGCCGATCGCGTGCACCGTGCCGGCGGGAACAAAAATGGTGTCGCCGGGATGCACCCTTCGCCACTCGAGCAACTCCTCGATTTCGCCGCTCAGCGCGGAGCTTTGCAGGCGCTCCGCAGTGATCGGTTTGCGAAACCCTACCGCGACCTCACCCGGCGGCTTCGCGTCGAGGACATGCCAGGCCTCGGTTTTTCCGAGGCAGTGGTGGCGCGCGACCGCGTATTCGTCATCCGGATGCACCTGAACCGATAGCCGGCTGCTCGTGAACAGGAGCTTGACCAGCAGAGGGCACAAATGGGGGCGCTGCGGATCCTGTCCCGTACCGAGGATAGAAGGATGGCGAGCCAGCAGATCGCCGAGCGTCGGCCCCAGATCCGTGACGTTATCCTCCGCCGTGTACCAAGCTTCGCCGACAGGTTGTGCCGGGCGTTGCTCCGGGAAGTAAGGCGATAAATCCGTGCGGCCCCAAACCCGTTCGCGAAAGGAAGGGAGAAGCCGAATAGGCCCGGTAGGCGGGCCGTCCCGAACGGCCTTTATTGCTTCGCTGTTTGGCGAGACACTCATGAATAGGACACTTTGGCGCAGCGCAGGAATTTATTTTCACTCCGCGTTCATCAGCGGCCATTCCATTGCTTTGGCCTTTTCCGCAACACCTTCTAAACGGCGGCCCCGTAACGCTCCCGCGCTACCACTCCATCTTCACGATCTGCTGTTGATAGCCCGACCCTTCCGGAATGGTGACGCTGAGCCGGTCAGCAGCCATGGTTGCGCCGCTCACGCGAACACGTTTAACCGCATTCAACCGGAATCTGAGAGTGTGGGCCGAACCGCCCTGGCCGGCCAGCGTAAGAGTGTAGCTATGGTCGGTGCGCTCTTCGTCAATGGCTTTGAGTTGCATAGTCGCAGAGCCAGGCTCGGGCAGCCCGTTCGAAAGCTCCACTTCGACTGGAGGCAGAGGAACGTGCAGCGTTTGTTCCGCAGCGGGCGCGGCATGGCAATCGGCATCGCGAGGCTCGCTTGCGAGCACAAGGCAGAATACGGCTGAGGCGGCCGCAGTGGCACGCACAACCAGCTCTTTGCCCTCGCGTTCCATATCGAGCTCGAGCTTCGTATGGCCGAGCGGAACCTCATGCACGCGCACTCCGCTCCAGGAAGCCGGCAGGTGCGGAGAAAGACGCAGGGTGTGGTGGAGCGCGTCAAAATCCAACCCCAACAGGCCGCGGACAGCAGGCGTGAAGACCATCGCCGACGACCAAAGCTGATGCGAACTGGAGCGGCCCATCGGCTGGAAGTAAGCGCCGGAGAGCAGCTCGGTGACTGCGCCAAGATCCTGCTGCCAGGTGAGGCCGAGGTTCTGCATCAGATGCGCGGTTGCGGAGAGCGCGCGGCCGGCGCGGAATTCAGCGAGCGAAGTCCAGCCTGTGAAGAGCGGCCAAACCGTGCCTTGGTGATAGCTGATGGGGTCAAATATCTTCTCATTGCCGCTGACATCGCGCGTCCCCCAATCGGTGGAAAATTCCGCAGCAGCCCAACGCGAGAGCATAGCGCCCGAGTCAGGTAGCGAGAGTCGGCCGGTCCACCAGGCAACAGCCGGATAAATGGTCGCAGTCTTATCCAGTGAGCCGTCCGCATTTCGGCTGAAGGCGAAGAACTGCGTGGCTTGATCAAAGTATTCCGAAGCGAGCTTCGAGCGGATCAGCGCGGCATGATCGGCGGCACGTTTGGCGAGATCCTCTTCATTCATCAAATGGGCAAGGCGGCTGAAGGCTTCGGTGCCCTGTTGGTCAAGCGCGGCGAGGTAGATCTCCTGATGGGGCATGCCGGAAGGCCAGGATTCCACCCATCCAGTGCCCTCGGTGTTTTCATAAATTCCGTCTCCATCGGAATCGTGAGCGCGGATGAATGCGTACGCTTTCTTCGCTTCCTGCCAGTGACGGCGCACAAACTCGAGATCGCCAGTGGTGGCCAGGTAGTCCTCGAGCACCATCAGCAGAAGCGGCGTGGCATCCGCCTCGGCATAGAAGTAGGGAAGCGAGTTCCAATCCACAAATTCGGCCGATTGCGAGAACTCATGCATGATCTTGCCGTCGGCGCGCTGGCGCCGCAGCAGGAATTCGATGGCATTGCGGCTGGTGGCGGCATCGCCATAAGCGTGTATCGCGTAAAGCGTCCACAGCGTATCGCGGCCAAAAAACCAGCCGAAGCCGGGGCGGGCGGAATCGGCGGAAGAGTAATAGCCGGCGGTGAGGCCGATTTCGTCCTTGTAGCGGACCTGCGATTGATCGATGGAGACGACGGCCCATTGAAGCGCCTGGTCGAAGCGCGGATCGGGCGAGATGACCTTGAGCGACGACCGAAGCAGAGCGTCGTAATGCGATTCGGTGGCGCGATAGAGATCGGGAATCGCCTCGTTCAACTGGCTAAGTTTAGCGGCGAGGGCGTCTGTGCCGGCGCCGGTCGCCATCAAGAGAGGGAAGAACAAGCCGCTGTCGCGAGATGGATCGAAATGCAATCGCAGCTCAACTGGATGAAATTTGGGACGCTCCTGATACGGCGCCAGAATGCCGGAACGGGCGCGAGGCATGGCGACGGCAGCCGAGAACTGGTCATTGCCGGTGTGCAGGATGTAAAAGCCGCTGTCGCCTTTCGTCACCCACTCGGCGTCGGGCCGGCCGAAGTTTGGCGCGGGCCACATTCGCTCCACCACTGGCGTGAACTGCAGGGTGAGATCCAGGGGCCTGATGGAAGAGAACTCGAAGAGAATCACGGGACCCGTGCCGCGAACCGGATTGTCGCCGCGGACCGAAAAGATGTGTTCGCGCACCGTGAACGCGGCGTGCGAGTAAGTAATGGTGGTGTGGCTGGGGTTTACTTCGATGGCGCCGGACAATGCGTTGACGTCGATAGGCACGGGGTAATCCGCGAGCTCGGCAACGATGTGCAGACCGGAAATCACCTTCACGGGCCAAACCCAGGCTTCGAAGCCGCCGCTGGAGCCGCCACCGCCTTGTTCGCCGAAAATGGCGCCCCACTCGCCCGGCACGGAGAACGGCTTGGTGGCCTCGATGTCACGCAGAATGCGAATTGGGCTTGAGGAAAGCGGGAAGCGGGGCACTGGGTTGAGCGGGGGGGCAGCGGCGGCGAAAGCATTCACGATGGCGAAGACAGGGAGCGCGATGACAGCAACAGAAAATCCGGTCTGACGGAGTCCGGGCAAGACGCGGCGGCACTGGCGCTTCATCGGGACCAAGGTATCATCGCGCGAGACAGGAAAGGCCGATCGGGGATCGGCCGCGGACCAGGGGGTCCGCCCCACAATCAGGCAAGGCTGATCAACATCGATGTTCAGCGTTCGAATTTTTCGCAACTCATCCGAGATGGCGCTGGCTGCGGCGGCTGACGGAGCCGGGGCGCTGCAGCAGGCGATTCTGGAATTCGGGAAGGCGCGGCTGGTGGCTGCGACCGGCGCCTCGCAAATCGAGTTTCTCTCCGCGCTGACGCGCGATCGCAGTGTGGCGTGGAATCGAGTGGAACTGTTTCACCTGGACGAATACGCCGGACTGAATCAAACCCATCCGGCAAGCTTCGCCAGATACATTCGCGAGCGGATTATCGAGCCAACCGGAATCAGCCGGTATTATTTATTGGACGGCGCACGCCCGGTGGAGGAAGTAATTGTGGAGGCGAGTGAACGAGTGACGGCCGAACCGATCCACGCCGCCTTTGTTGGCATTGGCGAAAATGGCCATCTTGCATTCAACGACCCACCGGCCGATTTTGTGAATCCGGCGCCCTATCTGCTGGTGGATCTGGATGAGGCGTGCCGGCGCCAACAGGTGGGCGAGAGGTGGTTCCCGGATCTGGCGCAGGTCCCGCGTCAGGCGATTTCGATGTCGATTCAGCAGATCTTGAAGGCAAGGCGGATTCTTTGTGTGGTTCCTGACAAAAGAAAGGCACGCGCGGTGGCTGGCGCGCTCGATGGGCCGGTCACGCCGGAAGTGCCAGCTTCGATCTTGCAAACGCATCCAAACGTTACCGTGTACCTCGACGAGGCGTCGGCGGCTTTGTTGAAGCAGCGGCCTCCGGCCAGTCCCGATACAATGCCCACATGAAACGATTTTTCTTGTTGTTACTCTGTGCGCCAGCGCTCTTTGCTCAGACGGAAGCGCAGACGCCCGACGCGGCGCAAGCGGAGCTTGAAAAGCTTCGGATGCAGATTTTTCGAACCCAGAAGACGCTGCTCGATTGGGCGAACCTGACTCGATACCGTCAGGAAAACGCCGACTTGTTGGCCGCGAAGCCGGTTGAGGCGAATCGTGTGGTGTTCATGGGCGATTCCATTACCGATGCCTGGGGCCGGACCTACGCGGTTGGGAAATTCTTTCCCGGCAAGCCGTACGTGAATCGCGGCATCAGCGGTCAAACCACGCCGCAGATGCTGATTCGCTTCCGTCCCGATGTGATCGCGCTGAAGCCGAAAGCAGTGTTGATTCTTGCGGGCACCAACGACATTGCGGGCAACACCGGGCCGATAACGATCGAGGAAACCGAAGGCAACCTGACGTCGATGGCGGAACTGGCGAAGGCGAGCGGAATCCAGGTGATTCTCGCATCGGTGATGCCGACTTGCGATTACTACCACAAACAGACCGATCGCCGGCCCAACGAAAAGATTGTCGAGATAAACAAGTGGATGGAAGGCTACGCGAAGCAGAACGGCTTTGTATACCTCGACTACTACACGGCGCTTCTCGACGATCAGAAGGTATTCAAGAAAGAGCTGACTTACGACGGCTTGCACCCCAACGACGCGGGTTACGCAGTGATGAGCCCTCTGGCGCAGACAGCGATCGACACAGCGCTGGCTCGCCCGTAGGGCCGTTGGAAGAGCGGGTTCAGGGGGACCCGCGCGGAACAGGGGTTCCACCCCACGCGTTCAGCGCGCTGCGCGGGTTTGGCAAGCGCTGCGGCTCTACTGTCCTAGCGCGTGGTTGAGTAGGGCGGCCAGGCGGAGCCCGGCTTTCGAAAGCTGGCTGGTAACGATGGGCTCCATTAGAACGACGTAGGCGGCATCCACGACGGGCTTGAAGTTCCGGATCGCGGCGGGCGCATCCTGGCAGCTTTTTGGAAATAGCGCGGGCTCGACCGGGACGCGCAGTGGAGAGTAAATGTAGCGTTTGGCCAGCCGGTGAGACTCCCAGGCCCAGGACACCGAGTCGCCTTTCGACCAGGATTTGAGGCGATGCCCGGCGGCGATCGCTGAGTCCAGCTCGGCGGCAAGTTTGCGATCGTCATCGGAGATCTCTTTCAGGATGCCGCCGTCCCAAAGCGCATGCAGGTTGCGGGCTGTGTCGACGGGCGGGTCGAGGAGTTCGCAGTTGCCTCCCAAGTCCGCGTCGGAGACGGCGTGAAGCGGCTGATGAATATCGCCGACGAAATGCACGACGAAGCGGAGCGCGTCGAGATCGGACCATTTGTCGACCTTGGGGCCGCCGGCGAGTTGGGTGGCGAAGAGCCGAATGCGGGCCGGCGCGCAATTGTCGTTCTCACATCGCTTGGCGAAGTCGGCTGGGCCGTCCTGAAGGGTGAGATCGATGTAATGCCACTCGCCGGTGTTTGTGGATGACCGCACCTCGTCGGCCCAGGTGGATACCTTGGCCAAAGCATCGGCTACTGAATCGAGCGAGTCCGGAACACCGAGAATCGACGCGACGCGGGCGCGGGCTTGCAGGGTAAGGTGAGCAGCGGCGATGCGGGCGACAACTCGATGGCCCGTTTCCCACCAGCCGAAGCTGGCGCGAGCCGCAAATGTGAGCAGAACAACGATTGCTAAAGCAGAGCGTTTGGGCATGGGAAAGTCGCCTTCCATACTGTAGCGCGAGGGTATTTGATCAGAAAAACGGAACGAATTGTTTCGTCTTTTATTCGTCTGACAAGTTCATTGTAACTGGTTATAAATAAAATGATTAGCTGTCAATGCGCGACTTTGGAGGCATGCGTTGGAGCAAACAGGGTTAGGTCTTCAGCTGGCCGAGTCGAAGGGCTCGTCGCCGACCAGAAGCCACATATCTTGATCGATTAAGTGGACTCTGTTATTCTGGTGCGGATCATTCAACAAACCGAGCGGCTTGGAGGAACGGATGGCGAACGAAACAGGACAGCACACTGCCGAGAAAGCAGCGAAACTCGGGATCAGCCTGGACTGGTTGGCTGTGATTGTGGCCATCGTGTTGGTGATTCTGGTGAAACTGGACTTGCTTCCGAAGGTGGGCTGGTAGGGAAACGGAGCGCAACAATGGCGAGCGCCACGACCACATATTCGACCGCGACAGTATCGCTGCCGCGCCGTTTTCTGAATCTGATACCAGGAGTGCTGCTGCTCGCAGCAGTTGGTTTTGCCGGCAAGTTCACGGAGCAATCGATTAACGCTTACGGCAAGGCGCACCATTTGACGCTGCCGAATATCGAGTATGTGTTGTGGGCGATTGTTTTTGGGCTGCTGCTCGCCAATATCTTCGGCGTTCCCGAGGTCTTCCGGCCCGGAGTGGCGACTTACGAGTTCTGGCTTAAGGGTGGGATTGTGCTGCTGGGCGTGCGGTTCCTGCTGGGAGACGTGGCGAAACTGGGCGGCATCAGCCTGGCGGCGGTAGTGATCGAGCTGGCGCTTTCGATCGCGATCATGTCGGCACTGGGGAAGTGGTTTGGCTTGACGCCGAAACTGACCAGTCTGCTGGCAATTGGCTCATCGATCTGCGGGGTGTCGGCGATTATCGCTGCGAAGGGGGCGATCGATGCCGATGACGAAGACGCATCGTACGCGATCGCGGCGATTCTGGCGATTGGCGCGGTGAGCCTGTTTTGTTTTCCGCTGATCGGGCACGCATTGGGTTTGAGCGACCACGCGTTCGGACTTTGGGTGGGCCTGGCGGTAGATAACACGGCGGAAGCTACCGCCGCGGGCGCGCTCTATTCGGACGCAGCCGGCAGGATAGCGGTGCTGGCGAAGACCGCGCGCAACGCGACCATCGGGTTTGTGGTGCTGGGTTATGCCCTGTATTGGGCGCGCAAAGCGCAGGCCAAAGCCGTCGCGAATAAGGCCGCCTTTCTGTGGCAGAAGTTCCCGAAGTTCGTGCTGGGCTTCCTGGCGGTTTCGATACTGGCCACAATCGGTTTCTTCACGAAGCCGCAAATCGGCAATATCGCGAATCTTTCGCGATGGGCGTTCCTGCTGACGTTCGCCGGCGTCGGGTTGCGAACCAATGTACGGGAAATGAGCAAGCAAGGTTTTCGCCCGCTGGTGGTAGGAACGCTCGGAGAACTGTCGATCGCCGTGATTACTCTGGGGCTGGTCTTTGGCGCGGGCCGGATGTTTGGACTGTAACCAACCTGACTGATGTTTGTGGCACAGCCTTCAGGCTGTGGGGCGCCAGCGCTGTTTTGGCCTTTTTCAGCATCCGTCCGGGCGTGATAGCATCAGCCGCATGAAGATATTCGGAGCGCGGACTGTTTGTATCTTGCTAGGAGTCGCCGCAGTAGCGGCGCTCGCTCCCTCAGCAGCCAGAGCAGCCGAGCCGGTAAAGCTCATACTCGACACCGATATCGGCAACGACATTGACGACACATTGGCGTTGGCGGCCATTCACGCACTCTCCGATCGCGGCGAAGTCCAACTGCTGGCAGTGACCATTACCAAGGACAATCCATACGCGGCTCCATTCGTGGACTTGATGAACACGTACTACGGCCGTCCGGAGATTCCGATTGGAGTGGTGCGCGACGGCAAAACTAAAGACACGACGGCGATGCTCGAGACGCCGGTGGAGCTCCGCCACAGCAATGGGCAACCGATATTCCCGCGCCGGCTGAAGAGTGGAAAAGACGCGCCGGAGGCAGTGTCCGTACTCAGACGCGTGCTCGCCGAGCAGCCCGATCACTCGGTCACGATTGTGCAGATCGGGTTCAGCACGAATCTGGCGCGTCTGGTGAAATCGAGTGAAGGCAAAGAGCTGGTGGAAAAGAAGGTAAAGCTGCTGTGCCTGATGGCCGGGAACTTCTCCGCGAAGCCTGAGCGCGAGTACAACATCTATACCGATGCAAAGGCGGCCAAGGAACTTTTGGCGGAGTGGCCCACCGAGATGATCTTCAGTGGATTCGAGATCGGGATCGTGGTGATGTTCCCCTACGCCGATATTGAGAAGGATTTTCAGTACGCGGCGAATCATCCGGTGGTCTCGGCTTTCAAGGCATTCGCAAAGCCGGGCGAGGACCGCGCGAATTACGATTCGACGGCGGTGCTCGAGGCGATCCGCGGCGACCGCGGCTACTTTGAGCTCTCCGAGCGCGGGAGCGTGACGATTGGCGACCACGACGTCACGAAATTCACGCCCGACCCGCAGGGGAAATGCCGGTACATGATTCTGAAGCCTGAGAATCGCGCGCGAGTGCAGGAGGCGCTGGTGACGCTCTCGAGCGAACCTCCGCAGGGGGGGATGGTGAAGTTGGGAGCGGGGCGAGTCACGTTCTGAAGGGAGATCCCGGCTGTGGGGGAATCCGCGGGACCGCGGGCCCGGCCCAAAGTACAGGGATCCTCATCTGCGAGTCCTCGGATTGCGCAGGAGCACCGGACCAAAACTCCGCCCGTCACAATTTCGATTGGACGGCTACACAGCGGTTAAGATGACTGATGTGGCAAACGCTCAGGCCGTTCTGTGTAAGATTGCGAACTGCGCGTTCGGGGTCGTGGGCAATCTGCTGAATCGAGATCAGTTGTTGGCCGAAAAGCTGCGCAGCTCGAAGACCAAATCGCGGCAGATATTTCGGGAGGAATGCATCACGTTGGAGATGGCCGCAACGCTGAAAGAGACATTCCCCGAGCAGGTCGACCTGACTGTCTTTACTCCCCCCGAGGAAGCACTCAACGGAGCGGATTGGTACTTGCGGGTTCAAAAAGACGATTTCGCAATTCACGCGAGGGTCCAGGTGAAACGCGTTCAGCGGTCGGCATTCGGGCAATTGGACTCGGATGGAAAGGTCGAATTTGACACCGGCCAGCTGTGCAAACTTATCGCCGCTGCGAATTCTTTGCCAGAATTGCAAGCCTGGGTCGCAACCTTTGCTCGTTATGATGCAGCGCCTCCGTGCGGAGCGAGACCGTCCTGTTGTCCGAATCATCGATGCAACCGTGACTGCGAAAAAGAGGGGAGCAGACCTCCGTCAATTTGGATAGCCCAGGCTCGAGAGTTTGCAAATCGCATGCTGCCCGTGACGATTGAGGAACTCGTCGGGAGCTCGCTCCGCTTGGATTGCATTTTGCCCTGCATCCGCTCTCAAGGTAATGACGGCCCAGCCCAGAAGGGCTTTGCGGTCGCGCCGGGACTCCCGTCCTTTGACGACTGTGTCGAGGCTATTCAGACCGATGGCGCATTCGAGGGCGCACTTCAGATCAAGGTGTAGTTTTGCTGGGGGCTCGCCTGGCATGACGGACGGGCTGCACGAGCGCCTGTGAAGTCGGGGCGCGGCGACCCCACTTCGTGGCATGGCAACTGGACTGCACTCCTGAACTGAGACACGGAAATTAGGTGACAGGTGACCGATCGCCGAGATTATATCGACGAACGGGATGAAACGTTGCAGAATGAGTGCGGTTGGCGAAGCGGAGCTATTTGATCCCCGCCCTGCGAAGGACCTCATCGCGCAGTTCCTCAAGGCTGCGCTGCGCGCACGCAACCGACCTCGCTGCCTCTTCCACGGCGCTCTCTAGCGCTCGGCGGGCCTCCGAGCCGTCATTTGGGTGCTGGGACAGCATCTGACGAGCCCGGGCTAGTGCCCGTTCAGACACATCGAAAGCTCGATGGTGTTGATACGGATACCAATGAAGGGCATCCTCAACCGACTCTCTCAATTCGGCGCTCTGTTCTGACGTGACGGTCCAATCTGAAAGGTAATCGAAGATAGAGCGGACGAATTCGTGGTGAAGGGCCTCGGTCCAGAAAACATGAGCTTCACCCTCCCGAAGCAGTTCCAAGTACTTCGGAGTAGTAATGGGGCATTGGAAATGCAAGACCGCGTTCCGGTAACGCCTTAACAGGTAGCGCATATTTGATGCACCCAGGAGACGATCGAGAATGTGGTCATGAAGTTTTAGCGCGTCCCACGCTTCAACGACCACGTTCAGGCTGGCGTACCAGTAGCTCATCAACCCAAACCACCGCCACTGGTGTTCTCTCAACGCGTCGGAATCGTCCGCATCCACTTCGCGGTTCATCTCCTCCTGAAAGACGGCTCGTTGCAGGTCCGCCCAAGACAGGTACCAGATGAAGGAAGAGATGCGTTCAACTAACGTGGATTCCGGCAAATGGTGATTTCGTGTCATTTACTGCCATCCTTCCCTTTTCGCAGCCAACCCGAAAGTAGAGCAAATACGGCACCAAGAAGCGCCTTCGAAACCATGTCGCCAGTCTTAGCGTGCGTGTTTGACTCGGCGCTAGTCACCTCATCGTATTCGTATCCGGGCAGGTACTTGAACGAATCCAGCACACGCTGGAAAACCTGACTGTACTCCCGATACTCGCTCCTCAGAGAGTAGAAGTAGAGGTACACGACGCCGTACTTCCCAACGCAGATTGCTGCCATGCCCTTCACTGCGGACTCACCGTCCGAGCTCGACTCGAAATCGGCGACGATGATCTTTCTCTCCTCGATCGGACCGGCGGCCGTGAAGTGCATCGGTCCGACAGCCGAAGCCGCCTTGTCCCGGATCCGTGAATTCACCTCCGCCTTTAGGCCCTCAAACGACACTCGCTGGCTTGAATCGTGCTTCACAAGAATGTAAGGGTAGTCGAAGGCTTCTTTGCTGGAGAGCTGAAATCCAGCGTCGTATCTCGGCGGCGCGTTTCCTGTCTGCTCTTTAAACAGCCTTCCCTGCGCATCGAACTCTGTTTTCGTAATCTGCCGCCATTCAGGCGGAAGCGTCAGTGCGTAGTCGCCTTTCTCGGCCTGGTAGACCAGCGGTTCCCGTGCCCCCGTCTGGCCAGACGCTTGGCCCACGCTGACGAGCAAACACAGTGCGGTCACCCACAATTGAACGCTCTTGGTGCGGGAGTTCTGGGGGCGAGCCAGCGTTGAGGTGGTGGTGCCAACAGTGTGTTTCATAAGAATTCTCCTTTTCCGTTCCAAGTCCGTCTTGGCCGGTCACATTTGTGAACGACCTTTTCGCCCTCTAACGCGGAATCGAGCAAGAAAAAGTGTCACACCGGAATGAGAGTGGCGGCATCCCGCAAAACGAATAAAATGACAGGAGCCTCTATAGGTAGAAACCAGTGTCTTCAACCGGCCAAGTGACCCGCCTTCTTGCCGAGGCCCGAAAGGGTAATCGCGCTGCTGAAAAGGAGCTAATCCCGCTTGTATACGCCGAACTGCGCCGATTGGCGGCAAGCTACATGAGGAAGGAAAGGTTCGACCACACCCTGCAGGCAACGGCTCTGGTTCATGAGGCTTACATCAGACTGATCCCTCAACGTGTCGGCTGGCGAAGCCAGTCTCACTTCTTGGGAGTCGCGGCACAGCAAATGCGCCGCATCCTAGTCGATTACGCGCGCAACCGCAAAGCCGAAAAGCGAGCGGGAAGCGAAAAGAAACTGCATTTGGAAGAGGCGCTGCTAATGGCGCAGGAGCAGCCCGCCAGGCTTGTGGCAGTCCATGAAGCGCTGGACCGCCTCGCTTACGACCACCACCGCCAGGCCCAGGTAGTGGAATTGCGGTTCTTTGCCGGCCGAACTGAAGATGAAATCTCCCAAATCGTGGGCGTCTCAGTCGAGACCGTGAAGCGGGACTGGAAGTTTGCTAAGGCGTGGCTCAGCCTCGAACTTCGCCGGGAACAGCAATGACGCCCGAAGAGATAAAAAGCCGAACAGCGGAGCTGTTTCATGAGGCCCTCACGCGGACGCCGGATCAGCAATCAGCCTTTCTGGCTGTAGCCTGTCGGGGTGACGAAGAGCTGTTCCAGAAGGTGAAGCAGCTGCTTCAGGCGTACGAGGATGTAAGAACCTCCGGCGTAGCGTCAACGCCAGGCCAGGGGCCTATTCTTCCTATGCCAGACTCCGACGCGCTCCTCGGGCTCAGCGGGCGATACGTAGACATCGAATTAATCGGCAGGGGCGGAATGGGTGTCGTTTTCCGTGCTCGCGATCGTGAAATAGACAAAGTGGTGGCGCTTAAGATGCTCTACCCAGTGCTAGCTCACGACGAACGCGTCATCGAGCGATTTCGAAACGAGATTCGGCTCGCATTGGATATCACTCACAAGAACGTGTGCCGCACCTATGGGCTGGATCGCGTTAACGGAACGATCCTCATCTCGATGGAATACGTCGAAGGGGAAACATTGCGGAGCACCCTCGATCGCATCAAAGGCGTCTCAGTACAGCAGGGGCTGGTTTGGTCCCAAGAAATTTGCGAGGCCCTCGCGGCAGCTCACGACAAGAAGATCGTACATCGCGATCTGAAACCAGAAAACATCATGATTGACCGCCAGGGCCACGTCAAAGTGATGGACTTTGGGATCGCACGGTCACTTGAAGCGGGCGAGGGCGCATCCGGGACGATCATCGGGACGCCGCAATATATGAGCCCCGAGCAGGCAATGGGAAGGGCCATCGAACCCACGAGCGACATCTACTCGCTCGGGCTGGTGTTGTACGAACTATTTACTGGAACTAAGCGCGACTCGGAACACCCGGTGGCGCCCCGCGAAGTGAATCCCTACATTCCTAGCCATATCGACAGCGCGATCTCCAGTTGTCTCGCGGAAAAACCCAAGGACCGGCCTCAAGCCGTCAGAGACGTGGCCGCCGCCATGGTCGATCTACCACAGAAGCGCGAAGATTACCGGAAGCCCCTGTGGGCTGCAAGGCAGGGTTCTCGGCACGGCATCTTGACCGCGGCGGTCCTATTGGCAGCTCTCCTCATAGTGATTGGCTTGGCGCTCAATTATTGGCGGCCCGCAAAGACGCCCCACGCTGGCGACGCCACGAAGTCGGCGCCCGTTTCATCTGCACCTGGGATTGAGCCGCCCGCGACCGCCAGCCGGGGAACACCCCGCGTCGCTGAAGGCCTGAACCCAGCGCCTGTCAAAGTCCCACCAGTGACAACCACCCAGTCGGGCGTCAGGGCCAGCGTGGATGGTGCGTGGTCCGCTACCTTTTCCGACGCCAAGGGCTCCGCCGCAATGCAGTTCAACCTTTTCCAGAACTCGGAAGGCCACGTTGCGGGCACCTACACCACCTCTGTTGGGGGCGGGGGAAGTGTTACAGGCAGAGTCAAGAACGACGTACTCACTTTCGAACTCACCCAATCTCTCAACAATTGCCCTGGCATTTTCAAAGGAACAGCCAAACTGGCGGAGGGGAAGGGCGCAGGAACGTACACAGGCGCTGATTGTCTAGGCGATCGCGGCAAGGGGACGTTCACGATGTCTAAGGGACTTCAGACATTATTCGAGCAAGAAAAGCTCCGAAAGTCGCTCGGCGGCTACCTTCGCTCGAAACTTGGGATCTGGACTGCGGAAGATGCTCAAAATGTGATCAATGCGCCAACGGCCCACAGATTCGACTATGACAATTTTCACAGCGTAGTCGGCGATATCTATTCTTATCTCGATCCGACGCTGCAAATGCTAAAGGTCGAGTTGAGCTTTGACTCTAATACAAAGCGCCTGAAGGAGGCGTATCTCTACCCGAACAGAATGACGTGGGATCAGTGCAAACAACTGTGGGGCGAGGATGTCGAAATCTCGACGAACCCTGATGGAACCAAACTCCACGTGTACAAGGACCCGATTCGAATAAGAGTCAACCTCGACAAGGATAGCAACGTCATCAGCCTCGTACTTTATTGACCTTTACCGTTCTTTCAGTAACCAGACCGCGATCAGCCCAGCGGAAGAGCTCGTTCCCTAAAGCCGGAATGTCGACTTCGTTTGAAAGACCGCCGACAGAAACGAAGCACCGCGCACCAATTGCGAAAAAAACGCCGTTTCTTTGGCTCAGAGCGTTCAGCCAGGTGGCGGGCAAGGACCGCGTGCAGAAGTCGCTTGGATCAGCATTGCGAAACTGCTCTTCACCAAATCGTCGGCGCACCGTACAAAGCCAGGCGGCCGTCCTTGGTGACGAGGGGAATGCCTTCCGACAAGGACTGCGCAACCAAAATTCGATCAAAAGGATCCTTGTGGATTTCGGCAAGTGAGCAAAGCGCGATCACGTCGGCCGTCCGAATCGGAAGCGTCAACACCCCTTTGTCCGTCACATATTTTCGCCACCAGGGGACCGGATCGGCGATCAGCGCGTTCTTCTTTCCGGACTTCAAGGACAACTCCCAAAAGCTTGCCACGCTCGCCACAATTTCCTCATTCTCGAACGCGGCGAGAGCTGCGCTGCCCAGCAGCTCGGGACTACTGATCGCCCAGACCAGGGCATGAGTGTCTGCAAGTACCCTCACTTGCCTTCCATCCAGTCTTCCGCCTCCTCGTCTGTCATCGGTTGCCACCACTCGTCCCCTGGAGGTACAAGCGAATCACCGCGTCCCGCTCCTAGGGGAAAGTGAGAGCCGCGCACCCGGACCAGTTCCGCCACAGGCTTACCGTGGCGAGCAATCGTGACCGTTTCGCCGTGCTCTACAAGTTCAAGCAGTCGCGAAAGCTGCGTCTTGGCTTCATGAACGTTTACTTGCATTCACCTCAGCTTAGTCTGATTAATTAGCTAAGTCAATGATGGGGCTAAAGGGTCAGGAGTTGACGCATGTGTAATTCGAGCGCTGCCTTGCGTCGCGTTGGGCGAAGGGGACAGACAGCTCCATCGCGCGGCGGACCGGCGATGCTCGATGGATGGCGCCGTTTTGCGATGGAGTAGTCAGTCCCCTTCGCGTATTGTTGACGCGTGAAAACTTCGAGCTGAGTCGGCGATAATCTAGCCATGCTTACCGCTACGCCTGCGCGCATCAGTGTTCCGCCTCGTTTGCTTTACGGACCGGGACCGACCACCGTAGATGGCCGCGTGCTTCAGGCCATGACGCGGCCGGCGCTTGGAATTCGCGACCCTGTGTTTCTCGAAATGATGAAAGAGATGCAGGCCAGGCTGCGCTTGGTATTTGGAACCACGAACCAGCGCACGTTTCTCGTCCCGGGCAGCGGCAGCTCGGCGATGGAGATGGCGGTGCTGAATTTCGTCGAGCCCGGCATGAAGATGGCTATCTTCGCCAACGGCCACTTCTCGAATCGCATGACGGAAATGGCCGAACGGCAACGAGCGCAGGTAGTGAGGCTGGAAAAGCCGTGGGGCGAAGTGTTCGCGGCTGAAGAAGCGGCGGCGTTCATAGAGCGCGAGCGACCGCACGTGGTGGGATTCGTTCAGGCGGAAACATCCACGGGCGCGTACCAGCCGGGAGGCGCGATCACTCAGGCGGCGCATCGAGTGGATGCGCTGGTGATTGGCGATTGCGTGACGTCGCTCGGGGCGATGCCGGTGGAGCTGGACCGGAATGGGATCGACATCGCTTATAGCTGTGCGCAGAAGGGCTTGAGCTGCCCGGCGGGGCTGTCGCCCATCTCAATCAATGAGCGGGCATGGGAGAGATTGTCGAAGCGGGCTGAGGCGACGTGGAGTTGGTATCTGGATGCGAAGCTGGTGGCGAAGTATTTCGAGCCGCCCAACGTTTATCACCACACGCCAGCGACTGCCCTGTATCACGCGATGTATGAAGGGCTGCTGATGGTGGAGGAAGAAGGTCTGGAAGCGCGCTGGGAGCGCCACCGGCGTGCTGGAGCTCAACTGGTGAACGGCTTGACGCAGCTAGGATTCGAGCCGCTGGTCAATAATCCGGAGAACCGGCTGTGGCACCTGGCAACCGTGAAGCCGCCGGCCGGGTTGGACGAAGCCGGATTGCGGCAGCGGTTGCTCGAGAGGCACAACATCGATGTGGCGACAGGACTCGGTCAACTGGCAGGGAAGATCCTGCGGATCGGCGTGATGGGACCGCTAGCAACCGAAGAGCGAGTGGGTTATTTGCTGGAAACGATTAAACAGGAGATGAAGTAGAGGAAGCCTTCAGCTTTCAGCGCTCAGCCTTCAGCCACGCGGGGACGGGATCGTGTCGCCTGCGGCGAGACAGTCTTCGACATAGAGTTCAATAGCTTCTGCGATGTTGGCCATGGCTTCCTCTTTTGTGTCCCCCTGGGAGACACAGCCAGGGAGCACCGGCACTGAGACCACGAATCCGCCATCTGGTTCAGGCTCTGCGATGACTGTATATTTGATGCACACGCCTCGGCTCATCGCTTTAGGGACGCGGCCACTGTGCCGTAACCTTGGTGGCGATTCCGCCCCGCGACGCGAATTCGCCAATTACCGTGGCGCGCACGGGCTTTGCGGCGCGCACCACATCTTCTAGAAACTTGTTGACGATGTTTTCCTGAAAGATTCCGAGGTTGCGATAGGCGAGCATATACATCTTCAAGGACTTCAATTCCAGACACAGCTTGTCGGGTGTATAGATCAGACGCAGGGTTCCGTGATCGGGCAATCCGGTTTTCGGGCATACGGACGTAAATTCCGGCATGACGATCTCGATTTCGTAGCCAGGGTATTGATTGGGCCACGTGTCGATCTTCGGCAGGCGATCGTGAACTCCGGAGACCGCGTGCTTGTCCGTGTACTTGCCGGCTTTTGTCCGCGTCATTAGCCATCCAACTTTCGCGCCAGCAGTTCGAGGAACAAGCCCACATCCGTCACCACGCCCACGGCATGGCCGGTGCCACGATCACTCACCTTTGTGGGCACAGCGGGATTGATATCCACGCAAACAACCTTCACCCAGGCAGGCAGCATGTTGCCCACGGCGATGGAATGCAGCATCGAGCTGAGGCACAGGACAACACCGGCGTTGCGCAGCTCGACGGCGTAGGCGTCCTGGGCGCGGTTCATGTCCGTGATGCAATCCGGCAGGGGGCCATCGTCGCGAAGGCTGCCGGCGAGGACAAAAGGGACACCAGCCTTCACGCATTCGTACATGACGCCGCTATTCAGGCGGCCCGACTCGACCGCGGCCGCGATGCTGCCTGCGTGGTAGATGGCGTTGATGGCGCGCATGTGATTGCGATGACCGTGCTCATCCTGACGCCCGTCAGACTGGCGGACACCGAGCGATGTGCCGAAAAGAGCTGCCTCGATATCGTGAACGGCAAGCGCGTTTCCGGCGAGCAGAGCGGAGATCCACCCCGAGCGAATCAGCTTGGAGAGTGGCAGGCCGCCGCCGGTATGAATGACTACCGGACCGGCAACGGCAATCACTCTCTTGCCTTCCTCGCGAGTGTGGCGGATGAGCGTAGCAGTCTGAGCTACGGCGGTCTCCACCTGGCGCTCGGAGGAGATGTCATTGCTCATGAAGGCGAAGGCGAGGCGATCGCGCTCCTTGGCTTCCGGAATGACGCGAATTCCGCGCGTGCCGACCACGACGTTATCGCCGGCCTGGATGTCGCGTAGGCGGCGGCAGAAGGCTTCGCCATCGCGGATGACGATCATGGCATCCATGCGCTGTTCGCGGGCCTCGAGCCACTGGCTGCGATGGCGGACGAGTGTGCGCTGGTTGGTGGTGGAGTAGAAATCTTCGGGAGCCGCGCAATTGAGCAGAGCAGGCTTGGTTTCCGCGTCGCCGGCATCGATCGGCGAGCAGCCCAGGCCGAGCAACTGTCCGAGCATCTTGCTCATCTGCACCGGGTCTGGAGCCTCGACGCGCAGGCGAAGCTGCGAGGGCTCGCTGTTAGTCCGGCCAATGCTGAAACGCTCCACCTCGAAGCGGCCGCCGTATTCGACGACGGTATCGAAGATGCGCTCCATGATGTGCGAGTCGACCAAGTGGCCTTGCGCCTCGACCACCTCAGTGACCGGCAGCGATTGAGAAGAATCCATAGCAGCGTACGATTTTGATAGAAAAGGCTTAGCGCGAGCAGCGGTCCGAGAGGGTATTTTTCGACGAGCTCTAAGCGCGGGTGAGAAGCAGGGGCAATCCTTCCTTGTTTGTGTATGTGGGCCGGTAGCGGTCGGTATTGAACATTTCCTTGATATCCACTTTGCGCGGCCCGAGTTTCGGATCGGGAATCTGGACCATGGCGTACTTGCCTTCCACCACGGCAGCCATCAGACCGTGCGTTCCCCGGATTAGGGAATCGTAGGCCATGGTGCCAAAGCTGGCCGCGACCATCCGATCGAGAAAGTCCGGATCGCCGCTGCGGAGGTCGTAAGTAAGATCGCTCACGACAGTCTCCTCGCCCGTGCGCTTCTTGATTTCGTCGCTGAAATCTTCGCCGACGTTGGCCTTCTTGCGATGGCCGAACGCATCGGCCTCGCCATACTCGCGCACCTTATAGCCTTCCCACTCGGCGCCCTCCGAGAGAATCACCAGGCAATAGTTGCTGGGGTTGTTCTTCTTGTCGATCAGCAGCATGCGAATCATCTTTTCGAGATCGAATTTGAACTCAGGGATGGCGCAGCGAATCGAAGTGACGTAGGCGGTGTAGAGGGCGGTGTAACCGGCATCGCGGCCGAAAACGCGAAAAATGCCGACACGCTCATGCGAGCCGACGGTGGTGCGCTGGCGATTAATGGCATCGGTCGCGCGCGAAATCGCGGTGGAGAAACCGATGCAGTACTCGGTATTGCGCACATCGTTATCCATCGTCTTGGGAATACACGTTACCTTGACGCCGAGCCTGTCGAGGTGCGCGGCGTAGCTCAGGGTGTCGTCGCCGCCGATCGCAACCAGGTGCTCAATGCCCAGGCGCTCCAGGTTGGCAAGCACCTGGGAGCTGAGATCGTAGGTGGTGCTGGTGACACCCTTCTTGGTGGTCTCGGCTTGAGGGAACGATTTGCCCGCGAGGAAGTCGGGCACTTTCTTCATTCTCGAAGGGTTAGTCCGGCTGCTGTGGATAAATGTGCCGCCGGTGCGGTCAATGGTGCGAGTGTTGTCCTTCGTAAGCGGTATAAGGTAGCGCTGCACCGACTCCGGGTCGTCGAAGTTGAGGTGAGTCAGGCCTTCCCAGCCGCGGCGAATCCCCTGGATCGTATGGCCGTCGTTCGCTCCGCGATACACAACATTCTTGATGACTGCGTTCAGGCCCGGCACGTCTCCGCCGCCAGTGAGCATTCCGATCTTCATTGAGTCTTTTTCCCGTGTTTCTCCAACCCTCCGCCACAGCGGGGCGGCTGATCGCATTCATTGTATCGTTCGAGGAATCGCCAAACCCCATTTCTGCGCGCGCTCTATGCACGTATTGGGGTTCGGCAGGCGACAAGATCGCCTGCCCCACATGCTCCCCTCCGTCGTTCCTCTACAATGGATTAGAAGCGAAGCAAAGACCGACTGGTCTCATGGAGTAATCCAGGCGTGGCATTAAACGAGCGCGAGACCGCACACGAACAAATAACTTCTGAACGCCTGCTACGGGATGAAACAAAATCCGTAACCAGGAAGATTGCCAGCTTTCAATACTTCGTAGTGGCAATTTTCATTTTTCTTGCGTCCGGGTATTGGCAGCTTCAAGTCCAGAACCCGGACGTCTACGTGGAGGCGGCGGCGCGGAATCGCGTCAAGTCGACGCCCATCCTGGCGCCCCGCGGCAAGCTTCTCGATCGCGACGGCCGCGTGGTGGTGGATAACAAGGCTTCCTACGCGCTGATCTTGAACCGCGATCAGATCAAGTGGGAGCATCTTCCCGCAATCGCCGAGGGGCTGCATCTGGATTACAACGATCTGACGGCCCTACTGCGCAGAAAAAGCAGCCAGCCGCAGATCATCATCAAGAGCGAGCTGACAGCCGACGATATCGCGTTCATTCAATCGCATCGCGACGCTGCCACGTTTCCCGAGATGGATATGATCGGGTCGTGGCGGCGGCTGTATCCGCAAGATGGCTTCGCCGCCCACGTGATGGGTTACGTAGGCGAGATCAGTGAAGGCGAACTCGACTTGCCTGCCTATGCCGAGTATCACCAGGGCGACATTATCGGCAAAGAAGGCATCGAGCGGCAGTACAACGACCAACTGAAAGGCGTCGACGGGCAGCGCCGGGTGCTGGTGGATAACCTCGGCCGCGAACGAGCCGTGATCGATTCCCGCGATCAGCTTCAAGCCACGCCCGGCAAGGATCTTAAGCTCGCCATGGATCTTGACCTGCAAGCCGTGGCCGAACTATCGATGGACGATAAGCGCGGCGCGGTGGTCGCGCTCGATCCGCGTAACGGTGAAGTGCTGGCGATGGTGAGCCGGCCCACCTTCGATCCCAACAAATTCACCGGCCGCATCAGCCGCGCCGACTGGCAGGCCTTGACAAGCGATCCATACAAACCGCTGATAAACCGCGCGATTCAGGCTGAATTCGCCCCTGGCTCTACGTTCAAGCCAGTCGAGGCGATCGCCGGGCTGGAAACCGGAGTGATTGACGCCCAAACTCACTTTCACTGTTCCGGTGGAGCGACCTTTTATGGCCGGTACTTCGAATGCCACATCAAAAAGGGCCATGGAGACATTGCTTTGCATGAGGCCATCGCCCAATCCTGCGATGTCTACTTTTACAATGTCGGCAACCGCCTCGGCATCGATCGGATCGCCGAATATGCCGAACTTGCCGGCTACGGCCACAAGACCGGCATTGACCTGCCGAATGAGCGCGAAAGTACCATGCCCTCGACACGCTGGAAGATGCGCAATTTTCGGCAGAAGTGGTGGGCGGGCGAAACGATCTCGGTGGCAATCGGACAGGGCGCGGTAACCATTTCGCCGCTCGAGCTGGCTTCGGCCATCGGGGGACTGGCAATGGGCGGCAAATGGTACCGGCCGCATGTCGTGAAGGGCGCCACGCCTGAGTTGATCAAGGAGAAGCATTTCGATCCCGGCAATCTGGCCCAGGTGATCTCCGGCATGTACGCGGTGGTGAACGAGGGCGGCACGGGGCGCGCCGGGGCATTACCCAATGTGAAGGTGTGCGGCAAAACGGGCACGGCGCAGCTAGCCGCGACAGATCTCACGAAACACTCGAAGGATCTGAAGAATAATGCCTGGTTCGTGGCGTTTGCGCCCATGGACAATCCGGAGATCGTCGTGTGCGGGCTATACGAAAACGGCGAGGAAAGCTTCAACACCGTGCCGATTGTCCGCGATGTAATGAAGGCGTACTTTGACAAGCAGGATCGGATTCGTGGCGGCAAAGCCGGGTTGGCCAAATTCGCGCCGCCTTCGCTGTTTTCGCTTCCCAGAGGAGAGGCAGCCCCGCTTGAGGCGCCGCCGAGATCGATGCCCGCCGTGGCGATGCTGCAGTTTGCTTTCGGAGGCGGCCACTAAATGAGCGCCGCTCGTACATTTCGCGACCTCGACTGGTCGATGCTGGGCGTTTCGCTGCTCATTTGCGGTCTCGGCGTGTTGCAGATCTACTCGGCCACAAACGGCACAAGGTGGAATGGCGCCTGGTGGCGGCAAATCTTATATATATTGACCGGCCTGATCATGATGTGGGTGGTGGCCAACGTGGACTACCATTCGCTGATGGGCCATGTCTATTGGCTTTATGCCGCTTCGGTGGGGCTTCTGCTCATCACCGGGTTGGTCGGCAATCGGGTATTCGGCTCAACCCGCTGGATCAAGCTCGGCGGCTTCACCCTGCAAACCTCGGAGTTCGTGAAGATCGTGCTGGTTTTGCTGGTGGCCCGGTACCTGGCGGATCTCAAGTTCGAGCATATTGATTGGCCCGATCTGCTGCGCCTAGGGGCGATGGTCGCGGTGCCGTTTCTGCTGGTCCAGAAGCAGCCCGACCTGGGCACGGCACTCACTTATCTGCCGATACTCGCGGCCGGCGTCTTGGTGGCGGGCTTGCGATGGAAACAAATGCTGGTGATCGCGGTTGTGGCAGTGGTCTGTTTGCCGATCGGTTATCATTTCCTTAAGCCGTATCAGAAAGACCGGCTTATAACATTTATGGATCCGGCCAGGGACCCCAAGGGTTCCGGCTTTCAGGTGATCCAGTCGAAAATCGCTGTTGGCAACGGCGGCGTGTGGGGGCGGGGCGTCACCAAAGGATCCCAAACGCATTTGGGGTTTCTGCCGGTGCCGCATACGGATTTCATCTTCTCCTCGTTTGCAGAAGAGCATGGTTTTCTCGGAGTAGTGGTAGCACTGGTTTTGTATCTTCTATTGATTATGCAGGTGGCTGAGAACGCGCAATCTGCTCCGGACCGGGCCGGAGTTTTTATTGCGATGGGGATCGGCTCGTTATTGTTGTTCCATGTGTTGGCGAATGTCGGCATGGTTGTAGGCCGCATGCCGGTAGTGGGGATCCCGCTTCCGCTAATGAGTTACGGGGGCTCCAACGCGTGGTCGATTTTCCTGATGCTGGGGTTGATCAACAGCGTCAGGCTGCGAAGGTTTGTGAATCGGTAATTCATCGGGTCAGCGGGTGCGGTGCAGTGCCCGCGGGGCTCGCGTTTAAAGAACGTTCGGCAACTCAGGTTTAAAAAACAGGGTCGAGCCGGGTGGTTCAAGAGAGTTTCGAGTTTGACGTCACGATATTTATCTTTGCCGGACGGTCCGGCAATGGATTTCGCGCCACAAATGCTTTCGAGGTGTCGGCACTTCGAAGGCACGCGTCTGGCCGCTATTCGCCGGCTTGGGACCTGTCTTCCCTGGCCCGATGGCGCAGCCGGTTTCGCGGGTGCGCATGTGCGCCGGGTACACGGCTTTGATAAGCCGGGAATCCTGATGAGACCCGCTTCGGCGAGTTGCTCATTTCTCGAATTTCTTCGCGCTGCTCGCGGCGGCCCCGCCAAGGCGGTGGTTTATGAGCAAGGAGTTGGTAATTGCGTCCAATCTCCACGAGACGAAAGTTGCGGTCCTCGAAGAGGACCAACTCGTCGAAGTCTATTTTCAGCGCGCGAATGAGTACTCTCTCGCGGGCAGCATCCACAAAGGGAGAGTGACCCGGGTTCTGCCCGGAATGCAATCCGCGTTCGTCGATCTGGGACTCGAGCGGGACACCTTCCTGTATGTCTCGGATTTCTTCGAAGAGAACGAGGATTTTGACCCCGTTACCGAGAGCGACACGAATCGTGGAGGCCGGCCGGAACGTTTCGACCGGGCCGACCGCCGCGATCGGGGGCAGCGAGGCGACCGTGGCCCCGAACGGCAGACAGATCGGGGAGACAGCCGGCCTGCGCAGATAAAGGTCGACGCCGCAGCGGAAATCATCGAGCCGGTAGCTGCGCGCGCCGAATCCGTTTCAGAAGGCGAGCCTGCCGGGGAGGCAGCGGCTGCTGGGCCCTTGCCCTCCGTCGCGCCGCCCGATGCGTCCGCCAACGCTTCCGAGGTTCGTCCCTTCACCGATCGCGGAGAGCGAGGCGGCGATAGGCGGCGCAGATCGCGCCGGCGCCGCATGCGCGGCCGTGGATTCCCGGAGAACAAGTACGCCCAACCCGGACAGACGGCAGCTCCCTCGGTGGCGCCCGCCGAACCGGCAGCGAGCCCGCATGCCCCGCCCCCGGACATGCTTATCCTGCCAGGCGAATCCCTGGCGAAATACCGATCGGGGAGCGCCGAAGGGGCAACCAGCCGCGCGGTGCAAGCGGAATCGGCTGAAAACGAAGAAGAGTATGAGCAGGAGACCGCCGACCTCGAGGCTTTGATCGACGAGCTTGAATCTTCCGAAGAAGAGCATTTGGAACTGAAGCAAGGCGGCGCCGAGCAAATCCACCCGCAACCGGAAACGCCGAAAGCGTCAGTTGAGCCGGCGGAACTGCTGGAAGCTCTGGTGTTGGTTCCCGAAGACACAAACGAGCCGGAGAGCGCTGAGGACGAAGAGCGGGACGGCGACAAACTAGAACGCGAGGCGGAGCTGGCTTCGAAGCTTGCCGATGAA
>Ga0181525_10000083_pt1 | contig 82811 bp, 59 predicted proteins | sample PEATcosm2014_Bin_48_FD_121100 | JGI IMG/M metagenome (GOLD analysis project Ga0181525, IMG submission 121100) | Peatland microbial communities from MTU Mesocosm Facility, Houghton, MI, USA - PEATcosm2014_Bin06_10_metaG | ecosystem: Environmental > Terrestrial > Soil > Wetlands > Peat | place...
CTGCTGGAAGCTCTGGTGTTGGTTCCCGAAGACACAAACGAGCCGGAGAGCGCTGAGGACGAAGAGCGGGACGGCGACAAACTAGAACGCGAGGCGGAGCTGGCTTCGAAGCTTGCCGATGAATTGCGCGACGACAAAATTGAGCCCGAGCTGGCGGATGACGAAGAGCTGGAGGGCATGGCGATCGACGATGAGGAACCTGAAGCCGAACCGCTAATGGAAGCCTCGGAAGCGAGTGAGGCGCCAGAGGCGAGCGAAGCAGAGCACGCGCCGCGCGCAGAATCCGTTTCCGCTTCGTCGGCGCCTCCCTCGGGTGCCGAGGCCCCTCAGGTTGCGTACGTCAGGGAGCAGGGCGGGCGCTCGATGCATCGGGTTTCCCGCCGTATGCGCCGGCGGCGCGGGGGCAACCGAGGCCCACAACCGATGATTGGCGGCGAGAGCGCTGGAACAGCGGCCTCAGCGGCGACTGCGGCGGCGCCGGCTGTGGAACCGCGAGTCGAATCCGACCAGGGCGCCGAGTCTCGCCTCGAGCGTTCTGAGCAGCGAGAGGAACGCCCGGCCAGGAGTGACGACCGCGAGCGCCCGGCCCGCGGCGACCGACCTCTGCCCTCGATCACAGAACTGCTGAAGCCGGGCCAGGAGATCATCGTCCAGATTGCCAAGGAGCCGCTAGGTCAAAAAGGCGCCCGCATTACCTCGCACATCGCCCTGCCCGGTCGCTACGTCGTATTCATGCCGAGCGTCGAGCATCTGGGCGTATCTCGAAAAATCGCCAGCGACGAAGAGCGCATGCGGCTCAAACGTATCCTGCAGGCGCATCGCACCGGCACCGCGGGCGGGTTCATTGTCCGGACCGCCGGAGAGGGCCGCACGGAAGAAGAGATCGCCGCCGACATGAGCTTCCTCTACAACCTCTGGCTCGACATTCGCCAGAAGGCGGAGAAGCGCCCGGCGCCCGCGCTGCTGCACCACGACCTGGATGTAGTCCAGAGGATCCTGCGCGATCAGCTCACCGACGAGTTCAAGGCCATTTGGGCCGACAACGAAGAAATGTACGAAAGCGTTCTGCGATTCGTGCAGCGCTTCCAGCCGGCTCTGGTCGGCCGCGTCAAGATGTACACGCGTTCGGCGCCGATTTTTGACGCATTCGGAATCACCCAGGAACTCGAAAAAGCGCTCCGGCCCAAGGTATGGCTGAAATCCGGCGGATACATCGTGATTAATCAGACCGAAGCGCTGGTGGCGATTGACGTTAACACCGGCAAGTACGTCGGCAAATCCAATCGGCTGGAAGACACCATCGTCAAAACCAATACTGAGGCCGTGAAAGAGATCGTGCGGCAGGTCCGCCTGCGCGACCTGGGCGGCATCATCGTGGTGGATTTCATCGACATGGATGAACGCAAGAACCGGCAGAAAGTAATGCAGGCTCTTGAAGAGGCCATGCGTGCGGACAAGGCGCCATACAAGATTCTGCAGTTCAACGATTTTGGATTGGTAGCCATCACGCGAAAGCGCGTCAAGCAGAGCCTCGAGCGCACGCTTTGCGCCCCCTGCCCGTATTGCGACGGCGCCGGCTACGTAAAGAGCGTGCAGACGATTATCAGCGAGATTCTGGTCGAAGCGCAGAAAATCGCCAAGGCGGTGGAGGGCAAGGACGTGGTTCTGCGTGTCCACCCGGATGTGGCGAAGGTTTTGAAATCGAACAACAACCGGTACCTCGAGGAGCTGGAAGAAATTCTCGGCCGCCCGGTACTGGTGAGCGGAGATGCGGCCCTGCATCACGAGAAATTCGACCTGGCGTAGTGAAGGAAAGCTGTCAGCTATCAGCGATCAGCTGTCAGCCACGCAGGAAAACGAGCTGTCGGCCAGATCGGCGATCAGCCGAACGGGCGCGCGCGTCAGCGGCTGATCGCTGACGGCTGAAAGCTAAAAGCTGTGTCTACCCTGGTATCATGGCCGCTGCGGATGGAACAACCCAAGAGAATCCTCATCGTTGACGACGATCGGGATGTGCACGAACTGTTGAACACCATCCTGAAGTCGGATCAGCGCATAATCGAGAGCGCCTTCACGGGCGACGAAGCGCTGGCTTTGGTCAGCAGCCACAACTACGACCTCGTGCTTACCGACATTTATATGCCGGGTATGGACGGGCTCAGCCTGTTGAAGCATATCCGCGCCGTCGAGCCCCAGACCAGCGTGATCATCATGACCGCGCAGACGAGCCCCGGCAATGTGCTGGAATCGTTTTCCAACCAGGCGTTCGCATATATCAGCAAGCCGTTTTCGCGTACAGCGATCATCGATCTGGTCGCTAACGCGCTGAGCACAACCGTGGAGGAGGACGATATCAAGATCGTCTCGGCCACTGCGGACTGGGTATCGCTCGAACTGCGCTGCAAACTAAAACTGGCGGAGCGGTTGACTAGCTTCTTTCGCGAGTTTGCCTGCGATCTGGGTCCCGATGAACAGGAACGCATCGCCACCGCCTTCCGCGAGCTGCTGATGAATGCCATTGAGCACGGCGGAAAGTCCGACCCGCGCCAAAAGGTGGACCTGACCTATATTCGAACGGCTCGCAGCCTCATCTACTTTTTTCGCGACCCCGGGGAGGGATTCTCATTCGAGCAACTCGACCACGCAGCCGTGTCGAACTCGGAAGATGAGCCGTTTCGTCACGTGCAAGTACGCAGCGACAAAGGCATCCGGCCAGGGGGCTTCGGTATTTTAATGACGCGCAACTTCGCCGACGAACTGCTCTATAATGCCGTAGGCAATGAGGTGATGTTCATCAAGTACTTGCACCCAGCCGTGTCAAACGAAGCCAGCGGCTAATCTCGAATTCATTAACCGGAAGGGATGCCACGATCGAGAACCATGCGCTCACCGAATAAACGCCGCATCCGCAATGTCGCCGCAATCAGCGTTATTTGCCTCCTGCTCGAGGCGTGCGTCCAGTCCTCGGCAGTTGATGATTTTGCGAAGGTTTCGGCGCAGGCAGCGCAGCTCTTTCCGGCCGTGGCCGCCATTCCATATGACGGATGTCTCGTTCGCGAAGAGAACATCCAAATTCAGCAGGTAACTTCCTTTAACGGCGACATCTCGTTCGATCAGGCGCGGTACGCCGCGGCCTGCGCGGAGGAAGCGAAAACCAAGGTGCGCCTGGAGCGTACCTACGCGGTTCTTTCCGAGTACATTCAAACGCTCGCCAAGCTTGCCGGCGGCAGTGACCCTGTCTACGATAAACAGATTACCGGGCTTGCGGACGCAATTCCCGGACTCAATAAGAATCAACAGGCCGCCGCATCCGGGCTTGCAAGCCTCATCGTGAATGCGTTCGCTAAACACTGGCGCGAGCGCCAGGCGGCGAAAGCGATTGAAACAGCGCAACCCTACGTCCTCGAGATCACCACGCTGTTTGAGGACGATATTCCCAAGTTACTGAACGAGAGCCTGAATAATCAGCAGGCTTCGCTGGTAAGTCTTTATCGGGATGCGTACCAGCGGAAGGAGGGGAACGGGATTGCCCTGACGAACCCGGTTCTGGTCACTATTGAATTTGCGGAGGCTCAGCGCGCCATAGACGACAAGCGAACCGCGGTGCAGGGCTTCGAGAAGATCGTCGCGAAAATCAAAGAAGGGCACACGGCATTGTATAACAACCGAAATAAGTTGTCCGCCCGCGATTCGATCGAGGAGCTTTTCCAGGTAGCCTCCGGGATGAAAACACAAGTGGCCGCTGTGCAAAAGGCCCTCAAGCGCTAGGAGACGGAAGACGCTATGCCAAGTCTAACGACAGACCAGGCTGCTCAGATTGAACAGAATCTCCGCGGAATTGCCAAGACCGTGGAGAACTTTCGGTTCGATCATATGAGCGACCTCAGCGACACTCGGCTAGCAGATCTCCAGAAGGCGGAGACCAGCCTTCTGAAGGCCTCGGAGGCCCTTAACACCGCCGAGATGAATCTCGTGATGGATGACGCTGACGGGGCTATCGCCGGCCTTGGGAAAGTAACTGGGTTATTGAAAGCCGATGTCTCCAAGCTGGCCGATGTTACTAAAGGGCTTGAAATTGCCACGGCGTTTATACAGATTGGCACAGCCGTTGCCTCAGGCAACCTGAACGGCATTGCCTCCGGAATTGAATCCGCTGTTAAGGCTCTTTCGCCGGCAAAGCCAACCACCAAGTCCGCCGCGTCTTCCAAAGACGGCCAGTCTGAGGATGGCGCGGCGGACGGGTCGTAGCCCAATATTCGGTCCCTTATAGCTGGTTCTTGCTGAGCGCGGCCGTGGCCAGGCTCCCACCCAGTCCCATCGTCTCGACGGCCGACGACGGAACAATGATCATCGATCCGCGTTCCTTGATCGCTTCATAAAGCATATTCATCGCGCGAAGGTGCAGCGCCGTGGGGTTGTTCTGGTAGACCAGCGATGCCTCCTCGAATTTCTTTGAGATCTCTGTTTCGGCCTGTCCCAGTATGATGCGAGCCTGCCGTTCCCGCTCGGCCTGCGCCTGGCGCGACATGGCGTCCTCGAGCCCTGCCGGTATCTTGACGTCGCGTATCTCGACCGATTGCACGGTGATCCCCCAGGGATTAGTCTTCTCGTCCAGAATACGCTGCAGCTCATGACCCAGGGTCTCGCGCTCGGTAATCATCTGCGCCAGTTCATGGCGGCCAATCGATTCCCGTAGCGCGGTCTGGGCGCTCATGCCAATTGCTTCATTGAAATCCTCAACTTCGAGGATCGACTTTTCAGCGTTCCAAACCACCCAGAAGATAATGGCGTCCACATTCACTGGCACCGTATCCTTACTAAGCGCCGATTCGGCCCGCACGTCCGTTACGCGCACACGCTGGTCAACATACTTGCTCAGCGAATCGACCACCGGGATGATGAAGAACAAACCTGGCCCGCGCAGGCCCAGATAATGGCCCAATCGAAGCAGCGCCACGCGCTCCCATTGATTGGCGACTTTGATAGCGAACATCAGATAGATGCCGATAGGCAAGGCCACAAAAAACGGCACCGGCGTTTTCAGCAGGGCTGCCAACCCTACCCCAACCACCGCGACGATTACCATCGAAGCCGCGCCTGGCCCGCTTACCGGTAACTGAACACTCGGCTTGCTTGCGTAGATCATTTGCTTCTTTCCTTTCTGTCTGTTTGCAGTTCCTTCAATCGTGCAATCAATTCTCCAACCGTAAATCCGGCCTGTCCGGTGCGCGCCGCCGCGTCGGCTGCGAGCTGATTCAACTGCCGCTCGCGTTCCATTTCATCCTGCTTCGGCTTGGTTTGCGAAATGAACGTCCCCGTGCCCTGCTGGGTCTCGAGGACGCCGCGAATCTCCAGTTCCCTGTAGGCGCGGACGACTGTATTGGGGTTGATGGTCAAATCCACAGCCATTTGCCGCACCGTCGGCAGCTGATCGCCCGGCCCTAATGTGCCGGAAGCAATGCCGGAGAGTACCTGATCGATCACCTGACGGTAAGCCGGAACGCCGCTGTGCGGATCGAGGCGGTAATGGAAACGGGTTTTGGTATCAGAAGGTGGCACGATTTTCTCTATAATGCCAGTGTACTAGAATACTAGAACAAATCAAGACTTTTTTTACAACCCTGTTTTTGTTGGTCGTGGCAAAACTGCTCTCCAGCCCCGAGCAACACGAGCGCTCTTTCAAAACACGCTGCGGAATCCCCGGAACTCCACTGCGAGTCCCGACCAGAGGGAGCGGTCCTTATGTCGGGCGTAACATCGACGCCCAATCGAAGAAGAACAGTCCGGTCGCTTTTGGACTACGGAAATCGCGCCGGGGCGGCTTAGCCTCTATCGGCGTGCCCTATTGCTTGTCGAAGACGTACGATACGTCAATCGCTCCTTGCGGCGACTCAATATGCTCGGCCTGAGTTAGTACTTTGCCATCCGCGGAAAGAGTCCACTTTCCTTTGAGCGTCATCAGGTGGGTCCCGCCGTTCTCCATCTCCGTGTCAACGATCAGCGTCGCATGGTCCCAAACCAGCTTGCTCTTCAAATTGATCTGGCCTCCAAATTTATTAAGGCATTCCTTGCCATCGGTTGTGTACTTGGCCTCGTAGCTGACGGCGGGGTGCTGCCCGTCCAATGTGTAAGTAGTTACTTTCAGGTCCGGATCCTTGTGTTCGATCGTCTGTGTCATCAACTCGGGCGGCGGCAGCGGGCCAAACACGCTCTTCTCCTTGTTCAAGTACCACGAGCCGCTGAAATCAGTCTTGGTCTGCGCCATTGCGGCCGCGCCGGCCAGTAGCCAGAGTCCAATGAACCCGGCAACCAACTTGTTCATCTTTGATCCTTCTCTTCCAGCGCCTTCTCGCTTTACTGAAGTAGCCGTTCGAGGGCAGCACGGTGGCATGTGGAGCCTGGGAGTATCGTCTCATAAGACGAGTCAGCGCAGACCGCGCGGGCAAGGCCGGAACGAGTTCAAACAACTCTCACGCTGCCGTATCGAAGTGGCATGCACATTCGGCTGCCGACCGTCTAGACTCTCTTATGTGCCCTCCCTGAGAACACCCCATCCCGCCATCTGTGTTGCAATTGTGTTTCTTTCTCTGGCGGGCAACTGCCCGCCATCTTCGGCGCAGACGCCGGCGCCCGTAGCCGCTACGCTTCCCAACGGACGCAAGATCACGCCGCAGGGTGGATGGCTAACGCTGGCGCCCTATCCGTTCACGTTGGCGGTCCGTCCCGATGGGCAGCAGATCGTGATTCCTTCGATTGGCTGGCCTTTCTCATTGAATGTTGTGGATCACCCAGACTCCTCTGAAGCCTCTGTTACTCGTATTGCTCCGAAGAAGCGCAAAGCCACTGCTTCGACCTCGCAGACAGTTACTAATCCGGAGCCGGATGTCCAGGTGCACGCCGGCGTTGCCTATTCCCTTGACGGCCGTCTGTTATACGACGCGACCGGCGATACCGGAGCGGTGGATGTACTTTCCACTGAAACCTGGAAGCCAGTGTCGCGAATCTCGCTCGATGGTCCGATTGCCGGCGCGACTTATTCAGCAAGTTTCTCCGCGACACTTACTCTTTCCCGCGATGGGCGCGTTCTCTACGTGCTCGATCAGGCCAATTGGCGAGTGGTGGCGATTGACCTGGCTACTAACGGCCGCATTGCCTCATTCGCCACCGGAGTAAATCCCTTCGCACTGGCGCTTTCGCCTGATGGCCAGCGCCTGTATGTAACCAATAGCGGACTATTCGAATACAAGCTTGTTGGCGGTGTCGACAAAGATGATATCGCTCATACGGGCCTGCGCTTTCCTCCCTTCGGATATCCATCGAAGGCTGCGCAGCGTGGCGCGAAAGCGGAGGGGCGCGCGGTTCCGGGGCTGGGAAGCGAGAATGACGTACGCGGCAGTTCGTTGTGGACTTACGACATTCGCGATCCCCAGAACCCTGCTTTGATTGCCAAACTGCGCTTAGGAGAACCGATTCGCACCGGCAAGCAGGAAACCGTGGGTGGAGGGTCGCCCTCGGGAGCGCTTGCCGCCCAGGAACAGGTTTACATCGCGCTGGCCCATGAAGACGTCGTAGTTGTGGTCTCAGCCGACGGCAAAGAGATCAGGAAAAAGATCCCGCTCACGCCATTCTCCGGCGCAGCTTTTCAGGACGCGAGGGCCCGGCCTCTTCGCGGCATCATGCCGATCGGCCTGGCACAGGATGAGACGCGGCTCTTTGTGACCGAAGCCGGAATTAACGCGGTGGCTGTGATTGATAAAGCTTCCGCGAAGTTATTGGGCCATCTTCCCGTGGGTTGGTTTCCAGCCGCCGTCGCTCCGTCAAAGGATGGCGGCACGCTTTACGTCGTGAACGCCAAGGGAAAAGGCGCTGGACCGAACGGAGGTTCCACTGAACCTGCGGATGCTCCCGGAGATTACATCGGCGAGCTGGAGTTCGGAAGCCTGTCGATTGTGCCCGCGCCGCGGCCTGACGCCGATTTGAAACAGGCGACGGCTGCCGTCGTTGAGAACAACCAGGCGGCTCTGACTTCGAGTTTGCCGCTGCCGCGCTTGAAGCATGTTTTCTATATCATTCGCGAGAACCGAACCTTCGACGAAATACTCGGTGATTTGCCAGGCGTGAATGGCGAACCCGGTCTGGCGCGCTACGGCGTGCACGGCTGGGCCGAGGAAAAAGCCGACGCCAAGGACCTAAGCGTGACGCCCAATGCGCACGCTCTTGCAGCCCGATTTGCGACAAGTGACGCCTTCTACGCCGATGGCGATGTCTCCGTCGATGGGCACCGCTGGGCGCTGGGCATGGCGCCGTCGCCCTGGCTCGTCCTGGCCTGGACTTCGCACTATGGCGGAAGGCGCACCGGGGACTTCTTTAGTGGGTCGCCAGGCAGGCGCGCCATGAGCGGAGCCGAGGATGCGCCCATGCCGGAAGACGAACCCGAGTTCGGCTCGCTGTGGGAACATATTGCCGGCGCGGGGGTGAGCCTGCGCAACTATGGCGAAGGGCTGGAACTGGAAGGCTCAGATGAAGACGCGGGCATGGAGCCGGAAGGTCAACGACTGGTTTTGAACTCGCCCGTTCCGCGGCCCGTCTTCGTTTCGACGGACAAGGCCTTTCCGACATTCAATCTGGGCATTCCCGACCAGCTTCGTGTCACGGAGTTCGCAAAGGATTTCTCGAAGCTGATCGCCAAAGGCAAAGCGCCGGCCCTCACCGTCATTCGTCTGCCCAATGACCACACCGCCGATCCGCGGCCCGCCGATGGCTATCCGTTTCGCGCCTCTTATGTCGCCGACAACGATCTGGCACTGGGAAAAATTGTCGAATATATATCGCACAGTCCGATCTGGCCGTCGAGCGCGATCTTCGTCATCGAGGATGATGCCCAAAGCGGGCGCGACCACGTGGACGCGCATCGCTCGGTATTACTGGCGATCGGTCCTTATATCAGCAAGGGCTTCATCTCGCATCGGCACGTGAGTTTCCCGAGCGTGCAGAAGACGATTTACGAGCTGCTGGGTTTGGGACCTTTGAATCTCGAAGACGCGCTGGCCGCGGACCTGAGCGACATGTTCACACCCAATCCGGACCTGGCTCCTTACGCCGCCGAAGCCGGCGATCCGCGGGTCTTCAAGCCATCCGAAGCACGCATCGCGCGTCCGAAAACGGCCGCGGAAGCAAGGAAGCTCCTCGATGCCGACAACCCGCGCGAGATTGCCAAAGAGTTTCAAAAGCAAGAGAAGAAGAGCGGCCAGTGATCACTGGGCCAGGCTTGTGGCACAGCCTTCAGGCTGTGGTTCACACAGGCTGAAGCCTGTGCCACAGGAAAGCGCTGGCTGAAGCCTGTGCCACAGGAAAGCGCTACTCACTCGTAACGCAACGCGATGACCGGGTCAACCGCAGTGGCTCGCCGCGCGGGAATGTAACACGCCAGCAGTGCAATCCCTCCCAACAGCAGAGTTACTGCCAGAAGTGTCACAGGATCGGCGGGGCGAACGCCATACAGCAAATCTGCCATGAATCTCGTCAGCGCAAAAGCCGCCACCAGGCCCGCCGCCATTCCGATCGCCGCCAGCTTCATGCCTTGGCGCAGGACGAGCCGCACAATCTCCTGGCGCGACGCTCCCAAAGCTGCGCGAATTCCAAGTTCACGGATCCGCCGGGTCACCGCATAAGACATGACACCGTAAATTCCCACCGCAGCCAGCAGCAGGGCAGTCGATGCAAAGATAATCAGCATCAACATGGTGAAGCGGCGCTCGGCGAGCGATCCCGAAATGACTTGCTCCATCGTTCGCACGGCGTAAATGGGTTGATCGCGGGTCGGGCCGGCGACCTTTGCGCGCACGGCGGAAACCATGCTCAAAGGCTCAGGGCCGGTGCGCAGTGCCAGCGTCAGTCCAGTCACCCCCGCGGACATGAACTTATCGGGTACCTGCAGCACGGGAAAGTAAATCTGGTCGCGTATCTTATTGGTGTCGTCGGTATCCAGCCCCCACTGTTTCACGTGCCCCACCACACCGACGATTTGTACCGAGCCGAGCATGATAAGGCTGATCTGTCGCCCGACCGGGTCCTGCCCTGGAAAGAGGTGATTTGCCATGACGTCATCAATCACCGCCACGGGGGGCGAAGCCGTGTTATCCCGCTCTGTGAAAAAGCGCCCGCGGTGCAGAGGGACCTGCATTACAGCGGGGTAATCGGGAGTGACAATGTAGAACATCGCCGACGTCATGCGGTCGTCGGGAGGCTGAGGCCCAGTGCCTGGCCAGAAACCAATCTCGCTATCGCCGTCACCTAGAGGAACCATCGATGTGATGGCCGCCGACTGAATTCCCGGGATCGAAGCAACGCGGCCCAGCAATTGCCAATAGGCAAGTCGAATGTCCGCCGGGCTTGCCATCACTTTCGGTGAAAGCGCCACCTCCATCGTGAGGACGCTCCGCGTATTGAACCCGGGATCCACCTGCAAGAGCCGCCAGACGCTCTGCATCATGAGTCCCGCGCCCACGAGCAGGATCACAGCCAAGCCGATTTCCACGGCCACGAAGATGCCCTCTGCGCGATGACGCCCGCCTCCGGCGCCGCGCGTGCCCTCTTTCAAGGATTCCTGCGGGTTCGCGTTCGCGCCCTGGAAGGCCGGCGCCAAGCCAAATAGGATGCCCGTGACAATGGAGACCACGAGCGTGAAGAGCAGGACATATGGGTCGATCCCAATCTCCGCGGCGCGCGGCAGAGTGCCGGGAGCGGCGGCGAGGATCAGGCTGGTGCCCCATCGGGCGAGCAGCAAACCGATCGCGGCGGCGCCCAGAGACAGCAGAACGCTCTCAGTCAACAACTGGCGCACCACCCGCCCGCGTGCGGCGCCGAGGGCGGCTCGAATGGCGAATTCACGCCTTCGAGCCGTGGAGCGTGCCAACAGCAAATTGGCGACGTTGGCGCACGCGATGATGAGCACGAACCCAACCGCGCCGACCAGCAGCAGCAGCGTGGGGCGTATGTTCTGCACCATGTTGTCCTTCCACCGAACCACGATCGCTCCATGTCCGGCATTCGTCGCCGGGTACTGCCGAGCCAGCCCGTTCGAGATGGCCGCCATCTCCGCCTGCGCCGCCTGGATGGTTATACCGGGCTTCAGACGGCCAATCACCCTGAGTCCCGGGTGCGATTCCCGGCTGTGCAGCTCCACCCCATTCCATTGCTCGTTTGGAATAAAGATCTGAGCGTCGTCGCGGAAGCGAAAGTTGCTGGCTGTGACACCCACCACCGTGCAACTCGCGGCGTTCAGGGTCAGGTTCTTGCCGACTATGTTCCGGTCGCCTCCGAAGCGCCGCTGCCAGAAACCGTACGTGAGCATTACGGAGCACGCAGCGCCTTGGCGGTCTTCCTCAGGCAGGAAATTACGCCCCAGGAACGGAGTGACGCCGAGGACCGGGAAGAGGCTCGCCGAGACGTACTCGCCCGAGAGCTGCTCGGGATCGCCCGCTCCCGTGAAGTTGAAGTCATCGCTACGGTAGGCGCCCATGCCGGTGAACGAACGGCTTTCGCGTCGCCAATCGATGTAATTCGGATAAGCAACCGAGGATTGGCTGAACTCCGAAGTCGTTTCGAAGATCTTTAGCAGGCGGTCAGGATCGGGATAAGCCAGCGGTAGCAGCAGCACGCCGTTCACCACGCTGAAAATGGCCGTGTTCGCTCCGATCCCGATAGCCAGCGCCAGAATTGCGACCGCGGTGAAGCCGGGGCTTTTTCGCAGCGTTCGGAATCCGTAGCGAAGGTCCTGCGCGAGGCCCGCCAGGAAATGTCCTTTGTTTCCGGCGCCTGGCACCACGGCCTCCGGCGCATTCGTATGCTCGATGGAGCGCAGTTCTCCGGCCAGCACCTCGTGGCCAGTGAGTTCGTCGAGCGTGATTCGCCGCGCTTCCTCTTCCGTAGCTCCGCCGTTGCGGAGTTCGCGGTAACGATCGTCGGCGTGCTGCGCCAATTCATCCGCAATCTCAGCCTCGCGGGCCGGAGCGAGTCTCAAGCCGGCCAGTTGCTTACGAATGTGGTCGTTCCAGTCAGGCATTTTCAACTCCAGTGATTCGGCTGATAGCCTCGACGAATGCCTGCCAGCCCTGCCGCTGGGCCGCCAGGACTTTCCGCCCCTGCGCAGTCAGGCGGTAATAACGCCGCCGGCGCTGGCCGCTCTTTTCGACCCATCGGCCTTGTATCCAGCCGCGCTTCTCGATCCGATACAGCAGCGGGTATAGCGACGCGGCGTGAAAACGAAGCGTGCCGTGCGATCGCTGTTCAATCAGCTTGCTTATTTCGTAGCCGTGGCGGGGCAAAGCCTCGAGCAAAGAAAGCAGCAGCAACTCGGCGCTGCCCTTCTTCCACTCGCGATCGATAGCATGGTCTTCCATATGTATTACTGCCATATATTACGCCGAATCGGGACCGCCGTCAAGCCGTGCCGGTCCGGGAAGTTCTTGCGAGAGTTACTTTCTTCTTCGGGATCAGGCATTTTTTTGCTCGCCGGCGTCAGGAGGCAAGTGATGAAGTACGCTTGTCACTGGCCGCAGACTCTGCCCTCGTGTACCGCCACCGCCGGCACAAGACGTTGGCAAGGTGCAGGCCCGACACGTCGCGAGGGAGCTTTAACTGCCGTTTGAGAAGAAGGGGGCAGAAGCGGGCCAGGTCCACGCTTTTGCGCGTCATGCGGCCAAGTCGATAGCTCGAGAATACCCTCCAACCCAAGACCAGCGCGTGGGTGTATACTTCTTAGCGCGCGTGAAACTCCAGGAAAGAGGTTGATGTGTCTGCTGAAGAACACCTCAACCCGCACGCTCCCTCTGGCCCCAATGAGGGCAGCACGACCGTTGCGCGCGCCATCGATCACCCCGCTGAGACCGCGGGCACCGTGATCGGCCGTTATCATCTGCTTCAGAAAATCGGCGAAGGCGGCATGGGCGAGGTCTGGCTTGCCGAGCAGAAAGAGCCGGTGCGCCGCCGCGTGGCCGTCAAGCTGATTAAGGCCGGCATGGACACGCGCGAGGTGGTCGCTCGGTTTGAATCCGAGCGCCAAGCTCTGGCCCTGATGGATCACCCGGCCATCGCCAAAGTGTTCGACGCCGGGTCCACGCCGGAAGGGGCGCCGTATTTCGTGATGGAATATGTCGCCGGCGTTCCCATCACAACTTACTGCGATAATCACCGCCTTGGCACTCGCGATCGGCTGGCACTCTTCATGCATGTTTGCGAAGGAGTTCAGCATGCGCATCAGAAGGCGATCATTCATCGCGATCTGAAGCCGTCGAACATTCTGGTGACGGAAGTGGATGGCCGCCCTGCTCCGAAAATAATCGATTTCGGAGTGGCCAAGGCGCTCAGCCAGAAACTGACCGCCAATACGATCCTCACGCGCGTCGGGGCCTTCATTGGAACTCCGGAATACATCAGCCCGGAGCAGGCACTTTCGTCGGGCGAGGATGTCGACACGCGCACGGACGTGTACTCGCTGGGGATCATTTTTTACGAGTTACTGGCGGGCGTGCCGCCGCTCGAGCTGCGGCGAATCGCACTTGAAGAATTCCTGCGTAAGTTGCGCGAGGAAGACCCCCCGAAGCCCAGCACGAAGATCCGTACGCTGGATGCCGCCACTTCATCGCAGGTGGCGCACAGGCGGCAGACCGAGCCGCTGGGGTTGGCCAAACTGATGCGCGGAGACTTGGACTCGATCGCGCTGAAGGCTTTGGAGAAAGACCGCTCGCGCCGCTACGGCTCACCTTCAGATTTCGCGGCTGACATTGGCCGGTACCTCAGTAACGAGGCGGTGCTGGCTGTGCCTCCATCCGCAGCCTACCGCTCCCGCAAATTCGTGCGACGCCACCGGGCGGCCCTCGTCACATCTTGCGCTTTCGCCCTGGTGCTCATCTTCGCATCGGTCATCAGCATCTGGCAAAGCGTTCGCGCCACGAATCAGCGCAACCGCGCTGATGCGGAAGCGGCAGCGGCCCAGGCGATCAACGATTTCCTGCAGAACGATCTACTGTCACAGGCCAGCGCATACCGCCAGGGGCGACCGGGCGCCAAGCCCGATCCCGACCTGAAAGTACGCACGGCGTTAGACCGGGCGGCTGCCCGGATCTCGGGAAAGTTCGGCCGGCAGCCCGAGGTGGAGGCTGCCATTCGCGACACCATGGGGCAGACTTACATGGAACTCGGGCTATACCCTGAGGCGCGCAAGCAGTTGGAGCGCGCCTTGGAACTGCACCGGCGCGTGCTTGGCGCGGAGAATCCGAAGAGCCTCAGGACAATGAGCCGCGTTGGATTCATCGACGAGGCTCAAGGCGACGATCGGCAGGCTCAGGCGCTGCTAAGCCAAACCTTAGAAATCCAGCGCCGTGTGCTGGGTCCCGAGCATCCGGATACTCTCACTTCCATGGGCGGGCTGGCCTTCGCCTACATGAGACAGGGTAAGATCGCGCAAGCTGAGGCGCTCTATAGCCGGACCGTGGATATTCGCCGCCGCGTGTTGGGTGCGGAGCATCCCGATACTCTGTCCTCCATGACTGGTTTGGCCGAAGTCTACCGCACCGACGGCAAATACGCCCGGGCTGAGGGGCTCTACGGCCCGATCGTCGAGATCCAGCGCCGCGTGCTGGGTCCCGAGCATCCCGACACACTGTATTCCATGACAATGCTGGGGGAAATCTACATCCTTCAGGAAAAGTACGCCCAGGCTGAGACCCAGTACGATCAAATCCTCGAGGCCCAACGCAGCGTGCTCGGTCCCGAGCATCCCGACACGCTTTATTCCATGACGATGCTGACGGACATCTACCTCTATAGGGGCAAGTATGGGCCGGCCGAGGCGCTCTCGATCCGGACTCTGGAGGCGCAGCGGCACGTGCTGGGTCCGGAGCATCCTGTAACTCTCATTTCCATGGACAATCTGGCCGACGCTTACACGGCGCAGGGCAAGTACCCGCAGGCCGAGGAGATGTTCAGCAAGACCCTGGCGATTACTCGCCGAGTGTTGGGTCCCGAAAATCCCCAAACCTCCATCTTCCTTTCGGATTTCGCATCCATGTACCAACGGCAAGGCAATTATGCCCAGGCAGAGAACTATGCCGTGCTGGCCCTGGCGGGCCAACGGCATATCTTGGGTTCGGGACACCCTGAAACGATGGCATCGGCGGCTGACCTGGCACTGGCATACCTTTCGCAGGGAAAGTTCGTCCAGAGCGAAACTCTCGCCCGCGAGGCCCTGACCTTCAATCGGAAAAATCAGCCGGACCACTGGCAGCTATTCCGGGCCGAAAGCCTGTTGGGCGCCAGCCTGGCTGGGCAGAAGAAATACGCGGAAGCCGAACCGCTGCTAATAGATGGCTACCGTGGGATGACGGAGCGAAAGGACCGGATTGAAGGTTGGAACCGCTATCATCTGGATCGCGCGCGCGAATGGCTCGTTCAACTCTATCCGGCATGGGGCAAACCGGCGCCGGCCGGCTTGCCTCTTTCGCCCCGCTGAGGCCCGCCCATTCTGTCGCAAGATTGGCGAGCGTTGGACTGGCCAGTGATCGCCAACGCTGAGGTTACTTCCTTCTTTGGCGCAGCCGCAATTCCTCGAGCTCCCGTTTCGATTCCCGTTGCAAGCGAAACGCCGAAGGCGAAGAGCAGCACCGGCATGGAAGGCGACGCGTTGATGGGTATGCCGGCCATGCCGCCGGCAGGGAATGCAAAGTGCAAAATGAGGCGCGTGCCTGCAAATGCAACCGCCAGACCCGCCGCGCCCCCAAACACCGAAAGCAAAATGCTTTCCGTAAGAGCCTGCCTCACCAGCCGCGGCCCTTGCGCTCCTAGCGCCATGCTCAACGATGTCTGCCGCCGCCGCTCCATGCCGCGAACAAGCATCAGGTTAGCCACGTTGGCGCAGACAATCAGCAGCACAAATGTCGTAACCATCATCAGGATCTGAAGCCAGTGCTCATATTGCTCGCGCATGCCGGTGATGCCGGCGCCTCCAGGGCTCAGAAACAGGGTCTGGTTTGGCAACGCAGCGCGGTCATTGGCGCTCATCTCGCCCCAGTGCGAGCCTAGCCACTGCCTGAGCTCGACTCGCATTTCGGCTTCTATCGATGCCGGCGGCGCGCCCGGCTGAATGCGGCCGATCAATTCTAACCAGTGCGTGTCGTACTTGTTAAGATCGGCATCGCTCTCGACGAACGGTTCGGTGTTCAGCGGCAAAAAGAAGTCAGGCGGCGCGTTGCGCAGAGTGTCGCCAAAGAAACCCGGTGGAGTGATACCCACCACGGTGAAAGGCTTGTCATCCAGATCGAAGACGGCGCCGATAACGGATGGGTCCGATCCATACATTTGCTCCCATAAGCGATAGCTCATTACCGCAACAGGCGGAGCGCCGGCTTGATCGTCGCTGGCGGTAAGCGCGCGTCCGGCGTACGCGTTTATGCCGAACATGCTGAAGTAATTGCCAGAGACGAACTCGCCCGGATAGGCTTGTGCTGCCTCTGAGCTACCCGAGCGCCGGACACCAAACAGCGGCTCAATTGCCGGGAAGGCTGCCAGTTCGGAAAAACCCTTTGTGTTGTCTCTCAAGTATTTGTACAAATCGTAGGAGACAAGCGAAAACTCTTTATCCTGGCTGTATCCGCCCTCGTAGCAGCAACGTGCCTCTTTCCCAAGGCGGTACAGTTCGGCAGGATTCGCTACCGGTAGCGCCTTCAGCAGTACGGCGTGCACCAGAGTAAAAATCGAAGTAGTCGCGCCAATGCCCAGCGCGAGCGTCAGGACGGTGGTAATAGTGAACGCCGGCGCCATTCGCAAGCGACGCAGCGCGTGGCGCGTATCCTGCACCAGAGTTTCGAGGAACGGCAGTCCACGCTGATCCCGATAGTCTTCCCGGATCGCCTCTATCGCTCCGAACTTCAGCACCGCTCGGCGCCTTGCCTCGACAGGCGATAAGCCCGCTCGCAGATTTTCCGCGGTCTGCAGAGCGAGATGTTCTTCAATCTCAGCCGTCAATCGCTCTTCGCTTTGCTGTTTTGTTGCCCAGGAGCCCAGCCGCTTCAGGAATCGCCTTAGAGTTCTCATTTCAAATCCTCCGCCTTCACAGCAAAGAATCGCCCGATGATCGCCGCCGTCTGCTCCCAATCTCGAGTCTCGGCTTGCAAGTGCTTGCGCCCGTCGCGCGTCAGCCGGTAGAAGCGCGCCTTGCGGTTATTCTCCGAGGTGTCCCAATCGGACGAGATGGAGCCTTCCTGCTCCAGCTTCAGCAAGACAGGATACAGCGTGCCTTGATTCAGCGTGAGCAGGTCCCCGCTGATCTGCTCGATACGACGCGCGATGCCATAGCCGTGCAGGGGCCCAAGCACGTCGAGCGTTTTCAGCACCATCAGCGCCAACGTGCCCTGCAGGACATCGGTTTTCTCTTTCATATGTCCTATTGGGTTTCCAACAGGAGTATGACACAATTCATTTGGGAAAACAACAGGGCTGTTTGAGCGCCTTAACATTTCAACCGCGGCCGAAAAGTCGTAGGATGCTGAAAAGGCCAGAGTGCGGCTAGTTTCGGAGCGCCGAGACGAATCAGCTTAGCCGCGGCTGGCGCGGCAGGCACGAGTGCCCGCGCCAGAAACACCACAGCCTAAAGGCCGTGCCCACGTCAATTTTCTTCGTCGTAGAGGAATTCGTGGCCGGAGACGGCGTGGCCGTCGGCGTTTTGCTTTTCCTGATCCGCCATTGGGCATGGGCGAAGTCCTCGACCAGCAGGCGGGCGGAGGGGGTTTCGGGAGCGCATTCGGAGAGGAGGCCGGAGAGAAGGTTGGTGAAGTCGGATTGTTGCTCGCCGGCGACGATGAGTTTTTGGGACGTGCCGCCGTGGGTGGTGGCGTTGTCGGAGGAGCGGGATTTTCCGGTCGCACTAGTGGGTCCTGTTTGTGGATGGGTTTCCGGGTTGGTTTCGGGCTTAGTCGATTGCATGCGAGCATCTCGTTTCGATTGAGTATGTGCGCGTAGGGTGAGTGAGCGACCGCGGTTTTGGTTCGTAAGTGTTGGAGGGGATGGGCGGAAATAAATTTTGAGGGCCTGGTGATCCATGAGAGGCTTTCGCCCCGTTCCGGAGGCTGGCTGTCACTAACAACGCAGTTCCACACGGCTCACGCCGTGGCTATGATCTTGCGCCCTTCGGGCTCGGCGACACGAAGAAAATTGAGGTTAGAGGTCGGGAGTGCTCAAGGCGGATTTTGGTTGACGGGGCGACGGGACAAACTGACAGGCGACAAGATCGCCTGCCCCACAACACAAGAGCTGAGAAGGCGAAGGAAAGGCGCTTTTTGCGAAACGAATGGTCTGGGTGTAAGTAGAAGGAGGAAGCCAAAGCAATCGGCGGGAGTCCAGTTCCAATTGGAACTCTCAGGAGTCCGTCTCACGCGATGATCACGGCCCTACAATGGCAAATCGACCTCGATTTCCCGCACGGTTGAACCTGGGGGCTGATCCGCGTGCAACGTTTCCCAGTAGAGTTGAATGGCCTCCCTGGCCCGGGCGGTCAGGTCGTCTATCGAACCCCCTGTAACCAAAATGGTCGGAAGCTCTGGCACGTAGCCGCTATACCCGTGGCTGTCCCCTTCGATGACCAGAGAGTACGTTCGGATCACTTAGTCAGTCTCCTTGATACCAGTTTGGCGCAAAACGGCGCGATATGTGCCAGGCCGAACGTCGTCGCCGAGTTTCCCCGATACAACGGTAATCCGGCCGTCGGGATTCTGGAACACCCGATGGTCGCCAGAGGTCCGGACGTGACGCCAGCCGGCTTTTTCCAGTTTCCGGATCAGGTCACGAACCTTGACACTCACAAGCTCATCGTACGATGTTCGCTGCTTTACGGCATAACGCGCAGGTCCTAGAAGTTGCCCAAACTCCCCTGAAGTCAGCTTCCGAAAAATTGGAACCTGCCTCAAGATAGCGCTGTGTCACCTGGTTCCGGCGCCCTCTACTTCGTGGCTCCCGTCCCCGGAGTTCACTCCCGAAGTTCTTGGTCCCGCGAGAGCAATGCGGGAGGTATTTTAACGCCTATGGCGGTCGAGGGCGCCCGTCCCACGGCATGATTTTTCGACCCGTGGCATCGATTCCTCTTGACGCATCCGCGCAGGGCCATGTATAAGTAACTTAGGTATGGGAATTGTCAGTTGTTTAGGTATCAGGCCGTGAGCCGCCCCTCCGATCTGATTCAGGGCACGCTCGATCTTCTGATTCTCAAGACGATCTCGACCGGGCCGAAGCATGGCTGGGCGATCGCCAAACGGATCGAGCAGGTGAGCGACGATGCACTTCAAGTCACCCAGGGTGCGCTCTATCCCGCTCTCCATCGCCTCGAGCAGCAAGGCTGGATCTCGGCCAAGTGGCGAAAGACGGAGACGGGGCGGGAGGCTAAGTTTTATCAATTGACGAAAGCCGGAGCGGCGCAGTTCGAAAGAGAGCTGGCGCAGTGGGAACGCCTGTCGAACGCCATCGGGCTGGTGATCCGGCTGGCTTAGTATTGCCGTTCGGAATTAGGGATGACGCATTTTGCGAAAAACCGCTCCCTCGCGCTGCGCGAATTTTGGTCACGGCTCGGTATGAAAACGCGGCGCTGGTTGGGTGTTCTGTGGATGCGCGCCCGTTCCGTGTTCAGGAGCAGTAGCGTAGAGCGGGAGCTTGAAAAAGAGCTGAGCTTCCATTTGGACCAGGAGATCGAGGAAGGGCGCGCACGCGGCCTGTCCCTCGACGAAGCGCGCTGGACAGCGCTCAGAAAACTGGGCGGAATCAGTCAAATTCAGGAGGAATGCCGCGACATGCGAAGAACGGATTTTCTTGAAAACCTGACGCGGGATTTGCGGTATGCGGCCCGAATGCTTGCCCACAGCCCCGGATTCACTCTGGTGATGGTGCTGACTCTGGCGCTCAGCATCGGCGCGACCAGCGCTATCGTAAGCGTCATCGAAGGCGTTTTGTTGAGGCCGCTGCCCTATCGCGACCCCGCCAGGCTGGTCCGCGTTTTCACCAGCAGCACGCAGTTCCCGAAATTTCCAATGAACCCAAATGACTTCAGGGATTTCCGCGCGCGCTTGCACTCGTTTGAATCCTTCGCAGCCTATACTCGTTCTGATCTCCAACTGAGCGGCACAGGCGAAGCGATCCGGCTTTCCGGCTTTTCCGTGACCGCGGGCTTCTTCAACGTACTCGGATTGAACCCGGCCATGGGGCGGGAATTTGAGCGCAACGATGAGCTGCCTGGGAGAGGTCACGTGGCAATTGTCAGCGACAAGGTCTGGCGCACCCGAATGGGCGCGCGCCGGGATGTCCTGGGGCAGCGAATCCTGCTCAATGCGGAGCCATACACGGTCGTGGGCGTGATGCCGCCCGGCGTGCAACATCCTGGCAACATGTATCACGCGGTGATGTACGGTGACACCGTTGACATCTGGACTCCCTTCACGTTTACGAATCCACAGAATCGCGGAGAGCACTATCTGGATGGAATCGCCCGCTTGCGTCCAGGTGTTAACGCGGCGCAAGCTCAAAACGAGATGAACGCCGCCATGCAGCAATTGGCGAAGGAACATCCGGATGGCGACAGCGGCTGGGATGTGCTGGTGATTCCTGAGCACACGGAGCTTGTCGGGCGCAGCCAGCGTCTCCTATTGGTGCTGCTCGGAGCCGTTGCGCTGGTGCTGCTGCTGGCATGTGTGAACGCGGCTAATCTGCTGCTGGCGCGAGCCACTGCCCGGCAGAGGGAGCTTTCAGTAAGAGCGGCTGTGGGCGCCAGCCGGCCCCGCCTTATCCAGCAATTGCTCACGGAGAGCGTGTTGCTGGCGGCGATGGGAGCCGTGCTCGGAGCGGCGTTGGCCATGGCAGGAGTGAAAGCGCTTGTGGCTCTGCTGCCGGCGGATTTTCCAAGGGCGAGCGACATTCACGTGGATGCGCCGGTGTTCCTGTTCACTCTCGCGGTGGCGGCCGGCACTGGCCTGTTCTTCGGCATGGTTCCGGCCTTGCACGGGTCGCGCACGGATCTGCGAGAACCGCTACATGAAGGCGGGCGGAGCGCCATGAGCAGCCGGGGTACGCTTCGATTACGGAGCAGTCTGGTGATCAGCGAAGTGACGTTGGCATGCGTGTTGCTGATCGGCGCCGCACTGATGCTGCGGAGTTTCGTAAATCTGCTGAAGGCAGACCCCGGTTTCCGTCCCGAGCAGACAGTGACCGCGAACATCTCGCTGCCCGAAGCGAACTATAAAGACGGGAAGGCCAGAACCAGATTCTACGAGGGGCTGCTCGACAAACTGGGCAGCGTGCCGGGGGTGATCGCCGTTGGCGCGAGTTCCGACCTGCCGTGGACAGGCTGGGACGACAACGCTGGTGGAATGAAAATACCAGGCGAGGAGCCTCCGCCTCATCAGTTCTTTCATGCGCGATACCACGCGGCTACGCCGGGCTATTTCCGGGCACTGGGCATACCCATGTTGCGCGGACGTGAATTCGACGATCATGATACGGCCGATAGCCAAAAGGTCTTCATCATCAACGAAGCGATGGCACGGTTCTGGCAGCACAGCGACGCACTGGGCAGAAGACTCACGTTCGAAGACCATCCCAAAGAGAAAGACTGGATGACGATTGTGGGCATCGTCGGAGATGTGAAGGACGCTCCGAAGAATGCCGCCGCCGAACCTGGGTTCTGGTGGCCCATGTCGCAGGGGCCGCTATCCGACTTCTCGATTGCGATTCGTTCGAACTTGGAACCCAAGGTTGTGGCTGACCATTTGCGCGCCGCTGCCGGAGAACTGGACCCCAACCTCGCGGTTTCGGACATTCGCACGATGAAGGAAGTTGCTGCCGGAGCTTACGCTACATCGCGATTCGCGCTTCTTCTGGTAGCCCTATTCGCAGCGCTGGCGCTGGTGCTGGCGGCGATTGGAACGTACGGAGTGATCGCCTATTCGGTGAACCAGCGAATCCACGAGTTTGGAGTGCGTATGGCGCTTGGCGCCCGGCCGTCGGATGTGGTGCGCAGCGTGCTCATCAATGGGATGAAGCTGGCACTTGCGGGCACGCTGCTCGGCACCGTGCTGGGGCTTGCGCTCTCGCGCCTGCTGGGCAATTTGCTGTACGAAGTCAGCCCGGCGGATCCGGTTGCGATCGGCGCGACCTGCGTGATTACGATCGTAGTCGCCGCGCTCGCCTGCTACGTGCCCGCCTTGCGCGCCACTCGAGCAAACCCGATGACAGCACTTCGCGCCGATTAAGACAAGCTCCACCGGTCGTCGTGGCGCGGGCAGTCATGCCTGCCGTGTCGAGATTCGTCTCGACATTTCCGTCCCCTTCGCCCAGAGGAAAACGTCGGCAGGACTGCCGACGCTGCAGGCATGACTGCCCGCGCCACTGGGCCCTCAGTTCTGTGCAATCTGCTCGTAGACATTCTACACAATACATTGTAGAATACCTACACAATGGACAACCACACGCCCACCCGTGTAGAGCTCCTGCAAGGCACGCTCGACCTGCTGATCCTGCGCACCCTCTTGGCGGGGCCCAGTCACGGCCACGCAATCGCCAAACACATTCAGCGGACTTCCGAAGACCTGCTGCAAGTCGAGACCGGCTCTCTCTATCCGGCGCTTCACCGGCTCGAGGCGAAGGGCTGGATTGGGGCGTCCTGGAATCTCTCCGACAAAGGGAAGCGCGCCAGGTACTATCGCCTCACCGCGCTTGGACGTAGACAGCTTGTCAACGAACAATCCAAATGGCAGGCATTCGCCCGCGCCATGGGATTGATCTTGAACCCCGTGGATGAGGAGGGGCAATGACATCGTTCCTTCGCAAATTCAGGTGGTTGACGCGGCGTTCGGACAAGGAAGCCGAGCTCCAGGCGGAGCTCCAGTTCCACCTGGAAGAAGAAGCCCGCGAGCGCCAGGCGGAAGGTCTGGCCGCCGAAGAAGCGCGCCACGCGGCCCGCCGGGAACTGGGAAACATCGCTCTCGTACAGGAGGACACACGCGCAACGTGGACCTGGACATTTGGAGAACAACTGGTACAGGACGTCCGCTATGGCCTGCGCACGATCGCGGCCAACAAGACCTTCAGCGCGATGGCGATTCTGTCGCTGGCCCTGGGAATCGGAGCCAACACAGCGATCTTCAGCTTCATGGATTCGATCCTGCTGCGCTCGCTGCCGGTCCGCGATCCACAGTCGCTGGTGCTGTTGAGCTGGCACACGCCCCGTCCCGAGTTTCACGGCTCGGATCATCACGACGACGACTATAACGATCCCAAAGGCGGCTACATCGGCGGCGCTTTCTCTTACCCCGCCTTCGAGCTGCTTCAGAAGAGCGATCCGGCCTTCTCGAGCGTCTTCGGATATCAGGGCGCCGGCAAGCTCACTTTGAGCTTCCGCGGGCAGGCCGATGTGGCCAACACCGAATATGTCTCCGGCGGCTATTTTGAGGGTCTCGGAACGCAGCCGGCCGTCGGACGCCTGGTCGGGCCGGATGACGACCGCGCTGGCGCGCCGCCGGTTGCGGTGATCAGCTATGCCCTCAGCGAGCGACGCTTCGGCGGACCAGCGAACGCGGCTGGGCAATCGATCCTGATCGACAATCTGCCATTCACGGTCGCCGGCGTCACGCCGCGCGAATTCTTCGGCGCCGACCCGGATTTGCCGCCGGACGTCTATGTTCCGATGCATGCGAATCTGATCTTGCAATCAGAGGACCGCCGGTACCCGCCAGCCCGCAGGTATTTCGACCCAAACTTCGACTGGGTCGAGATCATGGCGCGCTTGCGGCCCGGTGTTACCCCGACGCAGGCGCAGGCCGTCATGGCCGCCCCATTTTACGAGTGGGGCCGCGCCGCCAAGCCACAGGTGCGGCCGGAGGAAATCCCCACGCTGGTTGTCAGAGAAGGCGCGGGCGGCCTGGATGGCTTGCGGCGAAGATACTCCAAGCCCCTTTACATTTTGCTCACGCTCGTCGGCCTGATTCTGGCAATTGCCTGCGCGAATATCGCCAACCTCCTGCTGGCGCGCGCAGCCGCTCGCAGGCGTGAAATCGCAGTGCGGCTGAGTATCGGCGCGGGACGGCTACGGGTGATACGCCAGCTCCTCACCGAGAGCGTTCTGCTGGCTGTCGTGGGCGGGGCATTAGGACTCGGAGTCGCCCTATGGGGAATCCGTTTTCTCACCTTGCTGCTAGCGGACGGACGCGAGAATTTCACATTGCGCGCGGACTTGAACTGGCACGTGCTGGGCGCGGTGGCCGCGCTGTCGCTTTTCACTGGCATGCTGTTCGGGCTGGCGCCGGCTCTCCAGTCGACGCGGGTGGATCTCATGCCGGCGCTCAAGGAATCGCGGACTGGCGAAGCGCGCTGGCGAGGGTTTCGCCGCCTGAGCTTGAGCCGGATCCTGATCGTCTCGCAGATTGCCATCACGCTTTTGATTGTGGTCGCGGCCGGGCTGTTCGTGCGCACCCTTTCGAACCTGGCGTCGATCGAGCTCGGATTCAACCGCGATGTCCTGACCTTCCAGTTGAATGCACGCCAGGCCGGACATAAGGATCCCGAAATCGTCTCGTTTTACAACAACCTTCAGAGACACTTCAGCGCCATCCCGAGCGTTTACTCGGCGAGCCTATCGCATCAACTCCAGATCGGAATGGGCACCACGGCTACGGACGTTGGCTTGGCCGGCGGCGCCGTGAAGAACAGTCGCATGTTGTCCATCGGGACCGGCTTCTTCAACACCATGCAGATCCCGATCTTGCTGGGTCGCGACATCGATGAGGGCGACCGGAGCGGGTCGCCCATGGTTGCGGTGGTCAATGAAGCGTTCGCCAAACTCTGCTTTGACGATCGGAATCCGCTGGGCCAGCATATAAGCCTGCCGCGCGCGTGCGAGAATTGCGACATCGAAATCGTGGGCATCGCCGCAAACTCGCTGTATGGAAGCCTAAAGGGAAAGATGCGGCCAATCGCGTATCTTCCGTTCGCACAAGGCGCCTTGGGGCCGGTGCAGGAGATGTACTACGAGCTCCGGACCGCCGGAAATCCGCTCAGCTATGTCTCTGCCGTTCGCGACCTGGTTCGCAGGGCGGACGACCGCCTGCCAGTATCCGAGGTGAAGACCCAGAGAGCCTGGATCGACGAGACCATTAGCCAGGAGATCGCGTTTGTCCGCCTGTGCAGCGCATTCGCTGTGCTCGCGCTGGCGATCGCTTGTGTTGGCCTATACGGCACGATGTCCTACAACGTTGCCCGCCGGACTGGCGAAATCGGCATCCGGATGGCGCTCGGTGCGCAGCGCGGGCGGGTGCTATGGATGGTTCTTCGCGAGGTCATTCTGCTGGTCGCGGTGGGGCTCGCGATCAGTCTCCCCGCAGCTCTGGCAGCCTCGAAGCTGCTCGAATCCTTTCTCTTCGGAATGAGGCCGAACGATCCGCGGGCGTTGGCGGGATCGGTAGTAACGCTAGTCAGTGCGGCGATTCTGGCTGCCTACCTTCCTGCCCGAAGCGCGTCTCGAATCGATCCGATGATCGCGCTGCGGCAAGAGTAACGCTGGCCGCGTTCCCTGCCGGAACGAACCGGGGTATCATCGCTGTCAAGAATATGAAACCCGTAAAGCGTCTTGGGTCGCCGGCGTCCCGTCTACTGCCGGCTGCGACCCTGGCGGTTTTGGCGGCCGCCATCCTGCTCGCCCGGCAATCGCCAGCGACGGCTACCCCCAGCGTGAGTGATCTGCCTCAACCCATGAATTGGACGGCTGCCGAGGACCACCAGAACATGATGGATCAGCTCGGCATCAAGGCTCTCCGTCCAGGCCCCAGCGGCAAAGAAGACGCGCCCGATCATGCCAACTACGATGAGTCCAAGGCGAATCCCTTTCCGAATCTGCCCGACGTCCTGACGCTGAAGAACGGAACGAGAGTCACCACGGCCGCAATGTGGTGGAACCAGCGACGGCCCGAGATTGTCGAGGATTTCGAGCGCGAGGTGTATGGTCGAGTTCCCCGAATTGTGCCGAAGGTAACCTGGACGGTCTCGGCCACGGTGAACACGATGGTTGGTTCGCATCCCGTAATCGCGAAGCAGCTTGTGGGGCACGTCGATAACTCGTCGTACCCGCTGATTAACGTGGATATACAGATGGCATTGGTGACGCCGGCGGGCGCCAAGGGTCCAGTTCCTGTGATGATGACGTTCGGCCGCGGTGGACTGCCGCCAGCCCCAGGCGAGCCCGCGCCGCGTTTTGGCCTTGACGCGATGGCGGGCAGCGACCCACCCGCGACACAACAGTTGATTGCCGATGGCTGGGGTTACGTATCCATTAATCCTGTAAGCGTTCAAGCCGATAATGGCGCAGGATTGACCAAAGGCATCATTGGCCTGGTGAATAAGGGTCAAGCGCGCAAGCCGGATGATTGGGGCGCGTTGCGAGCCTGGGCCTGGGGCGCATCGCGAGGCCTGGATTATTTGGAAACCGATCCGGCCGTGGACGCTAAACATGTCGGAATTGAAGGCGTTTCACGCTATGGCAAGGCCGCCCTGGTGACCATGGCGTTCGACACCCGCTTCGCCGTAGTTCTGGTTGGCTCTTCCGGCGAGGGTGGCGCGAAATTGAACCGCCGCAACTTTGGAGAAGCAGTCGAGAGCCTCACCGGATCGGGAGAATATCACTGGATGGCCGGCAACTTTGTGAAGTACGGCGCCTCAGAGGCTACTTTCGGCAGCAAGAACGCAAGCGACTTGCCGGTGGATTCGCATGAGCTGATCGCCTTGTGCGCGCCGCGCTTGACCTTTATCAGTTACGGCGTGCCCGAGAAGGGCGACGCGAAATGGCTTGACCAGCAAGGCAGCTACATGGCGACCGTCGCCGCCGAACCTGTATTCCGGCTGCTAGGCGCGAAAGATCTAGGGGTGCCGGACGATTATCGTACCGCCAAGATGCCTCCGGTGAATGCGGGGCTGCTAGACGGCCAACTGGCCTGGCGCCAGCATGACGGCGGACACACTGACGGCCCTAATTGGAAGTACTTCATTGCCTGGGCCGACAAGTTCTTCCCGCACACTGCCTCCCCTGCGGCTAACGTGTCTGCCCTGCTTCCGGCCAGCCAACCTGTGCCCCGCTCCGACCAGAACTCTCTAACCGCCCATGGCCAGTTGTTGGAGAAAGCGAAGAAAGGCGGCATCGACGTTTATTTCGAAGGCGACTCGATCACCCGCCGTTGGGGAGCGACAGACTATCCGGAGCTGCTCGCCAACTGGAACCAGAATTTCTTTGGCTGGAATGCAGCCGATTTCGGATGGGGCGGCGACACGACACAAAACATTCTCTGGCGCATCGAGAATGGAGAACTCGACGGAGTTGATCCGAGGGTCATTGTTCTTATGGCCGGCACTAACAACCTTGGCAATACCGTGTCGGCCCAGGAAGCCGAATTCAAGGTGGCCGGCATCACCAGAGGTATTCAGACCATCCTGCGCGTGATGCAAGCCAAAGCTCCCAACGCCACCATCATCCTGACAGGCATCTTGCCGCGTAACGACAACATGGCGGCAATGCCGGCGATCGAAAAAATCAACGCCAAACTATCCAAGCTAGCCGATGGAGTGCACATACGCTTTCTCAACATCAATGACAAGCTGGCGGCCCAGGACGGCAAACTCTTCGACGGCATGATGGATCCGAGTGACAAGCTGCATCCCACAATCAAGGCCTACCAGATATGGGCAGATGCGTTGAAACCAATCTTCGCCGAATTGCTCGGTCCGCGGGCGAAAGAGGACCACGCACCTCCGCCGACCGGTAATCCCAGCGCCCAACCCGCAGCGAGTCTGGCTCATCGGTGATCTGAACCTGTGGCACAGCCTTCAGGCTGTGGACCTCTTAAACAGTTGTGGCACAGCCTTTCAGGCTGTGGACCCCCTAAACAGTGCGGAGCGTCTCTACCGGATTCGTTCGCGCTGCCGTTCTCCCCGGCAAGTACGCTGCAGCGAGCGCAGTCAGCAACAGTGTCAGGATTGCTACAACAAACGTGGCCGGATCATTCGGGCGAATGCCGTATAGAAGCCCGGCTGCAGCGCGAGTCAACGCGACTCCACCCGACAAACCGATCGCGCATCCCAGCAACGTCAGCCGCGCCGTTTGACCCAGCACCATGCCGATGACGGACCCAGCGTTCGCTCCCAATGCCATGCGAATACCGATCTCGCGCCGGCGCCTCGCCACTTGAAACGCCATAACGCCGTAAATACCAACTGCACCGAGCAAGAGAGCCTGGGCGCCAAAGAATCCGGCGAGGGTCGCCAGCATGCGCTCGCGCAACAACGATCCTGCGACGTGGCTCTCGAGGCTGGCCACGTTTATGGGCCGGAGCGCCGGGTCGATGTGCGCCAGCGTCTCCTCGATTGCCGCGACCGCTGAGGCCATGCCGCCCGAGGTCCGCACGGCGAATGTGTACGAATCGGGTCCGGGCGGAACCTGCTCAGTCATCATGTACACGGTGGGCGGAAACTCGTGGCGAAGACTTTCGTATTTGACATCCTTCGCTACGCCCACGATCTCGTAGCGCGTGTCTCGTTCGAAGGGGAACGCAACCCATTTCCCTAGCGGAGACTGGTCCGGAAAGTGAGTTCGGGCGAACGCTTCGTTGACAACCACGACGCGCGGCGAGGTCGCGGTATCCCGCTGGCTGAATTCGCGCCCCAAAACAATGGGCGTGTGGAAGGTCTTGAAAAAATCGATTCCGACAGAATTAATGTGCGCAACGCCTTCCTGACTCGCACCGGCGCTGGGACCCTCCACGACGAAGCCGCCATCCCACCCGCCTCCGCTGATCGGAGGAAACATCGAGACGCTCGCCGATTCGATCCCCGTCAACACTTCCAATTCCGCCGGCACGCGCGCCTGAATCTGCTGGATTCGCTCGCGAGTGTAGCCCAACCGGGCGGCGTTGGTCGAAAACAGCACCACGCCATGCGGGTCAAATCCAGGATTGAGCGCGTACAGGTTGACCAGCGTTCGGCCAGACAATCCTGCGCCGATCAGCAGCAAGACCGAGATCGCCATCTGCGCAACGATCAGCGCTTTTCCCAGCCGCCACCGGCCCGCGCGGGCTTCCGTCAGCTCCGGCAGCACACTCTGCCGCATCGACTGGAGCGCGGGTGCGAGGCTGAATAGCAGACAAGCGGCTAGGGAAGCCGAGAGTGCGAAGAGCAGTACGCGCGCGTCGGGCCTCGCATCCAGCAACATGCGTGGGCCGCCGTTCGACATCATCGTCACGAGCCGTCTCACAAAACCGTACGCCAGTAGCAAGCCGAGCGTACCCCCGGCCAGCGCGATCAGCAACCCTTCGGCGAATAGTTGCCGGACCACGCGGCCGCGTCCCGCGCCGAGGGCCAGCCGCACGGCGATCTCACTGTGCCGTGCCGCCGATTTCGCCAGCAACAGATTCGCCAAATTGGTGCACGCGAGCAGCAGCACCAGAGCCACCGCGACCATCAGGATGGTCAGCGGCTCCGCGAATTGCCTCCGCAGATCGTCGAAGCCGTTGCCGCCCGGCTGCAGTTCCACATACTCGCCCAGTCTCGCCCGCCGTTCCCGGTCTGAGCCGGCGGTCGCAGCGTCGCCCGCCGCGATGACGGCGAATGTCCTTTTCACTTCCGCCTGTGCCTGGTTCATTCCATAGCCCGGCTTCAGGCGGCCCATTACCGAAAGCCAGTTGTAATTCGGCTCATTCAACCAGGACTTGCCGCCGCGCACTTGAGCATCCATGGTCAAGGGGACCGTAATGTCAGGCTCCTGGCCCACTACTGTTCCGAAGAACTGGGGCGGCGTGACGCCGATGATCGTGAACAAAGTGCCCAGCCGCCGGAACGTTCTACCCGCGATGGCCGGATCGGAAGCGAAGCGGCGCTCCCAATAGCGATAACTGATCACCGCCACGGCGTTGGCGCCCGGCGCGCGGTCGACTTCTTCAGCAAAAGTCCGCCCGGCAACAGCGTTCACTCCCAGAAGCGGATAGTACGAACCTGAAACAAGATCGAAGCGAGCAGCCTCAGGCTTTCCGTCAATCGTGATATCGCGAATACCCAGGTCGTGATGAGCCAGCAACCCGTCGAAGCTGCTGAGCTCCTTACTTAGTGCTTGCACCAGAGGATAGGACACGTGGGACGGACCATAAGGCGGATGGAATCGCGTAATTTGCACCAGGCGTTCCGGCTCGCGTACTGGCAGCATGCGGAACATCACGCGGTCCATCAGGCTGAAGATCGCCGTGGCAGCGCCGATGCCCAAGGCCAGTGACACGATCGCGACGGCCGCAAAAACCGGGCTGCGCCCCAGCACTCGCACGCCGTAGCGGCAATCCTGAATGAAATCCTGCGCCCAGCGTGTTCCTCGCTCGTCACGGCACTGTTCCTTGTAAAGAGAAACGGAGCCAAACAGTCGTTGCGCCGCGAACCTGGCCTCTTCCGGTGACAGGCCGGCGTTAATTCCGCTGGCTATCTCCCGCTCGAAGTGATCGCGCAGTTCGGCGTCAAGATCTCGCTCGGCCTGATTTCTCCTGATGAGCGATCCGAATATAGTCTGCAGCTTTGAATGCCAACGCATAGCCCTCCCACGCCTAGATCGCGAATCCGGCATAACTCATTCGGTATTCAAGGCCGTTAGCGGGTCTACTTGAATGGCCCGGCGCGCAGGGAGCCAACAGGCGATAAACGCGACGCCGGCCATCAGCGCAATGGCGCAGAGATACGTCAAAGGATCGTGCGGGCTGATGCCGTAGAGAATCAGGCTGAAGAACGTTCCTCCTGCGAAAGCCAGCGCCAGTCCGATCGCCACGCCCACTGCCAGCATGATTGCCGTCCGGGTTAGCACTACGCGGGCCACCTGCAATGGGGCTGCCCCCAATGCCATGCGGATGCCGATTTCCCGCGTTCTTCTGGAGACGGCATAGGCCATGATTCCGTAGACGCCCGTTGCCGCCAGAACCACCGCCAGAACTCCGAACGAGGCAAGCACCACCGCCGCCATCTTGGCGGGGAACAGTGCAACTCCGACGGCGGTGGTCAGGGGTTCATCGTCGAAAATGGTGAGCGTGGAATCCAGTTCCAGGACGGCGCGGCGCATCAGCGGGAGCGCCTCGGTTTCCGGCATCGGTGAACGCGCAATCAGGGTCTGGGCTTGACTCCAACGCTGTTCGATGGGTTCAAAAACGGCGGGCCGGGGCGATTCGCCGAGAGAATAGTATTTCCCGTCCTCAACCACGCCGGCGATTTGAATCCATTTTCCCGTCGAGCTATGGCGGAATCGCTTGCCGATGGGATCGGCGCCTGGAAGAAGGCGGCGGACGAAGGTCTCATTCACGAGAGCGACCAGTGTCGAATCCTTCTTATCGCGTTCATCCAGGTCGCGGCCCGCATCCAGACGCGTGTGCATGGCCTCGAGGTAGCCGGGCGTGATGGTGAATAGCCTGGCCATGGGCACATCGCCTGCGCGCGGCTCGGGCTTGCCTTCGAGATAGACGGAGTCAGACGTAGCACTCGTAATGGTTAAAGGCGGCGCAGCGCTCATTCCAGCAGCCTGAATTCCCGGCATCACACGGACCTTTTCCAGCAGCAGGCGCTGGAACTCGCGGCCGCGCTCCTCGTCGTAGCCCTGGCCCGCAAGGTCGAGCGACAGGACGGATGCGTGTCCGGGTTCAAATCCGAGGTTAAGGCTAAGTGCGTGCTGCAAACTTCGCACCACCAGAATGCTGCCGATGAGCAAGACCATGGAAAGCGCCACCTGGACCGTGACGAGGACATCGCGGAGGTTGAGCCGGCGAAGTTTCTCGAAAGGTGCGTCGTTCCTGATAGCTCCCGTAAGGCTGAAGCGAATGGATTGCAGTGCCGGCGCCAGGCCGAACAGGAACGCGCTGAGAAGAGAAACAGCGGTTGCAAACAGCAACGCGTGCATCTCGATTTCCACGCGAGGCATGATGGGGACGTCGAGGGGCGGACGCCACGCATTCACCAGAGCAGTGAGCCAGTAAGCGAGCAGAACTCCCGCAGCGCCGCCCGCAATCGAGAGCAGCAGGCTCTCCGTAAGAAGCTGGCGCAGGAGTTGGCCTTGGCTGGCGCCTAACGCCAGGCGGACTGCGATCTCTTTTCGGCGGTCGGCAGCGCGTGCCAGCAGCAGGCCGGCAAGATTGACGCAGGCGATCAGCAACACCAGGCCGGCCACCGCCATGATCACGGCGGAGAAACCGATCACGCCGCGGCGCGCAAAGGTACCGGTCAGGCCCGGTGGGGAGATGACGATGGAAGCGCCGGCGTCGATTTTGGGGTATTCGCGGGCAAGGTCAGCGGCGATGCTGTTGATGGCCGCTTCTGCGGTTCTTGAGGAAACGCCCGGTTTCAGCCGGCCGATCACCCAAGCTCCCGAAGGGGAGATGTTAGTCCGGTCGTCCATCCATTGCTTCTGCTCGATCTGCTCCGACATCGCCAAGGGGACATAGAGCTGTGGATTGAACAGGGTTTCGGTACCAATGAATGCCTGAGGCGCCACGCCGACGACCGTGTAATCGAGGCCATCGATTTTGACTCGTTTGCCGACGACATTGGGGTCGCCTCCGAAATATCCCTGCCAGCAACCATACGCGAGGACGGCTACCGGATGGCCACCGCGCTTTACGTCGTCCGTTGGATGCAGCAGCCGGCCCCGGGCGGGCTGAACGCCCAGCAAGTCGAAGTAGTTTCCGCTGACTGAGTACCCCCAGAAACGGCTATTCTGAGCCCCGCTGCGGCTGATATTCATCGCTTCGTACGTGAATGCCGCCAGGCCGCTCAGGACATTATTGCGGTCGCGATAATCCTTGTAGTCGGGATAAGAGATGCCGGGCAGCTCCATTTTGGAAGTGTGGTAGTTGAGGAAGACGAGCTCGTCTTGGTTCTTAACTCCGAAAGGCCGGAACACAATGGTGTTCACCAGCGAGAAAATAGTAACGTTGGCGCCGATTCCCAGGGCGAGTGTCAGGATGGCGGCGGCGGTGAAACCGCGGCTCGAGCGGAGGCGCCGGAAGGCGTACCTCAAATCGCGACCTACGGTTTCGATGAATCCGATGCCACGCGCGTCCCGGCACTCCTCTTTGTAAAGAGAAACTGAGCCGAACAATCGCTGCGCCGCAAATCTGGCCTCGTCCGGCGACAGCCCCTTGCGTATGCCGCTCTCTATCTCCTGCGCAAAGTGGTCGCGCAGCTCAGCATCAAGATCTCGCTCCACCTGATTTCGGCGAAACAGCGATCTGAACCCAGCCTGAAGTCTCGCATGCCAGCGCATAGTGTCTCCTAAACAGTCACTAATTACTCATTCGGTACGCAAAGCCGTGATCGGGTCCACATGAATGGCTCGCCGCGCCGGGAGCCAGCACGCAACAAAGGCGACGCCGGACATGAACGCAATGGCACAGAGATAGGTAGCAGGATCGTGCGCGCTGACGCCGTAGAGGATCTGGCTGAAGAACGTTCCAGCCGCGAAAGCCAGCGCCAGGCCAATCGCGACGCCCACTGCCAGCATGATCGCGGTTCGTGTGAGCACCGCGCGTGCTACCTGCGATGGGGCTGCGCCCAAAGCCATGCGGATGCCGATTTCCCGGGTTCTTCTGGAAACGGCGTACGCCATGACTCCGTAGACCCCAGTTGCCGCCAGTATCACGGCCAGCGCACCGAACGATGCCAGCACTGCCCCTACTAATCTGGCGGGGAACAGCGCCCATCCGATTGCACTGGCGAGGCTGCCGTCATCGAAGACAGTGAGCGAGGGATCGATTTCCAAGACTGCCCGGCGCATCAGGCGAAGGGTCTCCGTTTCTGGCATCGAAGAGCGCGCAACCAGCGTCTGGTCCTGACTCCAACGCTGCTCGATGGGTTCAAAAATGGCGAGCTCGCGCGCTTCGGCAAGAGTATAGTATTTTCCGTCCTCAACCACGCCGGCGATCTGAATCCATTTCCCGGTCGTCGAATGGCGGAATCGCTTACCGATGGGATCTTCGCCGGGAAGAAACCGGCGAACGAACTCCTCATTCACTAAAGCGACTAATGTTGTATCCTGCTTATCGCGCTGATCCAGGTCGCGGCCCGCAACCAGGCGCGTGTGCATGGCCTCGAGGTAGCCGGGCGTGACTGTGTAACGATAAGCGACGGGCGCGTCGCCTTTTCGCGGCTCGGGCTTGCCTTCAAGATAGATGGGGTCGCCCGAGTCGCTCGTCACCGTTAAAGGCAGGCCAGAGGTTACTCCAGCAGTCTGAATTCCCGGCATCCCTCGGACCTTTTCCAGCAGGCGCCTCTGGAATTCGCGGCCGCGTTCCTCGTCATAGCCTTGGCCGGCGAGATCGAGAGAAAGGACCGCGGCATGTTCGGGCTCAAATCCGAGATTCAGACTGAGCGCGCGCTGCAGACTGCGCACCACCAGAATGCTGCCGATGAGCAGGACCACGGAGAGAGCCACCTGAACGGTGACGAGAAGATCGCGGAGGTTCATCCGGCGAAGTTTCCCGGCGGGCGCGTCATTCTTGATGACAGCGGCAAGGCCGGCGCGAGCGGATTCGAGCGCTGGCAGCAAGCCGAACAGGAACGCGCTGACCAGTGAAACAGCAGCAGCAAACATGAGTACGTGAGTGTCGATCGCAACGCGAGGAATGATCGGAACATCGAGAGGCGGACGCCACGCGTTTATCAAAGCAGTAAGCCAGTAGGCAAGCAGAACTGCAGCCGCGCCGCCCGCGAGCGAGAGCAGCAGGCTCTCTGTCAGAAGCTGGCGGAGGAGTTGGCCCTGGCTGGCGCCTAATGCCAGACGGACCGCGATCTCCTTTCTGCGATCGGCAGCCCGTGCCAGCAGCAGGCCGGCCAGATTGACGCACGCAATCAGCAGCACCAGGCCGGCCACAACCATCAACACGGCGGAGCCACCGGTGAGAACTGGGCGCAGAAAGGTACCGCCCATGCCGGGCGGGGAGAGAACGATGGAAACGCCTGCGTCGTCGTTGGGGTGTTCGCGGGCAAGGTCGGCGGCAATGTTGTCGATGGCTGCCTGCGCGCTCGTCATGGAAATGCCCGGCTTCAGGCGGCCGATCAACCAGGCATCTACTCCATCCCGTCTTTCCATCCATTTCGTCTGCCCGATCTGCTCCGACATCGCCAATGGGACAAAGAACGATGGAATAAAGATGAGTTCAGTGCCGGTGAATGCGCGGGGCGTCACACCCACGATGCTGTAATCCAGGCCATCGATTTTGACGTGCTTGCCGACGACGTGGGGGTCGCCTCCGAACTGCCCTTGCCAGCAGCCATAGGTGATCACGGCCACCGGATGGCCGCCGCGTTTGACATCGTCTGCTGGATGCAGCAGGCGGCCAAGAATGGGTTGAACGCCGAGCATGTCGAAATAATTTCCGCTGACTTCAAACCCCCACAGACGGGTATTCTGAGCCGCGCTGCGGCTGATGTTCATGGGTGTGAAGTAGAACGCCGCGAGGCCGCTAAGCACCGTATTGCGGTCGCGATAGTCCTTGTAGTCGGGGTAAGAATTAGCGGGGACGTTCCCTGTCGAGGTGTGCCTGTTGAAGAAGACGAGTTCGTTCTGGTTTTGGACTCCGAACGGCCGGAAGACGATAGCGTTCACCAGCGAGAAAATGGTGGTGTTGGCGCCGATTCCTAAAGCCAGCGTCACAATCGCGGCGAGAGTGAAACCAGGGCTCGAGCGAAGGCGCCGGAAGGCATACCGCAAGTCGCGACCAACGGCTTCGATGAGACCAATCCCACGCGCGTCACGGCACTCCTCTTTGTAAAGAGAGACTGAGCCGAACAACCGCTGCGCCGCGAATCTGGCCTCCTCCGGCGACAAACCCTTGCGTATTCCGCTCTCTATCTCCTGCGCAAAGTGGTCACGCAATTCGGCGTCAAGATCTCGCTCCACCTGATTGCGGCGGAACAGCCACGTGAGTTTAGCCTGAAGTCTCGCTTGCCAGGGCATAGTGTCTCCTGCTCATTCAGTACGCAAAGCTGTCACCGGGTCCACGTGAATGGCTCGCCGCGCAGGTAGCCAGCAGGCGATAAAGGCAACGGCAGCCATGAACGCAATGGCGCACAAATACGTCGCAGGGTCGTGCGCGCTGACGCCGTAGAGGATCAGGCTGAAGAACCTTCCACCGGCGAACGCAAGCGCCAGTCCTATTGCTACGCCTACTGCCAGCATGATCGCGGTTCGAGCCAGCACCGTGCGGGCTACTTGCAATGGGGCTGCGCCCAGAGCCATGCGGATGCCGATCTCCCGCGTTCTTCTGGACACTGCGTAAGCCATGATTCCATACACACCCGTTGCCGCCAGAGCCAGCGCCAGGGCTCCTAACGATGCAAGCACCACCGCCGCCATCCTGGCAGGCAAGAGTGCAATCCCGAGGGCGCTGATAAGCGTCTCGTCTTCGAAAACTGTAAGCGACGGATCCAGCTCCAGGACGGCGCGGCGCATCATGCGGATGGTCTCGGTTTCTGGCATTGCAGAGCGCGCAATGAGAGTCTGGTCTTGACTCCAACGCTGTTCGATGGGTTCGAAAATGGCGAGCTGGGGCGATTCGGAAAGAGCGTAGTATTTTCCCTCTTCAACGACGCCTGCAATCTGAATCCATTTCCCGGCCGCGCTATGCCGGAATCGCTTGCCGATGGGATCCACACCCGGCAGAAGCCGGCGGACGAATTCCGCATTGACTAACGCGACCAGCGGCGCGTCCTGCTTATCGTGTTCATCCAGGTCGCGGCCCGCGATGACGCGGGTGTGCATGGCCTGGAGGTAGCCAGGCGTGACGGTGTAGATGTAAGCCGTGGGGACGTCGCCCGGGCGCGGCTCGGGCATGCCTTCGAGGTAGATGGCGTCATTCCAGCCGCTCGTCGGAGTTAAAGGCAGCCCGGAAACGATTCCGGCAGCCTGAATGCCCTGCATCCCGCGGACCTTATCCAGCAGGCGGCGGTGGAACTCGCGCCCGCGCTGCTCGTCGTAGCCCTGGCCGGCAAGATCGAACGAGAGGACGGCGGCATGCTCGGGCTGGAATCCGAGATTCAGGCTGAGAGCGTGCTGCAAACTGCGCACTACCAGAATGCTGCCGATGAGCAACACCACTGAGAGCGCCACCTGGACGGTGACAAGAATATCGCGGAGGTTCAGCCGCTGAAGCCTAGCCAACGGCGCGTCGCTCTTGATGGCTCCAGCGAGGCCTGCGCGAGTAGATTGCAGCGCGGGCGCCAAGCCGAACAGAAACGCGCTGATGAGCGAAACAGCGGCGGCAAAGAGTAATACGTGTATGTCAAGTTCAGCGCGAGGAAGGATCGGGATATCGAGAGGCGGGCGCCATAAGTTCACCAAGGTAGTGAGCCAGTAGGCGAGCAAGACTCCCGCCGCGCCGCCCGCAATCGAGAGCAGCAGGCTTTCCGTTAGAAGCTGACGGAGCAGTTGGCGTCGGGTGGCGCCTAACGCCAGGCGCACGGCGATTTCTTTTCTGCGGTCTGCGGCGCGGGCCAGCAAGAGGCCGGCCAGATTTACGCAGGCAATCAAAAGCACCAGGCCGCCCACAACCATCAAAACTGTGGAGCCACCGATGACGCCTCCGCGCCCATAGGTACCGCCCATGCCCGGCGGGGAGAGAACTATCGAAAAACCTGCGTCGTCTTTGGGATATTCGCGGGCGAGTTCGGCGGTGATGTTGTTAATGGCTGCCTCAGCGCTTTTCACGGAAATGCCCGGCTTCAGGCGGCCGATCACCCAGGCGGCCCCAGCGGACCTGTTACTTCGGTCGTCCATCCATTTCCACAGCCCGATCTGCTCCGACATCGCCAAAGGGACAAAGACCTCTGGAGTGAACATGGGCTCGGTGCCAATGAATGCCTGGGGTGTTACGCCGACGATGCTGTAATCGAGGCCATCGATTTTGACGTGCTTGCCAACCACATCCGGGTCGGCTCCGAATTGCCCCTGCCAGCAGCCATACGTGATCACGGCCACGGGATGGCCGCCGCGTTTTACATCATCCGCTGCATGCAGCAGCCGGCCTCGGATGGGTTGAACGCCCAACATATCGAAATAATTTCCGGTGACTGCTTCCCCCCAGAGACGGGTATTCTGAGCGCCGCTGCGGCTGATATTGAAAGGCGCGACATGATACACGGCGAGGCCGCTGAATACGGTATTGCGGTCGCGATAATCTTTGTAATCGGGATACGAGAACATGGGGTCTTCGCGCGTGGGAGTGTGCCGGTTGAACAAAACCAGTTCGTTTTGGTTTTGGACTCCGAAGGGCCGGAAGACGATGGCGTTCACCAGCGAGAAAATCGTGGTGTTGGCGCCGATTCCCAGTGCGAGTGTCACAATCGCGGCGGCGGTGAAACCGCGGCTCGAACGGAGGCGCCGGAAGGCATACCGCACATCGCGAACCAGGGTTTCGATGAATCCTATTCCGCGCGCGTCCCGGCATTCCTCTTTGTACTGAGAAACTGGTCCGAACAGTCGCCGGGCCGCAAATCTGGCCTCCTCCGGCGACAAGCCCTTGCGTATGCCGCTCTCTATCTCCTGCGCGAAGTGGTCGCGCAGCTCGGCATCAAGATCGGATTCGACCTGACTTCGCCTGAAGAGCGATCTGAATATCGCTTGAAGTCTCGCATGCCAGCGCATAACCTGCCTACACAGTCTCTATGACCAATCCGATAGCGCCGGCGAGCCGCTGCCAGTTGTCGAGTTCGGTTCTCAGTTGCTTGCGACCCGCCGCAGTGAGCGAGTAAAACTTCGCGCGCCGATTGTTCTCAGAATCTTTCCATTCCGCCTTGATCCAGCCCTGTGTCTCGAGGCGGTGCAACGCCGGATACAAAGAGCCCTGCTGGACCTGTAGAACGTCGTTCGAGATCTGCGTGATTCGCTTCGCGATGGCCCAGCCGTTCATCGGCTCGATTGAGATTGTCTTCAGAATCAGCAGATCGAGCGTGCCCTGGACAAGATCGGTTGGTTTTCCCAAGTTGGTGGTTCCTGTTGACTATCTACAATGCTACGCCTGGGTTTGTAGATAGTCAAGGGGAATTTGTAGATAGTCCAGGGGAACGTCATCGCTCGCTGCCGCAGCGCTTTCGAAAACTAAGGTTTCTTTCATCATCTTCGTCGCGGCGACACACATTTAGCCCACCCGTGGAAAATTTGCCGCCAAAACCCAGCGTGCGGTACTATTGAATTGTCGCTCCGACTACTACTTAATGGAGCGGTTACTACCGGGCTCCTTCGGGAGCCTTTTCTTTTTTCCAATCATGGATCGCGTCGCCGTTTTCGTAGATGCTGGTTACGTGTTCGCTCAGGGATCGCTCCTTCTTGCAGGAAGGAGACTTCCACGAGCCGAGATCATCCTTGCGCACGAAGAGGCTGTAAGAGCTTTCAGCGGGTTCGGCATGAAGGTCTCAGGAGTGCAACTCCTTCGCGTCTATTGGTACGACGGGACTTCTACAGGGCCAACGGCGCAGCATCTCACGCTTGCTCACCTGCAAGATGTCAAGGTTCGGCTCGGCTTCGTGAACAGTGTCGGCGAACAAAAGGGCGTTGACTCACTGATTGTCACCGATATGATCACGCTTGCGCGGAATCGCGCAATTAGCGATGCCGTACTCGTTTCTGGCGATGAGGACCTTCGCGTTGGAGTCCAGCAGGCGCAAGAGTTCGGCGTTCGAGTCCACTTGATCGGTATAAAACCAAGTCGCGGCAGCCAGTCCCTTTTCCTGCTGCAGGAGGCGGACACCACCCATGAGTGGTCGACGGATGAGGTCTCGCTGTTTCTCAAGTGTCAACCAAATCCTACTGTTGAAGCAGCGACGCCCGTCGTTCTGGTTGGCATTAGCCCCGCTCAGGCGCAGGATCCACTGAAGACCGTAGCAAGCCAGGTCGCCGCGAGGCTCGAACAAACAGAGATCAAGGCCTTGGTGGAAGCTGTCGAGCGAGCTGGCCAGATTCCGCGTGACATTGACAAACAACTGTTGGGCGGAGGGCGTGCAGCAATCGAGCGCGATTTGAACTCGACGGAAAAGAAAGACCTACGTGCAGACTTCATGGAAGCGTGTCGCCGCCGAGTGAACTGAACAAGAATCGCTGTAGTGATGAGTACGCGCCCGCGGTATATTGCGTTTAGGCGCGTCGGGCGCCCCCACGTCCGCGGGAAGGGCTGAGCCCACCGATCGTTGGCATCTTCTTGGCACGCTCAAGACGAATCTTCTTTCCGCCCGTTTCGCGGACGCCGGGCAATGACTTGAAAGGAGATCGTCATGTCCGGATCATTCTTACGTTCCCAAACGCGGCGGCTGCCGCAGCAGCCCAGCCTCGAGCAATTGCGCAAGCAGGCCAAGGACCTGCTGGAGCAATATCGCGCCGCCGATCCCGCGGCCGTCACCGAAGTACAGCAGTTTGAGCCGCGGCCCGATCCCGCGGCCTTCGCCCTTCATGACGCCCAGCGCGTTTTGGCGCGCGCCTACGGCTTTGAAAGCTGGGCCAAACTCAAGGCATTCGTTGACGGCGCGAATGTCGCGAGGCTAGCCGAAGCCGTCCAGGCCGGCGATGTGGCGCAGGTGCGTGTCCTGGTGAATGCCCGCCCTGAACTGGTTGGCATGGATATGAGCGGCGGCGACGAGCATCGCGCGCTGCACTACGCGGTGTTGCGTCGCGACCGGGCGATGGTGAAGCTGCTGATGGAGGCCGGCGCCGACGCTCGCAAGGGTATCTACCCGCACCGCGATGCAACCACCGCCTTTGCCATCGCCAGAGACCGCGAATATCAAGACATCATCGCGATCATCGAAGAGGAAGAGCGATTGCGGCGCGAAGAGATGTCCTGCCCCAACGCCACAATCTCCCCGGTCCAGGACCAGATCACCCGCGCCATCCGGCAAGGCGACATCGCCGCAGCCATCCATCTGCTGGAATCCGACGGATCCCTGATTCAGGCTTGCGATCGCGAGGGCAGGACGCCTCTGCATATCGCCTCCGAAGAGGCCCATGCGGAAATGGTGGCGTGGCTTCTCGAGAGGCGCGCCAATGTCAGCAAGCAGGACGTTAACGGCTGGACACCGCTCGACCGCGCTGCTCTCGCCTCCCGTCCGCACTTCCCCGATTCACGCAATGAGCACGCCGAGCGATTTCCGGCCATCGCGAGGCTTCTGCTGGAACGAGGCGCGGAGGTTACCATCCGCGCCGCCGTCGCCCTCGCCGATGAGTCGCGCGTCCGAGAGCTGATCCGCGAATATCCTTCCGCGTTGCGCAGAATCGACCCGATGCGCGGCGGATTGGTCACCCTCGCGGTGAATCATGGACACCTCGAGATCGTGAGGCTGTTACTCGATCTAGGCGCCGATGTGGACGAGCGGCACATGCTCACCGAAATCGAGGAGCCCACCCTAAGCTGGGGTGGGCCGCTGTGGTACGCGGCTCTGGCGGGGCAGCGCGACATCACCGAACTGCTTCTCGACCGCGGCGCCGATCCTAACGCCAATGTTTATGCCTCCGGTTGGCCGCTCCGCAATGCCTGGAACCACGAGGATGACTCCGTCAAGCGGTTGCTGCTCGAGAGGGGCGCCAAACCGCAGCCGTATATGATCGCCGAGAATCACGACGTCCACGAGGCCCGCCTACTACTGGAAAATGACCAGAGCGAGGAGCTGACGAAACAGTTAGTCTGGTCTGCCGCGGACTATGGATGCCCCGAGATCCTCCAGATGGCGCTTCCACGCCTGAAGTGGGCGCCCAATGATCCGAGGTGGAACTGGCCCATGATTCAGCCGATTCGCGGAGTGGGAAGCGATCCGCCCGATCACGAAGGCCATTTCCAATGCATGGCTGTGCTGCTGGGGAGTGGGATTGATGCGAATGTCGCGCGCTTCGGCCAGACTCCCTTGCATTTCGCGGCTGCATGGCACGGCGATGTGAACGGAGCGGAGCGAGCACGCTTTGCCGCGATGTTGCTCGATCACGGCGCCAGGCTCGACCTGCGGGATGAATTGCTCAAATCCACGCCACTGGGCTGGGCATGCCGTTGGGGACGAAAGGAGCTGGTTGAGCTGCTAATCGCGCGAGGCGCCCCAGTGAATGAACCAGAGGCCGAACCCTGGGCGACGCCCAAAGCATGGGCGGAAAAAATGGGCCAATCCGAAATACTCGCCATCTTGCACGCGCACAAACCTGAATGAAATGTGGCGCAGGCACTCGTGCCTGCCGCGCCGAGATTCGTCTCGGCGCTTGGCTTCTGTACCGGGTAAAGGCCCTGGTCCCCGTACCTTTAAAAAAACTTCCCCGCCATGCGCTGCCACAAAGGCCAGTCATGTTTCAACCCGCCGGTCCAAACGTCGAGCCAATGCGGAATGCCCTTCGTTCCGAGAATCTGCGCCATGCGGAAATTCTCGCCGAGACAGATATCCCAATCCCCGGCAGCCAGAATCAAGCTCATTTGCCGGTAGCGGTCGAGGAACCATTGGTCGTTGAGACTGGGGACGAAATCCGCGGGGCTGTTGAAATAGCAAAGGTCATCGAAGTAGCCGTTGAGGAACGGCTTCATGTCGAACGATCCGGACATAGCGACACAGTGTGTCACCACGTCAGGGTGCTTGAGGGCGAAATTCAGCGAGTGGTAGGCGCCGAAGCTGCAGCCGGTGACGCACAGCGCGGGCGTTGAATTGAGCTGGCGGATCAGCGGCAGCACTTCGTAGAGAACATATTCCTCAAACTGGACGTGGCGGACCACGCGGTCATGCGGGTGCAGCCCTTTGTTGTACCAGCTCTCCTGGTCGAAGCTATCGACGCAAAAGACGTGAAGATTGCCGCTTTCGATCCGCTGCCAGATAGTGTCGATCATGCCGCGGTCTTCATATTCATAGAACTTGCCCATGGAGCTGGGGAAAACCAAAACGGGGAGACCGCTGTGGCCGTATGCGAGAAGCTCCATGTGGCGGTTGACGCGGCTGGAGTACCAGTTGTGATAGTCGCGACGCATGAGTGTGAGTGACGAGCGATGAGGGAATGGAAGCGCCCTGGCGCCTCCATGCACTATCCGATTAGTGTATCGGATAGGACAGGGCTCTAAGTCTTGTGCGCTAGGGCGGCCCGGCTTTCCCTCGCACCATTTCGAAGAACTGCCGGGGACTCAGAATTGTGGTGGTTCTATGGGATTTGGGAAAATGCCTGGCGTTGCCTGTGATCAGGAAGTCAGCTCGTGCAGCTTGGGCGCATTCCAAGACGTGGTTGTCGTCCGGGTCCGCGCACACCATGAGCCGGACAGTTGGTCTGATCGAGATGCAGCGCTGCCACAAGGGCGGAAGGAAGGTTTTAAGGTCGTCCGGGGTCCAGCTAAACTTCTTTAGAAGCACGCCCTCTACCTCGCCGGTAATTGACGGCGAGACGTAGACGGAGAATCCTTCAACCGCGGTCAACTCCAGAACCCGCTGAGGCACGCCCCCGAAAACCAGAGCCGAGATATAGACATTGGTGTCTGCGACTAGCCGGGTCACCTTGTCTTCTTCTTAGTCGTCTTGGAGCGCTTCTCCCGGCGGTAGTCGGCAATTAGGCTATTGACATCATTTTCGGTAATGCCAACAAACTCGGCCCTGGGCGTGGCAACGGCGTGCACAGCTTGCCAGTATTGCTCAGAAGCCAGCCGCTTGAGACCCTCGCGGACAACGCCGCTCAAGCTGCGGTTGGTAGCTTGGGCCAAACGCTCGGCCAGCTTAAGTTCCGCCGGGGCCATGGAAATGGAAACCGTCTTGGTCGTTCTCATTCGAGTCGTGCTCGCTAATACCCAGTATTACCATTATCAGTGTAAACGACTGTCAGAATACAAGAGACCCCCGAACTTCGATCAAGCCAATAAAACACGAATCCCCATGACAGTGCTCGAGGCCAGAAACCTCTCAAAATCGTTTGCCGGAGAGAAAGCTCTGAGCGGCGTGTCGCTCGACATTCGCCGCGGCGAAGTGCACGCTCTGATGGGGGAAAACGGCGCCGGGAAATCGACCCTGATGAAGATCCTGGCCGGGCAGCTCAAGGCCGATTCGGGAAGCGTGGAATTCGGTGGCGCGCGCGGCGTCGCCCTGATTCACCAGGAGCTCATGACCTTCCCGAACCTCACGGTGGCTGAGAACATCTGCATGGGGCGCGAGCCGGCTGGCCGGTTTCCCGGGACTGTCAATCGCCAGGCAATGCGGAACGAGGCCGCAGCGCTGCTGGCCCGCCTCGGCTCGTCTCTCGACCCCAACCGCAGGATGCGCGGATTGAGCGTCTCGGTGATGCAGATGGTCGAGATCGCGAAGGCTCTGGCGCGGGAAGCGGAAGTGATCCTTATGGACGAGCCGACTTCCGCGTTATCCACTCATGAGACAGACCTGCTATTCGACGTGATTCGCGATCTGACGGAGCACGAAGTCGCGGTGGTCTATACATCGCACAAGATGGCCGAAATCTTTCGCATCGCCGACCGCGTTACCGTGCTTCGCGACGGCCGCCAAGTTGCCACGCAACGCGCCTCCGATCTCAGTGAGCGGCGCCTGGTAGCCCTGATGGTGGGCCGGGAATTGGAGCCCGCGCCGGCGAGGGCGCCGGTAGCAGGCGATGACCGATCCGGACGGGCTGCTCTTGAAGTCCGCGATCTCTCCACGCCAGGGAGGCTTCATGGCATCAATTTGAAAGTGCGAAAAGGCGAGATTCTCGGAATTACGGGACTGATGGGCTCCGGACGCACCGCGCTCGCCTGTGCTCTCTTCGGGCTGGCCCCCGCGCGTTCAGGCGAGATCCGCGTGAACGGCCGCGCTGTCAGGATCGCGAATCCTTCCGACGCCATATCGAACGGAATCGCAATGGTCACCGAAGATCGCCAGGCTTCAGGGATTGTTCCGCGCATGTCCGTCGCGCAGAATCTGACTTTGCCGAGCCTGGGCACGGTTTCGCATGGGCCCTGGATCGACGGCCGGGCCGAAAGCGAGACGGCCAAAGCGCAGATGCGCGCACTTTCCATCAAGGCGAGCAGCCCGCGGCAGAAGATCGCTGCGTTAAGCGGCGGGAATCAACAGAAGGTGATGATCGGGAAAGCGCTGCTGACCCAGCCCGCGATTCTTATACTCGATGAGCCGACTCGCGGAATCGATATCGGCGCTAAGACTGAGGTTCATGACTTGATGCGGAGGCTCGCCGGGGAGGGGAAAGCGATCGTAATGATCTCATCCGAAATGCCGGAGATACTCGCGCTCAGCGATCGTATCCTTGTGATGCGCGGCGGAGCCATTAGCGCCGAGCTCGATCCGCGTACGGCCACACAGGAGCAGATTCTCGAGCACGCCATGCCGGAGGGCGCATGAGAGAGGCGCTGGCGGCGCGGCTTGGGTCAGGATTGCGGTCACGCTTTGGGTCAGGAGCAGGTCTGGTAGGGGCGCTGATCCTCCTGTTCATAGCGCTCTCCATCGTGCGGCCGGGTTTTCTAACGGTCTCGAATCTGATCAACCTGGTGCGCCAGATTTCGATCAACGGCATCCTTGCGGTGGGCGTGACGTTTGTGCTATTGACCGGCGGCGTGGATCTGTCGCTCGGTTCGCTGGTGGCGCTTACGGGCGTGGCGGCGGCTTCATTCGCGCACCCCGGGCAGTTTCCGGTGATCGTACCGGTGGCGATCGGCATACTCGCCGGTACGGCCTGCGGGGCATTGAACGGCGTGGTGGTGACTCGCGGACGCGTCGCGCCATTCATCGCCACCCTCGGAATGATGACCGCGGCGCGAGGGCTTGCGCTCTTGATCAGCGATGGCAGACCGGTGTCGAACCTGAGCGGCGCCTTCACGGTGCTCGGCGGCGGGCAGGTCTGGGGCGTGCCGGTTCCGGTGCTGATTCTTTGCCTGGTCGCGCTGGCCGCATCTATCGTGCTCGGGAAATTTCGTATGGGCCGGTATTTGTATGCCGTGGGCGGGAATGAGAGCGCGGCGCGCGCGTCGGGAGTCCGGGTGAATCGCGTCAAAATGTTTGCGTACACGCTGTGTGGAGCGCTGGCCGGGCTGGCGGGCGTCGTGCTTGCGGCGCGCATCACCACCGGGCAGCCGAATGCGGGCGTGGGCTACGAACTCGATGCCATTGCCGCCGCCGTGATCGGAGGCACCAGCCTTTCGGGCGGAACGGGCGGCGCCGGCGGCACGATACTGGGCGCGCTGCTGATGGGCGTAATCAACAATGGACTCGACCTGCTGAACGTGCCGTCGTATTATCAGCAGATTGTCAAAGGCGTAATTATCGTCGGAGCAGTTTGGCTGGATAGAAGCCGGGAAACCAAATGATTCGTTCAAATGAATCTATCGTGGCGCGGGCACTCGTGCCTGCCGCGCCGAGACTCGTCTCGGCGCTCCTGAAGCTGGCCCTGCTGGCTCTGGCCTTGCTCTCTGCCGGATGCGGCCGTACCGCTGAGAGCGCGAAAGAGGGCAGCGCGAAGCAGCCCGTAATCGGCGTATCGATGCTGAATCTGTCGAACGAATTCATCGTGATGCTGAATCGCGAGATGGAAGTTAAAGCCAGAGAACTCGGCGTACGGCTGATCGTCAACGATGCCGAGCGCAGCGCCGAAAAGCAGGTCCAGCAAGTGGAGAGCTTCGCCGCCCAGAAAGTGGATGCGATTATCCTGAACCCGTGTGAAGTGGAAGCCAGCTCGCCGGCCGTGGACCGCGCCCTGGCCGACGGAATCCCGATCGTCAACGTAAATTCGGAGACACGCTCGGCGCCCTCAGCCTTTATCGGCTCGCGCGACGAAGAATCCGGGCGGATCGCCATGGAGTACATCGCCAAACGGCTCGGCGGCAAGGGCAATGTAGTAATGATGCACGGCTTCATGGGGCAGGCCGCGCAGATCAAGCGCGATCGAGGCGCGCGCGAGGTGTTGGCGAAGTATCCCGGCCTAACCCTGATAGCGGATCAAACCGCGGAATGGGATCGCGCCAAGGCAATGACGCTGATGGAGAACTGGATCCAATCCTACGGCGACAAAATCAACGCTGTCTTCGCGCAGAACGACGAGATGGCCATGGGCGCGCTCATGGCCATCGAGCAGGCGGGCCTGCGGAACAAAATCGTCACCGTGGGCGTAGATTCCATAGCCGATGCCCTCGAAGCCGTCAAAGCCGGACGTCTGGACGCCACCGTATTCCAGGACGCCCGCGGCCAAGCCGACGCCGCAGTCGAGACCGCCGTCAAGCTCATCCACAAACAGCCCGTCGAGAAGCAAGTCTACATTCCCTTTCAGTTGGTGACGAAAGAAAACGTTGCGCGGTACTTGAAATAGAGGCCGGCAGCGTCTTTGGCGCCCAGCTCGCACGCCCTGGCCAGATCTAAATCGGTGGTTTATAGGACCCGAAAGTTCGACGCGTAAGCTTATGGCGCAACCGTAAACACTGTGGAACGCTGCAGCGCGTGCCCGCCGAACTGCACGGTTACGCGCGCTTCGTAGTCGCCCGGCGGCAGCTTCGTGGAAACGATGAAAGGCGTCGCGTTTGTTGCATCAGGCTGGCTCGCTGTGGGCTGCACCTCTGCCACTATGGCGCCGTTGCGCAGGAATTGAACATGCGGCGATACCGCTTCTGAGCGGTCGGGATAAACCACAAAGTAAAGCGCCGCGTTCTGAGTGGATTGCGTAGTCCCCCGGAGTTCGGGAGTGATCCGCCCACCATCGAACTCCAGGCCGTCCCCGGGGTCGCGCGAGCTACCCAGGCTTTGCAGATCGTGCACAAGGGCGAGGTCACTCAAGCCGGTGGCATCCGGGCGAGGCACCATGATCGCGATCCGGCGCACGCTCGATCCGTTCCCTTCGGCGTCGATGGAGGCCCCTTCAACCGTGTAATGGCCCGGGGCCAGGGAAACCGCGGAAGTGAAGATGATCTCACCGCGCCGGAACATTTCCAGCTTGTCGGCCGGCTCCATGCGGTCAATGTCGTTACTGACCTTGTCCACCACTTCACCTTTCGAATCTTTGATCAGCGCCACCAGCGTCGTATGAATGTGAGCCAGCTTCCCGGCCGCATCAACTTTCGTCGAAAGCTCGTCGATCGGCACGTCGAAAGCGATCTCGTAGCGAAAGCCGCCCGGCTCAGGGCGGAAGCGATAGGCGGCGAGGCGGAAAGGAAACGCAGAGGGACGCGCGCTGGAACTGAGTGCGTTGAGAGCAGCCAGCTCGTAGGTCTCAACCTGTCGGCCATTCAGTTCCGGCAAAGCGTAGTATCCATCGCGGCTTTGCACCGTCAACTTCGGGTTGGAGACTCTTACTTCGATCTTCCGGAAATGCCCGTCGTAAAGCTGCGAGGTGGGGACGTAAGTGATTTCGAAATGCGACCTCACGTCTTCGACGACGCGCAGCATGTTCTTGCCGATCTCGTTGGTGTTCATCACGGCAAATCCGCCCGTGCGCTCGCTGAGCTCCTGCATGTTCTCCTGGCGATTCGCCACACCCATGAGGAATTGTGAGTCATCCTGCTTGGCCATCGACTCGTCGGCGCCCGTATTCGACCAATTCCTTTGGCGCTTGCTGGTGGCCGCGAGGCCCTTGTCCGTAATCTGCGCGAATCCATCGGGATCGGAGGAAGTCAGTCCGGTGACGTCAATCCCATAGAAACTCACCCTTGCCTGATTGGCGCTGCTGATCACGCCGTCGATGCGCTCCCGCATGCCCGGCGGCAAAGTGAGCCCTTCGCACAAATAGATAACCGCCTTCCGCCCCGGAAGATGAGATTCGTAATCGACAAGCTTGAGAAGCGCATCCACCGTTCTCATTCCCAGTTGATACATCAGCAGCGGCACTTGTTGCGATTCAGCGAGTGCGGTCAGTTGCCCATCGGGGCCAGGCGAGGAGGCGCCCGCCGTACTCATTGCGGTGGTAGTAAATTGATCGACGCTGGGCGTCACCGTGACGCCGCCGGTTGAGCCGACCACGGAATAGGTGAACTGATTCAGAGGGTTCGCGAGCGTCTGGGCCAGAATCGACGTCTCGCCTGTGCTGGCGGTCTTCGCTGCATCCACGACTAATGCCCGTTCTTTCGTGAAGTTCTGGAGGCGAATTAACCGGGTTCCGGTATGGAACACGGCGATGTAGGTGTCGGGGCCCAGGTTGCGGTTGACAAATTCCACGACCGCGCCAAGCGCGTATTTGCGTGTGTTCGGACTGAGGTCCTCAAACACCACCGAGACGTAGGTCGGATCTTCGACTCTTTTAGCGCCGGCGGCATTTGATGGTGCCGCAGGCCTGGTCAACGGGGTTTTAACAGCAGCGCCGGCCTGCTGAGCCTGCTGGTCGGCGGGGGCAATGGCAGCTTCGCCGCCGACAAACCGGAATGCTCTCAGCGTTTGTGGGACACCGTCTTCGAGAACCGTGATGTCCGACGCCTTGAGCTTTTTAGCCATCTGCGCGTTCTTGCTGTTTCGCACCACAAAATCGACCAGCACTTCGCGCACGTCGCTGCGTATCACGGTGCCCGTCTGCTCCGGGGCCTGAGGCTGCTGGGCCCAAAGCAAGGGAGCAGAAAAGCTGAAAATGGCAGCGAGAACGGCGGCAAGTCGATTCATAACTGACTCTGCAGCCATTATCGCGCTGTTGGGGCACGATCAGAAGCCAGGAGTCAGAGGTCACCCCGCATTGCAGTTCCGCCTGGCGAACTTTCGCGATGATGCTTGACTCAGCCAATCAGGTGTGATGTCATGCCTGCGGCATTATTGACATTCACACTGGAGGCTTTTTCATGGCGACAAATCGAGGAGTAGCGTACGTAGGTCCCGGCAAAGTCGAGATCCATTCCATTGATTTTCCGAAGCTCGCGTTGGGCTCGCGAAAGTGCGAGCACGGCGTGATTCTAAAGATTGTTTCGACGAACATCTGCGGCAGCGACCAGCACATGGTCCGCGGCAGGACCACTGCTCCGGCCGGTCTGATTCTGGGCCACGAGATCACCGGCGAGATTATCGAAGCCGGGCGCGACGTCGAATACCTGAAGGTGGGCGACCTGGTGTCGGTGCCTTTCAACATCGCTTGCGGACGCTGCCGCAATTGCAAAGAGCGACAGACCGGAGTTTGTCTCAACGTGAACCCGGCGCGCCCCGGAGCCGCGTATGGGTACGTGGATATGGGTGGCTGGGTTGGTGGCCAAGCCGAGTATGTGATGTGCCCGTACGCCGACTTCAACCTGCTGAAGTTCCCCGACAAGGCGCAGGCTATGTCGAAGATTCGCGACCTCACGCTGCTCTCCGATATTTTCCCCACCGGTTACCATGGGGCCGTTACGGCGGGCGTTGGGCCTGGCTCGGTGGTTTACGTTGCCGGCGCGGGTCCGGTCGGCCTGGCTTGCGCGGCATCCTGCCAGTTGCTGGGCGCCGCGGTGGTCATCGTGGGCGACATGATCCCGGAGCGACTCGCGCAGGCAAAGAGCTTCGGCTGCGAAATCGCCGACCTGCGGCAGAACGCTTCCTTGGGCGAGATGATTGCCCAGATCGTGGGTGTTCCCGAAGTGGATTGCGCCGTGGATTGCGTCGGATTCGAGGCCCGCGGCACTGGTAAGCAGAGCAGCGAGGAGCACCCCGCAACGGTTTTGAATGCCCTGATGACGGTGACCCGGGCCGGTGGCGGCATTGGCATTCCAGGCCTGTATGTGACCGACGATCCGGGCGCCAAAGAGGAGAGCGCCAAGATCGGAGTGCTCGGCCTGCGCATTGGTTTGGGCTGGGCAAAGTCTCATACCTTCGCGACTGGCCAGTGCCCGGTAATGAAGTACCATCGCCAATTGATGCAGGCGATTTTATACAACAAGATCCAGATCGCCAAGGCCGTGAATGCCCGGATCATTTCGCTCGACAAGGCGCCCGAAGGCTATCATGACTTCGATAAAGGCGCGGCAGTGAAATTCGTGATTGACCCGCACGGTATGGTCGCGGCGTAGCCTCCGGTGCTCACGCTTTCTTGGCGCGGGCACTCGTGCCTGCCGTGTCGAGATTCGTCTCGACACTTTTGCTTAAACTCCGCTTCGCTTTTTACGGGCTCGGAGTCGCCGTAGTAGGCGCGGGCGCAGGCGCGGGCCGATCGGCTAGCACCACGAGTGATGTTCGAGGGAAGGCGAACTTCTTGCCCAACTCGTCGATCACATTCACCTGGCACGTGTATCGGCCCGGCTTGAGCTGGCTCACGGGAATCTGCAAGTTCAGCGGCAGCACGTTCGGCCGATCCTGGTTCAGGCGATTTGCGTGAATCGGCTGGGTTTCAAACACTTTCGCGTCCTCAGAATAAAACGCCAGATCCGCCGTGATGGCGGTCATACGGAAGTTTTCCGGCATATTCGGCGGAACGGTCGGATCGTAAACCTCGAGATAGACGAGCAGACTCTGGCCCGGCCGAAACACGCGCGTGACGTTAGGCACGATCTTCTCGCCCGCCGCGTTGATTAACGGATTCTGTTTGAGCAGCTTCTTGTCCTTTTCCGCGGTAGCGATTTGCTGCTTCACCGACTCTCGCTGATTGCTGAAGATCGGGGAAGAAACCCGCAAGGCGGTGCCGGAGGAAAGATCTGGAATCTCAAACGGTGTTTCAAAGGTCCCGGTCTTTCCGTCGCCGTTTTCGCGCGCGACAAACCGCAGGCGGTACTTGCCGGGCGGGAGGGTAAAGCCGGTGTCATATTGGATTTGCTTGCGCGCGACGGCGCCTGCAGTCTCGGCGTCGAGCTTCAATGGAATCGTATCGCGCACCTGGGCCGCAACGCGGGAGCGAGCGTCGAAAACCTCGCCGACGAAATCCAGCTCCGTGGCCTGCTTCGATCCCTTGTTTTTCAACACTAACGCTCGCCCTGGAAATCGAACCGAAACCGGCACGAAATACTTGAGCCGCTCGAGCCGGAAGTAGTCGACTTCCACCGACATCGACAGATCCGTAATCGGGTTGTCGCTCTGCAGGGCGCTTTGGAGTTGCGCCTCCTTATCTGCTCCGGCAAGGCGCGCAAAGCTGCTCGGGCCGTAATAGCCGCGACGGTAATCGAGTTTGGGCTTCAGCGCGGCAATTCTCGGCGAGAGCTTCACATCAATCTTGCGGTATCGGCCATCCATTGCCGTATTGGTGCTGGCGTAAGAAAGTATGTAGTAACTGCCCATGTCCTTCTGGACTTGAGTCATGCCGAGAGTCAGGTCATTGGAATCGAGCAGCGCCTTACCGCCAGTATCATCGGCCAGCGTATATAGCGTCTCCTGCTGGTTATCGAAGTTAGCGCGTACGGTATTGTGCGCTGCTCCGGAATAGACTTCATTGCCAACAGGAGCCGCCTGGGTAGCATCGCCGCCGGGCACCAACGCCGAAAGGCCGCGCGCATCGATGGGGTAGAAAGATACATTCGATTTGACGGCTTCATTCACAGTAACCCGCAACTGGGACTGGTTATCCAAGTTGTTACCCACACCCGTCTTCTGAACGCCTGAGGAGAGATAGATCAGGGCTTTCTTTTCCGGATAAACAGACAGCTTGCGGGCGGCGTCTTCCAGGGCGATCAGCTTGCGGTCGGTATTGAAGATATTGAATTCGGTATCATCCACCACGAATTGGCCGCTCACGTCCTGGGAGTCGGCGCCCGTATCACCCATGCTTGCCAGCTCGCTCGAGTCGCCGATGCGGAACTTCTGGAGGGTGGTCAGAATCAGATCGCGATCGGAAGTAAAGTCCAACACCGTTTTCAAATCGCTGCCGAACACCATGATGGAAACCATGTCCGAAGTCGTGAGTTGCTTCTTAACAAACGTGGCCGCTGCGTCGCGCGCCCGAACCTGCTCTTGCGGCTGCATCGACGAAAAATCGAAAAGAAAGGCGACTAGCCTCCGGTCCTGAAACTTCGCTAGCGTCTGCTTTTTGTTATCGAGATCGGGATTGTAGCCTTTGGGCTCGGGCGGCTTGGGCTCCGTCTCGGCGGATTGAAAGGGCGGCAGCGGCTTGGCATCCAGTTTCTCCAGCTCCACCGATTGCAGAGTTTGCAGCTTGCCATCTTCATAAAGCTGGAAATCGTTCTTAGTCAGATCGAGCAGCGGCTTGCCATCTTTATCGAGCACCGACACATTGACGATGACGACATTTGCCGTTGTGGAGAAGGTGGTCCGCGACGAAGAACGAGCCTGGACGCCCGGCGGCGGTTGCGGTGGAGACGCTGGCGGTGGCTGCGGCGGCTGAGCAAAACCACCGGACACAGCCAGCAAGGTAATGCAAACGGCCTTCCGCAGGAATCGGCCTGGTACCAGGTTTCGGAAGTCCGCGTCTGCTCCCTGACTGTCGCGGTTCGATGAAAACCGCTGACAGCACTGAACCGCGCGCATCAGCAAGCGGACAGACGTTGAATACCAGTTTCCGAAACTTGGCGCCAACCTCGGGGGATTCACGGAGGAGCGTGTGTACGGCATAGGATTAGAAGCGAAAACGCATAACTGCGTTGAGGGTGCGCATGCCAGACGCCGTCAGTGGCAATCCATAGTTGCTCGCATTCACTACTGTTTCCAGGTTGGTGATATTCACCTGGTTAAAAATGTTATTGGCCTCGAGCCGAAACTCGATGCGCCGCCTGGTTTCCGACCCAATCTGGAAAGCACGCGCGAACTGCATATTCACAGTTATCAGGTCCGGCCCCGGTATAGTGTTCCGGCCGGCGTTGCCGTACTGGCCGGCCGGCGGCAGCGCGAACGCGGCAAGATTGAAGAAGCCGGTAGAGGATTCAACCGGGAGTCCTGTCGCGTCCGCGCGCAGGCTTCCAACTCCGCCCGTGACCGCTAAGGCTGTAGCCTGATTGCCCAAGACGCGTGCCGTCAACGGCAGCCCGGTTTGGGCGGTCAGCGATCCGCTCAACGTCCAATCCTTCAACAAGCGGCCTTGCCAGGTGTCCGGACGGATGCGCGAAGTAGCCGTGCCGGCTGGCGATGTGAAAATAAAGTTGCCGGTCAAAGACTGGCTAATGTCGAAGCTCGAGAGACCGCGCTCGGCCGACAAGTCAAGCCAGTTCTGGGCCACGCTTGCCAAGCCGCCGCCGAAAGTCGAGGCATCGTCTATGGATTTGCCCCACTGATAGAGGAAGTTGAAGGATATCCCGCGGCGAAAGCGCTGAGTCGCCCGCAATTGCAGCGCGTGAAAAATGGAATCGGCTACCGAGGTGTCATAGGTGTACCGGCTCGCACCTACCCCTGCCGTCACGCTTGTAGCTGCCAGCAAGGGCGTGGGGGCGAACTGCAAATCGAGGTCTGTCCCTTTCGTACCCAGATACGTTCCATCTACAAAGAATCCGCGGCCCAATTCCTTTTGAATCGTCACGTTCCAGTTCTGGGCGTAGGGTGTGCGGTAGTCCTTGTTAACGGCGTAAGTGTTGCTGATGCCGGCCTCCGCCACTGGCAGAAAGCCGTCTGCGATTATCAAGGGATTGTTTAGAGTGCTGGTTGCGCTCAACGTGGTGGCGAACGGCGGCTGGGCGGCCAGCTTGGCCGGGAAAGAATAGTAAGCCTGGCCGTTGTAGTAAATACCGTAGCCCATCCGCACCAATAGAGATTTCTTCTGGTGAGGCACCTTCCAGGCCAGCGCGGTTCGCGGCGAAAAATCCTTGTAATCGGGCTCGATCATCCCCGCCGGGAACGCTCCGGAGTAAGGGCCAAGCGGATTCTCGGGCGTCACAACCGACACGGAAGTGAAATCGGGGCCAATGTCGAGATTCGTCAAGTGCCCGTATTTTTCCTGGAACGGCGAAAAGAACTCATAACGCAGGCCGAGAATCAGCGTCAGGTTCGAGTTGACCTGCCAGGTATCCTGCACATACGACGAAATGACGTTATTGAAAAAGTAGGTGCTGGTGTCCCCGTACCCGATCGAGCTCGATTGCGGCAGACCGAGCAGAAAATCGGCAAAATCAAATCCGGTGCCTGCCACGGCGAGTCCGTTTACGTATTCGCTGGTGGCCTCGCCGGTGAAGTTGAGGGTGCCGCGTCCATTCAAGTTGGTCCTGCTGGCCAGATCGTTGCGGCGGAAATCGACGCCGAACTGAAGGTTGTGGCGGCCATGAATCGAGACCATCGATTCAGCGAAATCCTGGCTTTGGTTGCGCGTAAGAGAAGCCGTTCCGTCAGATAGGGCGCCGAAGTTCGTGAAGTTCAGATTGGGCGGGCCGTAATCCAAGGGATTCGAGGAAGTGCCCTGTATTCCCAGTTGCGAAGCAACATTCGTGCCGTTTGCGAAATAGGGGGTGGTTTCATTGTAATTCCGGTTAAACGTCACGCCGGTGTTACTGATCAGCGTCGGGGAAATGTTGCGCGTCCATTGCAAACCGCCGTTGAATCCGTAGCCGCTGATGGTGTCGAAAAAAGCGAACGGCTGCGCGGTATCCTGATCGCGCCGCTGATAGCCCATGTTGAACGAGAGTCGGTCTTTCTGGGTGATATTGCGCTGAATGCGAAAGCTCACGTTATCGGTATTCTGAGGCACGGACGCCTCGTATTCGTAGTTGTTGACCAGCGAGAGCTGATTCGCATGCGGAATGTAAGCGAGCAGGCCCTTCGAGATGGGGCTGATCAGCGCCGGCGGAATAATGTTTCCCACGAAGGGCACGTTGGTGCCGGGCTGATAAAGGGTGACGCTCTGCGTCCCTTTTCCAGTGGATTGCACGCTGTCTGAGAAGTTGCCCTCGCGCTCGAGATCCGTAGGAACGGTCGCCACAGCCGTGTATGGATTCCGCGCCCTGGTGCCGAAATAGCTCAGAAAGAAAAACGTCCCTGGATCTTTTACGATCTTCGGAATCACCAGCGGCCCGCCAACCACAGCCGAGAAGCGGCTTTGCGCATAAGCGGGCTCCGCAGCGTTCAGACCGGTGAGAGAAAAGGGCTTGGCATCCCAAATGGAATTATTGAGGCTGAACGAAAGCTGACCGCGAATCTGATTTGCCTGCCTGCGATTCCCGAATTGGCCACGCGGTTGGCCATTGGCGGCGCGCTGGCCTGGTTGGCCCCGCCCTCCGGCGCCACCCGCACCGCCTCCGCCGCGACCACCGAAGCCGCCGCCACCGGGCCCTCCAAAGCCACCTCCGCCAAAACCGCCACCCTCGGCCGCCCCGCCGAATCCGCCACCGGGCGAGGCAGAAGCAGCCCCGGCTTGACCAGGCGCGTCAAACCCGCCCGGTCCGTTCATCTGATATCCAGGACCAAATTGACCCGGCAACGGAGCAGCGTCGGCGGACGCATTCGCCGCCAGGCCCCCGCTGAGACTGCCCTGGACCAGTAGCGAGTCATTGCTATCCGCGGTCGTGGCGCCCGGGATAGCGGCTCCGAGGTCGCTGGCCGCGCCAGGAGCCTCCGCTTGCATGGCTTGCTCCAATTGCGAAGCTTGATTATTCCCAGTGCGGCCGTTTGCTCCTGCGCCGGTTCCTCCACCAGCCGTTCCTCCACCGGCAGCAGCTCGCTGCTCGATTGCCTGCATGCGCTTCAAGAATGGCGAATCGGCCAACTGCAGGGTGAAATCTATCGGCTTGGTTGTGGAGGCGTAATCCACCTCCTGCTTCACAGTCGTGAAGCCGAACATGCTGATCTCGACCACCCACGTTCCTTCTTTCAGCGGAGGGAACGAATAGTGGCCGTCGCCGTCAGTGACGGTGGAATATTTCTGGTCTCCCTGCGTGGCGGTTAATGTGGCGCCTGGAATTGGCTGGCTGCCGGAGCGCACGAAGCCGCTTTGAGCCTCTAGCGCTCCACAACAAGCCAACAACAATGCGCACGCAAGGAATGATCTTTGCACCCTACTGCTCTCGCGTCGCCGTAGCCTCTCGCGTTTGACCGTTCGGGGTTGCCCAGCTCAGCGACAACTTGTTGTCTTCGCCCACTTTGCCGGAATATTTCGTCGTAAACGTATTGCCATTGAAACTACGCGTCACTTCGAACGTGATCGTGTTGCCGTCGATCTTGCCGTTCTCGATCGGCGTGTCGCCATTGCGGCCGGAGACCGTACCCGTTAAAGTTGAGCCTTCCACCTTGAAGGTGAAGGTCATTTTCATTGCATTTCCGCCGCGGCCGGGCATCTCGGCAACCCACTTACCGGTTGCATCGGCTGCGCAGACCAGGCTAACCATTCCCAACAGCAGCGTCGCGACGCATGCGTAAAGAGTCCTCTTCATTCATTTTCTCCTTAAGATTTCCAGATCCACCCGGCTCCGGATTACGCGGCCCGTTCTCGGGCAGTTATCCTCAGCCGTCCGGATCTCGTTTGAAAAGACGGGATACCCCGTCATAACTGTTACGGGCAGCCTTGTCTTCAGGTTGGCGCATTTGCCGAAGAACGGTGTTAATTTTTGTGAGCGGCGGCATTTGATACGGTGATAGCCAATGGCGCTAGATTTGGAAACCATTCGTCAGGAGATGCTTGCCTATCTGGAAGACAAGGACTTTGCCGTCTTTCGAGGATACTCCAGAATGGCGGAGAGGATGCTGTTTGTGTATTGGGATACGAGCCAGCGCCCGGATTTCCGTGAGTTCGTAGATACAGCCCACAAAGCCGGCGTAAAGCTGATGGTTTTTCACCACCGGGCACTAACACTCGACCAGATCGACGATGCGCTGGAGCGCTTGGAGCAGACGAAACTGTCGCGCGAGGACAAGCGATCGCTCGAGATACGCCTGCGTGAACTGCAAAGATACGAGGGGTTCACCGCCGTGGTTGAGCTGACGTTCGACAATGCGGGAAATACCTATGTATTCGAACGGCGAACCGAGTGGCATGACGCTCTAACCGACATTCTGGCCGAGATCGACGCGCACCTGGAGTTCGAAGAGGAGGAAGAGGAAGACGAAGGGCCGATTTCCGGGTATTACTCGAAGAACTGACTGCCGCCAATGAATCCTCCGGAAAACTCGATCCGCCGCCGGGCGCGCTGGATGCTGCCGCCGGGCGATGAGGCCGCAGTTGACCGATTGCGGCGAGACCTTGGGTTGCAGCCGCCCGCTGCGCGAGTGCTGGTAAATCGCGGCTTGCGCGATCCAGCCGCGGCAAGGACTTTTCTTTCTCCCGATTTGAGCGGCCTCCACGACCCGCTGCTGATGCGCGATGCGGACCGTGCGGTGGCGCGAATCGAGCAGGCCATCCGTGGCAAAGAGCGCATTCTGCTGTATGGCGACTACGATGTCGACGGCACCACTTCGATCGTCATTTTGAAAAGCGCTCTGGAGGTGCTGGGGGCAGCGGTCGAGTGGCGCGTGCCGCATCGTCTGAAAGACGGCTATGGGATGCAGAGCGACGCCATTGAGCATGCGGCGGAGACTGGCGTTGGCCTGATTGTGAGCGTGGATACAGGAATCCGCGCCAGCGCCGAAATAAAACACGCAACATCGCTAGGCGTCGACGTAATTGTCACCGATCATCACGTTCCCGAAGCCGATCTGCCGGCTGCCTTCGCGGTTCTCAACCCGAACCGGCCCGATTGCGAATACCCGGAGAAGAACCTGTGCGGCGCCGGCGTCGTGTTCAAGCTGATTCAAGCGTTGTTCGACATGGCCGTGAGCAGGGCAGGTGCCGGGGCAATGACGGAGGGCCGAAAGCGGGCTTTGCTCGACTCCTATCTCAAGCTGGTGGCGATGGCAACCGTAGCCGATATCGTGCCGCTTACGGGAGAGAATCGTGTGATCGTGCGGCGCGGCCTTTCCGGCTTCGATGTGATTCGAAATGCCGGCTTGCGCGCGCTGCTGGAAGTGGCGGGCTTCGCTCGAGGAGAGCGGCCGTCGGCGGGGCAAGTCGCTTTCCGGCTGGCTCCACGCATCAATGCGGCCGGGCGCATGGCGAGCGCAAACGACGTGATTGAGCTGTTCACCACCAGCGATCCGGCACGGGCCCAAGCGCTGGCGCAGCAACTGGACGCGCTGAATCGCGAACGGCAGCACGAAGAAAACGAGACCGTGGAACAGATTCTGGCGCAACTGAAAGAAGAGACTTGCGATGCTTCATGGCCGGCGCTGGTGTTCGCGCAGGCGGGGTGGCACCTGGGCGTGGCGGGCATCGTCGCCAGCCGCATGGTGGAACGCTTATCGCGGCCCGTGTTCGTGCTTTCGTCCGGGAAGCGTGAGGGAGAATGGTCCGGTTCGGGTCGCAGCATACCGGCGTTTCACCTTCTCGAAGCGCTCGAGAGCATGTCAGACCTATTCATCCGCTTTGGAGGCCATCGCCAGGCGGCCGGCGTTACCTTGGCCGAATCGAACGTCGAGAACTTTCGAACGCGGCTTCGCGAATACGCCGGAACGCGATTGCAGCCGGCAGACTTGTGTCCGCAAATTAAGGTGGATGCTGAGGCCGGCTTTTCGGAGCTGAGCGAAGCCGCGGTTGCCGAGGTATTCTCACTGTCTCCGTTCGGAATGGGCAACCCAACTCCTCGTTTTTATGCCGCCGGCGTCGAGGTAGCAGCGGCGCCAACGCAGTTAGGCAGCGAGAAGCACCTCAAGATAGCGCTCCGGCAGAATGGACGAATTCTGACGTTCAAGGCCTGGCGCTGGGGAGAACATGCCGAGGTATTTCAGAGGGGGCAGATTCTAGACATTGTTTTCGAAATCGAAGAAGACAGCTACCTGCGCAGACAGGGTTATGGCACCTGGAGCGCCTCTCTCGATGACGCCCGCCGCCACTCGGGGTGAAGAGGAGACGAGAGTTTGTTGACAGGGTAAAAACGGAAGTACATAGCTGCGGGTGGGCAAGCAGTTGGCAGACTTGGATAGAATCGGTGTGGAGGAATGGGTGAGTGGTTGAAACCGGCGGTCTTGAAAACCGTTTGCGCCGAAAGGTGCACGGGGGTTCGAATCCCTCTTCCTCCGCCAGGCTATCTTAGTCGTTTATTAGCGGACACGAACGCAGGCGAAACCGCCTGCGCCACAGAAACAGATGAACGGCTTCGAGACGATGGCTTGGAAGGCAGTCGGCCTGCGGGGGCCCTTTTCAGCGGCCTGTCTCCAATCAGCCCGGGTCTGACCTTCGTTAGTTTCTGCCGTTCTAAAGAGGGCGGGCGCTTCGTCAAGTCGACCTTATCCAACTCGGGCATGCGGCCGTGCTTCAGGTAATACCGCCGAAATTCCTTCGGCGTCATGTGTCGCGCGGCTCGGAATCGGCGATTGAAGTTTGAGAGGTTTGAGAATCCGGCATCTGCGGCAACAACGCTGATCGGCCGGTCCGTTTCCACCAGCCACATACAGGCTCGTCCGATTCTCAGCCTGCCCAAGTAATCGCTCACATTCGCGCCTAAATGGCGCACAAATAGCCGATGCAGCGATCGCTCAGACAGGTTCCCGGCAACGCACAGATCATGCACCCGGAGTGGCGCGGCGAAACGCTTGTGCAGCACCTCGAGTATCCGGTTTAGTTGACTCGACTCGTCATGCGTAATCGGCGCTGCCTTCTGTGGTGTCGCGAGCGCGACCGCATCCATTTCAGCCAGCTCCGTAAGCAGTTCCAGCGCCGTTTGCAGGCGCTCGCGCGGCGAGGTGGAAAGCAGCCCTGGCAGATGCGCCTGCATCTTCTCGCTCGCTGGCGAGGCAAAGCTCAGACCGGTCGCGGCCCTTCTCAGCAGCTTGCGGAGGGAAGAATACTCTGGACATACATCCGCAAGATGCAGAGCCCAGGCTCCCGCAAACCAAACCACCACGGCAGTGTGCGGTTGCAACTCGTCAACGGCGTTAGTCGAGGCCCAGGTGTGTGGCATTTCCGTTGGCACCAAGACCAGGTCACCAGGCTCGTAAGCGCCTATATGGTCTCCGATGAATCGCAACCCCCGGCTGTTCAGCGTGAGCGTCAGCTCATATTCCGGATGGCGATGCCATTCGAAAGGAATCTCCGCAATCTGACGATGAAGAACTCGGATCGAGCAGTCCGTGGGGATGGCGACATGCTCGAATTGAGGTTTCATTGTAGATCCGATGATTGCTATATTTCGGACACGCAAATGGTTTTGCTTTGTCCGAATAGTATCACAAACTGGCCTATCGGGCGAATTCCAGAGGCCTGAGCCAGCCTAAGATCGATTTCATGCGGTGCACGGAAAAGCCATTTGTTTTCCATCGGCGTTGATCGGCGTTCATCAGCGGCCGGTCACATTTTTGGCTTTTTCAGCAACCTCTGAAGCCCGCGCCACACGCTTGCTAGGGTGTCAAGGCTTGCGAGATCCATCACTAAAGGAGTCTACGAACCATGCCGTTCCAGGTTGAGAATTTGCCCGAAGCGATTCGGGAGGTCAAGAAAAAACTAAGGCGAGAACTGCCCGCCTACGCAAACGTGTTCCAAGAAGTCGAAAGCGAGATGCGCCGCAAGGTTGCCTAGATCGTGAAGGAGCGAGAGGCAGGGGAACAAGTAATTCCAGTCCTCCAATACTCCGATATCGCCGCGGGTTCGGTTTCTCCCCAGGCGATCGAAAAAATCAGAGATCGCGGCGCGTGCGTCATTCGCAACACTTTCGCGGTTGAGCAAGCTCGCTCCTGGGATGACGAGATCGGCAGGTACGTCGAAGAGAACCATCTGAACGAAAAACTCGCTCATGCGGCTGAAGATAAGTATTTCGGCACATTAGCGGCGGCCAAGCCGCAGATCTATGGGGTCTACTGGTCGCGTCCGCAAGTCGAGGCCAGACAGTCGGAGTCTCTCACTCGCGTGCGCAGTTTTCTGAATCGTTTATGGGTCGCCGAGAGCGAAGGCAAGCGTCACTTCGATCCCGATCAAGTGCCGGTATACGCCGACCGCATTCGAAGGCGCCCGCCCGGATCCAGTTCACTCGGGCTTTCGCCGCATGTGGATGGGGGCTCAGTGGAACGGTGGCTCGAGCCCAATTTCAGAAGCGTATACCGCCACGTTTTCTCCGGCGATTGGCGCCAATACAACGCATTCGACGCCGCCTGGCGGCCGGATGTTCAGGAATTTCCGTCACCGGCTGTCTGCTCCATGTTTCGCACCTTTCAAGGCTGGACTGCGCTCACCCGGCAAGGCAAAGGCGACGGCACGCTGCAACTGATCCCAATTGCGAAGGGCATGGTTTACATGCTGCTGCGAGCGTTGCAGGACGATGTTCCCGAAGACGAGTTGTGCGGTGCCGCGCCCGGCCGTGCTCTCTCAGTCAATCCGGAATGGCATTCTCTTTTGCTCGAAGGCTTGACATCGATTCCCTTAATGCAGCCTGGTGACACTGTATTCTGGCACTCCGATGTGGTTCATGCCGTTGAAAACGAGAACAAGGGCGAGGGTTATAGCAACGTCATGTACATTGGCGCCACAGTCGGTTGCGAGAAGAACAGCGCCTATCTGGCCAGGCAAGCGCCGTCGTTTCTAGCGGGCAAAACGCCTCCCGATTTTGCACCCGATGACTTCGAAGTAGATTTTATCGGCCGTGCCACAGAGACTGATCTCACCTCGCTGGGGCGAAGTCAAATGGGCCTCCCTCCGCTTGTGACCGGCGCCAAACCAGCGGCGAATCAAACACTGGCAGGGGCGAGCGTTTGAACATAATTGCGTAGGAGGGGCCGCGGCTAAAGATCAGCGTCCCGGAGTTTTTCAATATCCTCTGATAGCCTGAGCCATGAACCACAGCCTGAAGGCTGTGCCACAGGGCTGGTTGGCCGGCCAAAGGAAATTGGAATTCGGATGCGCATTACCAAAATACGGGCTTTTGGCGTGGAGCTTCCTCTTCACGAGGGTAGCTACAAGTGGTCCGGAGGCAACTCGGTAGAAGTATTTGATTCGACCGTCCTCGAGATCCAGACTGACGCTGGCATATGCGGCTATGGCGAAGTGTGCCCATTGGGGCCGGCTTACCTTCCGGCATACGCCGCCGGCGCGCGGACCGGCATCGTGGAACTTGCGCCGCACCTGATCGGGCTTGATCCTACACAGCTCGGCGTGATCAACCAAACCATGGACCGCGCCATGCGCGGGCACCCGTATGTGAAATCCGCGCTCGACATGGCCTGCTGGGACATTCTCGGAAAAGCCAGCGGCAAACCCGTGGCTGTGCTGATGGGCGGCCGCTTTGGCGAAGACTTTGCCCTGTATAGGGCGATTTCGCAGGATTCGCCGGAAGCAATGGCGAAAATGGTGGGGCTCTACCGCACTCAGGGTTACACCAAATTTCAATTGAAGGTAGGGGGAAACCCGGACACCGACATCCAGCGAATCCGGGCCGCGGCGGCAGTGCTTCAACCAGGCGACGTCCTGATTGCCGATGCCAACACAGGCTGGATTCAACACCAGGCCATCCGCATTGCGGGCGCTGTTCGGGACGTGGACGTGTATATCGAGCAACCCTGCATGCACTACGAAGAATGTCTGGCAGTGCGCCAACACACCGATAGGCCCATGGTTCTCGACGAAGTGATCGATGACGTTATCCAGGTGCTGCGCGGCTACCAGGACAAAGCCATGGATGTGATCAACCTCAAGATCTCAAAGGTCGGCGGGCTAACCAAGGCGCGGCAGATTCGCGACCTGTGCGTCTCGCTCGGAATTGCGATGACGATCGAGGACACATGGGGCGGCGATATTATTACGTCCGCAATTGCGCATCTTGCCCATAGCACGCCCACCGAACTGCTGTTTTCGACCACAGACTTCAACAGCTACGTCACCGTAAGCATCGCCGAGGGAGCGCCGCAACGCCAGAACGGGCGGATGGCTTCGTCTCTTTCCCCCGGGTTAGGGATCACGCCAAGGATGGACGTGCTTGGCGAACCACTGGCCGAGATCGGCGTGGCTTGATCAGGCCGCCAATCACATGACGGCCAAAACCGGCATTTTCATCGCCCTCGCGGGTTTCGCGCTAGCTTATTTGGCCGTGTTCGCTGCTTCGCTACGGCGTTCGAACGCGTGGAATGGCTCAATGCCGCCGGCCCGCCGGTTTCTTTATCTGGCGACTGGCTTCGTCACGAACTTTTTCGACACTCTGGGCATCGGCTCGTTTGCAACGACCACTGCGATTTTCAAATTCAAACGCATGGTTCCCGACGAGCTGATTCCTGGCACGCTAAATGCCGGCCACACCCTGCCCGTTATCTTTCAAGCCTTCATTTATATCTCGGTTATTGAAGTGGACGTCCTGACACTGGTGCTGATGATCGCAGGTGCCGCGGCCGGCGCTTGGATTGGAGCTGGATTGGTGGCGGGTTTGTCACGCCGCGTAGTTCAGTTTGCGATGGGAGGAACCTTGGTGATCGCCGCTGTCGCTTTGCTGGCGCGCCAGTTTGAACTGTTTCCGTTGGGAGGCGAATCGCTTCAGCTCGAGGGCTGGCGGCTGGTTGCGGGAATGTCGGGCACCTTCGTGCTTGGCGCAATCAGCACGCTGGGCGTCGGCTTTTACGCGCCGTGCATGACGCTGGTGAGCTTGCTGGGAATGAATCCAGCGGCGGCGTTTCCCATCATGATGGGATCCGCGGCTTTCCTGATGCCGGTGGCGAGCATTCGATTCGTATGGCGCCGTGCTTACTTCGCACCCGTAGCCGCAGGTCTGGCAGTTGGTGGATTGCTGGGAGTTCCGCTAGCCGCCTTTGTGGTCAAATCGATACCGCTCACGGCGCTGCGCTGGCTGGTGATTGTGGTGATTCTATATGCGGCAGTACTGATGCTGCGATCGGCGTTTTCGGATCGACGTTCGGAGGGCAATGCGTGACGCACCTTTCGCCCCGTTCCAGGGCTGGGCGACTGAGCATCTGTTACTCATTGCTCAAACGATGGGCCATCTTCTCGCCGCCCCCTAAGAGGGCTTTGTTTCGGCCACAACTTGGGTATCCTGGGTTCGCGGATCCACTGATCGGGCTATGAGTTGTGGAATACTCGAAGGGAATATACATGACATTGGAGGAAGTCCGCTCTCGATATCGCGCCCAGATCGTCGCAGCCGCAAAGAAGCGCGGCGCCCGCAACATCCGTGTGTTCGGTTCGGTCGCCAGAGGTGACCAGCGCTACGACTCCGACATCGACTTTCTGGTCGATTTTGAGCCCGGCCGCTCATTACTCGACTTGACGGGCCTGTGGCTCGACCTTGAACAGGTGCTGGGCTGCAAGGTCGACGTGGTGTCCAGCCGCGGACTCAAGCCGCGGCTGGAATCTGAAGTGTTGCGTGACGCCGTTTCGTTATGAGAGCGGACCGCCTCCGCCTTCTTGACGCTCTCGAGCAGATCGAACTGATTTCCGAATTCTCTCAACGAGGCCGGGAAGGGTTCTTCCACGACGTTCTAATCCAGAGCGCAGTATTGCATCGCTTGACGTTGTTGGGCGAAGCGTGCCGGGGCCTGTCTACCGCCCTTCGCGAAGCTCACCCGGAGATCCCGTGGCAACAGATCATCGCGTTCCGCAATGTGGTGATCCATGAATATTTCGGCATCGATCTGGAACTCGTCTGGACGATCGTTGCCGAGCATATCGCGGATTTGGGAGAGAGACTCCGTACAATCGCAGCATCGCTTCCGGATTGAGTTGGCGACGGGTTGCTTACCGGCGGAGGCCGAGCGGCTGGAAGGAAATCTGGATGTCGCCGGAGATGGGTCGCGCGACGCCGAGCGCCTGGCCGAGTGATGGCAGCGAGATCTTGGTGGATTGTAGGCGTGAAGAGTCGCCCGCAAACGACGCCTTGCCGTCAGCCACAGCGTAGCCGCGCAACTGGCCCATGCCATCCAGGTTCATCGTGAGCGTCACTTCGCGCGTGCGCAGTTCCACCGGGATCAGATACGGCTCGATGCGGGCAGGGTAGCTGAGCACCGGCTCATCTGCGGCGCCAGCCACAACCACGGGCGCATTCGCTCCCATGGTCAAAATCAGAGTTCCAAACAGGACCAGGCTGCTCAACACGCCGCCAGTGACCGGCAGCGCCATGGGCCGCATCATTTGGTTCAAACGAAAACGCCAGCGTTCGAGACGGTAACCGAGCAGAGACCCGTGATTGTGGTTCACGATGCGGCGCTCGCGCGACGCCACCACCTTCAGCGACGCAGTCACGCGAGGCGGAATCAAGGGGGCAGGCAAGCTGCGTAGCGTGGAGCGCAGCGTCGACAACTGGTCGAAATAGCCCGCGCATGCCTCGCACCGCCGCAGGTGGGCCGTAACCCGAGTGCGATTGAACGCACCGAGCTCGCCATCCACATAGATGCTGCTCAGACGCTTCGCATTGGCACAAGTCAGAAACATTTCATTCTCGGCTTTGGCCTCAAGAAAAGGCCTCGACATAACCGGTTTCAACCTGCGGGTTCAATTCGCGGCGTAATGCCTCTCTGCCGCGCAGAATCCGCGATTTCACGGTTCCCATCGAAATCTGCAGGATGTCTGCGATCTCCTCGTAGCTCAAGTCCTCAATATCCCTCAAGACAACCGCCGTGCGGAAAACCGGGTTGATGCGCTCCAACGCTTCCTCGATGAGCAGACGCGTTTCATTCGAGGCCGCGCACTCAAAAGGCGACGGACCCGGGTCCGCCGTCGAATCGAACAGCCGGCTCTCTTGTTCCTCATCCGCCATCGTCACTTCCCAACGCGTATGGCGGCTGAACCAGCGCCGGTGATTGTGGGCTTCATTCACGGCAATCCGGTAGATCCAGGTACGCAGGCTGCTCTTTTCCCGGAAGGAACTGACGCCGCGGAAGACCTTCACGAAGACTTCCTGCACCACGTCGCACGAGTCAGACTGATTGCCGAGCAGGCGGTACACCATGCCGAACACCGGCTGCTGATAGCGATCGATCAGTTCTTCGTAGGCCGTTTCAATTCCGGCCCGCAACCCGCGCAGCAGGCGAGCGTCGTCGGGCGACAACGCGCCCGTGTGACTCCGAAGTATCGAAAGCGCATGCGACATGCCAGCCAAGGCCTGCTCCGTTCCGATGCTAATTCTATCTCGCCGCTATTACAATTGGACTCCGGCCGGCAGATTTAGGTTCCCGGGACCCGGCTATCGGATCAAATGCGCCCCTCGCTCCACCCGACAGAGCCTCCGGCGTGGTCTTTCTTGCCGAGGGGACGCCGGCCACGGCATGTCCTTTTCGTTTCGCAAAAAACGCCCTTTGTTCGCCTTCGGCGGGACAAGTCCTTAAGACAGCTACACAATGGAAGATTGATGTTCCTTGGACAAAATCAGACCACTGTGCGGCAGCTTCCACATGTGGTGTCGGTGAACGTGGGCAGCCCACGGCTGGTGCAAACCAGCGGCGCGGCGGTGCTTACCAGCATTTTCAAGTCGCCCGTCGAAGGAAGAGTCGGGATCCGCGGTCACAACCTGGAAGGCGATCGGCAATCCGACTTGACGGTGCATGGTGGCCCATACAAAGCCGTCTACGCTTATGCAAGCGAGCACTACGATTACTGGCTGGAGCAACTGCCCGGTATCGAGCTAACCCCGGGAATGTTCGGCGAGAACCTGACAACCGCGGGATTGGACGAAAGCATGGTCAAAATCGGGGATTGCTACCGCATCGGAACAGCGGTATTGCAGGTGACTCAGCCGCGCATGCCGTGCTTCAAGCTGGCGCTCCGCTTCGGCCTCGCGGACATGGTAAAGCGTTTCTGGCAGAGCGGGCGAAGCGGCATTTACTTCTCTGTTGTGGAGGAAGGTGATATAGCTGCCCGCGACCGCATTGACAAGACCGCCGATGGCCCGGAAGAATTGACCGTTGCCGACGTGGTTCGGCTCTATCGCGGCGATGAAGAAAGCCAGGAACTGCTGGAACGGGTGCTTCGAGCACCTCTGTTTGGAGGCTGGAAACGCGAGATTATCGAGCGCCGCGCGGAGCTGAAAGCCGATAGCTGAACGCTGACAGCCGAAAGCTAACTCACGTCCGCATTCGTGTCATGAAATACAGGCCGCCCAGCACGAAGAGAATATCCGGCGACCAGGCGGCCATTGCCGGCGGAAGTTGGTTCAGGTTGCCGATTTGCTCGAACAGCGTGCCTACGCTGAAGTAGGCGATGGTGATCCCAAAGCTGATGCCTACGCCCGTCATGGCGCCCCGGCTTCCTGCAATGAATGCAAAGGGCACGCTGAGCAAGGCCATGATCAGAGCAAAAAGCGGCACGGCGAACTTCTTGTGGTATTGCACTTGCAGCCGGATGGTATCGAGGCCGCTGGCGCGTACTTCGCGGATGTACCGCGCCAGCTCCTGAAAGTTCATTTCCTTGTACTGCTTCTCTTCCTTGACAAACCAGGACGGCGGCTCGACCAGCTCGGGAAAAGACGCTTGCTCAAACAGCGCCCCGGTATCGTTGCCGAATTTGTCGATTTTATTGCTCAGCCCTTTCGAAAACACCCAGCTCCGCTGGTCCGGCCGCCACTGCGCGCGGTCGGCCGAAATCTGGTGCTCCACGCGAAAATCGTGCAGGCTGAACTCATAGACGTTCACTTTTGACATGATCGCCTCTCTGGGGTCGAGGTAGCGATAGTTGTAGATGCGCCGCCCCATTCCATAGACCCACTGGCGATCTGGCCGAAGGTAGGTTTGAACGGGCTTGTTCTTGATTTGGCTGCGCAAAGCCTCCTGCCTGCGGTTGGCGTCCGGGATGTAGTAGTGATCGAAAACGAAGAGCAGCGAGCTGACCACAGCGGCGGCAAAAAGCACGGGCACGGCCAGCCTGTATACGCTGACGCCGGCGGCCTTGAAGGCAGTCACCTCATTGTTTTTCGTCATCACGCCAAAGCAGATCAGCGTCGCCACCACGACGCTGATAGGAGTCTCCTCATAAATGAGCTGCGGCCCAAGATAGAACAGGTATTCGAGCATGGTCGACATCGTGATCTGGTTCTTTATCATGTCGCTAACCAGCTCGAAGAAAGTGAACACTTCGGTAAGGAGCACAAGCGCCGTGAGAATAACGAAAAAATAGAATAGGAAGCCGTTGAGCACGTAGGCGTCAACCAGCATCGGCCGAAGACCGAAGCGGCGCAGCGATTCGATCGAGAGCCCCAGGCGTGAGGTTTTCCGAGGAGCGTTCCAGCGAAGTCTCGTCGCCAGCCGACCGAAGGCTGCGCGAACCGCGGCAATGAAATCGCGGTCGCCAGGAACCTCGAGCCTCACCAGGAAGAGGACGCCTGCAACCGCGAACACCATGTTCGGGAGCCACACGGCCAGCGGCACGCTTAAGCTCCCCTTTTTCGCCAGGCCGATGAGACTGATCAGCGCCGTGTAGTAGAGGAACGCCAGCAGCACGGTCAACACGAACGCCGACGCCTTCCCGCCCTTACGGGACGAGATTCCGAGCGGGATCCCGACCGCTCCGAGCAGTACGCAGGCAAACGGGATCGCAAACCGCTTGTGCAGCTCGATGGCCGCTTCCACCCACTCGTCATGCGTCAGCGGCATGCTGTGCCGGTACACGCGCTTGAACAGCGGGCCCGTGTCGATCTCAGTCACTTCGTGCGCCAGATGCAACTCGCTGGGCTTTTGAGCCTCGAGCGCCAGCGCCCCCACCGGCGTTTCCTCCGAAATGACTTTGCCTTCTTTGTCGCGATACGTCGTGCGCACGCCCTTCATGTTCAACTGAATGCGGTTGTTCTCCGGGTCAGGCGTTACAAGCGCTTCTTCGGCGGTAGTGATTTTCGGACCTTCGCCGCGATCCCGGTGCTGCGCTTCCAGATCTTCAGGGCTTGTCACGTCAGCCAGCATCAATCCGTGCCATATGACCTGCATGCCGCTGACCACCTCATCCACGTAGAGAACCGTGTTCGGAAACTGCTCTTCGAAGATTTGCGCCTGGATCTCGGTAGTGAGCTGAGTAGCGGCCAGCTTCTTGGCAATGTCGGAGGTCAGCTTGAGGGTAAGCGGAGTGATCCAAAGTGACGCGAGCGCCGTCGCGACGAGTCCGGCGGTCGCGAACATGAGAACCGGCCGCGCCAGGGCCACGCTGGGAACGCCGGAAGCGCGCAACGCTGTAATCTCGCCATCAGCCGACATGCGGCTCAACGCAATCAGAATCCCCACCAGCACGCCAAGCGGCAAACTGAATGGAACTGTCGCCGGAATCGCGAACACGAACAGCTTGGCGACGGTGAGCGGGCTCGCTGAACTCCTTACCAGCAGTTCGAACAGGCGATCCAGTTTTTGAAGAAAGAGAACAAAGGTAAAAAGCGCGGTTCCAAGGGCGGCACTGCTGAGGATCTCGCGAATAATAGCGCGACTGAGAATGCGCATGACTATTTTGAGGCAATACCGAGGCCGATTGGCGATCGGCCTGCCGGTTGACAACCTGCCCCACAGGCGGCCGCCATGTCCGGCGGAGGCACCACCGGGGGCTTGTTCCCTTCCTCTTCCAAGCGCGACAGATCGAGCGAGTCAAAGAGTACGGCCGGCGCCACGATCGACGACAGGCACACATCCGAGCTTCCGTTCAACCAGCCAAATTTCAAGCCTGTATTGAGGTAGTTCAAAACGTACGGTGTGTCGCCCGCCGCCACCAGGTTTCGCAGATCCCTGGCGCTCAATTCCTTTACCAGCACGCCGCGCACCAACTCCTCGTGGCCGTCCAGGAAGACACGGTATGCCAGGATCGGCGGCGAAACGCTGCGCGTCGATCCCAGACTGGCCAATTGCTTCATGGTTTGTTGAATCTCGCCATAATCGGCCGTGGAGGGGAAATCGAGGCGGCGAATGACGATGCCGAACTTCTGCCCATTCGCCTTCACCATCTCGAGCAGCTTTGCCTTCAGCGCCGCGTTGCTTTCGGTCTGTTCGGCCTGGACGAAAAGGTTGCCAAAAACCGGCGCGACGCTCCCGTAAGGTCCGGCCAGACGCCCGTGCCCATCCGACCCTTGGAAATCGCGGACCGGGGTGCGCGAAAGAAGAAAGCTCTTCAACTGGCCGTGCTCGACGAAAGCGACCTTCCGGGCCGGCACTCCTTCGTCATCGACTTCGTAGTGGCCGGCGAGAGGCGTGCCTCGAAACTCATTCTGCGCCGGATCGTCGTAGACGTTCAGCCATTCCGGCAGCACCTTACTACCCATTCGATTGCTCCACACGCCTTCGACTTGCCGCGCCTCCTGCCCCGCCGGAGCCACTGGTTTGCGCGTCAAAGAGAGCGCTTCGAATAGCGCGGTCGCGAACATCCCAGCCGCCGCGGGAGCTTCAAAAAGCACCGGTCCGGAGTATTCCTCCGCTTGCGGCGCCCGCCGCAGATCCTCTAGCTCGGTTGCAACCTGGTCCACTTGCCGGGCGATTTCGCTTTCATCGGGCAAATCGCCCAAGCGCCGACCGGTCAGCAGAATCGCGTCGTGGAGCGGATAGCCTTCCGCTGTGAGTGCTCGCCCGTTAATCTCGAGATCGGCGAACTGATCCGCCAGCCGGGTGACGGTTCCCTCGGTGTTGATATAGCGGGTAGTAGAAACCACCCGCCGCGCCGCGACGCTCGAGGAAAGCACGTTCGGGTGAGATACAAAACGCCCGGAGAGACGGGTCGCCTCGGTTGTCCATTTCTGTTGGTCCAGGTCCGCAATGGATGGGATTTCGTCGACTTGGAACACCGGCGGCTGCCGCGTGAAGTCGGGCGCATGCTCCGGATTCTGCGTGTCGCGCAGTATGTTCTGTTTGAGTGTCAGTTCTTCGGTCGCGCGCTTGTAGACCTGGTCGGTCGAGACCCACAGGCCGCTGCGCAGGGCGAAGTAGTTGTCATCGAGCGGCATGATGCCCATTCGCAATTGCCCTGAAAAAAATGCGTTCGAGTTGTCGAACTTGTAGTCTCCAACGCGGATCCGCACGGTGACGGGCCGCAGGTGCACCAGGCTCGACTCCAGCACCCCACCTAAACTGGCATCGGCCTGAAAAACATACGTATCTTCGGCGGAGTAGGAGATGAAGTACGGTTTCAAATCGCCGTTCAGTTGCAGTGTCCGCGAGCGTTCCAGTTCGTCGCTCAGAGCGCGAAGCAGCACGTCGCTCTTCAGCAGCTTCTCCTTGGCCGCCGAATCAGGTTCCGCGCCACGCAAAGTAAAGGTCCCGCAGACCAAGACAGCCAGGATCATAGCGGCGGCGAGTGTGGCGCTTCGTGACAACACCCTTATGTGGCGCAGGCACTCGTGCCTGCCGTGTCGAGACTCGTCTCGACACATGTCGGCCGATGTGCCCCCCCCGTGAGGCAAACGTCGCCACGACTGCCGACGCTGCAGCCATGACTGCCCGCGCCACACTAATGTGTCTGTTCGTCTCGATCCGGGTACAGCCATGAGTATCACTCGCCTGTCGGACTGGGCCGGGGAAGCAGGGGCGGCTTCTGTTCCGAATTCTGCTTCTTTTGAATTTCGATCTCGGAGACTAGAATTGCCGGAGAAACTGCAGCCACCGGCACTATGCCCGATTCTGCGCCGCAGTAGCCGTTAAAGACTTCCACACGGTCTGACGTCGCCAGAATCTTGCGAAAGCTTGCCAGCGGAGTGCCGACGATATCCACTCCACGAATCAATTCGTCCGGCCGCCCATCGGCATAAACCTTGTACACAACCAGCGGGACCACCGTGAACGCCTGCAACCCCTGACGCCGCGTGGTGGTGTAGCCGCTCGAGACTTCCTCGAAGTACAGCCCGTAGGGCTTCGCCTGGCGCTTCACTTCGGCAATCAACTCGGACCTTAGCTCCTGATCGCTGACCTGCTTGGATGACTTCACGATGAGGTTCGATTGGCGCGATACCACCTCGTGCCCAGGCTCGCGCCGGCCATGGCCGTTGGACTGCACGAATTGCCCGACCGGCGAACGGGAAAGCAGGAACGTCTTCAGAATTCCGTTTTCGACTATCGTTACTGGCCGCGCGCGCACACCTTCGTCGTCGAAGTCGTAATGGCCGATTAGGTCTGTTCCGTTCATGGCCCGAAGCGTCGGGTCGAAGACCACGCTTAAGAACGACGGCAGCACCGATTCGCCGAGCATCTTCGTGAACGTCTGTCCCTCAGCCACATCCTTTTGGCGGTGCCCTTCCACGCGGTGGCCGAAGATCTCATGGAAGAACACAGCCGACGCCCGTCCGGAAAGAATAGCCGGACAGACCGCCGGTTCCGCCGCCGGCGCCTTTAGCAAAGCGCTTAACTGATCCGCGACCTTCTTCACCGCGGCCGCAAGAACGGAATCCGCTGGAAGACGCCGGGCATCCGCAGCCTCGAAGGTGGCTGACGTGGAAAGCTGCATTCCGTCGGGCGTCAGTCCCTGGGCCGAGACCTCAAACCGATAGATGTTGCTGCCGTGCTCAATAGCCGCGCCTTCCGTCGAAACCAGCGTGCGTACTTCATGCCGCCCATTGATAGTAACTTCCGAAGCGAGAATGTCGGAGTGCTTGATGAATTCCGACGACAAAGCCTTCACTTTCGTTAACCACCCCGCAGTGTCCAGGGTGAAGGGTTCCGGAAGCTGCGATGCCGTTTCGGGGGTCTCGTGCGAGAAATCGGCGGCTACGTCCTTCTGTTCGGCCAGTAGTTGTTCGTCGTTCTTTAGCTGCAGCAGTCGGCGGGAGGACGCGCGGTAGACGTGATCGGTGACAAGCCACAGCGTGCGCCGAATCTGGTTTGGATCGTTGTCCAGGCTAAGCTGCGAGAAGTTGGTGAATGAGCCGGAACTGCCCTTGTAAGGGTGATAGCTGTCAAAACGATAGTCGCCGACACGGACTGTCGTATCCACCCCGCGGATGTGTGAGTTCGTCTCACTTACCAGAGCGCCCAGAGCAGCCGTGAAACCGACATTCACCTGTTCTGTGACCTCGTAATCCATGAAGTATGGCGGCGGGTTAGTCTTCGCAAGGCCGGCGTAGTTACGCTGCAGCTCAGACTTGAGGATATCGATCAGGGAAGTCGCGTCGAGATGCGCTGCCGCGAAGAAGACCAGGAGAAGAACCAATATGGGGCGGCTGGAAGGCAGGCCGGTGCGCAGAGAGAATTGCAAGTCTCAGAATACCAGCCGAAGAACGGGTGGAAGAGCGCAGCGGCGAGCACAGCCGAGGAGCGCGACCAGGGGGTCGCGCGCGGACGAGGGCGTCCGCCCCACGAAGGTTAAGCCGATAAGAGCCCACGAGGCTAAGCCGATAAAAGAGTGATGACGCCTTTTTGGCGGAGTCCGGTGAGCGCAAGGCCGTGGCGCCCGTGAACACCCGTCTTTTCGAAAATGTGCTTGAGGTGGATTTTCACCGTGCCCGGGCGAATGCCAAGCTCCTGGGCGATCTCGCGGTTCTTGTAGCCTTGCTCAACCAACTCCATCACCTGCTGTTCGCGAGGCGTAAGGTCGGTTCGCATCGGCGAATCCTGCGGAACGGCCTCGCGGAACACGGAGTCCTGCATCCAACTTCGCCCCGCCGCGACGGCCCTTAAACACGCCAGCAGCGAATCGAGGTCAGCCGACTTCCGCACTATCCCGCGGGCGCCGCACTGCAAGAACTTCAGCGCTTCGGCTTCGGAAATCGACATTCCCCAAATCACCACGCCGGGCCGCTGGGCCTGTCCATTCCGTGCCACCGGCAGCCGGTTGAGGCCTTCCAAAACCAGGTGCGCGCCCAAGCCCTTATCAATCACCAGTACGTCGGTCTGTTCCGCCGCGCCGCTCATCATCCATTCCGTCGGTGAGACGTGGCTGGCCAGCAACGCCAGATCTTCCGTCTCCTCCAGGAGTTGGCGGAACCCCTTTACCGTGATCGGTTGCGTCTCGCAAAGGCTGACGCTATATTTTGCCGCGTGCTTATCCATATTCCGTCGTTGACCTGTGAAGCTTATCGGCATAGAATCCCTGAATTTTAGTTGCGCGCGAAGACTCTAACTCTCATCGCGGCAATGACAAACGGGCCAAGGAGTGTCCGGATAGGAGCTTGCGGTCCAGGGTTCCTCCTATCCCAATGGCTGGTAGGTCAGAACCCAGGAGTCAGAAACGGACAGCGTTTCACTCGGTGACGTTAATTGTTCCGCGGCACTTCAGCGAACCGCACCGGCACGGCACCTTTTCGACTTCTTTGTCGAAATGGTAGTCAATCGTCAGCTCTTCCCCTTGCCTGATTGGCCGCAGCGACACGTAAATGATGTGCCCTTTAACGATCCGCGCCACCAGATTGGGATCGCAGGAGTGATTGATATATTGCGCGCCGGACCCGCCCACCGCGCCGTCAAGGGTCCAGTAGGTATCCAGCGTGAACATATAGGTCAACTGGCGCAGCTCGGCCCTTCGCTTGGTCTCACGCCGGCTGATCCGCTCACCGGTGTATTCGATGACCTTCTTTCGCGGCGGTATAGGCTCTCCGGCGTAGATTCCCCACCGGTGAATTTTCGAAGAGGCCAGCTTCAGCCGAAAACAAGCGTACTGAGGCAGCAGTCGCGGGGCGGGCGTCGGCGCGCCGCTTTTACCGGAGAACCCGTTTAAAACGGTCTGACTCCGAGCGGCTGAGACGGCCAGACCACTGGTTTGTTTGCCGGAGCGCGGCATGGCCTTCACGCTCGCGGTTTTCGTTTCGCCCATCCCTCGTTAGGTTACAGATTAGCCGAAGATCGCTGGAATTGAAATGGTCTTTCGCGGTCTTTTGCATTCTGCCTTCTCGATGAGTTCGCGCGCGGCCGGTTCGCTTGCCGGTGCTCGGAACGCCCGGCTCGCCGCCGGTAACCGCTCAGGTAGTCTTCTGCTTCAGAATGTCCACCAGTTCCTGGACGGCTGCAGCGCTTTTCTTCAATGCGGCGTCTTCCTCCGGGGTCAGCTTGATTTCGTAAATCTGCTCAACCCCCTTGGCGCCCAGTTTCACCGGAACGCCCACAAACAGGCCGTGAATGCCGTATTCGCCCTCAAGACACACCGCGCACGGCAGCACTTTCTTCTTGTCCTTCAGAATTGATTCCACCATTTCGGTGGTGGATGCCGCTGGCGCGTAATAAGCGCTTCCAGTCTTCAGGTACTTCACGATTTCCGCGCCGCCATCCCGCGTACGCTGCACCATCCGGGCGATGGTTGCCTGGTCGGCCAATTCGGTCAGCGGAATTCCGCTGACGCTGGTGAAACGCACTAGCGGGACCATCGTGTCGCCATGGCCGCCGAGCACCATAGCTGTGACGTTTTCAAACGAGACATTCAATTCCTGCGCGATGAAGGTTCGGAACCGCGCCGAATCCAGGACACCGGCCATCCCGATCACCCGTTCCCTGGGAAAGCCCGACACCCTCTGGGCGGTCCAGCACATGGCGTCGAGCGGGTTCGTGACCAATACCAGAATCGCGTCCGGAGAGCGCCGCGCGGCCTGCTCCGTGGCGCCCTTCACCACTTCATAGTTCGCCATCAGCAGGTCATCGCGGCTCATCCCAGGCTTTCGCGGAAATCCGGCCGTGATCACGACGATATCGGAATTCGCCGTCTCGTCATAGCCGTTGCTTCCGGCGATTTGGACATCGTAGCCTTCCACCGGCGCCGACTCCAGCATGTCCAGGCTCTTGCCTTGTGGGATGCCCTCCACAACGTCGACGAGCACGACATCGGCCAGTTCTTTCGCCGCGATCTTTTGCGCTACATTCGCGCCGACGTTACCGCCGCCAATCACCGTAACTTTGTTTCGCATTGCGCTCCTCGAAACCACGAGTATATAGGAGCCTTCGAACCGTCCAACTCCATTAGCCCTGTGGCACAGCCTTTCAGGCTGTGACCCTGGCGGCCCTGGTCTCATCGCCGGCCCGGAATTTAGATGATTGAATAGTCAATATCTATGGATGCCGATTTCCTGCCAACCCGTCGCGAGATGATGGAACTCGCTTTACGGGCGGCCGCCCTTCCCGGCGCGTCCGTATTCCTTTCGGCCTGGGCTCAACCCGCGCAAAGCGGCCACGCGCACCAAAGCGGAACAGCGATTCCACCGCCGCAGCCCAATTTGTTCGACAACTACCAACCCAAGTTCTTCTCGCCCGAAGAGTTCAAGGCTCTCGAAGCCTTCACCGAAATCCTGATCCCCACCGACCAAACGCCCGGCGCGCGCGAGGCGCACTGCGCGCACTATATTGACTTCGTGCTGCAGGCATCGGACGTTGTGCCGTCGGTGCAGGCTGCCTGGCGACGCGCCATGAAAGCGCTGAAAGAGACCGGCTTCCACGCCGCGGAAGCAGGCCGCCGCGTGGAACTGGTCGCCGAAATGTCGCGCCCGGAAAGAGATCAGGGCGCCCAGCATGCCGCGTACTTCGCCTACCGCTTGATCAAGCAGCAGACGGCCTTTGCGTTTTACACCTCGCGAAGCGGAATGATCGAAACGCTCGATTACAAAGGAAATTCATACAACGTGGTGTTCCCCGCCTGCAACCATCCCGAGCACCAGATCGTTTAGAAGTCAACTCATGCCAACTCAATATGACGCCATCATCGTCGGCTCGGGGGCATGCGGCGGATGGGCCGGGATGCAACTGACGCAGGCAGGAATGAGAGTGCTGCTGCTCGAAGCCGGGAGTGCCGTGGACCCGGTGCGCGACTTCCACCACATCTATCTCTACGAATTGGACTATCGAGGTCTCGGAAAGCCTGGGCTGTCCCGCAAATACAGCGGCAGCGAGCGCAATTACCGGATCATGATCGATAACACCGAGAACCCTTACACGACTTCCCCGGAGACTGTCTACCGCTGGGGAAGATCCCGCGTGTTGGGTGGGCGCACGCTGCATTGGGCACGGGCAAGCGACCGTATGGCGGACTATGAGTTCAAGGCCGCTTCGCGCGACGGCTACGGCCTCGACTGGGCCGTGAACTACGCCGACATGAGTCCGTACTACGATCGCGTGGAGCGCTTCATCGGCGTAAGCGGGGCGCGCGAAGGGTTCCCGCAATTTCCGGACGGTGAGTTTCTGCCGGTGATGCCGCTGAATTGCGCGGAATCCATCTTTACTGCCGCGTGCAAGAGCCTAAGCTGGCCCACTACGCACCGGCGCCTGGCGCAGTTGACCCAGATGCACAACCTGCGGCCGCCTTGTCATTATTGCGGAAATTGCGTGAATGGCTGCGATGTAGGCGCGATGTTCAATACGGTGTCGACGACTTTGCCGCCTGCATTGAAGACCGGCAAACTGGAGGTTAAAACCGATTCCGTAGTTGCGGCAGTTCGAATGGATGGCGAGAACCGCGCGCAAGGCGTCACCTACATTGAGCGTTTCACCCGGAAATCGGTAGACGTTGATGCCAAGTTTGTTTTGCTTGCGGCCTCGACGCTCGAGAACACGCGGTTGCTGCTGCTGTCAGCCAAAGGCGGGTTGGCCAACTCGAGTGGGACGCTCGGTCAATACATGATCGACCAGGTAAGCGGGGGCGGCGTTTCCGGGTATCTGCCCAGGTTGAAGGGAGGCCCGAGCCGGTTAGACGATGGCAAAGCCGCCGGCATAACGATTCCGAACATGGTGAATATCGATGCGAAGACGGCCCGCCAGGACTTTATTCGTGGCTACGTGATGAATGCCACCGGCGGCCAAACCGAGTATCCGATGTTCGCCGGCGCATTGCCGGGTTTTGGCAGCGACTGGAAGAAGGAAGTGAAGTCGCGTTACGTGGCGCAGGCGCGAGTCTGGATCGCGGGTGGGGAAATGCTGGCGCGCAAAGAAAATTTCGTTGAACTCGACCCCGAGATAAAGGACCACTGGGGCATCCCCGTTCTCAAGATTCACTTCACGCACAGCGACAATGACCGCAAGCTGATGGCGCACTTCCAGGCAGCGGCGGAAGAGCTGTTTCATAAGGCAGGAGGCGAAGCGCTGCCGGGAGTTTCAGGAGCGGCTGGCGTTGGGGCCGAGGTCCGTGCGGGTGCTGGTCCTTGGCCGGCGCCGACCGATGCGCTAGGCGGCTCCATCCACGAAGTAGGCACGGCTAGAATGAGCGCAAGTCCAAAAGATGGCGTGCTGGATTCGTTCTGCCGGGCCCATGACATCCCCAACCTATATGTGTTCGGCGGAAATGCGTTCCCCTCAACCGGCGACAAACATCCCACGCTGACCATGATGGCGTTGACGGCCAGAGGCTGCGATCAATTACTAACCGATGCGAAGGCCCGGAGCGCATAGTGAGATGTAGCGCGGTCAGTCGTGGCTGCAGCGCCTGCCACGCCTGCAATGTCTCGTCTCGGCGCTTTTTCCGTGGTGTAGAATCGCTTCGGCAGGTGACCCGGTGGGCGATACTCGAAAGAGCATGACTGTTGCGCGCATCGAGATCCCCGAGGCAGAGATCGCCGGCGTGTGCCAGCGTTACGGCATTCGCAGGCTGGCCCTATTCGGTTCCGTGCTGACGAATCGTTTTTCCGAGTCCAGCGACATCGACTTGTTGGTGGAGTTTCGGCCCAACGAGCGCGTAGGCTTCTTCCGATTGGCAGACATCGAGAGCGAGCTCAGCCAATTGTTGGGCGGACGGAAAACTGACCTGAGAACGCCAATGGATCTCAGCCGGCACTTCCGTGAAGAAGTCATCCGAAATGCTTTCGTCGTCTATGCCGAGTCCTGACGTCGTCCGCTTACGGCATATGCAGGAAGCCGCAACAATTGCGGTGGGGATGTCGGCCGGGCGCAGCCGGCAGGACCTATCCAGTGATCTGATGTTGTCGATGGCTTTAACCCGGTGCCTTGAGGTGCTTGGCGAAGCGGCCTCAAGGTTGAGCGGCGGGGCACGCCTTCGGTTTCCGGGCATACCTTGCGCACAGATGATCTCCATGCGAAACCGGTTGATCCATGCGTACTTCGACGTGGACCTGGATACCGTCTGGACCACGGTCACAGAAGACCTCCGTCCTTATTGCTGGTTTTGAACTCCGCGTTGGCCGAAATCGACCCACCCAGTTCTCTTTAGCCGCACGTCAAGACCATTACCTCAGTGGTGATATACAATCGCTTCGGCAGGTGACCCTCATGCAGAAACTCGCGTTCCTGGTGTGCGCTTTATCGCTGTCTGGCGCGGCTGCAGCAGCCGATCTCACCGGTCTTGTCCCCATCGGCCCGTTCTCCAGCTACGAGACCGGCGCTAACACCGTCACCATTACCTGCGCCGACCACTCGCAGGTTCGCATCTACCTGCTGGCTCCAGACCTCGTCCGCGTGCGCGCCTCGTTCGGAAAGGCGCTGCCGGCCCGCGACCACTCCTGGGCCATCGCCAAAACAGTATGGGAAGCGCCAAAGTGGAGCGTGCGGCAGAACGGCGATGATCTGCTGATTTCGACCGAGGAAGTAGAGGTGGCTGTGCATCGCTCGCCGTTGCGCATCGAGTTTCGCGACGCCAAAACGCATCGCGCCATCAACACCGATCAGCTTCCCATGATGCATGACCCGAAAACCGGCATGGTCGCCACCGCGAAAAAACTGGGGTTTGAAGAGCATTTCTATGGCCTCGGCGAGAAGGCCGCGCGCCTGGACAAGCGCCGCGGCGAGTTCACCATGTGGAACTCCGATACGCCGGCTTACAAGGAAGGCACCGACCCGATCTACCAGGACATACCCTTTTATCTTGGCTGGCAGCAGGGCGCCGTCTACGGCATCTTCTTCGATAACAGCTTTCGCTCGCATTTCGACTTCGGCGCCATGTCGCCGGAGTATGTCACGTTTGGGGCCGAGGGCGGGGAGATGAATTACTACTTCTTCCAGGGCCCCTCCATGAAGAAGATCCTGGGCCGCTACGCGGACTTGACAGGCCACTTGCCGCTGCCGCCAATGTGGGCTTTAGGAAACCAGCAGAGCCGTTGGAGCTACTATCCTGACAAGACAGCGGAAGAGGTGGTGAGCCGCTACCGGTCAGAAGATCTGCCGCTCGACGTTTTGCACCTCGACATCGACTACATGAGCGGCTATCGCGTCTTCACCTGGGACCCGCACGGCTTTCCCGACCCGTCCGCATTCACAGAGCAACTGAAGAAGCAGGGCGTGAAGGTAGTGGTCATCGTGGACCCCGGCGTCAAGTACCAGCCACAAGAACCGGGCGCGAGAGATACGACGACGAATCCGGAGCTTGCCCACCAGGACAATAGCTATTACGTCTTCAACCAGGGCTTGGAGATGGGCTATTTCCTCAAGCGCACGAACGGCAAGCTTTGGATTGGGGAGGTGTGGCCCGGCAAAGCGGTTTATACCGACTACACCAAGGACGATGCGGCGCGCTGGTGGGGCGACTTGCATCGCGCTTACCTGGACCATGGCGTCGCAGGTATCTGGAACGACATGAACGAACCCTCCGACTTCCTGGACCAGACCGGGAAAACGCAAATGGATGTGGTGACTTACGATGGCGGCACAAATTCGCCATACGCGGAAAACCGCAATGTTTTCGCGCTCAACGAAGCGCGCGCCACATTTGAAGGGCTAACGCGCCTGCGGCCCAACGACCGGCCATATATCATCACGCGCGCCGGCTATGCCGGCATCCAGCGCTATTCAACTATCTGGACTGGCGACAACACCGCCACCTGGGACGCGCTGGCGCTCAGCATCCCGATGTTCCAGACAGCCGGCCTTTCGGGCGAGCCCTTCCTCGGCGCCGACGTGGGCGGTTTCATCGGCCGTACCGATCCGGAGCTGATGACTCGCTGGTATGAGGTGGGTTTCCTGACGCCCTTCTGCCGCAATCATGCGCAGAGAGACTCCTACGATCACGAGCCCTGGCGGTTTGGCAAGGAATACGAAGACATTATCCGCAAGTATCTAAAGCTGCGGTATCGACTGCTGCCGTTTCTCTACACCACGTTGGAAGAGGCGCATCGAACCGGCGTGCCCATGTTCCGGCCGCTCATGCTCAACTACCAAAGCGACTACAACACCCTCGCCATCGACGACGAATTCATGCTGGGAACGGACCTGCTCGCGGCGCCCATTTTAAAACCCGCCGTAACCAGCAGGCTCGTCTATCTTCCCGAAGGAACATGGATTGATTACTGGACCGGAAAACAATTCACGGGCGGCCGCTCGATCTCCGTTGAGGCGCCTCTCGAGACCGTGCCGCTGTTCGTCCGCGGCGGCGCCATTATCCCGATGGGGCCGGAAATGAATTACGTTGGAGAGAAACCCGCCGACCCGCTTACCTTCGACATCTATCCGGATGCCGCGGGACGAGCCGCGGGATCGGTATATGAAGATGATGGCGTGAGCCCGGCATACGCCAACGGAGTGGTGCGCCGCACCATGATTGCTTATGCGAATGGCGAGATCAGCGTCAGTGAGCCAAGCGGAAGCTACCAGCCCAAGCCGCGCAATTTCGTGTTCGCCATACACCCGGCCCCAGCCGCGGCGCAAGTGTCGCTCGATGGCGGCGCGCTGAGCTCGCTGGCCGGCGCAGCCACAGGACCCGGCTGGCGGAAGTCAGGGGATTCATTGACAATACAGTTCGCAGACGACGGCCGCGCCCATAAAGTACAGTTGCGCTGAGGGTATCGGTTCAGTGGTGGCGCGGGCACTTGTGCCTGCCGCGCCGAGATTCGTCTCGGCGCTCCGCTCAATCCAGTTCGAAATCAGATTTATATTCGCGCCCAAGCGCAACATCCTGCTCCTCTTTCAGGAGAAAACAGTTCTCGACCACCAGGACCTCCACCCCGGTACCCATAAAACAGCGGAACGCATCTTCCGGAGTGCAAACGATGGGTTCACCTCGAATGTTAAAGCTGGTATTCACAATGACGGGGCAGCCAGTGCTCGCCTTGAACGCGGAAATCAGCGCGTGATAGCGGGCGTTGGTCGCCGCATGCACCGTCTGGATGCGCGCCGAGTAATCCACGTGTGTCACAGCCGGAATCTCGCTGCGCGGTACATTGAGTTTTTCGATGCCAAAGAGCCGCTGTTGCTCCTGGGTCATTGGGATGCGCCGC
>Ga0181525_10000084_pt1 | contig 82567 bp, 77 predicted proteins | sample PEATcosm2014_Bin_48_FD_121100 | JGI IMG/M metagenome (GOLD analysis project Ga0181525, IMG submission 121100) | Peatland microbial communities from MTU Mesocosm Facility, Houghton, MI, USA - PEATcosm2014_Bin06_10_metaG | ecosystem: Environmental > Terrestrial > Soil > Wetlands > Peat | place...
CCGCGCGAATAAAGCTTCCCCTTGCGCGCCTTTTGCGACCGTCGCGGTCGCAGGCAACAACCGGACTCGGATGGACGGTCGCAGTCCTGGGGCTGACGCTAGCGACGTGGCAGGCACTTCAGCTGCAACCGACGCCGGGTCTGGATCCGAGCTGGGGCGCGGCGCTGCATATGGCCTTCACCTACCACATCGGTTTTGGCACTCATCTGATCTTCACCTACGGGCCGCTCGGGTTCCTCAGTGTTCCGACACTCTGGTTCAGCCACAGTGGCCTGATCGCGATCTTCTACACGGTGGTCGTGCGGATCGCGTTCGTCACTGCCCTGTTTGCAGCGGCGCGACGCTCCTACGGCCTGCCGGTCGCAATCCTCGTGACGCTCGCGCTCGCAAGCGCCAGCAGTGGCTGGCTCGAGCCGGTCCCGTTCCTCGTCTTTGCGATCTGGGTGGTCGACCGGGTCGAGGATGGCCGCTGGCTGACCGCCAGCATTGCCGGCGCGGCCGCGGTCGCCGGGATCGAATTGCTCAACAAGGCCTCGACTGGCATCGAGCTGATCGTGCTTGCGATCGTCATGGCGGCGTGTGCGCGGGGCCGGCGCCGAGTTCACCTGGCGGCCGCGCTCGTAGCGCTTGTCGTCGGCCTGGTCGTCGGCTGGCTTGCGGCGGGCCAGAGCCTGACGGCGCTGCCCGACTACCTTCGCTCCACGCAGCAGATCGTCTCGGGCTACGCATCTGCGATGGGCCTCGAGGCGCCCGGCCTCGGCTGGCAATACACGGCCAGTTGGGCCGTGCTTGCATTCGGCGTGATCGGTGCATTCCAGATGACCGGCGACGGCGCTTCACGGCGACGCTGGGGCATCGTCCTGCTCTGGGTTGCGTTCTGGTTCTTTGAATTCAAGGAAGCGTTTGTGCGTCACGACTCGATCCATGGCGCTTACTTCTTTGTCGCGGCGATGGGCGGCTTCATCGGTCTTCGCTGGCGGCCAGGGCATCGGGCGGCCGGATTGTCGGTCACTGCGGCGCTGTTCGTCTTCACCCTGATGGCCGATGGCACGTCTTTTGCGACAGTGTTCAACCCCGCGAAGGATGCAAGTGCCGCGTTCACCGAAATTGGCCAGGTGGCCAGCCACTCCAAGCGCTACGCGATCATCAGCGCCGGTCGCACCATGATCGGCCAGCTCTTCCCGATCGACCCCAAGACGCTCGCTCTGCTCGCGGGCCACACGGTCCAGGTGTCGCCCTATGAGACCGCGGTTGCCTGGGCCTATCGCCTGGACTGGCAGCCGCTGCCGATCTTCCAGACCTACTCCGCCTACACGCCGGCGCTTGACGAGGACAACGCTCGGGCGATGAATTCGCCCGACGGCCCGCAGCGGATCCTGCGCAATCGCGACTCGCCGATCGACAACCGCGTCCAGACCTTTGACGAGCCGCTCGCGACGCGGACGATGTTCTGTCGCTACCGCCAGCTGCGGGTGACGCCCGTATGGCAGGTGCTGGCGCGCGCGCCGAACCGCTGCTCTGCACCGACGCTGATCCGCTCGGTCAGGGCGAACTGGGACCGGTCGGTATCCGTTCCCGCCCCGCCGAACGACCACAGCTTTGTCTTCGTTCGGATCGCCGGGACGGGACTGTCGGTCTGGGAGACTCTCTACTCGCTGCTCTATAAGCCGGATGTTCGCGCGATCCTGCTCGACGGCTACCCCTATCGGCTCGTCGAGGCGACCGCCGGCGATGGGCTGCTGCTGCGCGCGCCGTCCGCGATCGACTACTCCTCACCGTTCGGGCTCGCACCCAACCCGGCCCAGATCGCCGTGTCGGAGATCGGGTCCCGGCCGGGCAAGGGCGATCCGATCACCTACTCGTTCTACAGCGTCTCGGTGAGTAGCGGCGCCCGCGCCTAGCGGTGAACGAAGCGCCAGCAGCGGCATACCCCGCACAGCAACTACAGTAGGCGCGATGTTCAAAAGGGTTCTGGTCGCCAACCGCGGCGAGATCGCTGTACGCATCATCCGGGCCCTGGAGGAGCTCGGCTGCGAAAGCGTCGCCGTGTACTCCGAGCTCGATCGCGACGCGTTGCACGTCCGCAAGGCCGACAGCGCCTACCTGCTCGGCGGTCCGACGCCGGCAGAGAGCTATCTCAACATCGAGCGAATCCTCGCCGTCGCACGCGAAGCGGGCGCCGAGGCAATCCATCCGGGCTATGGCTTCCTCGCCGAGAATGCCGCCTTCGCCGCCGCCTGCGAGGACGCCGGGATCGTCTTCATCGGACCGCCGGCCAGCGCGATCGAAGCGATGGGCTCGAAGACACGAGCGCGCGAGCTGATGGCCGCGGCGGGCGTGCCGATCGTTCCCGGGACGACGGTGCCGGTCGCGAGCGTCAGCGACGCGCGCGAGATCATCGCCGCCGGGATCGGCTACCCGGTCGCCGTCAAGGCGGCGGGTGGCGGCGGCGGCAAGGGCTTTCGCGTGGCACTGACGGAAGGCGAGCTCGAGGACGCCTTCGCGGGCGCGGCGCGCGAAGGCGAGAAGTTCTTCGGTGACGCGACCGTCTACCTCGAGCGCTACCTGCCCGACCCGCGGCACGTCGAGGTCCAGGTGCTCGCCGACGCCCACGGCGCCGTCGTCCACCTCGGCGAGCGCGACTGCTCGATCCAGCGCCGCCACCAGAAGCTGATCGAGGAGTCACCGGCGCCCGCGTGGGTGGTCGACGAGGCGCTGCGCGAGCGGATCGGGGCGATCGCGACCGACGCGGCCAGGGCAGTCGACTACCGCGGGGCAGGCACGATCGAGGGACTGCTGGCGGACGGCGAGTACTACTTCCTCGAGATGAACACGCGCGTCCAGGTCGAGCACTGCGTGACCGAGCTGACGACCGGGATCGACATCGTCAAAACAGGGATCCACGTCGCCGCCGGCGAGCCGCTCCCGTTCAGCCAGGAACAGATTGTGCTGCGCGGGCACGCGATCGAGTGCCGGATCAACGCCGAGGACGCCTCGCTCGGCTTCGTCCCCGCGCCCGGACGGATCAGCACCTACCGTGAGCCATCCGGTCCCGGGGTGCGCGTCGACTCGGGCGTCGTCGCCGGCTCGGAGATCTCGCCGATGTACGACCCGATGATCGCCAAGCTGATCGTCTGGGACAGCGATCGGGGCGAGGCGACGCGGCGGATGCTGCGCGCGCTCGCCGAGTACGAGATCGGCGGCGTGACGACGCTGCTGCCGTTTCACAGAGCACTCCTGGCGACGGAGCAGTGGCAGCGTGGGGAGACCTGCCGTGACCTGCTCGAGGACAGCGAGTGGCTGGGCTCGATCGCTCCGCGCGAGGCGGCGGCAGAGGCGGACGCGGTCGAGCACGGCCGCGGCGATCAGGTCGCACTTGACTACACGGTCGAGGTCTCTGGACGGCGGTTCGATGTGAAGGTGATCGGGCCTGCGATCGGGACTGTCGCCGCCAACGGAGCGCTGCCGGCGCGAGCTCCGCGCAGCCGGCGTGAGCGCAGCACCCAGTCCGGCCACGCCGGGGACGTGTTGACCTCGCCGATGCAGGGGACCGTGCTGAAGATCGCGATCGAGCCGGGGGCGAAGGTCGAGGAGGGCGCGCTGGTCGCGATCATCGAAGCGATGAAGATGGAGAACGAGGTCACTGCACACAAGAGCGGTACCGTCGCCGAGCTCCCGATCGCCGTTGGCGCCGCCGTCGGCGCCGGTGACGCGCTCGCCGTCATCACGAGCGAGTGAGGGGCTCGCCGCTAGTCTGGCGGGCCGGCCCGCACGAGGTCGAGGAGGTCGCGCGGCTGCTTGCAGCGTTCCGCGACCACCTCGGTGGCGAGCGTCCGAGCGACCAGGCGATGCTCGAGTCGGCGAGCGTTCTGATCGAGACGCCGACGACCGAATACCTGCTGGGGGCGCTCGAGGACCGCACCGAGCCCTGCGGGGTGGCACAGCTGCGCTACCGCCATTCGGTCTGGACGTCGGCCGAGGACTGCTGGCTCGAGGACCTTTTCGTCGAGGCGCCGGCGCGCGGGCGTGGCCTCGGTCGCGCCCTCGCGCTCGCCAGCTGTGAGCGCGCCGCCGAGCGTGGCGCCCTGCGGATCGAGCTCGACACGAACGAAGCCAACACCGCCGCGGTCGCGCTCTACGAGTCGCTCGGCTTCTCGGCGGCGAGCAAGGCACACGGCGCGGCGACAGGGCGCGACCTGTTCATGGGGCGGCCGCTCTAGTCGCGCCCGCGCTGGTCGGGCGGCCCGCTGCCGGCGCTTGCGGACCGTCTAGAGGCGCGCGAGGTTCTCGGCGTGCAGGCGCCGCTGCTCGGGGCTGCGCCTACGCGGCGGCAGCGCCGCGCCCGCGCCGTCGTCGCGCAGCGCCTCGAGATAGGCGCGATCCTCAGCCAGGATCGCCAAAGCCTCACCGCGGTTCAGGATCGGCCCGTGCCCCGGCACAATGCTGTGCGCCTGCTCGACCAAGGGCTCGAGCCGCGTGAGCGTCGCGAGGTAGCCGTCGACGCCTGCGGCGAGCGTCGGAATCTCGACCGGCGAGAGGTAATCGCCGCAGACCAGCAGGCCGATCCACGGAGCCCAGATCGCCATGCCGTCGACGGTATGGCCGTCGGCAGGATGGAGCTCGAGCTCATGCTCGCCAAGGCCGCAGTAGCCGGGAGCAGCCAGCGCCTCGACCGAACCGAGCGCGAGCGGCGCGCGGCGCTCGAGATAGAAGCGCTCGTCGAAGGCCCGCAGCTCGCGCTGGGGCCCGCCCGGGTCGCCCCGCAGCCGCGCCGACGTTGTCTCGGCGACGCCGAGCGCAGCGCCCGGGAAGGCGAGCCGCCCGAGCAGATGGTCCCAGTCTCCGTGGGTGGCGAGCAGGCCGCTGAGCTCGAAACCGGCCTGCGCCAGCACGCTCGGAAGCAACTCGAGCTCCTCGGGCAGCACCGGCGAGTCGATGACGAAGCACTCATCGCCCGAGCGCAGGACAGTGCACGTCGTCCGCCATACCCCGCTGTCGATGACCAGGACGTCCTCGTGAACAGCAACCGCTCGCACTACCGAGCGCGTCTCCTCGGCCGACGAGGGATCGCCGTCAGGCGATCCCGAGTAGCTTGGCGGCCTCGCGCAGGTTCGGGACCTCGGCCGTCGGCTTGCGCTGGCCCGAATCGAGCGTCTCCTTGTGGCGGTTGACCCAGATCACCGGGACCTTTGCCTTCAGGCACGGCTCGACGTCGTGGTAGTAGCTCGACGCGATGTGGACCCAGCCCTTCTTGCCGCCGATCCGCCGCGCGCACTCGTTGAAATGCGCGGCGTCCGGCTTGTAGGAGCGCACCTGCTGGGCCGTGACGACGATGTCGAAGTCGGCATGCAGGTGGCGGCGCGTCTGGCCGAGTAGCTTGTCATCGATGTTCGAGATCAGGCCGACCTGGTACTTCTTCGCGATCTTCTCGAGCGCCGGCCGCGTCTCGCGAAACGGAGCCCAGCGCTGGACGGAATCGGGCAGGAAGCCTGAACGCGAAGGCTCGAGCGGCCAGCCAAGTCGCTTCGCGATCTCGACGACAGTCCGGCGGAGGACCTCGGCGTAGAGCTCGTAGGACCCGCCCTCGATGTCGCGCGAGATCTCCATGAACAGGGGGATGACCTCGTCACGCTCGATTGTGAAGCCGTCTCGTTGGGCCTCGGCCGAGAACGCGTCCCAGATCCCGGTCTCCCAATCGATCAGCGTGCCGTATACGTCGAAGGTGACGAACGTAGGCTTTGTGGGAAGTGGCATCTGTAATTAGTCTCCTGAGGTTGGCGCGTAGCGCGACGCCAAGTATGAACGTCGTCTAGAGTCCGCGCCCGCTGATGGATCTCCTCGAGTACCAGGGCAAGCAGCTACTGGCCCGCCACGGCATCCCGGTACCCGCCGGAAAGGCAGCCTCGACGAGCGAGGAAGCGCTCGCCGCGGCGAACGAGATCGGCTATCCCTGCGCGATCAAAGCGCAGGTCCAGATCGGCGGCCGCGGCAAGCTCGGAGGGATCAAGATCGCGAACGACGCAGCCGAGGCCCGTGCCCACGCCGAGGCGATCCTCGGGATGGACATCCGTGGGCTCACGGTGCACGAGGTGTGGGTCGAAGGCGCCTCGCAGATCGCCTCCGAGTACTACGCCTCGATCGTCTTCGACCGCAGCGCGAAGGCCCCGCTGGTGATGCTCTCGACGCGCGGCGGCATGGACATCGAGCAGGTGGCTGAGGAAACCCCCGATGCGATCGCGACGCTCCACGTCGATCCGTTGCTCGGCTTCCAGTCCTACCACGCTCGCCGGCTCGCCTACGAGGCCGGCATCGACGCCGACGTCGTTCGCGGGGTCGGCGCGTTCCTCGCCGCACTCTACGCGACGTTCATCGAGGAGGAAGCCCTGCTCGTCGAGGTCAACCCGCTCGTGATCACACCCGAGCGCGAGGTTCGCGCGCTCGACGCAAAGGTCACGCTCGACGACAACGCGCTCTACCGCCATCCCGAGAACGCCGATCTGCGAGACCTCTCTGCCGAGGACCCGCAGGAGCGGATGGCGAAGGAGCGCCACCTCACCTACGTCAAGCTCGACGGTGACATCGGCATCCTCGGCAACGGCGCCGGACTTGTCATGTCGACGCTCGACGTCGTCGCCCAGCACGGCGGCGCGCCGGCGAACTTCCTTGACGCCGGTGGCGGCGCCAAGGCCGAGGCGATCACCGCCGCAGTCGAGGTGATCCTCTCGGACCCGAAGGTCAAGGCGGTCCTGTTCAACATCTTCGGCGGCATCACGCGCTGCGACGAGGTCGCACGTGGCCTGATCGAGGCATTCGACCAGATCAAGCCGGAGGTCCCGTTCGTCGTCCGCCTCGATGGGACCAACGGCGTCGAGGGCCGCGAGCTGCTGGCGGCGGCCGAGCTGCCAAACGTGCACGCTGCGGCGACGATGGACGAAGCTGCAGCGCGTGTCGTGGAGCTCGCCAAATGAGCGTCATCGTCGACAAGGACACGCGCCTTTGCACCTCTGGCATCACCGGGCGCGAGGGCACCTTCCACACGCTCAACAACCGCAGCTACGGCACGAATGTGGTCGCCGGCGTCACGCCCGGCAAGGGCGGCCAGGACGTCGAAGGAGTCCCTGTCTTCAACACCTTCCGCGAGGCGGTCAAGGCCGCCGCTGCGAACACGGCGATGATCTTCGTCCCGCCGCCGTTCGCTGCCGACTCGATCCTCGAGGCAGCCGACGCGGGGATCAAGACGATCATCGCGATCACCGAAGGCATCCCGGCCCACGACGAGCTGCGCGTCTACACCGAGCTGAAGCGCCTGCCGGGCGTCCGCCTGATCGGCCCCAACTGCCCGGGGGTGCTCTCACCCGGCAAGGCCAACGTCGGCATCATTCCCGCTGCGTTCTTCAGCGCCGGCAACGTCGGCGTCGTCTCGCGCTCAGGCACGCTGACCTACCAGGTCGGCAACGAGCTCGCCCAGCGCGGGCTCGGCAACTCCTCGATCGTCGGGATCGGCGGCGACCCGGTCCCGGGGTCGAGCTTCGTCGACATCATCGCGCTGTTCGAGGCCGACCCCGAAACCGAGTTGATCGTGATGAGCGGCGAGATCGGCGGCGAGGGCGAGGAGGAGGCTGCGGCCTACATCAAGGAACACGTGACGAAGCCTGTCGTCGCCTACATCGCCGGGTTCACCGCCCCGCCCGGCAAGACGATGGGCCATGCCGGCGCGATCGTCTCCGGCTCGCACGGCACCGCGGCGGCGAAGGCGGAGGCGCTCGAGGCAAACGGCGTCAGGGTTGGGCGCACACCGACCGAGGTCGCCGAGATCGTCGCCGGCATGCTCGCCGGCTGACTGCGTCATCATCCGCAGCGTGAGCACCGCCACCTCCACAATCCCGCTGTCGCGCGGCGCTCCGTCGCTCGACATCATCGACGTCGAAGGATTGCGCGAGGCTGCAGAGCGCGCGTTCACGAGCGACCCGGCTGGCGCAACCGCCTACGGCACCGCCGTCGGCTACCTGCCGCTGCGCCGCCTCGTCGCCGAATCGCACGGCGTCGAGGAAGAGCAGGTCCTGATCACCAACGGCTCGATGCAGGCAGACGCGTTTCTCTTCGACGAGCTCGCGACCGCCGGCACCGAGGTCGTGGTCGAGCGACCGAGCTACGACCGTACGCTGCTCGCGCTGCGTCAGCGCGGCGCCAAGGTGCTCCCGGTGGCGCTCGAGGCCGACGGGATCGACGTCGACGCGCTGGAGCGCCTGCTCGCCGGCGGCGTCCGTCCCGGCCTCGCCCACATAATCCCGAACTTCCAGAACCCCGCCGGCTACACGCTGTCGCTCGAGAAGCGCCGCCGCCTGATCGAGCTCGCCAGCCAGTACAGCTTCACGATATTCGAGGACGACCCCTACATCGCACTGCGCTTTCGCGGCGAAACCCTGCCGACGATGCTCTCGCTCGACAGCGCCGGCAGCGTCGTCTACGCCTCGTCCTTTTCGAAGACGGTCTGCCCCGGGATCCGCGTCGGCTACCTCGTCGGCCCGACCGAGCTGATCGCGAAGATCGTCAAGCGCGCGACGACGACCTACATCTCCCCCGGCATGGTCGCCGAGGCAATCGTCTACGAGTTCTGCACCTCGGGCGCGCTCGAGCGCTCGAGCGCGCGGGTCCGCGACGCGCTAGCCGAGCGCTGCGACCGTCTCGTGAGCGCCCTGACCGAGTCGCTGCCGCAGGCGCGCTTCGTCGCGCCGGACGGCGGCTACTTCCTCTGGGTCGAGCTCGGCGATGGGATCGATACGACGAAGCTCGTCGCCGCCGCAGCTGAGCAGGGCGTTGCCGTGGTTGATGGCGACGACTTCGTCGTCGAGGGTAGGTCGGGAGCGATCAGGCTGTCGTTCGCGCCGGTCACGCCGGCTGAGATCGACGAGGCGATCACGCGCCTTGCCGGGGCGCTCGCCTCGCTCTAGCGGCCGTAGCGCTGCGACGCGAGCACGAGGTGCTCGGGCAGCGCGACACGCGGCGGCGGCGAGGGGTCGGCGGTGACCGACACCGTCTCAGCCACGCTGCGGGTGACCGCGCAGGTGCGGTCAGCGGCCTCGAGCACGATCTGCTCTTCGCCAGATTCCAGCAGCGTCCCCGCAAGCCCCGGCTCGAGACCCGCAGCGCGAAGGTAGTGGAGCAGGTCCTCGGCCTCGTTCTCGAAGCGCAGCACGACCACCTTGGCGCCCGGCTCGACATCGGCGAGCGGCACTCCCTGGATCCGCGAGCCGGCGAAGATCGGGTGCCCGTGGGGGCAGGTCCGCGCGTCGCCGATCGCCGCACGCATCCGCTGCTCGAGCACCGGCGACATCGCGTGCTCGAGCCGCTCGGCCTCCTCGTGGACCTCATCCCAGGGAATGCCGAGCACGTCGGTCAGGAAGCGCTCGATCAGCCGGTGGCGGCTGACGATCTCCGCCGCCTCGCGCTCGCCCGACTCGGTGAAGCTGATCGATTTGTCGCTGGCCCGCGTGATGTAGCCGTCGCGCTGCAGCCGTCCGACCATCTCGTGCACGGTCGGCGCCGCGAGCTGCATCGCCCGCGCTACGTTGGCGCCGGTCATCGGCAGCTCGGCCTCGTGCAGCCAGTAGAGCGTCTGTAGATATTCGCCCTCGGCGACTGTCGCTTCCCCACTCACATCGCGGACTGTATCGCCACGCTACTGTGCGCCGGGATGGGGGTAACGTTTGGGATCGAGCCGGCGCTCGCACGCTCGGCGAGCGAGCTGCCGCTCGGGGATGAGTGGGCCTACGAGCAGAAGTTCGACGGCTTCCGCGCGATCGCGTTCGTGGCGGCGGACGGTGTGCGCCTGCAGTCGCGTGGCGGCAAGGACCTGCTGCGCTACTTCCCTGAGCTGCAGTTCCCGCCCGGCGACTATGTCGTGGACGGCGAGATCGTGATCGACGCCGATGGCGGCGGCGAGGCCTTCGGCCTGCTCCAGCAGCGGATTCACCCGGCGGCGTCGCGAATCGAGCGGCTCTCCGTCGAGTGGCCCGCTGCCTACGTCGCGTTCGACGCGCTTCGCCTCGATGGCGCCGATCTGCTCGACAGGCCGTTCGCCGAGCGGCGTAAAGCGCTCACCTCGATGTCGGGGCTCCGCTTGGCCGAGCTCGTGCACGATCCGGCGGCGGCGGAGCGCTGGCTGGCCGACACGGAGGGCGTGATCGCGAAGCGCCTCGACGCCCCGTACACGCCCGGCAAGCGCAACGCGATGGTCAAGATCAAACGCCGGCGGACGATCGATTGCGTCGTCGCCGGCTACCGCCCAGGCAAGGCGGCGGACAGTGTTGGGTCACTGATCCTCGGGCTCTACGAGCCCGACGGCAACCTCCGCGTTGTTGGCCACAGCTCGGGCTTCAACGCCGCCGAGAAGCGGGAGTTGCTGGAGCGACTGGGTCCCTACGAGACGGGCGCGCGGGGTAGCGGCGAGGCGAGCCGCTGGACCGGCGACCGCGACCTCGAATGGGTCGAGCTGCGCCCCGAGCTCGTCGTCGAGGTCAGCTACGACCACGTCAGCGACGGGCGGATCCGCCACGGGACGAAGGTGCTGCGCTGGCGCGATGACAAGCCGCCGCGGGATTGCCGCTACGAGCAGCTCTCCTGATCGCCGTAGCCGGCGCGCCGCCTAGCCCTTCTTCGCGCGGCTCGGCTGGACGCGAGCGGGCTCATCCGGCTGCTTGGCGAAGTTCGGCGGCCACGGCGCGTCGCCGAGTCCCCCGGCCTTGTCGCGCGCCGCCAGCTCGAGGAGGGTGTCGAGCGAGCCGGGTTGGTCGTCGATCGTCGCCGACGGGTCGCCCCGGTCTCGTAGCCGTCCGGGCACCGTGTCGAGGCGCAGCTCTGCGGGATCGACGTCATCGAGCTCGTCCCAGTCAAACGGGCACGAGACACGTGCGTCCGGTACCGCACGCACCGAGTAGGCCGAGGCCACGGTCCTGTCGCGGGCGTTCTGGTTGAAGTCGACGAAGACGCCGATGCGCTCCTCCTTCCACCACTTGCTCGTGGCGCGTCCCGGCATTCGGCGCTCGACCTCACGCGCCAGCGCCAGCGCCGCCTGGCGGACCTCGGAGAAGCCGTGTTCGGCGAGGACGCGAACGTTGACGTGGATCCCGCGCGAACCGGAGGTCTTCGGGTAGCCGCTGAGGCCGTGCTCTGCGAGCACTTCGCGGACGCAGCCGGCGACGGCGCGGACCTCGTCGAAGCCGACGTCGGGCTGCGGGTCGAGGTCGACGCGGAGCTCGTCGGGATGATCGAGGTCGTCGCGGCGCACCGGCCACGGGTTCCAGTCGATCACTCCCAGGTTGACGCCCCAGACGAGATGGGCAGCGTCGTTGACGACGAGCTCGCGCGCCGAGCGCCCGCTCGGGAAATGCACTGTCGCGGTCTGAAGCCACGCCGGCGCCGTCTCCGGCACGCGCTTCTGAAAGAAGAATTCCCCACCGACGCCGTCGACCCAGCGCTTCAGCGTCGTCGGCCGCTCACGCAGGTGGCGCACGACAGCCTCCTGACACTCGACGTAGTAGTTGACGAGGTCGAGCTTGGTCAGGCCGCGCTCGGGGAAAAAAGGCTTGCCCGGGTTCGAAACGCGCACCGCGCGCCCAGCCGCTTCGATCTCGATCGCGTTGTCCTTCTTCGCCATCCCCTGGGAGGATGGCGCACGATGACCGTGGAGCGCAGGCCGGTGCTCGTCGCCCCCGACTCGTTCAAGGGGACGATCAGCGCCGGGGATGTTGCCGGCGCGATCGGCCGGGGACTCGAGCGGGCTGGCGTCGGCGTCGATTTGGCCCCGATTGCCGATGGCGGCGAGGGAACCGCGGAGGTGTTGCTGGAACGCCTGGGTGGTGAGACGCGGCGAGCGCCGACACACGATCCGCTGGGACGCGAGCGTCAGGCCTCGTTTGTCCTGCTGGGAGACGGGGACACGGCGGTTGTCGAGGTCGCCGAAGCGAGCGGCCTCGTCCTGGTGGCGCCCGGCGAGCGCGATGCCGAGGCGGCGTCGAGTGTCGGGACCGGCGAGCTGATCCTCGCCGCGGTCGCGGCGGGAGCGAGGCGCGTGCTTGTCGCGGCCGGCGGCAGCGCGAGCACCGATGGCGGGGCCGGCGCGATCGAGGCGATCGACGGGGGCGGCGGCCTGCCGGGCGTCGCGATGACTGTGCTCTGCGACGTGCGAACTCCGTTCGAGCTCGCCGCCGGGCGCTTCGGCCCGCAGAAGGGCGCCGACGCTGCCACCGTCGCGCGCCTGCAGCGGCGCCTCGAGCGCCTTGCAGCCGCGTTGCCCCGAGACCCCCGCGGCATCGCAATGACCGGCGCCGCGGGCGGCCTCGCGGGCGGGCTGTGGGGGCGCTATGGAGCTGAGCTCCAACCCGGCGCCCCAGCGGTCCTCGGAGTTATCGACTACGACCGTCGGTTGCGTGCCAGCCACGCGGTGATCCTGGGCGAAGGGCGCCTCGACGCGACGACGCTGGAGGGCAAGGCGCTGGCCGAGGGCGCCACGCGCGCCCGTCAGCTGGGCGTCCCGGCACACGCGATCGTGGCCGTGAACCGGCTCGAACGCTTCGATGCCCGGATCCTCGATCTGCAGACGATCTCCGAGGCACGTGACGAGGCCGAGCTCGAGCGCGCCGCCGAACGGCTCGCACGAGTGCTGTGAACCGGGCTCCTCGGTAGGCTCGTCTCGAGCGATGGCCGAGAACGCGCCCGAACAGAGCCGGCCAGCGGTACTTGGCCGCGCCCAGGCCTCGCTCTCGGGGCGCCGCGCCACCGTTATTGGCGCAGGGTCCTTCGGGACGGCGATCGCGGTTCTGCTGGCCCGTGCCGGCGCGCGCGCGACGCTTCAGACACGCACCGTCGAGCAGTCTGCACTGCTGGCCGAGACACGCGAGAACACCAAATACCTTCCCGGCGTCGAGCTTCCTGCGGCGCTGCGGATCGACCCGATCACGCGCGGAATCGCCCGCGGCGACTTCATGTTCCTCGCCGTCCCATCGACGGCCCTGAGTGAGGTCGCAAACGAGCTCGCAGCCGTCGGCCTGGGCCGACGCAGCGCGGTCGTCTCGCTCTGCAAGGGCCTCGTGCCGCCCGACGGGGCGACGCCGACGACCGTCCTGCGAGCCCGCTTTGGTGCCCACCGCACCGCCTGCGTCGGCGGACCCGCGCACGCCCAGGAGATGGTCCACCACGGCGCCGCACTTGTCGCCGCGTCGCTCGATACGCACCTCGCCGAGGGCCTCGCGGAGATCTTCACCCGCGCCGGCATCGTTTGCGAGATCTCGACCGACCCGATCGGGGTCGAGCTTGCGGCGGTCGCCAAGAACGCCGCAGCTCTCGCCGCCGGCGCGACCGAGGCACAGGGACTCAACGCTGCCGGCGCCGCCGCGGGGCACATCTTCGCCGAGGTATGGCGCTACGCCGAGGCAAGCGGCGCCGGGCCGGAGTCGATGATCGGGCTTGCGGGCGCCGGCGACCTGGTTGCGACCGCGCTCGCGCCCCAGAGCCGCAACCGCCGCGCCGGCGAGCTGCTCGCCCAGGGCGTGCCTTCGGCAGAGATCGAACGTCAGGTCGGCCAGGCCGTCGAGGCGCTCGAGTCGGTGCGCCTGCTCGCCGCGGCGCTCCAGAACCACGGCTTCCCAGCGCCGGTCACTGTCGGACTCTCGCGCCTGATCTCGGGCGAGTTGCCGCTCGAGGACTGGGTTGCGCTGGTCCGCACGACCGTCCCACGGCGCAGCGGACCGCGCGGCCCGCAGTGGTGGCGGCGGATCCGCTCGCGGCGGATCAGCGGCGCTCCGCCAGCGTCGTGACGACAGCCTCGTAGACAGCGGCGCCGTAGGACTCCTCGGCAACGCGTACGTTGCGATGTGAGCGCATCGCCTCGCGCAGCGTCGGGTCCCGCTCGAGCCCGTTGGCGACAACCCAGAAAGTGGCGACGTTCGCGGCGACGGCGAGATCCTCACGCGAGTCGCCGATCGCAAACGTGGCTGAGCGGTCGAGTCCGCGGGCGCGCATGTGGAACGCAACCGCTGCAGCCTTCGAGCCACCGGCGGGGATCAGGTGGTAGGCGCGGACCACCGACAGGTCCGCGAGCGCTGCGGAACGGTGGTCGATGACGCCGTTGTCGACGAGGCGCAAGTCGTCGTGGCCGTGCGCGCGCAGCAGCTCGTCGGCCTCGTCGGCGTCGACGAGGCCGCGGAAGAGGTGCGAGACCTCGCGGCTCTCGGACCATGGAGCGTGGTATTCGAGCCGTCCTGCGTAATGCTCGAGCAGCACCAGCGGCGCGCCCGAATCGGCGATCTGCTGGTGGACGCTCAGCTCGCCCGGCACGAACGGGCCGGTCAGCCAGTGCTCCTCGCCGTCGAGCACGACGACGCAGCCGGCCTCGTAGATGAAGGATCGCTGACCGAGCAGCCGCGCATCCTCGGCCACCTGCGCGCGGCGCCGCCCCGACATCAACACGACCTCGACGCCCGCGCGCAGGCAGGCCTCGACCGCGCGAACGCCCTGGAGCGAGATCCCGCCCTCACCGTCGTGCAGCAGCGAAGCACCGCGCCCGAGCAGCGTCCCGTCGAGGTCGACGTAGCAGGCTGAGCCTGCGCGCGAGCTCATCGTGCGCCGAGCATCGGTGGGCGCTCGCGGCTTGCCCAGCGGGCTTCCGCGGGTCGCGCGGGCTCGCGCCCGAGCAGCGGCGAGGGGTCAAGACCACTCAGCCTCCCGTCGCGCTCGAGGCGCGCGGCGATCACCCCGAGGATCTCGTGGGCCATCCCGCTCAGCGCCAACAGCGGCTGGTGGGCGTTGTGGTGCACGTCGAGATCGACCTGGGCCATCCCGGCGAGGCCGACCTCGGCGTAGGCATCGAGCAGCATCGCGATCTCGACGCCGTAGCCGGTCGTGAATGGGATTCGCTCGAGCAGCGAGCGCCGTGCGGCGATCTCGCCGGCGAGCGGCTGGTCGAAGCCGGCGAGCTCGGGATAGAAGATCGCCAGCGCGGGACGCGCGAGCAGGTGGTTGACGCGGCCGCCACCGTCGGCCACGTCAACCTCGCCGACGCGGAACGGGCGCCGGTAGAACGCCTTGACGAACTCGACCTCGTCGCGCTCGATCAGCGGGCCGAGCAGTCCCGTCACGTAGTGCGCCGGGAACGAGTCGAGGTCGGCGTCGATGAAGCAGATAATGTCGCCCTCGAGCACGCTGAGCGCGCGCCACATCGCATCCCCCTTCCCCTGCACCGGGCCGATCTCCGTCATCAGCTCGGCCTCGCGGTGGACCCGCGCACCGGCGTCGGCGGCGATCCGGACCGTATCGTCGCTCGAGTCGCCGTCGATCACGACGATCTCGTCGATCAGGTCCTGTTCGCGCATCGCCGCGAGCGTTCCGACGATCGTGCCGACCGTGGCCGCGCAGTTGCGGGCGGGCAGACAGACGGAGATCCGCACCGGCGCCGCGCGCAGCCGCTCGTCATCGAAGCGCGAATGGTGGAAGCTGCGGGCTTCGCGCCAGGCAGCCGGAGAGTCGAAGGCCATCCAGCCCTACTATGGCAAGGGGTGAGCGCTGCCAGGTCCAAGACACGGGAGCTCGAGCCCTGGACCGAGTTGCTCGACAATGCACGCGGCGGCGAGCTCCTTGTCGGCGAGTCCTTTGAGTGGGAGCGCGACGCGCGACGCGTCGCGCTCCCGCCAGAGCTGCATCCGGATCTCGCGGCGGCGCTGCGCGCAACCGGTATAGCCGAGCTTTACGAGCATCAGCTCGAGGCGCTGGAGGCGGCTTGGCGCGGGCCCGCGATCACCACGACCGGAACTGCGTCGGGCAAGTCGCTGTGCTTCAACCTGCCGGCACTCGATGTGCTGCTGCGCGACGGCAAGGCGCGCGCGCTCTATCTCTACCCGACGAAGGCGCTCGCCCAGGATCAGGCGCGCGCGATCGCGGCGCTCGGCCTCGGCGATCGCGTGCGACCGGCGATCTACGACGGTGACACGCCGCGCGAAGCGCGCGGCCAGATCCGCAAGCGCTCGAATCTGATCCTGACAAATCCCGACATGCTCCACGTCGGGATCCTTCCCAACCACGCCGCGTGGGGGGAGCTGTTCGCCAACCTCGCCGTCGTCGTCGTCGACGAGGCGCACGTCTACCGCGGCGTTTTCGGCTCCCACGTCGCAAACGTGCTGCGCCGGCTGAGACGAATCGCGGCTGCCTACGGGACCGAGCCACGCTTCCTGCTTGCGTCGGCGACGATCGCCAACCCGGTCGAGCTCGCCGAGCGGCTGACGGGCCTCGAGCCGGTCGAGCTGATCGAGCGCGATGCCTCGCCAACGGCGGGGCGGCGGATCGCGATCTGGAACCCGCCGATCATCGACGAGGCGCTCGGGATCCGCCGCTCGGCGCTCAGCGAGGGAGCCGAGCTGCTCGCGCAACTCGTCCGCGAAGGCGCGCGGACGATCTGCTTCGTGCGCTCGCGCAAGGGCGTCGAGCTGCTGACGCGACTCGTCACGCTCGAGCTTGAGCGCGCCGGACTGGCGGAGCTTGCCAAGCAGATCACCCCCTACCGCGCCGGTTATACGCCCGCCCAGCGGCGCGAGATCGAAGGGCGGCTGATGGCCGGCGAGCTTGCTGCGGTGATCACAACCGATGCACTCGAGCTCGGGATCGATGTCGGAGCGCTCGACGCTTCGATCGTCGTGTCGTTTCCGGGCACGATCGCGAGCCTGCGCCAGATGTGGGGCCGCGCGGGGCGCAAGCGGCGCGGTCTGGCGCTGTACATCGCCGGCGAGGACGCCCTCGACCAGTTCTTCGCGCGCCATGTGGATGACTTCCTCGAACGGGCTGTCGAGTCGGCGATCCTCGATCACGAATCGGAGGAGATCCACCTCGCGCATCTGCTCTGTGCCGCGCACGAGGGTCCGCTGACGGCCGCCGACGACGAGTTCTTCGGCCCGCGCACGCTCGCCTATCTGGAGCGCCTCGAGGGGCTTGGCGAGCTGCGGGCAAACGACGGGCGCTACGTGCTGCGCCGCCGCGAGCGCTACCCGGCGGGCGAGGTCTCGCTGCGTTCGGCCTCGCCCGACTCCTACGCGATCGTCGATCTAAGCACCGGCGAGGTGATCGGGACGACGGAGGCCGCGCGGGCCTTCTCAACACTCCACGAGGGCGCCGTCTACCTCCACCTGGGCCGCTCCTACCAGGTCAGGGAGCTCGATATCGAAGCGCGCAGGGCGCTCGTCGAGCCGTTCGACGGGGATTACTACACGCAGCCGAAGCGGGAGATCAACACCGACATCGAGCGCCTGCTCGATCGGCGTGAGGCGCTCGGGGTGACGCTCTCATTCGGGCGCGTCCTCGTCACCGAGACCGTCCTCGCCTACCAGCGCAAGGGGATCGGCGACCACAAGCAGATCGACCTCGCCGCGCTCGATTTGCCGCCGACGCGCTTTGCCACGCAGGCCCTCTGGTTCGAGCTCGACGCTGGAGTACTCGAGGGCTTCCCGCCGGAGCTCCTGCTCGGCTCGCTGCACGCCGCCGAGCACGTCCAGATCGCCGTGCTGCCGCTGCTGGCGATGTGCGATCGCTGGGACATCGGCGGCCTCTCGACAAACGCCCACCCGCAGACCGGCGGCCCGACGATCTTCATCCACGACGGCCACCCCGGCGGCGTCGGAATCACCCGCCTCGCATTCGCGCAGTTCGAGCAGCTCGTCGCCGACGCCCATCGCCTTGTCAGCGAGTGCGGCTGCAGCGACGGTTGTCCATCGTGCGTGCAGTCGCCGAAGTGCGGCAACCTCAACGAGCCGCTGTCGAAGGGCGGCGCAGTCGAGCTGCTCGGGCGCCTGCTCGCGCACGCATAGACCTCGCGCACGCTCAGAGCTCGCGCGGTGGACTTGACGGCGGAACGAAGCTGCGGGAGCATCGGCGCGTGCGCGAACACGATGTAACGACCCGCGACGGACGAACGCTGAAGGTGCTCGAGCGCGGCGACCCGAACGGGCGTCCTGTGCTCTCCCACAACGGGACGCCGAACTCACGCCTGCTGTTCGACCACGACGCCGATCGCGCCGCCGCGCGCGGCGTGCGACTGATCTCCTACGACCGGCCCGGCTATGGCGAGTCGAGCCCGGATCCGGGGCGTAGGTTCGCGAGCTGCGCCGATGACGTGCGCGACATCGCCGCCGCGCTGGGGATCGAGCGGCTCGCGGTCTGGGGGATCTCCGGCGGCGGACCGCACGCGATCGCCTGCGCCGCCCTGCTGGGCGACCTCGTGCCGGCGGTCGCCGTTCTCGCCTCACCCGCGCCGTGGGCGGCCGACGGTCTCGACTACTTCGCGGGCATGGGCGAACTCAACGTCGAGGACATCCAGCTGACGCTCGCGGACCCGGCCGCCGCGCGCGCCAAATGCGAAGCCGACCGCGTCGAGATGCTGGGGCTCGAGCTCGACGGGCTGATCGGCATGTTGCAGACCCTGCTTGCACCTGTCGACGCCGCGATTCTGAGCGGCGAACTCGGCGAGTACCTGATCGCCTGCACGCAGTCGGGCCTCGCGCCCGGCGCCGAGGGCTGGTGGGAGGACGACGAGGCGCTGCTCGGTCCATGGGGCTTCGAGCTCGGTGCGATCGAGACGCCCGTGCTGCTCCACCATGGCCGCCAGGATCGCTTCGTGCCGTTCGCGCACGGCGAGTGGCTTGCCGCGCGGATCCCTGGCGTCGATGCTCGCCTCAGCGAAGACGACGGCCACCTGACGCTGACCGCCAACCACCTCGACGCGATCCACGACTGGCTGCTAGAGCGCCTCGACTGACGCGGGCTGCCGCGTCAGCAGATATGACACGACGCCCGTTGGCGCTGACCGGGTGCGTCGGCTTGCTGATCGTCGCTGCCTGCGTCGCACCGACGGCAGGCGCACTACCGCGACCGTCAGTGCCGCACTTACGCTCGGCGCTGGTGCCGGTCGCGGGCAGCGCGAGAGACACCGCCGACCCAAGCCATGTCGTGGGGCGCGGCAGCGCGGCGAGCTGCACCTCGGCCGCGGTCGTCGCAGCCGTGCGAGCCGGCGGGATCATCCGGTTCTCGTGCGGGCCCAAACCCGTCACGATCGAAATGGCCGCGACGGCCAAGGTAATGAACACCAGCCGGAAGGTCGTGCTCGATGGGCGTGGACTCGTCACGCTCAGCGGCGAGGGCCAGCGGCGCATCCTCTACATGGACACCTGCGATCCGGCACAGGTGTGGACGACCTCGCACTGCCAGGATCAAGCCACTCCCGAACTGGTGGTCCAGAACCTCTCCTTCACCGACGGTGACTCGAGCGGTCAGGACTTCGACGGTGGTGGCGGCGGCGCGATCTTCGCCCGTGGCGGCCAGCTGCGCGTCGTCGACTCCGGCTTCAGCCACAACCGCTGCGAGAGGAACGGACCGGACATCGGTGGCGGGGCCGTCCGGGCGCTCTCGCAGTACGACAACCTTCCCGTGCACGTCGTGCACAGCCGCTTCACCCACAACGTGTGCAGCAACGGCGGCGCCCTGAGCAGCATCGGCGTCTCCTGGACGGTGCTGAACAGCCGCTTCGTCGCCAACCGCGCGATCGGCACCGGCGCAAACCCCGCCCAGTCGGGCACCCCGGGTGGCGGCAGCGGCGGCGCGATCTACAACGACGGCGACCAGATGACACTCACGATCGCTGGCAGCAGGTTCGTCGACAACCACGCCAACGAGGGCGGTGGTGCGATCTTCTTCGTCAGCGATGACCTCAGCGGAACGATGGCGATCACAAACAGCACGCTCGAGCACAACCGCAACGACAAGTTCCAGACGGCCGGCCTGCCTGGAATCTTCTTCCTGGGAGCACAGAAGCCGACGATCATCAACTCGATCTTGCGCTAGGCAGCAAGCGCGAGCCGCGGCAGCCGGCGAAGACGAGCTAACCGCCCAACGCCATCTTGCGCAGGTCAAGCGCTTCGTCGAGGACCTCCTCGCTGACGCCCTTCTCGCGGGCGACCTCGCGCAGCGTGCGGCCGGAGCTCGTGGCTTCCTTGACGATCTCGGTCGCCGCGTCGTAGCCGATGAACGGGTTCAGCGCCGTCGCGGCGGCGAGCGTCGACTCGGCGCTGCGCTCACAGCCGTCGAGGTTCGCCGTAATGCCCGAGACGCACTTTTCGTCGAGCGCGGCGACAGCGTTTGTCAGCAGCGTGATCGAAGCGAGCAGGTTGCGCGCGATCAGCGGCACGCGGACGTTGAGCTCGAGATTGCCCTGCATGGCGCCGATCGTGATCGCCGTGTCGTTGCCGATCACCTGCGCCGCGACCTGCATCACGACCTCGGGGATCACCGGGTTGACCTTGCCGGGCATGATCGAGGAGCCCTTCTGCAGCTCCGGCAGGAAGATCTCCCCGAGGCCGGCGCGCGGACCCGAGCCCATCAGCGCCAGGTCCTGCGCGATCTTCGTCAGCGAGACGGCGATCACCTTGAGCGCGCCCGACAGCTCGACGAGCGCGTCGCGGTTGCCCTGCGACTCGAACGGATCCTCGGGCGGCTTGATCTCGAGCTTTGTCGCGGCGGCCAGCCGCTCGCGCACCTTTGCCGCGAACTGCGGGTGGGTGTTGAGTCCGGTGCCGGTGGCGGTGCCGCCGAGTGGGATCTGGGAGACCTGCGACAGCGTGTTCTCGACGCGCCGGCGACCGAGGCGGATTTGTGCGGCGTAACCCGAGAACTCCTGACCGAGTGTCACCGGGACCGCGTCCATCAGGTGGGTACGACCGGCCTTAACGATCTCGTGGAAGTCCTCGGCCTTCGCGCTCAGGGCGGCTTCGAGCGACTCGAGCGCCGGCAGCAGCTCGCGCGTCGCGCGCTCGAGCGCCGCGAGATGCACGGCGGAGGGGAAAACGTCGTTCGAGGACTGCCCCAGGTTGACGTGGTCGTTGGCGTGGACGTCCTCACCCGCGAGTTGGGCGATCACCTCGTTTGCGTTCATGTTGCTCGACGTGCCTGAGCCGGTCTGGAAGACGTCGATCGGGAAGTGCTCGTCGTGCTCCCCAGCCGCGACCTGGGCCGCAGACTGCTCGATCCTCGCGGCAAGGCCGGCGTCGAGCAGGCCGAGCTCGCCGTTGACGTGGGCGGCGGCTCCCTTGATCCGGCCGAGCCAGTGGATCACCGCCGCGGGCACCGGCTCGCCGGAGATCTTGAAGTTCTCGATCGCTTTGCGGGTCTCTCCTCCGTAAAGCGGCTCTGAGCTCATTGCAGGTCGTCCTTTTCGGGGTTGACTGACCCTGGGAACCCTACCCCGGGACCGGCGCCGGCGAGCGCCAACCGGCGCTCCTTACAATCCGCCGATGTTCCGGGCCGTCTCCGCCCAGCAGTCCTTCCCCGAGCTCGAGCTCGCCGTGCTCGAGCGCTGGCGCGAGCGCGACGTGTTCGCGGAGTCGCTGCGCCGGCGCAGCGACTCCGCGCGCTGGAGCTTCTACGAGGGCCCACCGACCGCGAACGGCCCGCCCGGGGCGCACCACGTGCTGGCGCGCGTCTTCAAGGACATCTATCCCCGCTACAAGACGATGCGCGGATACCTCGTCGAGCGCAAGGGCGGCTGGGATTGCCACGGGCTGCCGGTCGAGATCGCCGTCGAGCAGCAGCTCGGGATCAAGGAGAAGGACGAGATCGAGCTGTTCGGAATCGCCGAGTTCAACAGTCGCTGCCGCGAGTCGGTCTTCGAGTACCTGGCCGAGTGGAACCGGCTGACCGAGCGGATCGGCTTCTGGCTCGACCTCGACGGCGCCTACCGAACGCTCGATCCGAGCTACATCGAATCCGTCTGGTGGGCGCTCGAGCAGATCCACTCACGCGACCTGCTCTACGAAGGTCACAAGGTCGTCCCCTACTGCCCGCGCTGCGGCACCGCGCTGTCCTCGCACGAGGTCGCGCTCGGCTACGAGGACGTCGTCGATCGAACCGTCTTCGTGAAGCTCCAACTCCAGGGCAGCGAGGACAAGCTCGTCGTCTGGACGACAACGCCGTGGACGCTGCCCGGCAACGTCGCCGCCGCGGTCGGACCAGATCTCGAATACGCGCGAGTGGCGGTCGGCGATGAGGTCCTGGTTGTAGCGGCGGAGCGCGTGGGGGCGCTGTTCGGTGATCGTGCCGAGGTGATCGAACGCCTCCCCGGATCCGAGCTTGTCGGTCGTCGCTACGAGGGGCCGATCTTCCCCGCGGCGGACCGCGAACCGGGGGGGCTGCCGGTGATCGGTGGGGACTTCGTGACGACAGCTGACGGCACCGGGATCGTCCATATCGCGCCGGCGTTCGGCGAGGACGACTTCGACGTCGCGCGCGACGCCGGACTGCTCGATCCGACGAAGCCCGAATCGGTCTACAACGTCGTGCTGCCGAACGGCCACTACGACCAGCGCGTGAGCGGCTATGAGGGGCGCTTCGTCAAAGACCCACAGCTCGCGCAGGAGCTGACCAACGATTTGCGCGCCCGTGGCCTGCTGCTGCGCGAGCAGGACTACGAGCACTCCTACCCGCACTGCTGGCGCTGCGGCACGCCGCTGATCTACTACGCGAAGCGCTCGTGGTACATCGCGACATCGCGCTTTCGCGAGCGCATGCTCGCCGCCAACGAGACGATCAACTGGTACCCCCCGCACATCAAGGACGGGCGCTTCGGCGACTGGCTCGCACACAACGTCGACTGGGCGCTGTCACGCGAGCGCTACTGGGGCACGCCGCTGCCGATCTGGCGCTGCGCCGGCGGGCACGTCAAGTGCATCGGCTCGTTCGCGCAGCTCGAGGCACTGAGCGGCAGGGTTCTCCCCGACCCACATCGCCCCTACGTCGACGAGTTGACATTCCCCTGCGCGGAATGCGGCGAGGAGATGGTGCGAGTGCCGGAGGTGATCGACGTCTGGTTTGACTCGGGCTCGATGCCGTTCGCCCAGTTCCACGCGCCGTTCGAGAATCAGGAGCGCTTCGAGGAGTCGTTTCCTGCCGACTTCATCTGCGAGGCGCTCGACCAGACACGCGGCTGGTTCTACTCGCTGCTGGCGATCTCGACGCTGCTGCGCGACGAGACCTCCTATCGCAACGTTGCCTGCCTCGGACTGCTGCTCGACGGCGACGGCCTGAAGATGTCGAAGTCGCGCGGCAACGTCGTCGAGCCGTGGGAGATCCTCGACCGCTTCGGTGCCGACGCCTGCCGCTGGTTCTTCTTCACCTCGAAGCAGCCATGGGACGGCTACCGCTTCTCGGTTGACGCCGTCGGCGAGGTGGTGCGGCTGTTCCTGCGCCAGCTGTGGAACGTCTACGGCTTCTATGTGATGTACGCAAACGTCGCCGACGAAGCGGACGCGAGCGCCAGCGAGCCGAACGATCTCGATCGCTGGATCCTCTCGCGGCTGGACGCGACGACCGCCGCGGTGCGCGCCGGGCTCGACGACTACGACACGACGAGCTCAGGGCGCGCGATCGCCGAGCTCGTCGAGGACCTCTCGAACTGGTACATCCGGCGCTCGCGCCCGCGCTTCTGGGCCGGCGAGCGGGCCGCGCTCGAAACGCTACGCCACTGCCTGGTGACAATCGCCAAGCTGCTGGCGCCGTTCACCCCGTTCATCAGCGACGAGATCTACGACAACCTCGACGCCGGCGAGCCGAGCGTCCACCTGTGTGACTTTCCCGAGCCCGGGACGCGTGACACGGAGCTCGAGGAGGCGATGGCGACGGCGCGCGAGACAGTGCGCCTCGGCCTCGCCGCGCGAGCGGCGGGCAAGGTCAAGATCCGCCAGCCGCTGCACGAGGCGGTCGTCGTCGCCGCCGGACGCGAGCGCGAGTCGATCGAGCGGCTCGGCGAGATCGTTCGCGACGAGCTCAACGTGCGCGACCTGCGCTTCGTCGCCGCAGCGGACGAGCTCGGCAGCTATGCGGTGAAGGCGAACTTCCGCAGCCTCGGGCCGCGCTTCGGCAAGCTGATGCCCCAGGCCGCCGCGGCGATCGAAGCGCTCGACCCGACGCATGTCGCGGCGGCGCTGCGCGACGGCGGGCAGATCGCGGTGTCGGTCGGCGGGCGCGATCAGCTGCTGAGCAGCGAGGATCTCCTGCTCTCGCTGGCCCCACTCGAGGGCTATGGCCTCGAGCGCGAGGGCGGGCACGCTGTCGCGCTCGAGCTCGCGCTCGACGACGATCTGATTCGCGAAGGCCAGGCGCGCGAAATCGTGCACGCGATCCAGGCGGCCAGGCGTAATGCCGGCCTCGAGATCAGCGACAGGATCGCTCTCGACCTCTCAGGCGACCAGCAACTGCTGAGCGCCGCCGGCGCTCACAACCCCTACATCGCCCACGAAACGCTCGCCTCCTCGGTGACCTATGGCGAGCGCACGCTCGGCTACAGCGAGAGCATCACTCTCGACGGTCTCGCGTTCGAGATCTCGCTCGAGCGCGAAGCCGGCTAGGACGCGAGCGACAGCTCGGCCTCGATCTTCTTCTTCGGATAGGCGCCGATCACTTTCTTGACCGGCTGGCCGTTCTGGAAGAGGATCATCGTCGGGATCGAGAGGACCCCGAACGCGGCAGCTGTCTGCTGGTTATCGTCGACGTTCAGCTTGACGATCCTCAGGCTCTCCTGATGCTCGTCCGCGATCTGCTCGAGGACCGGGGCGACGACGCGGCAGGGGCCACACCAAGGGGCCCAGAAATCGACCAGAACGGGCGTCTCGCTCTCGATCACCTCGGCCTGGAAGTTGGCGTCGTTTACTTCCGCAAGCTTACCGGCCATCACGGCCTCCTTAATGCGTTGGACTAAGTTCTGTCCATTACTATACTAAATGTAGCGGCGGGCTCAGCGGAATGCCTGGATGCCCGTCAAGGCGGCGCCGACAACGAGCGCGTGGACGTCTGCGGTGCCCTCGTAAGTCACGACGGACTCGAGGTTCGCCAGGTGGCGCATGACCGGGTACTCGAGCGTGATGCCGTTCGCTCCGAGCAGCTGGCGGGCGCTGCGCGCGACCTCTAGTGCGGCGTTGACGTTGGCGAGCTTGCCCATGCTCACGTGTTCGGCGCGCAGGCGCCCGGCGTCCTTCAGCCGGCCGAGGTGAAGCGCCAGGAGGGTCGCGCGGTTCACCTCGAGTGCGATCGTCGCGAGGCGCTGCTGGACGAGCTGGAACGAGGCGATCGGGCGATCGAACTGGATTCGCTGGCCGCAGTATTCGAGCGCCGCCTCGAGGCAGGCGCGCGCCGCCCCGGCAGCTCCCCAGACGATCCCGAAGCGCGCCTCGTCGAGGCAGGCGAGCGGGCCGCGCAGCGAGATCGCCCCCGGCAGCAGCGCCGACCCGGGCAGGCGAACGTCGTCGAGCAGGATCTCCGACGTGACCGACGCGCGCAGCGACAGCTTGCGATGGATGTCCTGGGTCGAGAAGCCGGGACTGTCGGACGGGACGACGAAGCCGCGCACACCCTCCTCGGACTTCGCCCAGACGATCGCGACGTCGGCGATCGAGCCGTCGTGATCCACATCTTCTGGCCGTGGAGGACCCAGTCGGAGCCGTCGCGTCGCGCATGCGTTCGCATCGAAGCTGGATCCGAGCCCGAATCGGGCTCGGTCAGCGCGAAGCAGCCGATCGCGTCGCCGGCCGCCATCCGCGGCAACCACTCGTCCTTCTGCTCGCTCGATCCCCAATGGTGGACCGCGAACATCGTCAGCGATCCCTGCACTGAGACGAGGCTGCGCAGGCCGCTGTCGCCGGCTTCCAACTCGAGACAGGCGAGGCCGTAGGCAGTCGCGCTGGCGCCCGCGCAGCCGTAGCCCTCGAGGTGCATGCCGAGCAGTCCGAGCTTGCCGAGCTCGACCGCGAGCTCGCGCGGGAGAATGCCGTGCTCGAACCATTCGGCGACGCTCGGCAGCACGCGGTCGCGAACGAACGCGCGGACGGTGCTGCGGATGTCCCGCTCCTCGTCGGAGAGCAGCGAGTCGATGTCGAGGAAGTCGCTCGGGCGGATCTGTGTTGGGACGCCGGACACGCGGATTGACTCCCTCTCGACGGTGGAACGCCGCGAAGGGTCCCACTAGGATTGAACCACGTGGCCTCGGCCCTCGGCAGTCTGCGTGTAGTCGACTTCTCGCGGATCCTCGCCGGACCGTTCGCGACGATGATGCTCGCCGACCTCGGCGCCGCGGTGACGAAGGTCGAGCGCCCGGGTAGCGGCGACGACACGCGCAGCTGGGGACCGCCGTACGACGAGCGCGGCGAGGCGACCTACTTCCAGGCGGTCAACCGCAACAAGCACAGCGTCGCGCTCGACCTCGATGATCGCGGCGACCTCGCGCGGGCTCGCGAGCTCGCCCTCGCGGCCGACGTGCTTGTCGAGAACTTTCGCCCCGGGGTGATGGATCGCCTCGGGCTCGGCTACGAGGCATTGCACGCCGTGAGCCCGGGGCTGATCTATTGCTCGATCACCGGCTTCGGCCGCGGGGCCCGTGGCGAGCTGCCCGGCTACGACCTGCTGATCCAGGCTGTCGGCGGGCTGATGAGCATCACCGGCGAGCCCGACGGCGCGCCGCAGAAGGTCGGCGTCGCGCTCGTCGACGTGCTCGCCGGCCTGTTTGCGAGCGTCGGGATCCTCGCGGCGCTGAATCACCGGGCGCAGACCGGCGAGGGCCAGCGCGTCGATGTGAACCTGCTTTCCTCGCTGCTTGCCGCGCTCGTCAATCAGGCGTCGGCGTTCACGATTGCCGGCGCCGTGCCGGAGCGGCTCGGCAACGAGCACCCGAGCATCGCTCCCTACGGGCCCGTCTCCTGCGGCGCCGAGCAGCTCGTCCTCGCCGTCGGCACCGACCAGCAGTTCGCCTCGCTCTGCGAGGTGCTCGGTGCGCCGGAGCTTGCCGGCGACCCGCGGTTTGCCGACAACAGCGCCCGTGTCGGAAACCGCTCCGAGCTGCGGATCGTGCTCGAAGGCCTGCTGTCAGCGCGGCCGGCCGGTGAATGGGCTGCCGCGCTCGCGGCGGCTCGCGTGCCGGCGGGCACCGTCAACGACATCCCCTCGGCGTTCCGCATGGCGGAGCAGCTCGGTCTCGACCCGCTGGTGCGCGTGACGCGCGAGGACGGGAGCGCCGTCCGGCTGACACGCAACCCGATCGGCATGTCGGCGACGCCGCCCGCATACCGCAGCGCACCGCCGAGTCTCCCGCGACGGGACTAGATCAGCGCCTGCAGAACGTGCGGCGAGAGGTAGACCTCGATGAACGCCGCGGCGAGCAGCATCGGCAGCGCGATCAGCACCGTGACCAGCGTTGCCGCCAGCAGCTGATCCCATTCACCGCGCCGGCTGGCGCTGATCCAGGCAGCGAGCGGCAGGAAGAGGGCCGTCAGCTCGAGCGGTGCGTGCGGCAAGAGGACCAGCAGCAGAACTGCGGGCGAGGTGTGCAGGCGCGCGGCGACAGCAGCTGCCTCGGCGCCGATCACGAGCGCCTGAGCCGACAGCGAGAACGCTGTCGCGCCGACGACGAAGATGATCGCGATCCGTCCGCCCCGCTCGTGGATCGCTCGCTGCCAGCCGCTCTTGTGCTCGGCCTGGAGCGGCAGCGAGGCGCCGGCGATGAAACCCGCGACGCATGCCATCGCGTGGAACGCGAGCACCAACAGGTTCTTGGCGAAGATCGAGAAGGCGACGGCCGCGTCGCCGACGACGAACGGCGGGCTCGAGGTCTGGACGTTGAGGCCGTTGGCGTTTGACAGCCCGGCCAGGCCCCAGACCGCAAGCAGCAGGCAGACGGCGATCGCGAAGGAGCCGGCGAGCCAGCGGCCGAGCCTCGGCCACGGGTCGCCGCGCCAGGTGCGCAGCGTCTGGCGCGTTGTGCGCACGCCGTGGACGAGCGCGTAGCGACTCACATCCCCGTGCGCCGGCGGCGGGTCCGCGGGCAATGTCACCGGATCTCGCATCGATCCAGTATCGGCCGCCGGTCGCGCCGTGCTGAGCGCTGCCGAAAAGGTTGAACGACGTTCTAGCGCTGTCGGCGCAGCTGCGGCAGTAGCCAGGCCGCCTCGAGCGCGATCCGCGCCGACATCTTGCTGTGTCCATGGCGTCGATCGTGGAAGACGATCGGCACCTCAACGACGCGGAAGCCGCAACGCACAGCGCGCAGCGTCAGCTCGACCTGAAAGACGTAGCCGTGAGAGCGAACGCTGCCCAGATCGATCGCCTCGAGCACCTCGCGGCGAAAGCACTTGAAGCCGCCTGTCGGGTCGCGGATCGACAGCCCGAGGACGAGGCGCGCATAGAGGCAGCCGCCGCGGCTGACAAAGCGCCGCAGCGCTCCCCACTGAGCGACCGAGCCGCCGGCGACGTAGCGCGAGCCGAGCGCGAGATCGGCGCCGGCGTCGATCGCGGCGATCAGGCGGCCGATGTCGGCCGGGTCGTGCGAGAGGTCGGCGTCCATCTCGAGCACGAGATCGGCACCCGCCGCCAGGGCGCGCGCGAAGCCGGCGAGGTAGGCGGGTCCAAGGCCCTCCCGCTGCGCGCGGTGGAGCACTTCGATCGAGGCGTTCTGCGAGGCGAGGCGGTCGGCGAGCTCGCCCGTCCCATCGGGAGAGGAGTCATCGACGATCAGCACGCGGTACCCGCCCGGCGCCGCGGTCTCGAGCGCTGCCACCGTTGCGGCGGCGGCGTTTTCGATGTTCTCGGCCTCGTTGTAGGTCGGAAGGATCAGCCAGACGGTCTTCGACATGGCGGCATAACCTAGATGAATGGCCGATCCCACCAACAGCGCGATTGCCCAGGCGCTCGACGAGCTCGGCGACCTCTACGAACTCGACGGGGCGGTGATCCACCGCGTGCTCGCCTACCGTAACGCAGCAAAGGCAGTCCGCGACGCGCCGGTCGCTGTTGCGCAGCTGGCGCGCCAGGGCACACTGACGAGCCTGCCCGGCATCGGGACGACGCTCGAACAGAAGATCCGTGATCTCGTCGAGACCGGCACGATCCCCGCAGCGGTGAAGCTGCGGGCACGCTATCCCGCTGGACTCCTGGCGATCACGGCGCTGCCGGGGATCGGGCCGAAGCGGGCGCGACGCCTGTTCGACGAGCTCGGCATAGATTCGCCGGCGGCGCTGCGCGAGGCGGCGCAGGCCGAACGGATCCGATCACTGAAGGGCTTCGGCGCGAAGGCCGAGGCGACGATCATCGCGGCGCTTGACGCCGGGGCGGCCGAGCGCCCGCGGCGGCGCGTCGTGCTCGACCGGGCACTCGCCGTCGCCGAGCTGATCATCGCGTCCCTGCGCGAGATCGACCCCGCGGCCCGGATCGAGCTTGCCGGCTCGGCGCGACGGCGCGCCGACAGCGCCAAGGACCTCGACATCGTCGTCGACAGCGCGGCGCTGCTCGATGGCTTCGCCGCGCTCGAGTTGCTCGAAGAGGCAGCACGGACGAGCCCGACGGCGGCGCGCGGGCGCACGCATACGGGGATGATCGTCGAGCTGCGAGCAGTTGCGCCGGAGCAGTTCGGCAATCTGCTGCAACACCTGACGGGGTCGGGCGCCCACAACGCGGCGCTGCGCGAGCGCGCCGTCCGCGCCGGCCTGCACCTGTCCGAGTACGGCGTGCTCGACGACGCCACGGGGACGACCCATCAGTGCGCCAGCGAGACCGAGGTCTACGCGCTGGCCGGGCTCGCCTACGTCGAGCCGGAGCTGCGCGAGGACCGCGGTGAGCTCGAAGCTGCGGCGTCAGGCGGCCTGCCGCGGCTGGTCGAGCTCTCGGACCTGCGGGGCGACCTGCACTCGCACACGACCGCCTCGGACGGCCGGGCGAGCATCGAGGAGATGGCGCAGGCGGCGCTCGAGCTCGGCCGCGAGTACCTCGCGATCACCGACCACTCGGCGACCCACGGGTTCGGCGACGGCATCTCCCCGGACGGGCTGCGGCGCCAGATCGAGCTCGTTCACGAAGCAGACGCCCGGATCTCCGGGATCAGGCTGCTAGCCGGCAGCGAGGTCAACATCCTGCCCGACGGCTCGCCCGACTACGCGGACGAGCTGCTGGCGGAGCTCGACTGGGTCATCGCGAGCGTCCACACCTCCTTCAACCTGACGAGCGAGGCGATGACCGATCGGATGTGCCGCGCCGCCGCCCATCCGCTGATCGACGCGATCGGACACCCGACCGGCCGCCTGATCGAGCGCCGCCCGCCCTACGAGCTCGACATGGGCGCGCTGCTCGCCGCCTGTGCCGAGCACGGGACGCTGATCGAGATCAACTCGAACCCCGACCGGCGCGACCTGAACGAGGTTCACGCCCGCGCTGCCGCTGCTGCCGGCGTGCCCGTGCTCGTCAACTCGGACGCTCATGGAACCGAGCGACTCGCCGCGGTGCGCTACGGCGTCTGGACCGCGCGACGGGCCTGGCTGACCGCCGCCGACGTCGCGAACACGCTCCCCTGGGATGAGCTGAAGCAGCGCCTCAAACGGCCTCGATGAGCGCCGGCAGGAGCTCGTTCGCGACGATCGCGTCGATCCGCGTCAGCGCGTACGCACCGATCGCCGCCAGCGCGCGCTCGACGTATTCGCTGCGCGGATCATCGAGCGCCGTGCGGATCGAGCCCGCCAGATCGTCGCCAATCAGGCGCGGGTCGAAGCTGCGCCCCAACTCGAGCGCCCGATACGGGCCCGGCGCCGGCGTGCTCACCAGCAGGCAGCCGTCGGCGAGCGCCTCGAGCTGCGCGAGGCCATGGTCCTCGCGGCGCGGCGCCGTCACGTAGAGCCGCGCGCGACGCAGCAGCGCGCGGTACTCGGCGGGTGCCAGCATGCCGACCGAGCGGATACCGTCGCTCGACGCGAGACCGTCAACGCCGGCGACCACGAGCTCTTCGCGGTCGCGTCTTGCCGCCCGCCAGGCGTCGAGGACGCGATCCAGGCCCTTCTTGTAGGGGTTCGCGGCATAGGTGATCGCGGCGATGTCGCGGTCCCCGGGCGCAACGAGCGGGCCAGACGGCTCGACGGCGACCGGCACGACGATGACCCGCGCGCGGAGCTCGCCGGCGCCGTCCAGCGACGCCGCGCTCCACGGGATCAACAGCCGCGCGCGCGACAGGGTGCGAAGCTCCGCCGGGCGCTGCCAGATGCCGTGGCGTCCGGGACGATTCGCGGCGGCGAGGGCGTCGAACCGGATCGCGCCCGGCAGCGGAGCAAACAACGCGGCGGTGACTGTCGAGTAGATCACGGCGTCGGGGCGCGCCTGCTCGAGTGCTGCGCGGGCTGCCGCGCGCGCCGCGCGGGCCCAGACGAAGTCGGTCAGGGCGAAGGTGCGCAGCTCACGCTGCGGAGCCGCGCGAGCGAGCCTCACGCTCGCCCCGGCGCGCTCGAGACTCGCCGCGAGCTCGCCATCGGCGGCGCGCAGGCCCGCTGTCGAGCCGAGCGAGACGAGCAGGACTTCAGCGATCAGGTCACCGCGATCAGGTCGAGCGATAGACCTTGAAGCCGGGCGTACGCGTCAGGGTGATCGCCCGCCAGAACGGCGTCCGATCGACGAAGAAGCGCACCCCGTCGCGCCCTTCGACGCCGAGGACCGCCGCGTACTGGTTGCGCCACGCGAGCGCGGAGATGATCGCGAAGCCCGTCGCGATCCCCGGGATCTGGGGCGCGAGGATGCCGAGCACGCTCGCCAGAAGCGTCGAGATCAAAAGTGGCCAGAGGCGCGCGATCATGATCAGCCCCGGTCGCGGCTCGGGCGGGTTGTTGACCGAGCGGGCCGAGGCGAGCAGACGCGCGATCCCGGCCAGGGCGCTGCCGCGCCCACCCAGGACGAACCCGATGACGGTCGCGATCGCCCACCAGAAGAACGGGATCGTCGCCGCGCCAGGGTCGTGCCCGGCGGCCGCACTCAACACGGTGACCGCGGCAAGCGTCGTCGCGGCGCCGGTGCAGAGCACAACCGTGGTCTTGATGAAGTCGGCAAAGGGCATCGCTCAGCGCAGCAGCTCGTCGAGCACCTGACGCACGCCGTCCATCCCCTCGACGACGAAGTCGGCCTCGCCCACGAGCTCGGGCGGAGCCTCCTCCGAACCGACGGCGACGCAGACGGCGCCGTCACCGACGAGCTCCCGCAACCCGCGGAAGGCGTCGATGTCGGTCGTGTCGTCGCCGGCGTAGAGGCCGGTCGTGGGGTGCCTGCGGCCGACCAGCAGCGCGACGCCGCGCGCCTTGTCGATCGGCACCGGCGGGCGGATCTCGAGCACCTTGCGGCCGCGATGGGTCGCGAGCCCGGCCGCGTGTGCTTCGCGCTCGATCTGATCGACCGCCGCGCCGGCGGCTTCCTCATCGGGGGCTCCGCGCCAGTGGAAGCCGATCACCGGGCCCTTGTCCTCGACGCGCACGCGCAGCCGCTGGATCGCGGCCGTGTCGGCGGCGAGCGCGAACGATCGCACCCGCTCGGCGTGCGCGGCAACCCGAGGGTCGACGACAACATCGGCGGCGCCGGCGGCGAGCAGCTCGGCGCCGTGGTTGCCGACGTAGGCGATCGAGCCGATGCCAACGATCTGGCGTGCAACGTCGGCCGGGCGGCCGCTGACACAGCCGACGATCCCGTAGCGCTTCGCGATCTCGATCAACGCCCGCCGCGCCTCCTCGGGGACATGCGCGTCGGACGCGTGACGGACGATCGGGGCGAGCGTCCCGTCGATGTCAAACAGGACAGCCGCGCCGGCCGGGTCGGCCCGCAGCGGCTCGATCGCCTCACTCAAACCGAGCTGCACACGTCCAGTATGCCGCCGGCGTCGGCTCCGCTAGCTCGCCCGGCGCCGCGACGCCGCGATCGCCGGCGGCCTGCCGGCAGGCCCGGGGAGCTCGGCGACCGTCGCTCCTCCTCCATCAGTGGGGGCAGACGGTCGCTCGTCGGCGAACAGCGAGTGCTCGTCATCTCCGGCCTCGCGCAACGGGGGGTCGCCCGGGTCGAGCGCGGCGTTCAGCGCGCGCGGCGTCTCCTCGACCGAGGCGAGGTCGATCTCGCGCTCGGACGCTGCGCCGGCCTCCTCGATCCGCCGCAGCTGCGGGATCACGCGCGTCTCGAACGAGCCGACCGCCTCGTTGTAGGCGTTGACAGCAGAACCGAGCTGGCGTCCGACGCGCGCGAGTGGCTCGACGAAGCGCGCGATCCGCCGGTGCAGCTCACGCCCGGTCTCGGCGATCTCGCGCGCCGACTTCGCGATCAGCTCCTGCTTCCAGCCGTAGTGGACAGCGCGCAGCAGCGCGATCAGCGTCGTCGGGGTCGCCAGCAGGACCTGCTGCTCGACGCCGTAGTCGAGCAGCGCCGGGTCCTCGCTGAGCGCCGCGTGGTAGATCCCGTCGGAGGGGACGAACATGACGACGATCTCGGGCGTCGAGTCGAGCTGGGCCTGGTAGCCCTTCGATGCGAGCTTCGTGATGTGGTCGCGGGTCTGGCGGGCGTGGCGGGCCAGATGCAGCTCCCGCTCCGCGTCGTCGGTCGCCTCGGTCGCGGCGAGGTAGGCGTCGAGCGGCACCTTCGAGTCGACCACGATCAGCTTGCCGCCGGGCAGTCGGATCAGCACGTCGGGGCGCAGGCGCCCGTCGGGGGTCTCGATCGTGGTCTGCTCGGTGAAGTCGCAGTGGGCGACCATGCCGGCCATCTCGATCACGTTGCGCAGCTGGATCTCACCCCAGGAGCCCCGCGTCGAGGGGCGCTTGAGCGCGCCGACGAGGCTGCCGGTCTCGAGGCGCAGCGCCGCGAGACCATCGCCGACCTGGCGGAACATCTCGCCGAGCTGGCCCTGGGACTCGCGCCGCTCGCGCTCGATGCTCTCGAGCTCCGATTCGACCTTGCCGAGCTTCTCGCGCATCGGCTCCATCAGGCTGCGCAGCTCGAGCGATCGCTTCGCCATCTCATTCGCCGCCCGCTCGGCGTCGACGCCGCGCTGGGCGGCGATCTCGCGCCCGAGCGACTCGCCGGTCTCGCGCAGGACATCAGCCGAGATCGCCTTCATCTCGTCGCGCAGCTGGATGCGACTCGCCTCGAGCAGCTGGCGCTGGTCGGAGTGCGCGGCCTCCGCCGCCGCGCGCAGCGCGCGCTCGGTGCGCAGGCGCCCGAACAGCAGCGCGCTGGCAATTGCGGCGCCACCACAGGCGCCGAGGACAAGCATCAGGATCGACATCGGACCGTTCAGCTTCCTCCCCGCGTCGGACGGCAACGCACGCACCCACGGATCTCGCAACGATGCCCGGATGAGCGAGCGAGAGGAGCTCAAACGAGCCCCGCGGAGCGTCGCGCCGCGCCGCGGCGGGCGCCCGGCGAGGCTATCGCGCGCGGCGATCTTCGCCGCAGCAATCGAGCTGATCGAGGCCAGTGGCGCCGACGCGCTGACGATGCGCGCGCTCGCCGACGGGCTCGGCGTCGAAGCGATGTCGCTCTACCGTCACGTCGCATCGAGGGAAGCGCTGCTCGACGGCATCGCGGGGCAGCTGTTGAGCAAGATCGAGCCGCGCGGCGTCTCGTCGGACTGGGCTGCCGCGGTCCGCGGCTACGCGAGCAGCGTGCGCGGCCTTGCGCGCACCCACCCTGAGGCGTTCGCGCTCGTGGCCTACCGCGCGCCCGAGAGCGCGGGCGCGCTGCAGCCGGTCGAGGACCTGCTCGCAAGCCTGCGGGCCGCCGGCTTCACGCCTGCCCGCGCCGTCGGCGTCTATCGCCTCGTCGCCGCGTACACGCGCGGCTACGTGCTGGCGGAGATCAGCGGCTTCGCGCTCGATGAGCAGGCGCTGGGCCAGAGCGCGCGCCTGCCGTCGATCCACGCGCTGGCGCGCCAGCTGACGGGCGAGCCGGGCAACGGAAGCTTCCGCGCCGGGCTCGAGACGATCATCAACGGACTGCGAGCGGAGCGCGAGCCGTGAGCGAGTTCCTCGCCGGCGCGCCGAGCGGCAGCTACGTGCTGCTCGACTGCCGCGGCTGCGCCGTGATCGTCGGCGCCGGCGGGCTCAGGCTGGCTGGCGGCTAGAGCGCCGCCGCGGCTCCAGCCCGTGCTCGAGCGCGCCCTTGACGGTGGCGTCGAGCGCGTTGATCCGGTACAGCGCGAGCGACTCGGCGCTCTGGAAGCGCCCGCCCGGCGCTGCGTCGGGGCCGTGGTGGCAGAGCACGCAGTGGCTGAGCGCGAGCAGCCGGGCGGCGTCGAGGTCCTCGGCGTGGCCGGCGATCAGCTCGAGGCCGAGCGCGACGTGGCCGAGCAGGCGTCCCTCCTCCGAGTGCTCGATCGAGGCCCCATAGGTGAACTCGCGCGTCTTGCCGAGGTCGTGGACGATCGCCGCGCAGAGCAGCAGGTCGCGGTCGAGGCGCACGTGCAGCAGCGCAACCTCCTGCGCGAGCGTCGCGACGGCGACGGTGTGCTCGAGCAACCCGCCGAGGTAGGCGTGGTGGCCGGCGCGCGTGCACGGCGCGAGCCGCCAGGCGGCGCGCAGATCGGCGTCGGCAAGCAGCGTCTCGAGCAGGCGCTTGTAGCCGGGCTCGTAGACCTCTCGCGCCAGATGCTCGAGGAAGCCCTCGAGCTCGTCGAGGTCGCGGTAGGCGACCGGCAGGAAGCGCGTCGGATCGATGTCCTGCACGGCGACGCGCTCGATCCGCTCGAGCTCGATCTGGAGCTCCTCGCGGAAGCGCGCGACGCGCCCCGACACCGCGACGAGATCGCCGCTGTCGAAGCGCCCGCCGTGGAGGTCGGCGTCGCGGAACAGCCGCGCCGGCAGCGCGCCGCTCGAGTCGCGCAGCTCGAGCGCGAGGTAGGGGCTGCCGGTCCGCGTCGCCAGGCGCTCCTTGCGCGTACAGGCGAAAACCCCGTCGACGGCGTCGCCGGCGCGCAGCGTCGCCAGCAACGGCTCGCGATCGCGCGCTGCGCCGTTCGACGAGAGGGTGGACAACGTCATCGCTGCATGATGTACGGTGAAGCGGATGCAGCCATTGCTTTGGGAGCATCGCCCTGACGGCCTGCGGGCTCCAGCGCTCGTCTGTGCTTTCACCGGCTGGAACGACGCCGGCGACGCAGCCTCCGCGGCGCTGTCGTTCCTCGGCAGCTCGCTCGGGGCGACGCGCTTCGCGCGTATCGACCCCGAGGAGTACTACGACTTCCAGGCGACGCGACCGAAGGTCACGATCGGCGACGACGGCCAGCGCGAGATCGTCTGGCCGGCGGTCGAGGTCTTCGCCGCGCGCGTCCCCCGCGCCCCGCGCGATCTGATCCTGCTCGGCGGCCCCGAGCCGTCGGTTCGCTGGCGCAGCTTCACCCAGCTGATCATCGACCTCGCCGAGGCGCTCGGCGTGCAGCTCGTCGTCTCGCTCGGCGCGCTGCTCGCCGACGTCCCGCACACCCACCCGGTCCACGTCAGCGGCAGCAGCTCCGACTCGGCGCTGGTCGAGCGACTCGGCCTGCAGCCGACCGGCTACGAGGGCCCGACCGGGATCGTCGGCGTGCTCGGCGCCGCCTGCGCCGCGAGCGGCATCCCCTCGGCAAGCCTCTGGGCGAGCGTCCCCCACTACGTCGCCGCGGCGCCGAACCCGAAGGCGGCGCTGGCGCTGATCCGCCGCCTCGAGGTCCTGGTCGGCGTCTCGGTCGACGCCTCGGAGCTCGAGCAGGCGGCGACCGACTACGAGCGCCAGGTCGGCCTCGCGGTCCAGTCAGACCCCGACGTCCAGGCCTTCGTCGAGCGCCTCGAGCAGCTCGCCGAGGACGAGCGCAGCAGTGAGCCCGAGGAGATCCCCTCGGGCGAGCGCCTGGCGAGCGAGTTCCAGCGCTTCCTGCGCCAGCGCGGCGGCGAGGGCCGCCAGGGCTAACCCGGGTGTCCTCGCCGCGCTTTGCGCGGCTGCGGGCACGCGGGTCAGACGTCGACGGCCGGTTGCCACTTCGTGACGGGATCTGTGCCCCGGGGGCCGCACCCCGTTCGGGGCACAGGCATGCGGCCCCCGGCCGATCGGCGCATGCGCCGATCGGGGCCTGCGCGCATGCGCGCAGGCCTACTCCACTAACGCTCCCCGGCCGGGCAGGTGATCCTGTAGTCGCACATCGCGCAGACCGCGCGCGAGGGGGTCGGCTCGAAGGCCTGGGCGAGGATTCCCTCGCCGGCGCGGGCGACTGTCTCGGCGATCCAGGCGCCGTCGGATTCGTCGGGGCCGAGGCTGACGCGCGTGTCGTCGAGCACGTAGTAGTAGGTGCGCTCGGTCGCGTCGAGCTGCCAGGTCTCGCGCGCCGCGACCGCGTAGAGGGCGAGCTGGACGTCCTCGCGCAGCTGCTCGGGGCGCCGCGGCAGGCCCGTCTTGTAGTCGATCAGCTCGTGGCCGCCACGCGCGAGCTCGTCGATCCGGTCGACGCGGCCGCGGATCAGGTGGCGGCCGAGGGTGAAGTTGAAGCTGCGCTCAAACCAGCGCGGCGTCCCGCCCGAGCCCTCGCCCAACCGCTGCTCGTAGCGCAGCAGTGAGGCGCGCGCCTTCTCGCGCAGCTGGCGCTCCTCGCCGCTGTCGCCAAGGCCGCCGCGGCGCCAGGCGACGTCGAGCAGGCGCTGCATCGTCGTGGCGTCGCGCGCCGGCTCGTCGTGGTAGCGCTCGAGCACCTGGTGGACGACGATCCCGAAGCGCTGGTTGAGCGTCGGCTCGCGCGGGATCCGCAGGACGCGGGCGAACTTGTAGCGCAGCGGGCAGGCGCGGTAGGTGTCGATGTCGCTGGCCGAGAGGACCAGGCCGTCGCCGCGGCGCGGCAGGAACGGCGCCAGCGAGGGCTCCTCGTGCGCCGCCGCTGGACGCGGCACGCCGCCGGCGCCGACGACGAGCTCGTCGAGTGGCGAGGTCTGGAGGATCTCGCGCTGGAGCGGCGTCGCTGCAGCCGCGAGGCGCGCGTTGACGTCGGCGAGCGCCTCCTGGAGCGGCTCGCCCGCCTGCCTGCTCCCCGCAATCGGGGGTCCCGCGGACGGAGTGGCGCCCCGCGACGGGGGGTCGGCGCGGCGCTCGAGCAGCGCCGCGAGCTTGATCAGCTCGAGCATGCGGACGATCGCGTGGGTGACGTCGAGGTCGGTGTCGAAGCGCAGCTCGCCGAGCCGCGCGCCGACCCGCGCGACCGAGTCGAGCAGCTCGTCGCGGCGCTGGCCGAACAGCGCGTGGAGCGCGTCGGAGGGGCCGAACAGCTCCTCGGCGCGCTCCTGCCACTCGCCACCGGTCGCGGCGCGGACGGCCTCGGCGCCGCTGCGATCGACCGGCCCGACGACGCTCAGGACGAGCGTCTCGCGGGCACGCGTCATCGCCGTGTAGAGCTCGCGCCCGGCGCCGGCATCGGCGACGAAGACGTGATCGAACTCCCAGCCGCCGAGCTCGCCCGCGGCGCCGACGACGACGGCCGGTCCGGCGCTGAACGGCTCGCCCTCGCCGATCCCCGACTCCGCCACGGCCGCGGCGTAGGCGGCGAACTCGCGTGGCGAGGAGTTCGGCACCGCGCGCGCGTGGAGCGCCGCCAGCTCGCCGAGCCGGGCGAGGTTGACGAGGCGCTCGGCGACATCGGGGCGGGCGCTGAAGAGCTGGTGGCGGCGCAGCCCGAGCCGTTCGATCAGCCGGAAAACGAACAGGTCGGCGCGCTCCTCGTCGAGCGCCGCCGTGCAGGCGCGCTGGATCTGGAGGAACGCGGCGACGCGCTCGCGCGCCTCCGGCGAGAGCTGCGGCGACTCGAGCGCGGCGGCGAGCCCGGCGACCGTGTCGAGCTTGCGCCGGCGCGCCAGCTGCACGCAGCGCGCGACATCGACGGCGTGGAGCTCGATCGGTGGCCGCGACAGCGCGCGGACGACCGCGGCGGCGTCGCGCGGGTCGACCAGCAGGCGCAGCCAGGCGAGCACGTCGCGGACCTCGGTCCGCTCGAAGAACGCCCCGGCGCCGATCAGGCGATGCTCGATCGCGCGCTCACCGAGCGCTTCGGCCACGTCGGTCGCGCCCGCGCTGACGATCACCGCGCAGCGCTCCGGCGCCACCTCCTCGCGCAGGATCAGCTGCTCGAGCTCGGCTGCGACGTGCTGGGCCTGGGCGCGGGCTGTCTGGCAATGCCAGAACTGGAGCTCGCCTTCGCGGTCGCGGTCGCCACGGCCGCCTGGCGGCGGGCCGTGGGCTCCGGAAATTGCGTGGGCACCAGCCAGGACGCTTTGGGGGCAGCGGAGGCTTTGGTCCAGGTGGACCGTGGCGGCGCCGGGGTGCTGGGCGGCGAGGGCTGCGACGGTTGCCTCGCTGGAGCGCATCCGGCCTTCGATGTCGTCGCCGGCAGCGGTGAGCTGCGCTCCGGCGGCCGCCAGGAGGGCGACGAGGCGACGCTCGCCGGCCGAGCGGACCTGCCAGTCGTCGACAAGCAGGTGGCGGTGGCGTTCGGCGAGGCCGCGGGCGATCGCGTCCTCGCGCTCCAGCATCCGCACACAGACGATCAGCTGGTTGCCCGTGTCGAGCACACCGCGCTCGCGCAGCAGACGCTCGTGGGCGAGGTAGACCGCGGCAAACTCGCGGTCGCGCTCGCTGCCGCCGCTCGCCGCCTCGGCGCAGCGCTCGGCGTCGATCAGCTCCGCCTTCAGCGCGTCGATCCGCCGCACGAACGCAGCGAACAGCGTCGAGGGACGCCCGCGGAAGTCGTGGTGTCGCAGGTCGAGCTGATCGGCGCTCTCGAGCAGCAGCGCCAGGCGCTCACCAGCCGTCAGGACCGGCGTCAGCTGCTCGACGCCGGCGGCCGCCGACTCGGCTTCGATCAGCGCGGCGCAGAGCCCGAGCGTGCTGGCGACGGACAGCTGCTCGTGCGCCGCGCCATGGAGCGACTCGATCGCCTCGATCGCCGCCGTGGCAGCGGGCTCGTCGCGAACGAGCAACAGCGGCCTGTCGATCTCGAGGCCCTGCTCGGCAAGCCAGTGGACGCGCCGCGTCAGCACGGCGGTCTTGCCCGAGCCGGGCACGCCGTCGATCACCAGCGGGCCGTGACCGTGCGTGACCGCCTCGCGCTGGTGCGGGGTAAGCGCGTCGAGACCGATCGCCACACGCTTAGGATATGGCCGCATGGAGGCCTCCGCGGCTGCGCCGGATTGGCTCGGCGCGTGCCGGCGGATCGTCGCCGAGCTGCGCATGATGCTCGACAGCTACCCCGGGACGCGCGAACGGGCCGTCGAGCTTGGGCGCGGGGAGGGCGGCGATCGGACGCTGGCGATCGACCGCGACGCCGAAGCGCTGATCTTTGCCGAGCTCGACAGGATCCATGCCGCCGGGCACGCCTTCACCGCGATCTCCGAGGAGCGCGGCGAGGTCGCCTACCCGAGCCGGTCAGGCGGACCCCCCACGGCGGGGGGCGGGGAGGCGGCCGGCGGCGTGCTCGTGGTGATCGACCCCGTCGACGGCTCGCTGAACGCGAAGCGCGGGCTCTGGCCCTACGCGGTCTCGATCGCCGTCGCCGCGGGTCCGACGATGGCGGACGTCACGTTCGGCTTCGTCCACGATTTCGGCCTCGGCGAGGAGTGGAGCGCGACGCGCGGCGGCGGCGCGTGGTGCAATGGCGTCGCGCTGAGCGTCGGGGACAGCGAGCGCAGGACCGGCGCGGGCCTGCTCGAGCTCGTCGCGGTCGAGTCTGCGCGTCCCGAATGGATCGCCGCCGCCGTTCCCGGGCTCGGCACCGTCGCGCACCGCCTGCGTGCCTTCGGCTCGATCGCCTTCGCCCTCTGCCAGCTCGCGGGTGGGCGCGTCGACGGGATGGTGACGCTCTGGAACTCGCGCTCGGTCGACGCCGCTGCGGCCCAGCTGATCGTGCGAGAAAGCGGCGGCCTCGTCACGTTCACCGCCGCCGAGGAGCCGCTCGGTATGTCGCTCGACCTCGCCGCGCGCTCGCCGATTGCGGCGGCTCGGACCCCGGCGGCGCTCGCCGCGCTGGCCGCCGTGCCGGCCGGCGCGGCGAGGCTGCGATCATCAGAGACGTGATCGACTGGAAGATGGTCCGCAAGATCGCCGGGTCGGTGGCCAGCGAGAGCCCGGGGACAGCGTTCGGCGCCGCCGACCTGGGACCGATGTCGCGCGACGCCGAGGAGCGAATCGTTGCCTACACCAGCCTCGAGCCGCGCGCCGCGCTGCCTGATCCCGAACTCGTATCGCGCCACGGCTGGATCGACGCGAACATCGCGACGATGCGACCCGTCTTCGACGAGCTCGAGCAGCGCCTGCAGAAGGGTCAGCTGACCGGCGGTCCGATCGGCCGCGCCACGCAGGCGGCGAGCGGCGTCGTCCTCTCGGCCCAGCTCGGTGGCCTGATGGGCTACCTGAGCCAGCGCGTCCTCGGTCAGTACGACATGCCGCTGCTCGACGCGGGCGGCACGCCACGGCTGCTGCTCGTCGTTCCGAACCTGCTCTCGACGGCCGAGCGGCTTGGCGCCGACCGCGACGACCTGCTGCGCTGGGTCACCCTGCACGAGGTCACGCACGCCGTCCAGTTCGGCTCGGTCGACTGGCTGCGCGGGTACCTCGCCAGCGGGCTGCGCGATCTACTCGACTCGCTCGAGCTGCGCGTGACCGGAGCTTCGTCGATGCGGATGCCCTCACCCGGTGACCTGCGCGAGATGGTCGACAGCGTGCGCAGCGGTGAGTTCGTGACGTTCGTGATCGGCCGCGACCGCCGCGCGCTCGTCGACCGCCTGCAGGGCGCGATGGCCGTCGTCGAAGGCCACGCCGAGCATGTGATGGACGTCGTCGGCGCATCGATCATCCCCGCACAGGGAGCGTTGCGGACGGCGATGGAGGAGCGGCGGGCGACGCGCTCGACGCCGCTGCGCCTGCTCGAGCGCCTGCTCGGAATCGAGCTGAAGATGCGCCAATACCGCGACGGAAAGCGCTTCTGTGACGTTGTAGTGCAGAGCGGCGGGATCGCCACGCTCGATCGCGTCTGGGAGAGTGAGCGCTCGCTCCCCTCGCGCGAGGAGCTGTTGGAGCCGGCGCGCTGGATCTCCAGGACAGCCGCCGGCGCCGTCGCCGGCGGCACAAGGTGAGGACCATGGAAGCCGAGGAAAACCAACCCGCAGGCGCCCGTCCGGTCGTGCGCTGTTACAAAGTCGGGAAGTCCTTTGGCAAACAGGTGTTCGGTGCTATCTTGAACATCAGATCGAAATCTGCACGGACGCGGTCAGGCGAACCGCCAGAGAGCGAGAGCAGCGTGGGTGAGACCACCGAGGTCGTAACGCAGCACACAGCCGGAGAGCCGGCGCACGGCCGCAGCCCGATCGAGCGCGCGGTGCTGGTGCCGGTCGGCGCAGCGCTGCTCGCCGCCGAGGAGCTGATCGCCGTTGCAAGCACACTGCTGGACGCCGAGAAGGCGGGACGCGAGCTGCTCCATTTCGAGGAGCGCGGCATGCGAGCGCGCGCCCACGTCGCCGGCGTCGTGCACCACCACCGTGGCAGGCTCGCCGACAGCCTCGAGCTGCGGATCGAGCAGACTCGCGGGCGCGTAAACGACGTTGCAACAAAGGGCAACGGATTTATTTCAAAGATTCGTCCGCATCTGCCGAAAGAGTGATTACAAGCTTCCCCCGCCCGGCTCGGAGAGGCCGGTGAACGGGAGAGTCTGCCGACCTCATACCCCGTCGGCAGTGTAGGACCCTCTCCTCCCTCGACTTCCGGGGCGTCTCGCAAGGGCGTCCCGGTGGTCTTTAATTGCCCGGTTCTCAGGCGCGTGCGCCGACGACGATCCAGCGGCGGCGCACGAAGCGCGGCACCAGTGTGAGGAGGCGCGCGACGATCAGCGCGTTCAGGGCCCACCACAACGCGTCGATGTTGCTCGCCAGCAGCGCGAGCGGGACGAACACGGCAAACGCCGCCGCCATCGCGATCGCCAGATAGCGCGTGTCGCCGGCGCCGATCAGGATCCCGTCGAGCGCGAACACCGCGGCAGCGAGCGGCTGCATCAACCCGAGCAGAAGCCAGACGCCGTGGCTGTCGTCGAGGACGGCAGGGCTGGCGCTGAAGGCGTGTGGCCCGACGCCGCTCAGCGCGACGAGCACGGCGCCAAAGCCGAAGCCGAAGGCGACCGACCACCAGATCATCCGCACAGCCGCCTGCCAGGCGGCGTCGGGTTCGCCGCCGCCGAGCAGCCGCGCGACGAGGATCTGCCCGGCGATCGCGATCGCGTCGAGGACCAGCGCGAGGAACAGGAACAGCTCGAAGGCGACCTGGTGGGCGCCGAGCGCCGCCGTGCCGAAGCGCGCGGCGAGCGCCGAAGCGAGCGTGAAGGCGCCGAGCAGCGCGACAGTCCGCACGGTCAGGTGGCCGCCGGTCGCCAGCAGCGGGCGGATCAGGGCTGCGCGCGGGCGCCGGCGCCGCGCGGGCGCTGTCAGCATCCGGCGGGCGAACGCCACCCCCATCCCGAGCTGGGCGATCAGCGTCCCGAGCGCCGAGCCCGCGAGGCCGAGCCCGAGGCCGTAGACGAACAGGACCTCGAGCGCGACGTTGGCGGCGTTCGCGACGACGAGGATTCGCAGCGGCGTACGCAGGTCTCCGAGCCCGCGCATGCAACCCTCGCCGGCGAGCGCGACAAGCTGGGCGGGAACCCCCCAGACGGCGATGTCCAGGTAGGTCTGCGCGCGGCCGTGGACGTGGGCGCCGCGGCCGATCAGCGCGAGAAACGGCCCGCCGGCGAGCAGCAGCACGACGAGCGCCAGCGCTCCGACGGCGAGCGCGAGCCACAGCGCCTGGACCGAGATCTCGCCGGCCTCGAGCTCGTCGCCCGCCGCGTGCAGCCGCGCAACCTGCCCGGTCGTGCCGTAGGAGAGGAAGTCGGCGACCTCGACGATAGCCGCGAGCACCGTGCCGGCAAGCGCCAGCGCGGCGAGCTGCCGGGCGCCGAGGTGGCCGACGATCGCCGTATCGACGAGCGTGTAGAGCGGACCCGCGGCGAGCGCGCCGAGCGCGGGCAGCGCGAGGCTGAGGATCTGGCGGTCATAGGGGGAGCGCAGCCGGGCCACGGCGCGATCATCGCTGACCGCCCCGGCGCCTACGTTTGCGACAATTGGCGGCGATGCCAACCGTCGAGGAGATCCGTCGCGCGCTCGAGGTCGTGATCGACCCCGAGCTGCACCGCTCGATCATCGAGCTCGACATGGTCCGCAGGGTCGAGCCCGGCGCCGACGGCACCGTCGCCGTCACCGTGACCTTGACGACCGCGGGCTGCCCGATCCGCGGCCACTTCCAGACCTCGGTCCGCGACGCCGTGATGGCGCTCGACGGCGTCCGCGCCGTGAACGTCAGCTTCGACGTGATGGACGACGCCCAGAAAGCGGCGCTGCGCCAGACGCTCGGGGGCGGCGAGCTGCCCACGGGAGCTCTCGCCCGCGTCCAGAACGTGATCTGCGTCGGCTCGGGCAAGGGCGGCGTTGGCAAGTCGACGCTGACCGTCAACCTTGCGGCGGCGCTCGCCGCCGAAGGGCGCAGCGTCGGCGTGCTCGACGCCGACGTCTGGGGCTACTCGGTGCCACGCATGCTGGGCCTTGGCTCCGAGCGCCCGGCGGTCTCGGCTGAGCGCAAGATCCTGCCGCTCAGCGCTGGCGGGATCAGCGTCATGTCGATCGGCTTCTTCGTCGAGGAGGATGCCGCCGTCGTCTGGCGTGGCCCGATGCTGCACAAAGCGCTGAAGCAGTTCCTCGAGGACGTCGACTGGGGTGAGCTCGACTTTCTGCTGATCGACCTGCCGCCCGGTACCGGCGATGTCTCGATGACGCTCGCCCAGCTACTGCCGCAGGCAACGTTCGTGATCGTGACGACGCCGCAGCCGGCGGCTCAGCGCGTCGCGCGCCGCGCCGCCGAGATGGCGAACAAGGTCTCGCTCGAGATCTCCAGCGTGATCGAGAACATGGCCGGCTTCGTCACGCCCGACGGCGAGCGCTACGCGATCTTCGGAGAGGGCGGCGGACAGGAGCTCGCCGACGAGCTCGATGTGCCGCTGCTCGCGAAGGTGCCGCTGACGATGGCCCTGCGCGAACAGGCCGATGCAGGCCTACCACTGGTCGCCCAGAACCCGGACGACCCTGCAGCACAGGCGATCCGCCAGGCAGCGCGGGGCCTCATCGCCCTCGCGCCGCCCCCGCGCCCGCGCGAGCGCGAACCGCTCGGCATGGCGCTGCCAATGGCTGGCTGATGCTCCGCCGCCTGCTGGTCGGCACGCTCGCCGGCTTTTTCGCGTGGCTTCTGGTCCCGGCGATCGCCCTCGCCCACGGCCTGATTCTCCACGTCGATCTGCCGATCCCGCAGTGGCTGTTCGCGTGGGCCGCCGCGATCGTCCTCGTCGTCTCGTTCGTTGCGCTGGCGACGCTCTGGCCGGCGCCGCGCCTCGCCCGGATCCGCGAGCGCCCGATCTGGAGGTTTCCCGGCTGGCTCGAGCCGATCTGCGGCGCGCTCGGCGTCGCCTTCTTCGTGCTGATCGTCTACGCCGGGATCGCCGGCTCGCAGATCACGCTGTCGAACATCACACCGACCTGGATCTACGTGATCTTCTGGGTCGGTCTCGCGTTCGCCAGCATCCTCTTCGGCGATGCCTTTCGACCGTTCAACCCGTGGCGCGCGCTGGCTCGCTTCGTCGCCTGGGTCGCGCGGCGGGCCGGTCGCGAGAGCTTGGCTGCGGAGCCGCTGCGCTACCCCGATTGGCTCGGCCGCTGGCCCGCCGTCGCCGGCCTCGTCGGCTACGCCTGGCTCGAGCTTGTCTACACGCAGGTATCGAACTCGGTGCCCAGTCTGCTCGCGTTCCTCTCGCTCGGCTACGCGGCGGTACAGCTGATCGGGATGAGCCTCTACGGAATCGATACCTGGACCGAGCGCGCCGACGCTTTCTCGGTCTTCTATGAATTCCTCGGGCGCATCGCGCCGCTGCGCTGGGAGCGCGCCGCCGGCAAAACCGGCGGCGAGGTCTATCTGCGCCCGCCGTTCGTCGGCGCGCTGTCGCTCGATCTGATCCCGGGCACGATCCCGATGGTGCTGGCGATGATCGGCACGACAAGCTTCGACGGCTTCTCCAACTCGAGTCTGTGGCTGAACGGAAACGGGCTCTTCTACGACTTCCAGAGCCTGTTCAGTGGGCTTGGCCTCGGCGGCGGCCTCGACCTCAGCGCCGACCTGCTCGCCGGGACGCTCGGGCTGATCCTGATGCTCTGCGTGATCGGCGGCTTCTTCCGCCTCGGAATCCTCGGCATGCGCTCGATCGGCGCCGAGTACGACACCAAGCAGCTGACAAACGCATTCGCGCACACACTGCTGCCGATCGCCGTCGCCTACTTCGTCGCGCATTACTTCTCGCTGCTCGTCTTCTCGGGTCAATCGCTGATCCCGTTGATCTCCGACCCGCTCGGCAACGGCGCAAACCTGTTCGGCACCGCGAACTTCCAGCCCGACTACAACATCCTGACGGGCAACGTCCTCTGGTACGTCCAGGTGCTCGCGCTCCTCGCCGGCCACGCCGCCGGGATCACGCTCGCCCACGACCGCGCGCTGACGCTCTACCGCGACCCCCGCGACGCGATCCGCTCGCAGTACTGGATGCTCACGGTGATGGTCGGATTCACCTGCCTTGGCCTGTGGATCCTGTCGTCAACGTATTAGAAAAACTGGCGGCTTCGCCGCCACTTTTCTAATCGGAAGGGGGTTGAGCGGGGGTTGGTGCTAGGTAGCTGCGGGCGCCGGCTTCGCCGGCTGCCCTCGCTGAATTGCTGGCTTAGTCGTCAAGCCGCTCAATGCCCTGGCGGCAATGAAGGCGCGCGGCCAGAGCGCGCCCGACCCGACGACCAAGCAGTGCGTCGAGTGCCTATCGGAGATCCCGGTCGCGGCGAGCCGCTGCGCCTTCTGTGCGCAGCCACAGACCGCCGGCGCGTAGCGCCCTAAAGCTTCTAGCTCTTCTTGAAGTAGTCCGCGTTGATCTGGATGTACTTCTCCCACTCGCCCGGGAGCTGGTCCTCGGCGAAGCAGGCGTCGACCGGGCAGGCCTCGACGCAGGCGTCGCAGTCGATGCACTCCTCGGGATCGATGTAGAGCATCTTGACCTCGGCGTAACCGGGCTCCTCGGGCGTCGGATGGATGCAGTCGACGGGACAGACCTCGACGCACGAGTTGTCCTTGGTGTCGATGCACGGCTCGGCGATCACGTAGGCCATTGGTTGAGAGTCCTGGGGTTGGGGACGGGGTTTCGGCGCGAATACTACGCATCGAGCGACCCGGGGTAGGCTGCCCGGATGATCCTGCTCACCGGCGCGAGCGGGCTCGTCGGACAGGCGGTGCTCACCCGGCTCGTCGCGGAAACGACACCCGTGCGCTGCCTCGTGCGCGACCCGCGCCGTCTCGGAGCGCTGCGCGTGCGGGTCCAGATCGCGCTCGGCGATCTTGCCGATCCACGCTCGTTTCGCAACGCGATGCGCGGCGTCGACACAGTGATCCACCTCGCCGCCACGATCCGCGATCAGCCGCAGGGCTCGATCGAGGAGCTCGACGCGATCGCCACCTGGCGGATGGTCGACGCGGCCCGCCGGGCCGAGGTCGAGCGCTTCGTCTTCTTCAGCGCCCTCGGCGCGAGCACCCAAAGCCGCTCGCGCCTGCTGCGCGCAAAGGCTCTATCCGAGCGGGCGATCGGCGAGGCGCCGATCCCGAGCATCGTCTTCGCTCCGTCGATCATCTACGCCCCGGGCGACCCGTTTCTGAGCCTGCTTGGGCGCCTGGCGATGATCCCCGGCGTGATGCCGATCATGGGACGAGGCGACGCAGCGTTCCAGCCGATCTACGTCGAGGACGTTGCCGACTGCGTGCTGGCGGCGCTGCATCAGCCGCGCGGTCCGAGCAGTGAGCGCTACGAGCTCGCCGGGCCGCAGACGCTTGACTACGCCGAGATCGTCGAGCTCGTGCTGGCGAGCCTCGGCAAGCGGCGCGCTCTCGTCCGCATCCCGACCCCCCTCGTGCTGCGCTCGCTGGACCTGCTCGAGCGCGTCGCGAGGACGCGAGCGTTCGCAACGCCGGACGAGGCAGAGCTGATGGAGGTCCCGCTGCTCAGCAGCGCCGGCACGCGCGACGCCCAGCGGCTCGGCGTCAGTCCGCGGACGATGGCCCAGGTGCTGGGTGTGGCCCGCTGAGCGGTGCGCGGCGTGAGCTCCACGGCTCGGCGGCCTCGAGCTGCGCCGCGAGCGAGAGCAGCGTCGCCTCACCGGCGGGTTTGCCCGCCAGCTGGACGGCGAGCGGCAGTCCGTCCTCGCCGTGGTAGAGCGGCAGCGAGATCGCGGGCTGGCCGCTGGCGTTGAAGATCGGCGTGAACGGCGTGAAGTGGCCGGATCGCTCGAACGTCTCGAGCGGCTCGGCCGCGGCGGCGTCGAGCGCTCCGAGCACCAGCGGGCGTCGGGCCAGCGCCGGCGTCAGCAGCACATCGTAGGTCTCGAGGAAGCTGACCAGCGCCCGCATTCGCGCCTGGAGCTGGGTCTGCAGCACCTGGAACTGGACTGCGCCCATTGCCCGTGCGCGCTCCCAGAGCGCCCAGCTGAGCGGCTCCATGTCCTGCGCGCGGGGCTCGGTACGACCGGCGGCGAGCGTCGCGAAGTAGACGCTGACGGCGATGTGGGCCCCGAAATAGGCGCCGAAGAGATCGGCGAGGTCCTCGCTCTGCCACGGCGGGCGCACCTCCTCGACGACGTGCCCAAGCCCGGCGAGCATGCTCGCAGCCCGGTGGGTCGCCTCTTGCGAGACCGGATCGACCTCGGCGTCGGGGATCGGGGGCAGCGTCGTGAAGGCGATCCGCAGCTGCGGCGGGGTCCGCGCGGCAGCGTCGCCGAAGCGAGCTTGCGGCGGCGGGGCCCAGGCCGCGTCGCCGGAGACGTAGCCGGCGAGGACGTCGAGCAGTTCGGCGGTCTCGGCGACGCTGCGGGTGAGGACACCGTCGACGACGAGCGCCGAGGCACCGAGGTCCGGCGCTGTCGATACGCGGTGGCGCTGGGCCTTCAGGCCGACGAGCCCGCAGCAGGCGGCCGGGATCCGCAGCGAGCCGCCGCCATCGTTGCCGTGGGCGAGCGGGACCATCCCGGCGGCGACCGCCGCGGCGGCCCCGCCGGATGAGCCACCCGGGGTGCGCGTGAGGTCCCACGGATTGCGCGCCGGTCCGTGGAGGGCGGGCTCGGTGACCGGCAGGATCCCGAACTCGGGCAGCTTCGTCGTGCCGACGATGACAAAGCCCGCCTGGCGTAGCCGCGCGACGACGCTGTGGTCGTAGGGCGCCACGAAGTCGCGCATCAGCGCTGCGCCCTGCGTCAGCCGCAGGCCCTGGACCGCGCGGTTGTTCTTGATCGCGATCGGCACGCCGGCAAACGGCCGCGGGTCGCCTTTGCCGATCGCCGACGCGCCCGCGCGGGCGCCGTCCGCGTCCACCTCGACGAACGCTCCGAGCTGCGGGTCGAGCGCCTCGATCTGGGCGAGCGAGGCCTCGACGACCTCGCTTGCCGATAGCTCGCCGCTGCGGACCAGCGACGCTAGCTCGCCGGCCGGGCGAAACATCAACTCGGCGGCTGCGGGCACGAGTCGGGAGAGTATCGATGAGCGGTTCCTGCGACGCTTACAGGGCGATGAGCGAGGTCCAATCGGGGCTCGAGGGCGTGGTCGCGTTCGCGACCGAGATCGCCGAGCCCGACCGCGATGGTGGCGCCTTGCGCTACCGCGGCGTCGATATCGAGGAGCTCGTCGGCAAGGTGCCCTACGAGCATGTCTGGGGGCTGCTCGTCGACGGCAGCTACCTGCCGGGCCTGCCGCCGGCCGAGCCGCACCCGCTGAGCGTCCGCTCGGGCAGCGCGCGCGTCGACGTGCAGGCGGCGCTTGCGATGCTCGCGCCCGAGTGGGGCTTTCGCGAGCTGATCGACATCAGCGATGACGAAGCGCGGGAAGACCTTGCGCGCGCGTCGGTGATGGCGCTGTCGTTCGTGGCGCAATCGGCGCGTGGCAGCGGGCGACCGCCGGTGCCGCAATCCGAGGTCGACAAGGCGCGCTCGATCCCCGAGCGCTTCCTGGTCCGCTGGCGCGGCGAGGCCGACCCCAACCACGTCAGGGCGATCGACGCGTACTGGATCGCCGCCGCCGAGCACGGGATGAATGCCTCGACCTTCACGGCGCGCGTCGTCGCCTCGACCGGCGCTGACGTTGCGGCCGCTCTGTCAGCGGCCGTCGGAGCGCTGTCGGGACCGCTCCACGGTGGCGCACCCTCGCGCGTCCTGAAGATGCTCGGCGAGGTCGAAGCACAGGGCGACGCCGAGCGCTGGGTCAAAGCCGCGCTCGACCGCGGCGAGCGGCTGATGGGCTTCGGTCACCGCGTCTATCGCGCAGAGGATCCGCGTGCGCGGGTCCTGCGGCGCACGGCGCGCGAGCTCGGCGCGCCCCGGCTCGCGGCCGCCGAGGCGCTCGAGCAGGCGGCGCTGGCGGAGCTCGCGGCGCGCCGTCCCGACCGTACGCTGGCGACGAACGTCGAGTTCTGGTCGGCGGTCGTCCTCGACTACGCCGAGGTCCCTCCGGAGCTCTTCACGCCGCTGTTCACGTGCGCGCGAACCGCGGGCTGGTCAGCGCACATCCTCGAGCAGAAGCGCGAGCGCCGCCTGATCCGCCCGACTGCGAAGTACGTCGGCGAGCCCGCGCGCGCGGCCGACGCCGTCGACTGAGACCGACGGCTGCGAGCAAACAAAAGGCCGCGCAGATCGCGCGGCCCTTGAGTCCGACGGAGAAGTCTGTGGGGCCCGGCCAAGCCGGGCCCCACGAAGCTTCAACGTCTTTACATCATCCCGCTCATGTCGGGCATGCCACCGCCGCCACCGCCGCCGCCCTGGTCCTTATCCGGGACCTCGGCGACGATCGCCTCGGTGGTGAGGATGTTCTTCGCGATCGAGGCTGCGTTCTGCAGCGCCGAGCGGGTCACCATCGCCGGGTCGATCACGCCTGCGGCCACGAGATCGACGATCTCGTTGGTCGAAGCGTTGAGTCCCCAGCCGCTCTTCGCCTTGCGCACGTCGTTGACGACGACCGAGCCCTCGAGCCCGGCGTTCTCAGCGATCTGACGCAGCGGCTCCTCGAGCGCGCGGAGCACGATGCGCGCCCCGGTCTTCTCGTCGTCGTCGGCGATGCCTTCGACGTCGACGGCCTTCGTCGCCTGCAGCAGCGCAACGCCGCCACCCGGGACGATGCCCTCTTCGAGCGCTGCGCGAGTCGCCTGGAGGGCGTCCTCGACGCGGTGCTTCTTCTCCTTCATCTCTGTCTCGGTCGCAGCACCGACCTTGACGACCGCGACGCCACCGGACAGCTTCGCGAGGCGCTCCTGGAGCTTCTCGCGATCGAAGTCCGAATCGGTGTTGTCGATCTCGGTCTTGATCTGGTTGATGCGTCCCTTGATCGCTGCTGCGTCACCGGCACCGTCGACGATCGTCGTCGTGTCCTTCGCGACGACTACGCGGCGGGCGTGGCCGAGCTGCGAGACCTGCGTGTTCTCGAGCTTGAGGCCCATCTCCTCGGTGATCACCTCGGCCTTGGTGAGGATCGCAATGTCCTCGAGCATCCGCTTGCGGCGATCGCCGAAACCGGGAGCCTTGACAGCAACGCCCGTGAACGTGCCACGGAGCTTGTTGACGACGAGCGTCGCGAGCGACTCACCCTCGACGTCCTCGGCGATGATCAGCAGCGGCTTGCCGGACTGGATTACAGCCTCGAGCACCGGCAGCACGTCGCGGACCGAGCCGATCTTCTGGTTGGCGATCAGGATGTAGGGGTCTTCGAGCACCGCTTCCATGCGGTCCTGGTCGGTGACCATGTAGGGCGAGATGTAGCCCTTGTCGAACTGCATGCCCTCGGTGAACTCGAGGTCCATACCGAACGTCTGGCCTTCCTCGACGTTGACGACGCCGTCCTTGCCGACCTTCTCGATCGCGTCGGCGATGACGTCGCCGATCTCCTCGTCGCCGGCCGAGATCGTCGCAACGCGAGCGATCTGGTCCTTGCCGGAGACTTCCTTTGACTGCTTGCCGATGTTCTCGACGACCTGGTTGACGGCCTTCTCGATGCCGCGCTTGAGGCCGAGCGGGTTGGCGCCGGCGGCTACGTTCTTCAGACCCTGGCGAACGATCGCCTGGGCCAGCACCGTCGCTGTCGTCGTGCCGTCACCGGCGACGTCGTTGGTCGCTGTCGCGACCTCGCGGACGAGCTGCGCGCCCTGGTTCTGGAACGGATCCTCAACCTCGATCTCACGAGCGATCGTGACACCGTCGTTGGTGATCGTCGGCGCGCCGAACTTCTTGTCGAGCACGACGTAGCGACCCTTCGGGCCGAGCGTGACCTTGACCGCGTTGGCGACCGCGTCGACGCCCTCTTCGAGGGCCTTACGCGCCTCGCTGTTGTACTTCAATTCCTTGTGAGCCATGTAGGTTCAGTCTCCTTAGGACTCGACGCGAGCGAGAACGTCGGACTCGCGGAGCACGAGGAGCTCCTCGCCGTCGACCTTGATCTCGGTTCCGCCGTACTTGCTGTAGAGGACCTCATCGCCCGCCGAGACGTCGAGCGGAATCCGCTTGCCGTCGTCGTCGAGCTTGCCGTCACCGACAGCGAGGACCTTGCCCTTCTGTGGCTTTTCCTTCGCGGTGTCGGGAAGCACGAGGCCACTTGCAGTGGTCTCCTCCTCCTCGATCGCCCGCACGATCAGCCGATCGCCCAGGGGCTTGAGCTTCATCTTAAGAAACCTCCGTTGAGTAGGTGCTTCCGCGCTAACTTCGGGGTTGGCACTCTCAGTCGGAGAGTGCTAAGCGCACCCCGAATATAGCGCACCCACGGGGCGCGTCAAGCAAAACTGGCACTCTCACCCCGAGAGTGCCAAGATTTTTGGGCGGCAAAAGTGCCGAATTGCAGCGCTTTGCGCGATCGCAACCGCCCTAATCGAGAATCGAGCTGGTCCCCCAGGGGACGCGTTCAGTTCTGTGCCCCGCCGAAGCCCTTGACCATCTCGGTCATGCCGGCGGGTTTGTCGAGGATCTGGGAGAAACGCACGACCGTGACGAGGTCGTCCATCGAGACGGCGCGGCCGTAGATCTGCTCGAGGAAGTTCACCAGCTCCTCATGGCGGCGGAACTCGGGATTGTCGTGGTTGATGTCGCGTGGCGAGAGCTCGCGCAGCGGCATCACGCTGACCTCGTCGATCACCGCTTCGAAGACCTTCTCGCGGGGCGAGTGGCGGTAGCCGATCGTCACCAGAACCGCCTGGTTCTTGCGGTACTTGTGGGACTTGTCGCCAAGGCGGATCGTCGCCGTCTTGCGGCCACGCTTCATCTGGTCGGCGAACAGGGTCGAGTAGAAGTTGAGGACCTCCACGCGGACGCAGGCTATCGATCCGAGCGCGTTTTCGATAGGGCAGCGACGATCATCTCGCGCTCCCCGGGGTAGGTGAGCGAGCTGGCGGCCTCAGCCAGCGTGATCCAGCGCGCCTCGGCGATTTCGTGGTCGTGATCGGCGGGCGAGCCCGAGAGGTAGCCGAAGAGGAAGAAGTGCACGCGCTTATCGATCAGGCGTCCGCCGCGCTTGTACCCGTAGCGGACCTCGCCGAGGTCGCCGAGCAGCTCGGCCTCAACGCCGCCCTCCTCGCGGACCTCGCGCTGCGCCGCCTCCTCGGGCGTCTCGTCGCCGTCGACATGCCCCTTGGGCAGCGCCAGCACCTTCGCGCCGTTGGCTGCCCGCCGCTTGGGGACGATCACGAGCACGTCGTCACCGCTGACGACAACCCCGCCGGCCGAATACTCCTCAGCAGAGCGCGGCGCGGGGCTCACTGCGATCGGCGCGCGGGTATCGTGGGGTGGGTGCGCTGGCTGAACGTTGCCACCCTCAGCAGCCTAGCCGTCATCTCGATTTGCGGGACGGCTGAAGCCGCCGGAGCGCTCGAATCGCACTCGCTGCTGTCCTCGCCGTTGCTCTGGGCGACTGTTGATCAGTGCACAAGCGCGACGACGGGGGATGTCGTCGGGGTGCGGGGATCGATGCCCGGCACCGGTCGTAGGGACGAGCAGATGTTCATGCGATTCCGCCTGCAGTACCGCCGGCCCTCGGGTGTCTGGCACTACCTGCGCGGAGCGGACTCCGGTTTCGTCGATGCGGGCAGCTCGCGCTACGTCAGTCGCCAGGCAGGGCGCGACTTCGATCTCGCAGCGGGCACGTCGAGCGGAACCGTTCTGCGCGGGGTGGTGATCTTCGACTGGCGCGTTGGGCGGACGACGCTCCATCACGCGCAGCTGCGTACGAGTGCCGACCGCGAGGTCGGTGCCGGGGCGATCCCGCCCGGCTACAGCGCCAAGCACTGCACGCTCAGTTGAGCGTGAAGAGGCGCGGATCGTTCGTGATCACGCCAGTCACCCCGAGCGCTGCGAGCCTACGGATCTCGGCGCGATCGTCGACAGTCCAGGCGTAGAGCTCGCCACCGGCGCCACGGACAGCCTCGACAAGCCGGCGTGTAACAAGCTGCCATTGCGGGACGAGCGCGTCGATCGCTCCGCCGCGGATCCGATCCGCGGCGACCCTGGCGAGGGCCGTCCGCGACATCCTGCCGGCGACCGCGCCGATCAGCGGCGCAGCGCTGATTCCAGCCGGCACCGTCCAGCCGATCGGCAGATCAGGAGCGAGCAGGCGGACGCGCTCGAGACTCCGCCACTCGCCGGTGCTGATGAAGCTGCGTCCCAGTACCCCCGCCCCGCTCAAGGCTTCGAGAACCGCCTCCTCGTAGCCGGTTCGCTTTAGGTCGACCTGCAGGCGGACGGCGGCGAAGGGCGGCGAAGCGAGGTGGCTCAACGCTTCGCCGAGAGTCGGCGCGCCGTGGCGTCGCAGCTCGCCGTGGTCATGGACGACGAACAGCTCGCCGGCCCCGTCCGGCTGCTCCGCCAGCACGTCGAACTCGATCATGTCGACGCCGGCTGCAAGCGCGGCATCGAAGCTCGCAAGCGTGTTGCCGGGCGCGATCGCGTCGGCACCCTTGTGGCCGACGCGGATCAGCGCCCTGCTGCTGTCCGCCTGGGCGCTCAGCGCTGGCACCCGGGGCACCAGTAGGTGGTGCGGTTCTGATCTCCCTGCCCGCGCGAGCGCACCCGGCCCGAGCAGCGCAGGCAGGCCTCGCCGGCGCGTCTGTAAACCGCGCGCGGACGCGCTGTGAAGCCCTCGCGAGCCGACTCGCCCATCTGCTCGCGGGCGAAGCGCAGGATCTCGAGCAGCTCCTCGTCGGTCGCCCCGTCGACCGCGCGCCAGGGGTCGACGGCGGCAGCGAAGCAGCTCTCCGACTTCCAGATGTTGCCGATGCCGGCAAGCGCGCGCTGGTCGAGCAGCGCGTCGCCGACAGCTCGCCCCGGCTCGGCCCCGCGCAGCCGGTCGATCACAGTCCGCGGGTCGAAGCGCTCGCCGATGATGTCTGGACCGAGCGTCGCAAGGCGCGGGTCGGTGCGCGCCCGCAGCGCTGTCAGTAGCTCGAGCGTCGGCCCGGCGAGTTGGACGACCTCGTGCTCGCCGGCCCGGAGCACGAGCCAAGCGCGGGAGCGCGACTTGTGCTCGCCGGTTGGGCGAACGACCCAGGAGCCGCTCATCCCGAGATGCGAGTGGACGACGAGGTCGCCAGCGAAGCGCAGGAAAAGATGCTTGCCGTAAGCGTCAACCGATTCGACCGCCCGGCCCGCTAGCCGCTCGGGCCAGCGGTCCACTGCGTGGCGGCGTTGCGGGGTCTCGATCGCGTCAGGGACGCGGCCGGCGAGCACCGGGCGGATGCGGTTCGCCGCGTTGTGGATTGTGTCGCCTTCAGGCATCCGGCTACGCGCTGAGCGTCAGGCGCCGGGGACCGGCGCGGAAGCCGAGCTCGATCAGCAGCGCTTCGTGCGGACCGCCGAGAACGGCTTCGCCGTCGATCCGCTCAGGCTCGAGCTTGCGGATCTGGCCGGCGCGCACCGCCTGCGCGAGGGCCAGGAAGGCAGCACGAAGTCGCTCGCCGGTGCTGAACGTCTGCAGGCCGCGTCCGCCCGCGTCGACGTACAGCGCGAGCTCGGCACCGACGAGGACGACGAAGGCGCCAGCGACGCGCGCGGCTCGGCGACGGCCCGCGCCGTCATCTGCCGGCCAGGACAGCGCCGCGCCGTATGGCTGCGCTGGATCGCTGGCCGCCAGGACGAGCGGCGGCGCGCTGTCGAGGTCGCGCTGGGCGCGCAGGCGCTCGACGGCCCCGGGTAGCGCGAACTGCGCGCCACCGAGGCCTTCGATGAAGTACCCGCGGCGCGCGATCCCGAGCGTCTCGAGTCCGGTCAGAGCGTCATACAGCGCCGCGAAGCCGCCCGGGACGCCTTCGGCGAGGACGAGCTCGCGGGTCAGGATGCCATAGCGCTCGAGCAGCAGCTCGGCGATCGTGCGGCGGTGAGCTACCGGGTCGACGGTCGGGTCGAAGAGACGCGCCGTCAGCGACCAGCGGCCCTGGACGGGGCCGCGTGTCTGGGCGCGCGACGCGCGGTGTGCCGGGGCAAAGCGCCTGCCGGAACGCGCGGCCGAGCGCGCTGGGGCCACCGCGAGGCGAGGGGCACGCAGCGGCGCCCACGCGTCGTTGGTGACCTCACCGGCCCAGACGAGATCCCAGAGCGCCTCCTGAAGCGCCACGGGCGGGGCGTCGATCTCCGCGACCAGATCGCTGAAGAAGCACGGTGAGGACTCGATGCGCTGGCGAATCAGCTCGTGCTCGGGATCGGCTGGGACAGCCGTGCGCGGCCCGATCACCGGTGGCCCGATCGCTGAGGCGTCATCGCGAAAATAGAGCGCGACGCGGCCCGAGCGCTTGCCGATCGGCCCGGCGCCGACCCAGACGATCTCACCCGCAGCACAGAGCTGGTCCAGCCAGCTCGTTGAGTAGGAGCCCGTGCGCCGCGGTAGGACCGAGTGCTCCCAGAGCTCTGCCGGCAGTGCCAGACCCTGCAGCGCCACCAGTGTCTCGCGCAGCCGCTCGATGCCGGCACCGGCGGGGGCGTGGCGGTCGATCCCCTGCCAGGAGGGAAGGAACACAGCCAGCGCGCGGCGCTCCGCGGGCTCGATCTCGCGGCGGTGGACGGCGAGCGAGGCGCGCCTCAACCGGCGCAGGATCTCGGGGTCGCACCACTCCGGCTCACCGACGCGGGCGAGCGGATGGCTCGACGGTCGTAGCTCGCCGCGCAGCAGGGCGCCGGCGCCCTCGAGCTCGCGCAGTGCGCCGACGGGGTCGACGCCGTAGCGCGAGCTGAGCTCGGCGGTCGTGAACGGCCCATGGCTGCGAGCGTGGCGCGCGCAGAGCTCGCGCAGAGCTCCTTCGACGGGCTCGAGAAAGACCGCGGGGAGACCGCCGGGCGGGACGACGCCGAGGGCATCGCGATACAAACCCGCGTCTTCGGCAGCGATGTAGTGGGGGCTGCGCCCGATCCGCACCAGAGCCGCGCGGCGTTCGCGGACCAGCTCGTCTGCCATCGCGACCGCGTCGAGTGGCGCAAGGACGCGCTCGCGCAGCTGAACGGCGCTGAGCGCACCGAGCGAGCGGAGGATGTCGTGGAGCTCGTCGCGCGAGGTCGCCTGGCGTGCCGGCGTGAGTCGCTGGAGGTCGGCTTCGAGCTGCTCCAGCGCGCCGGCGTCGATCAGCTCGCGGAGCTCCTCCTGGCCAAGCAGCTCGCGCAGCAGCTCGCGGTCGAGCGAGAGCGCCGCGGCGCGGCGCTCGGCGCTCGGCGCGTCGCCCTCGTACATGTAGGTGGCGACGTATTCGAACAGCAGGGCCGAGGCGAACGGGGAGGCTGTCGGAGTCTCGACCTCGACGATCGATATCTCGCGCGTTTCGATACCGCGTAGCAGCATTTCGAGGCCGGAGAGGTCGAGGACGTCGCGCAGGCACTCCCTGTAGGTCTCGAGGATCACCGGGAAGTCGGGGTAGCGGCGCGCCACCTCGAGCAGTGACTGGGACTTGAGCCGCTGCTGCCAGAGCGGCGTGCGCCGGCCAGGGTAGGCGCGCGGGATCAGCAGAGCGCGCGCCGCGTTCTCGCGAAAGCGCGCTCCGAACATCGCCGACGCGTCGAGCTCGGAGACGATCAGCTCCTCGCTCTCGCCCGGTTCGAGCGTGATCAGCTCAGCTGTTGGCGGCTCGTCGGTGTCGGGGAGGTGGAGGATGATCCCGTCATCGGAGGCGATCGCGTCGGATTCGATGCCGAAACGGTCGCGCAGCCGCGCCGACAACGCGAGCGCCCAGGCGGCGTGGACGCGGCGTCCGTATGGCGAGAGGACGCACAGGCGCCAGTCGCCGATCTCATCGCGGAAGCGCTCGACCACGAGCGTGCGGTCCGACGGCAGGACACCTGTCGCAGCGCGCTGCTCACCGAGGAACTCGAGCAGGTTGCGCGCGGCGAGCGCGTCGAGGTCATAGTCGCGCTCGAGGACTTCCGCGGGTTGGTCGACCGCCCAACGCGAGAAGGCGCCGATCGCCTCGCCGAGCTCCTTCGGACGGCCGACGCTGTCGCCACGCCAGAAGGGAACCGCGCCCGAGGCACCAGGCGCCGGCGTGACGATCACGCGGTCGCGCCCGATCTCCTCGATCCGCCAGGCACTTGCGCCGAGCAGAAACGTCTGCCCTGGGCGCGCCTCGTAGACCATCTCCTCGTCGAGCTCGCCGACGCGGCGACCGTCGGGCAGCGTGACCATGTACAGGCCGCGGTCGGGGATCGTCCCGGCATTCACGACAGCGAGCTTCTGGGCGCCCTTGCGAGCGCGGATCGTTGCGCCAACACGGTCCCAGGCGATCCGTGCGCGTAGCTCGCCGAACTCGCTCGAGGGATAGCGGCCGTCGAGCATGTCGAGGACGTTCTCGAGCAGCTCGCGGGACAGCTCGGAGTAGGAGTAGGTCCGGGTGACGAGCGCGTGGAGGTCGTCGACGGCGACGCTCTCGGCCGAGGCGGCGATTGCGACGATCTGCTGGGCGAGCACATCGAGCGCGTTGCGCGGCACGACCGTCTGCTCGATCCGACCTTCGCGCATCAGCTTCACCACGACCGCGCACTCGAGCAGGTCGCCGCGATACTTGGGGAAAATCCGGCCCTTACTCACCTCGCCAACGCCATGGCCGGCACGACCGATCCGCTGCAAGCCGCGCGCGACCGACTTCGGCGACTCCACCTGGATCACGAGGTCCACGGCGCCCATGTCGATGCCAAGCTCGAGCGAAGATGTTGCGACAAGACAGGGCAGCTCGCCGGCCTTCAGCATTTCCTCGATCGTCGTTCGCTCCTCGCGCGCCAATGAACCGTGGTGGGCGCGGGCAATCTCGGCGCCGGGGAGCGCCTCGCCGGCGCCGAGCTCGGCCGAGTTGAGCTCGTTCAGGCGCAGCGCGAGGCGCTCTGCCGAGCGACGGCTGTTGACGAAGATGATCGTCGAGGTGTGGGCACGGACAAGCTCGAGTAGTCGCGGGTAGATCGCGGGCCAGATCGAACGCACCAGAGACTCGCCGCCTTGCAGCGGGTCCAGTGGATCGGCGCCCTCGGGCGGCGTCGGCGTGGCCATCGACTCGACCGGGACGGTGATCTCGAGGTCGAGCTCTCGCGCAGCGCCGGCGTCGACGATCGTCGCGCGACGCGCGGGCCCGACCATGAAGCGGGCGACCTCCTCGAGCGGGCGCTGGGTCGCCGAAAGGCCTATCCGCTGGAGTCGCTCGCCGTCACGCAGTGCTTCGAGGCGCTCGAGTGACAGCGCGAGGTGGGAGCCGCGCTTCGTCGCGGCCACAGCGTGGATCTCGTCGATGATCACCGCCTCGGCGCCGCTCAACAACTCGCGTGCCTGCGAAGTGAGCATCAGGTAGAGCGACTCGGGGGTAGTTATCAGGATGTCCGGCGCAGCGCGGAGCATCGCGGCACGCTCGCGGGCCGGTGTGTCACCGGTGCGCAGGGCGACGCGGAGGTCGAGGCCGAGGCCGCGCAGCGGCGTGCGCAGGTTGCGCTCGATGTCGTAGGAGAGCGCCTTCAGCGGCGAGACGTAGACGAGCCGCGTACGGTGCTCGTGCGGTGGATTGCGGACGAAGTCATCGAGCGCCCAGAGAAAGGCGGCGAGTGTCTTACCCGACCCCGTGGGGGCCGAGATCAGCACGTGCTCGCCCGTCGCGATCGCGGGCCAGGCCAGCGATTGGGCCGGCGTCGGCGACTCGAACGCATTCTCGAACCAGTCGCGGACCAGGGGAGTGAAGACGCTCAGCGGCATTTCCCGACGTTAGCGCTTGTAGCCGGCGAGCTCGCGCCCGCGTGCGAGAACAGCGTCGATCATCGGCTCCGTGAGGCGGCCGGTGAAGGTGTTTTGCTGGCTCGGGTGGTAACAGCCGAGCAGCGTCGGCCCTCCCGCGACTGGTCGCTCGGCGGCGTGAGCGAACCTGGGCTTGGGGGAAGCGCTGACCTGGCAAATGGTCAACGCGGCGTCCCAGGCGAACGCACCGAGGCAGACAAGCACGCGCAGCTGCGCGAGCAACTCGAGCTCGCGGCGCGCGTAGGGCAGGCAGCGGTCGCGCTCGGCTGGTGTCGGGCGATTTGCCGGCGGGGCGCAGCGAACCGCTGCGGTGACGAAGCAGCCGTGCAGCTCGAGGCCGTCGCCGCGGGCGCTCGAAGTCGGCTGGTTCGCTAGGCGGGCGCGGTGGAGCGCGGCGTAGAGGAAGTCCCCGGAGCGGTCGCCGGTGAAGACGCGACCGGTCCGGTTGGCGCCGTGGGCTGCCGGGGCGAGGCCGAGGATCGCGATCCGCGCGGCGGGGTCGCCGAACCCCGCGACCGGCCGACCCCAGTAGGTCTGGTCGGCGAAAGCGGCGCGGCGCTCGCGCGCGACCTGCTCGCGCCAGGCGACGAGCCGTGGGCAGTCCCGGCAATCCTCGATCCGTGCGGCAAGCGCGGCGAGGTCAAGGTCGCGTAGGCTCTGCCGCGTGCGCTCACCCGCCGCCATCGCCGCGTCGCTCTGCCTGGGACTCGCCCTGGGCGGCTGTTCGCTCACCTCGCAGAAGCCAACCACACCGGCGAACACGAGCGGACCGGCGGCGTCGATCGGCACGCTGATCGACAACTTCAAGAGCGATGGGAGCAGCGCGAACGAGACCAAGATCTGCAACGACGACCTGAGCTCGGCGCTGCAGCAGGCGCTCAACGCGCACGGCGGTTGCAAGACCGACATCACCAATCAACTGGCGAGCGTGAGCACCTTCACGCTGACGACCACCAAGGGAGTCGAGGTCAGCGGCAACACCGCGACAGCGGTCGTGCAGTCGACCTACGACGGCAAGACGCGGAACGCAACGCTGCACTTCATCAAGCAGCCAAAGGGCGGCTGGCGGATCAGCGGAATCAGCTGAGCGCCGTGCCGTACTGGCGCTCGTAGTACTCGCGGTAGACGCCGGAGCGGATCGGCTCCCACCACCAGGCGTTGTCGCGGTACCAGTTGACGGTGCGCTCGATGCCGTCCTCGAAACGCGTCTGGGCGCGCCAGCCGAGCGCTGCGACCTTCTCCGAACCGAGCGAGTAGCGGCGGTCGTGGCCGGGACGATCGGTGACGAATTCGATCAGCTCCGGATCGGCGCCACAGAGCTCGATTATCCGCCGCACGACTGTCAGGTTGTCGCACTCGTCGGGCCCGCCCACGTTGTATGTCTCGCCCGGGATCCCGTGCTCGAGGACGTAGCCGATGCCGGCGCCGAAGTCCTCGACGTAGAGCCAGTTGCGGACGTTGAGTCCGTCGCCGTAAACAGGCAGACGATCGCTGTGCAGGGCGTTGAGAACCATCAGCGGGATCAACTTCTCGGGGTACTGGTAGGGGCCGTAGTTGTTCGAACCACGGCAGATCATCGTCTCGAGGTCGAACGTGCGGTGGTAGGCGGCAACGAGCAGGTCGGCACCGGCCTTTGTCGCGCTGTAGGGCGATGAGGGCTCGAGCGGCGACGCCTCGCTGAAGGAGCCCTCGGCGATCGATCCGTAGACCTCGTCGGTCGAAACCTGGAGGTAGCGAACGCCGCGCTCGCGCGCGGCCTCGAGCAGGACGTAGGTCCCGAGCGCGTGTGTGCGGACGAACGCGTCGGGCTCGGCGATCGAGCGGTCGACGTGCGTCTCGGCGGCGAAATTGACGACGGCGTCGGTGCCATCGATCGCTCGGGCGACAGCATCGGGATCCTCGATCGCCCCGTGGCGGAACTCGAAGCGCGAGTTCTCCTCGAGATCGCGCAGGCTCTCGCGCCGCCCGGCATAGGTCAGCTTGTCGAGCACAAGGATCGAGTCGTCGCTGCTCGCGAGGCGCAGTCGCACGAAGTTGGAGCCGATGAAGCCAGCTCCGCCGCAGACGAGCAGCTTCATCGCGGAAGGCCCTCCGTGACTTCGGCGAGGTAGGCGCGCAGACCCTCCTGCCAGGGCGGAAGCCGCGGCGTGACGGCGCGCTCGCTTTCGAGGACGCTCCAGGCGGGTCGCGGCGCCGGGCGCGGAAACTGCTCGCTCTTCACGTCAGTGACGGTAGCGCCAATACCGGTCTGGGCGAACGTCGCTCGCGCCAGCTCGTTCCAGGAGCAATGGCCGGCCCCGGCCGTGTGGAGGATCCCGCCGAGGCGGCGCTCGGCGATCTCGATCAGCGCGCCGGCGAGGTGGCCGGCGAACGTCGGCGATCCAACCTGGTCGACGACGACTGCGACCTCCTCGCGTCCGCCGGCCGCGAGCGCCAGCATCGTCGCGACGAAGTTGCGGCCACCGGCGCCAAACAGCCACGCGGTCCGGGCGATGGCATGCTCGCCGCCGGCCGCCGCGACAGCCTGCTCGCCGGCAAGCTTGGTGCGCCCGTAGGCGCCCTGCGGCGCCGTCGCGTCTGACTCGAGGTAGGCGCGCGTCGCCGTGCCGTCGAAGACATAGTCGGTCGAGACATGGATCAGCTGCGCATCGTTCGCCGTCGCTGCCGCAGCGAGCAGGCCGGGTGCACGACCGTTCAGTTCGAGCGCCGCCGGCTCGTCGGTCTCGGCGCCGTCGACATCGGTCCAGGCGGCGCAGTTGACGATCGCGGCCGGTCGCTCGGCTGCGATCGTCGCGTTCACAGCGTGCTCGTGGGTGATATCGAGCTCGGCCCGCGTCAGAGCGATCGTCTCGTGCCCGCGACTCTCTGCCGCAGCGCGAACCTCGCGACCGAGCATCCCGCCCGCGCCGGTCACCAGCAACCGTGTCACGGGACGGCAATCTCGGAGTTGTCACCGACCATCAAGCGGTAGGCGCGCGGCTGGCCACTGTCGCGGCTGACGCGGACGTTGCGGCCGAGCAGCGAGGACTCGATCCGCAGGTCGAGGTCGCGGACCGAGCAGTCGGCGAGCAGGATCGAGTGCTCGACCTCGGCGCGCTCGATCGTGCAGCGGTCGCCGACCGCCGTATAGGGACCGATATAGGCGTCGACAAGCTGGGCACCGGCGCCGATGATCGCCGGGCCGCGAACCGTCGATCGCTCGATCCGTGCCCCGTCCTCGACGATCACGCGGCCGTCGAGCTGGGCCTCGATCAGCTCGCCGTCGCAGCGCGGCTCGATCGTGTCGAGGATCAGGCGGTTGGCCTCGAGCATGTCGTCGAGGCGCCCCGTGTCCTTCCACCAGCCGCGCACGACGTGCGACTCGACGCGCAGACCAGCGTCGAGCATGTGCTGGATCGCGTCGGTGATCTCGAGCTCGCCGCGAGGGCTCGGCGTGATCGCGCGCGCGGCGTCGTGGATCGCGGCGGTGAACATGTAGACGCCGACGAGGGCAAGGTTGCTGCGCGGCTGCGCCGGCTTCTCGGCGAGGGCCACGACGCGGTCGCCGTCGAGCTCAGCGACGCCGTAGCTCTCGGGGTCGGGCACCGCGGTGAGCAGGATCAGCGCATCAGGCTCGCTCGCACGGAAGCGCGCCGCGAGCTCGTTGATCCCGCCCTGCAGCAGGTTGTCGCCGAGGTACATGACGAACGGATCGCTGCCGAGGAACGCCTCCCCGGTCAGCACCGCGTGGGCGAGGCCCGCGGGCGCGTCCTGGACGATGTAAGTCACCTTCACGCCGAAGCGCGAGCCGTCGCCGACGGCGGCGCGGATCTCATCGCCGGTCTCGGGCGCGATGATGATCCCGATCTCGTCGATCCCGGCCTGCGCGATCGCCTCGATCCCGTAGAACAGCACCGGCTTGTTGGCGACCGGCACGAGCTGCTTCGCGGAGGTGTGGGTGATCGGGCGCAGGCGCGTTCCCTTGCCGCCGGAGAGGATCAGACCCTTCATCGGTTGGCGGGGACTCTAATCTGCGCGCCCATTAGATCTCGGCGAGCTTGCGGTGATCCCAGCTGATTCGCGCGTGCTCGACGAAGCGGATCGCGACGCGCTTCGAGGCCTGACGCACCACGACCTCGGCCGCCTCTCGCGTGATCTCTCCTCCCCGCGCGTTGCGCTCGAGAACCGCCATCCCGAGGGCGCTGACAAGCTCCGGGTCGTGCTCGATCTCCGCCGACACCTTCAACATCAGACCGCGCAGATCGGCGTAGACCTCGCCGGCCTCGACCAGCAGCGTCGCGTAGGGATCGCGCTCGAGATTGGCGACCTTCTGCGACGAGGCGTAGGTCCAAACCCAGATCTCGCCGCCGCGGACGACGTACCAGAGCGGTACCACGTGGGGCCAGCCGTCGACGCCGGTCGTCGCGCAGATCACCGTCTGCTGCTGCTCGAGCAGTCCGGCGACCTCGAGCTCGGTCATCCGGATCTCGTCGCGACGGCTCATCTCATTCGTTTGGCGGCGCTCAGGACCGCAGCGCGTGCATCGGCTGGCTCGAGTACAGCCGCATCGCCGGCTTCCTTGAGCACCTCGCGAACGAGCCAGTCGATTCCGGCGAAGCTCAGCTCGACGGCGATCGCGCCGTCGCTGTAGCCATCAACGAGCTTGCGTTGCTCGCGCCCCCAGCGCGCCCGCTCGGGCGAGATCCAGACGCGCGCGCTGCGCGATGCAGCTACCTCGCCGGTCCGCGGCCAGCCGTCCAGATCTGCCGACGGATTGACCTCGGGGCGGGGCTCGAAGCGCTCGCTCGTCGCCGCGGCGCGCTTGATCCGGTCGAGCCGAAAGTGGCGCATGTCCTGCTTTGCCGGGTCGTAGGTCGCGACGTACCAGCCCTCACGCCCGTTGATCAGCGCATAGGGCTCGACGCGTCGCGCGGAGAACTCGTCCTCGTTCTCCTTGTAATAGTCGAGGTCGAGCAGCACGCCCTTTTTGATCGCCTTCGACACGACACGCGAGACATCGGAGTCGTCGCCGCCGCCGTTGGCGACCTGGAGGCCCTGCTCCATCGGATCCTCGCCCAGCGCCTTGACGATCTTCGTCCGGGCACTCGTCAGCGAACCCTGCGGCAGGTGCTCGCCGATCAGGTCGATCGCGGCGACAAGCGCCTTGGCCTCGACCGGCAACAGCCGTGCGGGCCGGGCGAAGTTGTCGCTGTAGGGCTCGGGGTCGACATCGACGCTGCCAGTCTCCTCGTCGATCTCGGCGTAGAGCACGTAGGACCCGCCACCGAAGTTGACGACGTTCAGCACGCCGATGTCCTCGCGCAGCTCGGCATCCGTGATCTGTAGGCGCGCGCAGAGATCGTCGAGCTCGAGTCGCCGGCCCGAGCGTCCAGCCTGGATCAGCATCGAGGCGAGGGTGACGAGCCGCGCGAAGCGCTCGGGGCGGATCGCCGCATCCGGCCGCCCATTCGAGTCCGAGCCGCCGTTGCTGCTGGCGACCACCACCTCGGCCGCTGTGCTCTGACCGACCTCGGGCGATTTCGCGTGGCGCTCGACGATCAACTCGACGCGGCGCCCCAGCTCGGCGACGAGCTCCGGTGGCCCGAGCACGCGGGCATGCTCGCTGAGCCCGAGGACCCACGCGATCAGCTGGCGCGAGCTGGAGTAGTCGGTGACGAACAGGCGGTCACCGCTGCCCTCGATCGCGCGGACCTCGCCATAGCGGCCGTAGTGGCGGTCGAGCTGCCAGGCGATGCGCTCGGCGATCCGGATCTCAGCCGTACCGACGATCTGACCGAACTGCCACTCGGCAAGGTCGGCGTAGGCGCGCGGGTCGAAGTCGGCCGGGCGGCGGAAGTCGTGCTCGGCCTTCGTCGCATAGGCAACCTTGCCGCGGATCCGCGACAGGCGGAAGACGCGCAGCGCCTCGCGCTCGTGGGAGTAGCCGAGCAGATAGAACTGGCAGCCGCGGTAGAGCAGGTGGTAGGGATCGACCTTGCGCGAGCCGACATCGTCGCGCTCCATCGTGTAGTAGTCGAAGGTGATCGTCTTGTGGCGGAAGATCGCGGTCTCGATCTTCACAAGGCGTTGCGAGAGGTCGTGGCCGCCGGCCGAGGCGGTGATCCCGAGGGCGACACCGCGCTGGTCGGGTGCCTCGAGCGGGCTCGGGCGGCCCCAGGTGATCTGCTGCAGCGCGAGACGCAGCGGCTCGGCGTACGCGAACTCGCCGTCGAGCAGCGAAAGCGCCGTCGCCAGCGCGGCGAGCTCGGAGTCCGAGAATTCAATCGGTGGCAGGTGGAAGTTCTCCGGGCGTAGCGAGTAGTTCTCCTGCTCGGCAACACCGTCGAGCGGCTTCTCGACGGTCAGCGGAATCCGCAGTGACTCGAGCTCCGCTCGGTCCGCGTAGAAGCGCCGCGCGAACGCGTCCTCATTCATGCCGCTGTATCCCTCGACATCCCGCTTGATGTCGAGCGCGGTCACCGGCCGTCGCTCTGCCATCAGGTATGAGATCAGGGACAGCTGGCGGATCAGCTTCTCCGTGTCCTTTGCCATCCGGGTGGACACGATAGCTGCGGGGGTCGCCTCGCCGGGTAGACCGCCCGTAATTTGCGGGCTTAGTCTGCGGGAGTCGGCCGGGCTGGAGCTCCTCGACCGGCCCAGAGCGGTCGAGAAAAATCGCCTCGCGGGCCTGAGCGCGACGGCGTCAGCGGACTCGGTATGTCCGGCGAAGGCCGGTCATCGCAGACTACGCGGCTTCGCGCTCCTCGCTTACCCCGGCCGCCTCGCGGCTGCCGAAGAAGGCCCCGGAGCCGAGCGCGCGGTCGAACGAGGACCACGACTCGCCTTCGCGGAGCTCCTGTTCGAGGCGGTCGAAGCTGCCGAGACGTCCGCCGAGGTTGTCGGCCATGTGGACGAGGGTCGCCTCGCGCGTACACGGGACAACCGGGCTACCGTGCTCGAGCGTGCCGTGATGGGAGAGGATGATGTGGGTGATCGCCTGAGCGAGCGCGGGCGGGAAGCCGTCGAGCTCCTCGATCGTGCGGCGCACGCGGTAGTAGCCGAGCGCGATCTCGCCCTGTAGGCGGCCCGCATCGCTGAGGTCGATGCTCGTTGCGTCGATCGTGTAGGCGTCGAGCTTGCCGATGTCGTGCAGCAGGGCGCCGGCGATCGCGACGTCACGGTCGATCCCCGGGAAGGTCGATGAAAGTGCGCTGACCGCCACGGCAACGCTGAGACAGTGCTCGAGCAGTCCGTGGCGATATGCCTGGTGGTAGAACTTCGCCGCCGGCGCGACGCGGTAGTCCTGCCAGAGCTCCGAGCGCTCGCCGAGCAGCAGGTCGAGCAGTCTGCGGATGTGCGGATTCTGGATCGTCGCGACGAGCTCGCGCAGATCCGACTCCATCTTCGCGACCTCGCGTGGCGAGCCGCTGACAAGGTCCTCGATCTCGAAGCTGCCAGGCTCGGCCGGGCGCAAAGAGCGCAGGTTCAGCTGCGGACCGTAGCGCGGGTGCACGGAGTAGCGGCCGCCGACGCTGACCGGCTGGCCGGCGGTCAGCAGCGGCTTGACGTCGGCGATTGCGTCCCAAACCAGCGCCGCGAGCTGGCCGCTGCGGTCGGCGAACGTGACGCGGAGGTACTCGTTGCCGTCGCGCTTGAGGCGCGACTCGACCTCACGCACGAGCAGCACCTGCTCGAGGTCGTCGCCATCGGTGAGGTCTCTGATCAGCATCGACTTTCAAGGTAGAGGCGTCCGCGGACGGTAGGCTGCGGCGCGATGGACGCGAGCGTCGTCATCACCGGGGGCACGGGCGGACTCGGTAGCGCCGTCACGCAGGCGATGATCGATGCCGGCTGGAATGTCGTCGTCCCCTATTACGACGCCGACGAGCTGAGTCGTGTCGAACCACACCCGCGGCTCCAGCTCGTCAAGGCCGACCTGTTCGATCCAGCGGCCGCTGGAGAGGTCGTGGCGCTCGCGCCAGGCGCGCTGACGGCACTCGTCAATCTCGTCGGCGGCTTCGAAGCTGCCGGGCGCGTGCACGAGACGCCGATCGAGGACTTCGAGCGTCAGTTCCGCCTCAATCTCCGCCCGACCTACCTGATGTGCAAAGCGGCCTTGCCGCGAATGCTCGAAGGCGGCAGTGGCGCGATCGTCTGCGTTTCGACACGCGCGGCGCTGCGCCCATTCGCCGGCGCCGCCGGCTACATCGCCTCGAAGGCGGCGGTCCTGGCGTTCGTCGACGCACTCGCCGCCGAGTACACCGACGACGGCATCCGCAGCAACGCCGTGCTGCCAAGCGTGATCGATACACCCGCAAATCGCGCGAGTCAGCCCAACGCCGACTACTCGCGCTGGGTCGAGCCGCAGGCGATAGCGCGCGTGATCCGCTTCCTCTGCTCCGAGGACTCGACGCCGACGAGCGGCGCCCACGTGCCTGTCTACGGTCGCGCGTGAGGACCGCGAGTCCGCCGCTGACCGTCGACGTGGTGCTGCTGGCCGGCGAGCCGCCCGCGAGCGTGCTGCTCATCCAGCGCGCGAACGAGCCGTTCGCCGGCAGCTGGGCGCTCCCCGGAGGCTTCGTCGATCGCGGAGAGCGCGTCAAGGATGCCGCGCTGCGCGAACTCGCCGAAGAGACAGACGTCGCGCTCGACTCGCTCGTGACGCTGCTCGGTGTCTACGACGCGCCCGGCCGCGACCCGCGCGGACCGACGATCTCGATCGTCTTCGTCGGGAGGATCCCCGCGCAGCGGCCCGCGCAGGGGGGCGATGACGCGATCAAAGCCGAGTGGTTCGCGCTCGGCGCGCTGCCGCCGCTCGCCTTCGACCACGCCGAGATCATCGCCGACGCACTCGCCTAGATCGCCGTTTCCGCCGGTTGAGTGCTCATGATTGCCGAGCCGACCGCTGGCCGAGCAACGCCAGCGGCAGCGCGATCATCATTCGACCCGGCACAGCTAGCTACGGAAGGCAGACCACGGATGGGACCGGATATCGAGCTGCGCCTTGACCCCGAGCACCTCAGCGTCATCGCTGCGCATGAGGATTCGCGCTATGCCGAGCTGATTCGGATGGCGCTCGGCGAGGCTCGCAGCGTCGTCAACGTCTGGGCCGGGACCGGTGCCTACGAGCCGGCCGATCGCTACGTCCTCGCAATCGAGCCGCGCGACGTGCTCGCGCTCAAGCGCCCGCCCGAGCGGGGCCCGGCAGTCCGCGCGAACCCCGGCTCGTTGCCGCTGCACGATGCCAGCGTTGACGCGGCGATGGCGATCCGCTCGGTGCACGAGTGGGGCGAGGAGCGCGAAGGCGGCGTGCGCGAGATGCGCCGGGTCGCCCGCGGACCGGTCGTGGTCCTAACGCTCGACGGCACGGTCAGCGCCGACATGTGGCTGCAGCGCGATTATCTGCCGCAGCTGACCGAGCTGAACTCCGAGATGTTTCCCGCGATCGAGGACATCGTCGGCTGGCTCGGCGGCGAGGTCGAGGTGCAGACGGTGCCGGTGCCGCGTGACTCGACCGACTGGCCGCTCAGCTCGTTGTGGTCTCGACCCGAGCGGCTATGCGATCCGGACGGACGCGCGCGCAGCCGGATGCTCGCGGCGCTGCCTGCCGACGCGCTCGAGCACGGTCTGCGCAAGCTTGCCCGCGACCTGGCCGACGGCACCTGGGACCGCCGCCAGGGTCACCTGCGCGCGCTCTACGACTACGACGTCGGACTGCGCCTGATCGTCGGCCGTCCCAGCGACTAGCTCAGCGCGGCGGGGCGTTATCGAGTCGCGCGCGAAGACCTGCCAGCGCCGCCGAGCCGGGTTCGCTTACGTAGCGGATCAGCTCACGGCGCTCCTGCTCGACGCCGGTCGGGGTATCGACGCCGAGGCCACGGTTGAGCTGGCGCTTCGCCGTCCCGAGCGCCGCGCGGGACTTGTCGGCGAAGCTTGCGGCGAGCTCGTGCACGGTCTGATCGAGGTTCGCCGCCGGGACCGAGCGCAACACGAGGCCGATCGCGGCCGCCTCCTTGCCGCTCAGCAGGCGCCCCGAGTAGATCAGCTCGCGCGCCTGCGCGACCCCGACCATCCGTGGCAGGCGAATGCTAGCGCCGCCACCCGGAACGACGCCTGCAGCGAGCTGGCCGTCGCCGATCTCGGCCTCGTCGGCGATCACGATCATGTCGCAGGCAAGCGCAAGCTCGAAGCCGGCAGCGAGCGCGGTGCCGCCGACCTGAGCGATCACCGGCACCTCGAGCGCCTCGAGCGATAGACACGTCGCGGCAAGCCGCGTCAAGACATGTTCGAAGTACTCAAGGTCGGCATAGGCCCGTCCCAGCAGCTCGTCATCGAGACCGACCGAGAACGCGCTGCCTTCGCCGCTGATCACGAGCACGCAGAGGTCGGTGTCGGCCTGGACGCTGCGGATCACGTCGCCGAGGTCGTCGAGCGCCTCCTCCGTGAGGCTGTTGCGGCGGTCCGGTCGCGAGAAGGCTGCGCGCGCCACGCGATCCTTCGTCGAGTAGTTGAGCGTCGCGTGGCTCGCCGAGCCGGCCATCCAGCACCTCTTTCGTCAATCGACGCCCCCGGCCGCACTAAGCGCCAGTTATGCGACGCAGGCGAATGTTAGCCTCGTTCGCGGCGCGCGCCCAGCGCGCCGGACAATCAGAGGAGCAGCGTGGAGCACGACATCGCCGATGCGGCGACGACCGGCGAGATCATCGACGCGGCGCGCGAGGTGCTTGCCGAGGACGTCTGGGACTACATCGAAGGGGCTGCCGAGACAGAGACGACGGCGCGGCGTAACCGCGCCGCGCTCGATCGACTGGCGCTGCGTCCGCGCGTGCTACGCGACGTCGCCGCGGTCGACACCGCTACAGAGCTAGCGGGCCTGCCGCTGCGGATCCCGTTGCTGCTCGCCCCGCTCGGCGCGATGCAGGCGTTCACGCCCGCCGGCGGCCTTGCCTCCGCGCAGGCAGCCGAGCGTTTCGGGATCCCGGTCATGGTCAGCTGCGTGACCGAGCCGGGCTTCGCCGAGATCGCGGCAAACAGCGCCGCGGTGAAGATCGCGCAGATCTACGTCCGCGGCGATCAGCGCTGGAGCGACGAGATCGTCGATCGCGTGGTCGCGGCCGGCTACGCCGGGATCGCGCTGACTGTCGACGTCGCTTACTACGGCCGCCGCGAGCGGCAGCTGCGCGGCTCCTGGCGCCCGCCCGGCTTCACGGGCGAGCACGAGCCCGGGCGCGAATGGCAGGCGCGCGTCGACTGGGATTGGATGGCGCGGATGCGCGACCGCGGTGGTCTTCCGTTCGTCATCAAGGGGATCCAGACGGCCGTGGACGCCGAGCGTGCGGTGGATCTCGGTGTCGAGGTGATCTACGTCTCGAACCACGGCGGGCGGCAGCTCGACCATGCCGAGGCGGCGATTGAAACCCTGACCGAGGTCGTGGAGGCAGTCGCCGGCCGCGCCCAGATCGTCGTCGACGGCGGCGTCGAGCGCGGCACGGACGTTCTGAAGGCGATCGCGCTCGGTGCCGATGCGGTCGGACTCGGACGCCTCCAGGCCTACGCCCTCGCGGCGGGTGGCGCGAGCGCACTGGTCCGTCTGCTCGAGATCCTCGAGGAGGAGATCCGCATCGCGATGGGCCTGCTCGGTGTGACGCGCATCGCCCAGCTCGACAGGGGCTACGTCAAGCGCGCAACTTGACCCGCGGCCGGGGGCCGCTGCGCATTTCTCGCGCTGCGCATTTCTCGTCTACTGCGCGAGCCTTCAGTCCGCTGTGCGCGCGACCTCGGCCAGCACGTCGACGAGGAGATCTCGCTCGGCGGCCCGGACGCGCTCGCCGAGCGAGATCACGTCGTCGCCCGAGAGCACCTCAACCTCGACCTGGCGCACGATCTCGCCGGCGTCGTAGTAGTCGCTGACGAGGTGCACGGTCGCACCGGTTCGCTCGACACCGGCCGCAAGCACGGCAGTATGGACGCGGTCACCGTACATCCCTTGACCGCCGAAGGCCGGCAGCAGCGCCGGATGGCTATTGAAGACCCGACCCTCGTAGGCGCCGACCGTCAGCGGTCCGAGCTTCTTCATGTAGCCGGCGAGCAGGATGTGGCTCGCCCCCGCGTTGCTGACCGCAGCCAGCACAGCTCGGTCGAGCTCCTCGGCGTCCGGGTGAGTTCGCCCGTTAAGCACCGCTGTCGCAATTCCGGCCGAGTGTGCGCGGTCGAGCACCTCGGCGTCGGAGTTGTTACAGATCAAGAGGACCGCGGTGCCGTCGATTCGCCCGTCGGCGAGCGCGTCAATCACCGCCTGCGCGGTCGTGCCGGCGTGCGAGGAGAGGATTGCAAGACGGATCGGCACGTGGGGGAGCATAGGCGGGCCGCGGGCGGCGCCTTGCGGCGCCATTCGCCAGCCTCGGCCAGGCGATGTGCAGCGTCGGGCATGCCATCGGGCATAAGTACTTGCTAGCGCAAGCAATGTCGGCTAAACTTCGTCACATGGAATCGACAGCGACTACGAGCCCTTCTGGAAGCCAGGCGCTGCTTGGCGACGACAGCCGCCTTGGTGCCGTCGAGTTGACTGTCACGGACCTCGAGCGCTCAATCGCCTACTACACCGATGTGATCGGACTCGGGCTGCTCGGCCGTGCGAATTCGACTGCGAGCCTCGGAGCCGGCGGCGAGGAGCTGGTCGTGTTGCACGAGAACCCCTCGGCACGCCGTCCCGGACGCGAGACGGGTCTGTACCACTTCGCGTTGCTTTTCCCGTCGCGCGGCGAGCTCGCACGCGCTGGCATGCGGATCGCTCGCTCGCGAACGCCGATCGACGGGGCTTCAGACCACGGAACGCACGAGGCGATCTACCTGCCCGACCCCGACGGGATCGGAATCGAGCTCGCCGCGGACCGAGCACGCGAGCTGTGGCCCGACCTCGCGCAGGCCGACTTCCTCAGCCATGGTCCTGCACCGCTCGACCTCCGCGGTCTGCTCTCCAGCGTCGCCGATGAGCAACCGAGCGCCACGGCGGCGCCCGGGCTGCGAGTCGGCCACATCCATCTCCACGTCGGCGACCTCGACGCCTCGACGAGCTTCTACCGCGATGGCCTAGGTCTCGAGGTGATGACCTCGCTGCCGTCCGCCGTGTTCGTCTCGTTCGGCCGCTACCACCACCACGTCGCCTACAACCTCTGGCGCGGAACCGGCGCTGCGCCGGCCGCGACCGAAGTCGTCGGCCTGCGCCACTGGACTCTCCAGGTCGACGACAGAGACGAGCTCGCCGCGCTACACCGGCGCCTCGCCGCCATCGGCGTCCAGACCGAGCGGACGGCTGACGGTCTGCTCGCACGCGACCCGGCGAACATCGCGGTCCGCGTCAGCGCGAAGAGCTAACCGCGCCGTCTCCGGCGCACGCGCCGGCGGCACCGGGAGCAAAGCGGCCGAACACTGCCGCGAGCGTTTCGACCTCACCCAGGCCCAGGTGATCGAAGAACAGCTGCTGCACGGTCGCGCGATGCGTCTGCTCGGCCGCGCCCAGGAGCTCAGCGCCCGACTGCGTGAGATGCGCGTTGACCGCGCGCGCATCGGCTGGGCAATGCCGGCGCTCGACGAGGCCGCGGCCTTCGAGTGAGTCCACGATCCGCGAGACGCGACTCAGGCTGAGCCCGGTGCGGTTGGCGAGGATCGACAGGCGCAGCCATTGCTCGGAGGTCGCAGCAAGGCGTGCGAGCAGCTCGAGCCCGCTGAGGCTCAGCCCGTGCGCAGCCTCGAGGCGCGCATCGAGCTCCCGCGTCAGTTGCCGGTGAGTCTGGAGCAGACCGATCCAGGCGTCGACGTAGGTCGGATCCCACTGCGCCGACCCGTCGGGGCCGGTCACCTGGCAGGAGCCCACTGGCTGCTGTGATTGTTGTGTCGTCGAAGCCATTTGTTGCTCTAGCAAGTTTAGCTCTTGCTGCAAAGATCACTTTCACGTATTCCCTGTGATGGTGTCAATGCGCCGACGTAGTACTCACGTGGGCAACAGCGAGGATCGCAAGTGACCGTCACCGCCGCAGCGTTGCCGCCGACCGAGGGCGGCGTCGAGCAGTTCGAGGCGCTGTATCGCTCCTGCGCCAGTGATCTGTATTCCTATGTCGCGTCAATGCTGCGCGACGCCAGCGCCGCCGAGGACGTGACGGCGCTCGCCTTCGAACGCGCCTACCGCCGCCGCGCGCTGTTCGATCTGCGCCGCGGGAGCGCCCGCTCGTGGCTCTTTGCGATCGCCCGTAACGCGGCGCTCGACGAGCTTCGCCGGCGGCGGCGCACGGGGATCCTCGTCGGCGAGATCGCCGACGACGCCGCGGCGCTCGAAGACGACGACGGACTCGCCGAGCGGCGTCTGCTGGTGCGCGACGGCCTCGCCACGCTCGAACCGCGCGAGCGTGAGGTGATCCTGCTCAAGTTCGTCGGCCGCCTGAGCAACGGCGAGCTTGCGCGCGTACTCGGCTGCAGCGAAACAGCTGCCGGGACGCGTCTTCATCGCGCCATCGCGCGACTACGGGAGGCCTGCGATGTCACGCAATAACCTGACCCCCGAGGCCGCCGCCGAGCTCGCAGCGCTCGACGCGATCCTCGCCGGGGGGCCTGTCGCCGACGACCATCTCGAGCTCGCCGCGCTGATCGACTCGGTGCGAAGCGTCTCGCCGCAGCGCTCCGACGAGTTCGCGGCGCGGCTGGACGAACGCTTCGAGCGCGGTCGCGCCGCGCGCAGCCGCCGCGCGTCATTGCGCGCTCCGCGCGCGGCGTGGGCGGGGGGCTCGCTGGTCGCACTTGTTGTCGCCGTGGCCGTCGTTGTTGGGAGCGGCGCGCTGAACGGGTCGAAGCCGGTGCGCTCCGACACGCTCGGCCACGGTCGTTCGGGCGGGCCCGCAATCGCGCTGCCCGGGCCGGCTGGCGGCGTCGCGCTACCGAGATCGAGCGCCGGCGCGACGAGCTCCGCGAACGCCTCCGGGCCGACGGGCGCGACCGCGACAACAAGTCCCGCCTTCACATTGGCGCCGTCGAAGGTCGTCGAGCGCAACACCAACCCGTCGCACCGACTCGTCGCGCGCGGAGCGGCGCTGACGCTTGCCTCGCCACCGGCTCAGATGCAGAGCGTCGCGAACGAGGTCGTCTCCGACACCGAGCGTTTTGACGGGATCGTCGAGAGCTCGAGCGTTGCCGTGCACGGGCTGTCGAGCTACGCGAGCTTCAGCCTCAGCGTGCCCTCAGCGCACCTGCCCTCGCTGATCTCCTCGCTCTCGAGTCTGGCCGGCGTCCGCGCGCTCGACCAGTCGAGCAGCGACATCACCGACAGCTATGACCAGGCGCGCACGCAGCTCGCCGATGAGAAGGCCCAGCGCGCGGCGCTGATCAAGGCGCTCGCCGCCGCCGGCTCGCTGAGCGCGGAGCAGGCGATCCAGCAGAAGATCAACAGGCTCGACAGCAAGATCGCTGCCGCCACCCAGCGTGCTGGCGCGCTGCTCGTGCGCGGCGATAACGCAAAGGTCTCGGTCGTGATTGTCGCCAGCGCCGCCGCGGCAGCGAGCGGCAGCGGCGGCCCCGTCAACCGTGCGCTGAACGATGCGCTGAAGGTCCTCGACGTCGCGCTGGCGGTCGCGCTTGTCGCCCTCGCGATCGTGCTCCCGATCGCGCTCGTCACGCTCGCCTGCTGGTGGGCGGCCTCGACGCTGCGGCGGCGCTCGCGCGAGCGCGTGCTCGAAGTGGCCGCGGCCGCTAGGCCGTGATCGGCACGTGGCCCGGCTGGGCGGCAACACGCCCGAGCCAGGCAGCGATCGCCGCGTAGCGCCCGAGGTCGAAGCCACCCTCGGCGGCGACGTGCGTGTATGCATAAAGCGCGATGTCGGCGATCGTGTAGCGCTCCGCGACGAGGAATTCTCGGGCCTCGAGATGGCGCTCCATCGCGTCGAGCGCGGTGTAGCCACCGGCGCGGCGCGCCTCGATCTCGTCCGCGGGCGGCGGGCTCGGCGCGAAGCTGACCCAGAAGCGGACGACGGCGATGTAGGGCTCGTGGCTGTACTGCTCGAAGAACAGCCACTGCATAACCTGGGCCCGCTCGAACGCATCGTCCGGGAGGTACGGCGTGCCGGTCGCGAAGTAGTAGATGATCGCGTTGGATTCGCCGAGTGCGCGGCCGTCATCGAGGACGACAGTCGGTACGCGCAGAGCCGGGTTGAGCGCGCTGAGCAGCGCGGCGCGGTTCGAACGGTCGCTGACGCTCAGCTCCTGGCGCTCATAGCCAATGCCAAGCTGCGCCAGCAGCAGGCGAACCTTGTAGCAGTTGCCGGAGACCTGCGAGTTGTAGAGCAGCACCGTGGCCGCGAAGCCTACGTACTCATACGATTGTCGAGCGCGCGGCGATTGACAGGCGGGCGGGGAACTCCCTGGATAGGCTGGAATTGTTGGAGCCAGCTGAGCTAAGCCGCGGACTGTGGCGCTGGAGCGCGCCACACCCTGAGTGGAAGCCGGGGGCGCCTGAAAGCGCCCACGACTGGCCACGCGAGGTCGGCTGCGTCCTGTTTCAGACCTCGTCCTCGGCGCTGTTCATCGATCCGCTGCTACCGGCCGACGGCAAGGCCTTCTGGCAGTGGTCCGACGACTGCTGCCGCGGTCGCGCGGTCGCAGTCCTGACGACTTCGAGCTTCCACTCGCGCAGCCGCGACGCGGTGATCGAGCGCTACGGGGCCGCACGCTACGGCCCCGGTGCCGACGCCGACACGGAGCAGATCCTGCCCGGTGGTGTCCAGACCTTCGCGATCGCACCGCTCGGCGAGACAGTTGTCTGGATCACCAGCCAGAGGACGCTCGTCATCGGCGACGCGGTCGTTGGGGTTGCCGGCGGTGGCCTGCGCGTCTGCCCCGACTCGTGGCTTGACTGCGCGCCCGAGCCGGTCACGCCGGCCGAGCTTCGCGAGTGCCTGCGGCCCCTGCTGGAGCTGCCGGTCGAACGGGTCCTCGTTGCACACGGCGAGCCGGTGCTCGAGCGAGGACACGTCGCGCTCGAGCAGGCGCTTGAACGCGACGTCGCGTTCAGACGCGCAAGCTAAGGTGCGCCGGGTCCGGCGAAGCGCTCGGCGACCGTCGCCATGATCTCGCCCATCGCCGCGGCGGCGGGCGTCAGCCGCGAGTCCTCAGGGGTCGCCGCGATCACGTTTCGGACCGGGCTCGCCGGCGACAGCGCGCGGATCGCGATGTCCTCACGGCCGGCGGCGAGGGCGAGCTTGGGAATCAGCGCGACGCCGACACCGGCAGCGACGAGTCCCTGCACAGTCTGGTAATCGTCACTCTCGAAGGAGACGATCGGCTCGAAGCCAGCGGCGTGGCAGGACCGTACGACGTGACGCGCGCACGGGCTGGACGACGAGGTCTGGACCCAGGCCTCGGCGCGCAGGTCGGCGAGGCGCAGCGTTCGTCGCCGCGCGAGAGCGTGGTCGGCCGGGAGCGCGAGGAACATAGGGTCTTCGAACAGCGGCTGGCGGACGAGGTCCTCGGTCAGCGAATCGCTTGTCGCCGGGAACTCGAACAGCAGCGCGAGGTCGAACTCGCCGGCATAAAGCCGCGGCGCGATCTCCTCCGGCTCGCCTTCGGCGAGTGACAGCTCGACCTCGGGGTGCTGGGCGCGAAACAGAGCGATCGCAAACGGCATCAGCGTCGCACCGGCGGTCGGAAACGAGGCCATCCGCAGCTGCCCGCCGCGCAACCCGGCGATCGCCTCCATGTCGGCCTCAGCCGCGGCGAGCCGTCCGAGGATTCCCTCGGCGTGCGTCAGCAGCGTTGCGCCGGCGGTCGTGAGGCGCACGCCGCGCGGCAGGCGCTCGATCAGCGTGACCCCCGTTTCGGCCTCGAGCGCGGCGATCTGCTGTGAAACGGCGGACTGCGTGTAGGACAGCTCCTCCGCGGCAGCGGAGATCGAGCCTTGCTTGGCGACCTCGACAAAAACCCGTAGACGACTCAATTGAAGCATTAGCAGGACTTATGGATTGGATAATGAATATTACTGGAGCTGATGGCAGATTGGTCGATAATTGAATCAACCTCCAAGACTTGAAAGCGGGACATCAGTCTCGCAACTGAAAGGAAACAGCAATGTCAGCCAACATCATCATCTCGTTCGATGGTTCGGACAATGATCACGACGCACTCGCCCTCGGGCGGATCCTTGCCGAGGGTGGATCCAACGTGTCGCTGGCCTACGTACGCCACGCACGCGAGAGCGACAGCACGCGCGAGCAGGACGCCCAGCGCGACGCCGAATCGATCCTCGAGCGCGGCGCCAAGGCGCTCGGCCAGGACAACATCGGTCGCCATGTCGTCGTCAACGCATCGACCGGTGACGGTCTGCGCGAGCTCGCCGAGGACAACGCCGCCGACCTCGTCGTCTTCGGCTCGGACTGGCACACGGCCCCCGGCCACGTGCAGCCCGGCAACTCAGCACTGCGCCTGATGGACGGCGGCCCGACAGCGATCGCGATCGCTGCGGCCGGACTACGCAACCGCAGCGACGCGCGCATCGAGCACGTGGCCCTGCCGGGTGGCGAGGTCGACCCTGCAGCGCGTGAGACCGCCGAGGCGCTCGCAGCGAAGAGCGGCACGCCGCTCGCGCTCCCCTCACAGGAGAAGGTCGACCTGCTGGTCGTCGGCTCGCGTCCTGGTGCCGCCGAAGGTCGCGTCAGCCTGAGCGCTGCCGCCGAGTACCTGGTCGAGACAACCAACGCCTCGGTCCTCGTGCTTGCCCGCGGTGTCGCCTTCGGTGCCGAGCGCAGGAGCTCGGTCGCCGACAGCGCCGCAGTCCACCAAGCCTAGATCGGCAAGCCGCATCTTCGACGCCGCGTTGGCCCTAGTGGGCGAACGCGGCGTCGTGCTGTTGTGAGTCCTGCACCGGCTGCGGGAGCTTGACGAGCTGTTTGGTGTGATCGCGGAGATCGTTGAGCAACAGATCCGCCATGTCGTGGGTCATCCCCGCCCGGACCACGATCCGTAGCACCGAGAGATCCTGGCGGTTCTCCGGGAAGCTGTAGGCGGGCACCTGCCAGCCGCGGCTGCGCAGGCTTACGGAGACATCGAAGACAGTGAAGTTCTCGATGTCAGGGCTGACCGTGAAGGCGAACACCGGCAGCTCCGAGCCGTCGCTGATCAGCTCGTAGGGCCCGATCTTCGCGATCTCTGCCGCCAGGTACTGGGCGACATCGGACGAGCGCTCCTGGATTCGGCGGTAGCCCTCGTGGCCGAGCGCGGAGAACATGAAGTACTGCGCGATCACCTCGCTGCCGGGACGCGAGAAGTTGAGCGCGAAGGTCGGCATGTGACCGCCGAGGTAGTTGACGTCGAAGATCAGGTCCTTCGGCAGAGCCTCCTCGTCACGCCAGACGGCCCAGCCGACACCGGGGTAGACAAGCCCGTACTTGTGCCCGGACGCGTTGATCGACTGGACCCGCGGGATCTGGAAGTCCCAGACGAGATCGGGCTGGACAAACGGCGCGATGAAACCGCCCGAGGCGGCGTCGACGTGGAGCGGCACGTTGATCCCGCTGTCACGCTCGTATCGGTCCAGCGCCTGCGCGATCTCAGCGACGGGCTCGTAACTGCCGTCGAAGGTCGATCCGAGCACCGCGGCGACTCCGATCGTGTTCTCATCGCAGTGCTTCACCGCTTCCGCCGCGTCGAGGTGGTAGCGCGTCCCCTCCATCGGCACCAGGCGCGGCTCGACATCCCAGTAGCGACAGAACTTCTCCCAGCAGACCTGGACATTCGCGCCGGTCACGAGGTTCGGCTTGTCGGTCGGCTTGCCGGCGGCGCGCATCCGCTCGCGCCAGCGCCACTTGAGCGCGAGCGCGCCGAGCATCACCGCCTCGCTCGAGCCGGTCGTCGAGCAGCCTGTCGCGTTGCCGGTCTGGGGCGCATGCCAGAGGTCGGCGATGATCTTCACGCAGCGGGCCTCGATCTCCGCCGTCTGCGGGTATTCGTCCTTGTCGATCATGTTCTTGTCAGCCGTCTCGGCCATCAGCTGGCCGGCGAGGCTAGGCATCCAGGTCGTCACGAATGTCGCGAGGTTGAGCCGCGCGCTGCCATCGAGCAGCAGCTCGTTGGAGATCAGCTCGTAGGCGGTCTGCTCACCGAGGCCGTTCTCGTGCAGCGCGTGGCGCGGACAGAGCTCCTCGGCGCCCGGTCGCGATGCCGGCTTGCCATGACTGTGCGGCTTGCTCAGACCCATCTCGTCTCCCCTCGGCGTGCTCGCGGTCATACGATCGTACGGCCCGCGCGTAAAGGCGCGCCGCTACAGGTTGTAAACGCGCGTCGCGGTCCCGGCGAAGATCGCCCCGCGCTCTGAATCGCTGAGCTCGGCGAGGATCTGGCGGTGGGCGTCGAGCAGCGCCTGGTAGCTGGAGAACAGACGGTCAACCGGCCAGTTCGAGCCGAACAGGCATCGCTGCGGCCCGAAGGCCTCGACCGCGCCAAGCACCCACGGGCGCAACGATGCAGCCGTCCAGTTGTGATCGCCGATCCCGAGGCCCGACAGCTTGCAGGAGACGTTGGGGGCGGCCGCCAGCGCGGTGATCGCGGCCTGCCAGCCGGGAAGATCCTCCGCGCCGCGCGCGACCGGGAGGGCGGCGTGGGTAAGGACGATCTGCAGGTCCGGATGGCGCTGCGCGAGCGCCGTCACCCGCGGCAGCTGCGCGACACCGCAGTGGGCATCCCAGGACAGGCCACGTTGCGCGAGCGCGGCGAGCGCCGTGCTGACAGCGGGCTGATCGAGGCGTTCAGCCGCCGTCATGTCGCGCACGCCGCGGACCAGATCGGAGGCCTCGATGTGGCGGCCCAGAAGCTCCTCGAAGCCCGGCTCGGCCAGCGGCGTGCGGGCCACTATCGCGTGGATCGCCGCGTCGGCGGCGCGCTCGGCGACGAAACGCGTCTCGAGGACGGGGTCGGTGCTGACGTCGGCGCACTGAACGTGGACGCGCTTTGCCACGGGCGGGTCACTCGGCACAGCGACGAGTCGCTGGGCTGTCCATGGCGGCTCCTCGGGCGGGGCGACGACGCCGCCGAAGATCGGATGGCGCGTCGTCGCGAACTCGTAGCCGAGGCCCGGCGCCGCCGGCTCGATCAGATGGACATGGGCGTCGACCAAGCCGACCATGACCCGCGCGGCCGCCGGCTCCGGCTCAGTTGAGCGCGCGTGGCGGCTGGGCCACGTAGGGCTGCTCGAGCCGCTCGATCACGTCGGCGCTCAGTTCGAGCCCGGCCGCCGCCACGGCATCGTCGACGTGCTCGGGCTTGCTCGCGCCGATGATCGGCGCGTTGACGCCAGGCTTGCTCATAAGCCACGCCAGCGCGAGCCGCGCCGGGGACACGTCGAGCTCCGCGGCGACCTGCGCATTGCGCTCAACGATGTCGAATGCACCCTCGCCGTAGAGCGCGTCGGCGAATGGGTCGCTGCCCGAGCGCAACGTCAGCCGCTCCCCGGCGCGTGTGCGCGTTCCCGCGAGCAGACCGCGGGCGAGCGGGCTCCAGGGGATCACACCGACACCCATGTCGATGCACTGCGGAATCATCTCCCGCTCCTCTTCGCGGTAGACGAGGTTGTAGTGGTTCTGCATCGAGACGAAGCGCGTCCAGCCGTGGCGCTCTGCGGCGTGCTGGGCCTTGGCGAACTGCCAGGCGGACATGCTGCTCGCGCCGATGAAGCGCGCCTTGCCCGAGCGGACTACGTCATGCAGCGCCTCCATCGTCTCCTCGATCGGGGTCCGGTCGTCCCAGCGGTGGATCTGGTAGAGGTCGACGTAGTCGGCGCCGAGCCGCGACAGCGATGCATCGATCGACGCGAAGATGTGCTTGCGCCCGAGCCCGGTGCCGTTCTCGCCGGGCATCGTCTGCATCCGCACCTTCGTGGCGAGCACGTACTCCTCACGGCCGAGGAGCTTCTTGAGCAGCTTGCCGGTGACGATCTCGCTGGTGCCTTCGTTGTAGACGTCGGCGGTATCGAAGAACGTCACGCCGGAGTCCACGGCTCGGCGGACGATCGGCTCGGCGGCATCCTCGTCGAGCGCCCAAGCGCGGTTCTCGGCCGAGCCGAAGGTCATCATGCCGAGGCAGACGCGCGAGATCATCAGTCCGGTCGCGCCGAGATTGACTTGCTCCATCGCCGGGCAGACTACTGGCGCGGGCGCGCCGGCGGCTCAGGTATAGGAGTCGCGGCCGTGTGATTCATCAGTTGAAATAGCCGTGCGCGCCGCTGTCGAGATGATCGGCGAGGCGCAGCGCAAGGGCCATGATCGGCAGCGACGGATTGACCGACAGCGTCCGCGGGACGAGCGAC
>Ga0181525_10000085_pt1 | contig 82427 bp, 81 predicted proteins | sample PEATcosm2014_Bin_48_FD_121100 | JGI IMG/M metagenome (GOLD analysis project Ga0181525, IMG submission 121100) | Peatland microbial communities from MTU Mesocosm Facility, Houghton, MI, USA - PEATcosm2014_Bin06_10_metaG | ecosystem: Environmental > Terrestrial > Soil > Wetlands > Peat | place...
GGTCGCCGCCGTGAACGGGCTGTTCGTCCGCCTCACCGGTGAGGATCATGTCGATCGCAGTTGCACTTGTCGCCATGCTGGTCGAGCTCTGCCTCGGCTATCCGGAGCGCTTGCTGCGGGCTATCGGCCATCCGGTGACCTGGATGGGCCTGCTGATTGGCTGGCTCGACCGCAGGCTTAATCGCGAGACGGATGACCCGGAGAGGCGGCGTGCCGCCGGCGTCGCCGCACTCTTAATCCTTCTTGCCGTTGTCGGCGCAATTGCCTTCATCGTCGAGCGCGCCGTGTGGCGTCTTCCGTTGGGGACGATCGCGATCGGCGCCATCGCCAGTTCGCTAGTTGCACAGAGGAGCCTGCATCGGCACGTGGCAGACGTCGTCGAAGCTCTTGAGAAGGACGACGTGTCGGCCGGTCGAACCGCCGTGGCGCGCATCGTCGGCCGCGATACCGGGGCGCTCGACGCCGCCGGCATCGCGCGCGCGGCGATCGAGAGCCTCGCAGAGAATTTCTCCGACGGCGTCGTCGCGCCAGTCCTGTGGATGGTCACTGCCGGGCTCCCTGGAGCAGCACTCTACAAGGCGATCAACACCGCCGACAGTATGATCGGCCATCGCACAGAGCGCCATGCGGCCTTTGGCTGGGCCGCCGCAAAGTTTGACGATCTGGTCAATTTGCCGGCCTCGCGGCTGGCGGGGCTTCTGCTGGTCGCCGCAGCGGCCTTGAGCAAGGACAATTCGGCCGGCGCTGCCTGGAGCGCAGTGTGGCGCGACGCCGCGTATCACCGTTCACCCAACGCCGGCTATCCTGAAGCCGCCATGGCGGGCGCGCTCGACCTTTCGCTTGCCGGGCCGCGCGTCTATGGCGGCGTACCGGTCGCAGACGCCGTGATGGGAGACGGACGCCGTGACGCCGTTGCCGCCGACATTTGCCGAGCGCTGGCGCTTTATCGGCGCGCCGGTGCGATCCTGATCGCGCTTCTTGCCATCGCAACGGCGTTCGTTATCGCGCCAATCTGAGCAGACGATCGAGATCGAGATGCGCCGCCAAATGCGCGGCCAGTGCATCGAGGGTTTGCTCGACCCGGCTTTCGTAGGCGATGTTCGCCGCACCGGCGGCGAAGCGGGCAAGCCAGGCCGCACGTTGCCGGTCGTCCGCAAATAGCCCGTGCACGTAGGTGCCGATCGCCAGACCATCTGCGGAAACTGCGCCTTCCGGCGAGCCATCGGCCAGTCGCGCGAACGGGCGCGCACAATCGGGCCCGTTGGTGACACCCATATGCATCTCGTAGCCGCTGAACGGAACGCCGTTGCTCGTCGTACCGCGAACCGGTTCAAGCCGCTTCGCATCCGAGAGCGTTGTCGCCACATCAATCAATCCGAGACCATTCACCAAGGCGGGTGGGCCTTCGATCCCGCCGGGATCGGCGATCGTGCGACCGAGTATCTGAAAGCCGCCGCACAGGCCGAGAACCATGCCGCCGCGGCGGCGATGCGCTGCAATGTCGATGTCGAAGCCGGCGGCGCGCAACGCCGCGAGATCGGCTATCGTCGCCTTCGAGCCGGGCAGCATGATGAGATCGGCGTCGCCGGGCAGCGCCGCTCCCGGCCGCACGCGCACCAGTTCTACCTCCGGCTCGGCCTCGAGCGGATCGAGATCGTCAAAATTGGCGATGTGCGGCAGGATCGGGACCGCGATGCGCATGCGCGCGGCGGACTTTGCCGACCGGCTTTGCTCCAGCGCGAGGGCATCCTCCGCCGGAAGCAGGCGCGCGTCGGCGAAATACGGAACCAGGCCGAGCGCCGGCCAACCGGTCGCCTGCGTGATGCGTTCCATTCCCGCTGCGAACAGCGCCGTATCGCCGCGAAACTTGTTGACAATGAACCCGCAGACGAGCGCCGCGTCTTCGGGTGCGATCACGGCCTTGGTGCCGACGAGGCTTGCGATTAGGCCGCCCCGGTCGATGTCGCCAATCAGCGCCACCGGCACGTCAGCCGCCCGGGCAAAACCCATATTGGCGATATCGTTCGCGCGCAGATTGACTTCCGCGGCGCTGCCGGCGCCTTCGACCAAGACGAGATCGGCCTCACCGCGCAGCTTTGCGTAGCTCTCCAGCACAAAGAGCAGCAAATCGCTCTTCATGTGCTGATAGGCGGCCGCCTTGGCCGCGCCGTAAACGCGCCCCTGCACCACGATCTGCGCGCCGATCTCGCTTTGCGGCTTCAGCAATACCGGATTCATGTGCACGCTCGTCGGCGTGCAGGCGGCGCGCGCCTGCAAAGCCTGCGCGCGGCTGATTTCGCCGCCGTCGGCGGTAACCGCCGCATTATTCGACATATTCTGTGGCTTGAACGGCCGGACCGTAAGGCCTCGTTTGGCGAAAGCGCGGGCGAGACCGGCAACGATCAAGGATTTGCCGACGTCCGAGCCGGTGCCCTGAAACATGAGCGCACGCGCCGGCATGCGCCTAGAACTCGATACCCGGTTGCGCCTTCACGCCGGCGGCGAAGTGGTGTTTCACCAGCGTCATCTCGGTGACCAGATCAGCGGCGGCGAGCAGCTTCGGCTTGGCGTTGCGGCCGGTGACGACGACATGCAGCCCGGACCGCCGGCTGGTCAGCGCCGCGACGACACTCTCAAGGTCGAGATAGTCGTAACGCAGCGCGATATTGAGCTCGTCGAGAATAACGAGTGCGAAGCCCGGATCGGCCATGAGTTCAAGCGCCTGCGCCCAGGCGCGCTCGGCGGCGGCAACATCGCGCGCACGGTCCTGCGTCTCCCAGGTAAATCCCTCGCCCATGGTGTGCCAGGAAATCTGATCGCCGAACTTGGCAAGTGCATCGCGTTCGGCCGAGTGCCATTCGCCCTTGACGAATTGCACCACGCCGACACGGTGCCCGCGGCCCAGCATACGCAACGCAAGTCCGAACGCCGCGGTCGATTTCCCTTTGCCGGTGCCGGTGTGCACGATCAGCAAACCCTTCTCGATCGTTTTGCCGGCGACTTCGGCGTCCTGCGCGGCTTTGCGTTTGGCCATCTTGGCGCGATGACGTTCCGCTTCGGTCCGGTCGGTCGGTTGCGTCATGGCGCCGGCTCCCCGGTTCCTTTGAGCGCAAGCGGCAGCCCCGCAACCATCAGCACGACGCGATCCGCGCGCGACGCCATGCGCTGGTTGAGGATGCCCTGCCAATCGCGAAAGCGCCGGCCGAGCAGATGATCCGGCACGATGCCGGAACCGACTTCGTTCGCCACCAGCACAATCGGCGCGACCGCCGCCGCAAGTCGATTATCAAGGCGCTCAATTTCCCGCTGAGTGTCCAAATCCGCGAGCAGAAGATTCGACAGCCACAAAGTCAGACAATCGATCAGCACCGGCTTGGCGCCGCATGTTGCAATCGCCGCCACCAGATCGCGCGGCGCCTCAATCGTCCGCCAATCCGGGCTGCGGCGCGCGCGGTGCGCCTCGATACGAGCTGCCATTTCGCTGTCACCCACCTCCGCCGTCGCTACATAGCTCCAGGGCGGCGGCCAGGCCGCGATCAAACTCTCGGCATAGCGGCTTTTGCCCGAGCGCGCGCCGCCCAGCACGAGAGTCAACGGATTACCCACGGGGGCCTTTTTGCTGTCATGCGGGGCCGACTATAGCGAGGCGCTGGCGCCATTGACAAAGCCCCGTTGCCAGCCGCTAAGTATCGTCATCGACGGTCTCTCGATCGAGAGCGAACAGGGAATGCGGTGGGGAACGAAGGTTCCCAATCCGCAGCTGCCCCCGCAACTGTAAGCGGCAAGCCCGAACCACAGAGCCACTGGACACGTCCGGGAAGGCGGTGACGGGCGGCGAGCCGCGAGCCAGGAGACCTGCCGTCGATGCGGTCGCAGTCGGGCGGGGTGCCTCGGCGGAGACTGGTCGGCATGCGCACCCGTTGATTGGCCCGCGGAGCAAACGGTGAGCCGCCTCGATCCAGCAAGTGCGAGCGAACGCGTGGCGTCAGCCGGCGCTCCCATCGTTTATGTCTGCGTCAGCTGCCGGCCGGTCGGCACACCCGACAGCGCCTTGCGGCCGGGCGAATTTCTCGCCGCCGCAACCGCCCGTGCCGCCGCGGGCACCGAAGTGCAAGTCCGCCGGATGCGCTGCCTTGCCAATTGCACGCGCGGCTCGAGCGCCGCGCTGCGCAGCAATGGCTCGTGGACTTATGTGTTCGGCGGACTCGACGCGACCTGCGCGGACGCGCTGGTCGCGGGCGCGCGGATGTTGGCGCATGCGCCTGACGGCATTCTGCCGTGGCGCGGCCGGCCGACGCCACTGAAGCGCGGTCTGGTCGCGCGTGTTCCCCCCGTCGGTTTTGAAGAGGTCGAGGAATGACCGGTACGCTCGCGCGCATCCCCTGCACTATCGTCACCGGCTTTCTCGGCGCCGGCAAGACCACGCTCATCCGCCACGTGATCGCCAATGCGCAGGGCCGGCGGCTTGCCGTCATTGTCAACGAGTTCGGCGACGTCGGCATCGACGGCGAAATCCTCAAAGGCTACGGCAATGAGGCCTGCCCCGAAGAGAACATCGTCGAGCTGGCCAACGGCTGCCTGTGTTGCACGGTGGCCGACGAGTTTGTGCCGGCGCTGGACGCCATCTTGGCCCGCGAAGGCGTCGAGCACATCGTCATCGAAACCTCCGGCCTGGCGCTGCCGAAGCCGCTGGTGCAGGCGTTCCGTTGGCCGGCGATCAAAAGCCACGTAACAGTCGACGGCGTGGTGGTCGTCGTCGACGGCGCCGCGCTCGCCGAGGGCCGCGTCGCCCATGACCTCAAGGCGCTAGCGCAGCAGCGCGCCGACGATACGTCGCTAACGCATGACGATCCGATCGAGGAAGTGTTTGAGGATCAGATCGCCTGCGCCGATCTCGTCGTGCTCAACAAGCGCGACCTGATCGACGCCGATGGCGTCGAGAAGGCGCGCGCGGCCGTCGCCCGGGTTCTGCCGCGCAGCGTAAAGGTGATCGCGGTATCCGACGGCAAAGTGGACCAGGCTTTGCTGCTCGGGCTTGGCGTCGGCACCGAGGACGATATCGCCAACCGCCACACCCGGCATGACGCCGAGCAAGACCACGACCACGACGATTTCGATTCGTTTGTCGTTCCGCTCGGCGAGATCGCCGATCCGTCGGCGCTGACGGCGCGCGTCGCCGCGTTGGCCGAAGACTTCGACGTGCTGCGGGTCAAAGGCTTTGCGGCGGTGACCGACAAGCCACTGCGCCTTTTGGTGCAGGCGGTGGGACCGCGTGTCGCGCATCAATACGACCGGCCATGGGCGGCGACCGAAGCGCGTGAAGGCCGGTTGGTAGTCATCGGACTGAAAGGCCTTGACCGCGCGGCGGTGACGCGCGCGCTCGTCGGGTAGCCAACAAGATTCGGGCTGAACGATGCATCTGCTCACGACGACATCGACAAGCCTTGACGATCTCGTTGAAGCGGTCGATCTGGGCCAGCTGCCGGGCGATATCGTGGTGCTGTCGTTCGCCGACAGCGACCTCGCCGGTCTCGCCGCCGCCTGGGAGGCGGAACGGGCGGTTCTGCCGAGCGTCCGGCTGGCGCATCTGCGCGACCTGCGCCATCCGATGTCGGTCGATCTGTGGATCGAGCACGTCGGGGCGCACGCCAAGGTGATCGTGGTGCGCCTGCTTGGGGGTCTTGAATGGTGGAAGTACGGGATAGAGCGGCTGTCGGCGCTCGCGCGCGAACGCGGCATCGCGCTCGCCGTGTTGCCGGGCGAGGACCGCGACGATGACCGCCTTGCGGCAGTCTCCACCTTGCCGCCGCAAGAACTTGACACGCTGCTGCGCTTTTTCCGCGAGGGCGGCCGTGAAAATTTACGCGCATTGTTGCGCCGGCTCGCCCACCACGCCGGATCGAATGTCGAGGCTTGCGAGCCGAGGCCGGTCCCGCGTCTCGCTGGCTATCTGCCGGGCGAAGGCGCAGTCGACCTCGACCGGCTGACTGCTTCACTCACTCCCGGCCGGCCGGTGGTGCCGCTCATTTTCTATCGCGCGCTGTTGCTGGCAGCCGACACCACGCCGATCGATGCGCTTGCCGCGGCACTGGCAGCACGCGGCATCGCGCCGGCGCCGTTGATCGTCACAAGCCTGAAAGATCGCGAGGCGGCGGCGTTTTTGCGCGACGCACTGGCGCAGCTCGATCCCGCCGTCATCGTAACAACGACCGCGTTTGCGGCCGGCAGCGCCACCGGCGAGCCGACCCCGCTCGACGAGCCCGACGTCCCCGTGCTGCAAGCAGTTTGCGCCACGACGCGGCGCACCGCCTGGCTTGACGGCGCGCGCGGTCTTGGCGCCGCGGATCTCGCGATGCACGTCGTTTTGCCCGAGCTTGACGGCCGTATCCTTGCCGGCCCGATCGCGTTTAAGGATCCCCTGGCGGCGCAGGACGGCCTTGCCTTCACCGCGCTGGTGAACCGGCCCGAGCCCGACCGGATCGCCATCGTCGCCGACCGGATCGCCGCCCTCATCCGCTTACGCACGCTGCCGTGCGGCAAGCGCCGGATTGCCGTGCTGATGCCGGACTATCCCGGCGCGCCGGGCCGCACCGGTTACGCGGTCGGTCTCGACGTGCCGGCCAGCGTGGTGGCGCTGCTCGGCGATCTCGCCGCCGCCGGTTACGACGTAAGCGGCGCGCCGCAAACGCCGTGCGATTTGCTCGGTGCGCTCGGCGAAGGCTCTGTCGAGGCCGCGCTCACCCTGGCGCAATACACGGCCCTGCTCGCGCACGCGCCGACCGCCGCTGTTCAACGCCTGCATGAGGCGTGGGGCGATCCCGCGGACGATCCTGACGTCAGCGACGGTGCGTTCCATTTCCGCGCGCGAAACTTCGGCAAGCTTTTCGTCGCGCTGCCACCCGATCGCGGACGCAAGACCGAGCGGCGCGCCGATTACCACGATCCGCAACTGCCGCCGCGGCACGCGCTTGTCGCCTTCGGATTGTGGCTGCGACACGTGGTGAAAGCCGACGCACTCGTCCATATGGGCGCACATGGTACGCTGGAGTGGTTACCCGGCAAGGCAGTCGCGCTCAGTGCCGCGTGCTTTCCGGAAATCGTCACCGGCGCGTTGCCGGTGATCTATCCGTTCATCGTCAGCAATCCGGGCGAAGCAGCGCAGGCCAAACGTCGTATCGCCGGCGTAACCATCGGCCATCTGCCGCCACCACTTGTCGTCGGCGGGCTTTCCGGCAACGCGCGCGATCTCGAACGCCTCGTCGACGAATATGCGCAGGCCGACGGCCTCGACCGCCGGCGGCGCGAACGGCTGGCGAAGCTGATCGTCGAGACCGCGCAGCGGACCGGACTGGCACGCGAAGCCGGCGTCGAGAGTTCCGTCGCGCCGGACGATGCATTGCGGCGTATCGACGCCTGGCTCTGCGACCTCAAAGATCTCGCGATCAAGGACGGCTTGCACGTTTACGGGCGCGCGCCAGCCGGCATCGACGATCCGCTGTGGCTAGCGAGCGCGGCGATCGAACGCATGGCTCTGCTCGCCGCGCTCGACGGCCGCCGCGTCGCGTCCGGCCCCGCCGGCTCGCCGACGCGCGGCCGCCGCGACGTGTTGCCGACCGGCCGCAATCTCTTCACCGCTGATCCGCGCACGCTGCCGACACCGACCGCGATGGATCTCGGCCGCCTTGCCGCCGAAGAAGTCCTGCGCGCCCATCTGCAATCGCACGGGGAGTTGCCGCGCTCCATCGTCATCGATTTGTGGGGCAGCGCCACCTTGCGCACCGGCGGCGAGGAGATCGCGCAAGGCTTTGCGCTGATAGGCTGCCGCCCAATCTGGGAGCATTCAAGCGGCCGCGTCACCGGTGTGGAGGTATTGCCGACTGCCGCAATGGGGCGGCCGCGGATCGATGTTACCTGGCGCATCTCCGGACTATTCCGCGATCTCTTTCCCGCGCAGATCGCGCTCATCGATGCCTCGGTGCAGGCGGTCGCCGCGCGCGAGGAGCCCGACGACCAGAATCCGCTCGCGGGCGCACGCCGCCTGGCGGGTACAACGCGCCTCGACCGCATCTTCGGCACTGCGCCCGGCGCTTACGGCTCCGGCATTGAGGATATGCTCGGCAGCAACGCTGAAACCGAGAGCATTGGCGCCGCCTATCTCGCGGCCGCTTCGCATAGCTACGGCGGCGCCGACGGCGAAGGCCGCGCCGCTTCCGGCGCCTTCGCGCAACGCGTCGCCGGCGCCGACCTTCTTGTCCACGTCGGCGATGATCCGGGCCGCGATCTCCTTGAAGGCGCCGAGGATGTCGCCTTTGTCGGCGGCTTTGCCGCGGCCGCGAGAATGCTCGGCCGCTCGGCCGATCTGGTGATGCTCGACGTTACCGATCCGCAACGCCCGCGGGCGCGAACGCTATCGGTGACGCTGGCGCGAATCGTTCGCGCCCGCGCCGTCAATCCGCGCTTTGTCGCCGGCCAGATGCGGCACGGCCCGCGCGGTGCCGCCGAGCTTGCGGAAACCGTCGACCGTCTCGTCGCCTTCGCCGAAACGACCGACGCTGTGGCGAGCGAATTATTCGACCTTTTGCACGACGCCTATGTCGCCGATCCCGCGGTGAGCGCTTTCTTGTTGCGGGAAAATCCTGCGGCCGCAGCCGCCATTGCCCAAAGGCTCGACACCGCACGGCAGCGCGGCTTCTGGCATCCGCGCCGCAACGACGTCGACGCCGGTCTGGCGGCGTTGCAGGCCGAGGTGACGGCATGACAGCGCGCGCGAACCCTTTCTCGCAGCGCCGCGGCGCCTGTCCCGGACTGTCGACGCCGATGCCGACCGGCGATGGATTGCTGGTGCGGCTCCATTCGACCGGCACCATTCCGGTTGCGTCGTTCGCTGCGCTATGCGCAGCCGCGCGCGAATGTGGCAACGGCGTCGTCGAGATCACCGCGCGCGGCAGCATTCAGGTGCGCGGATTGAACGCCGGCTCCGCACCACGTTTCGCCGCCGCGGTCGCGGCGCTTAACATCGCGGCCGCCGATGGCGTTCCCGTTCTGACCAATGCGCTTGCCGGACTGGACTCCGCCGAAAATCTGGACACTGCCGCGCTCGCAGCCGACCTGCGTGGCGCACTCGCGCGTGGATCGATCGCCGCAAAGCTGGCGCCGAAAGTTTCCGTCATCATTGACGGCGGAGGTGTGCTCAGCCTCGATGGCGTCGCGGCAGACATACGACTGCACGCCGAACGGATCGACGGCGCTGTCGTTCTTCTCGTCAGCATCGCCGGTGACGAGTCAAACGCACGCGCTCTCGGGGCCATCGCGCCCGGCGACGGCGTCGCGGCGGTCGGGCGCCTGCTTGATATCGTGGCGCGAGGTGGCCACACGTCGCGGGCACGGGACGTGCTGGCGACCAGCGGCATCGAACCGTTTCACGCCGCCATCGCTGGTTTACTTCAGTCTTCCGCTCATCCACGCTTGCCTGACAATAAGCAAAGAGCGGAGCCGATCGGCATCCATCGGCTGCGCGATGGATGGCTCGCGTGCGGCATCGGTCTGGCTTTCGGGCACGCCGATGCGGCCACGCTGGAGCAATTGGCCGCGACCGCGGAAGCATTCGGCGCCGGCGGCATGCGCGCGGCGGGCCGGACGCTCATGGTGATCGGCCTCACGAACAAGACGGCGCCGGCCTTCGTCGCCGCCGCCGAGCGGCAAGGCTTCATTGTCCGCGCGGACGATCCGCGCTGCCGCGTGATCACCTGTGCCGGCGCCCCGATTTGCACGTCCGCGCTGATCGCCGCCCGCGCCATTGCGCCCGCGGCCGTAGCCACGGCGGTACTCAATCCCGCGCTTACGGTTCACCTTTCCGGCTGCGCCAAGGGCTGCGCGCATTCCGGTAAAGCGGTTCTCACCATTGTCGGCACGCCCGTTGGCTGCGCAATCGTCGCCAACGGCACGGTGCGCGACGCGCCTTTTGCGATGGTCGCGACAGACGAACTGCCCGCCGCGATTGCGCGATATGCGAGCGAGGCAAAGCGCGAGGACAGTCATGTCTGAGCGCATGGCCTATCTGCGCGACGGCGGGGCGATCTATGAGCGCTCGTTTGCCATCATCCGCGCCGAGGCCGACTTGGCGCGCTTCTCTCCCGAGGAAGCCGACGTTACCGTGCGCATGATCCATGCCTGCGGCCAAATCGATGTAGCGCAGCATATCCGGTTCGGCGGCGGCCTTGTTGCCGCCGCGCGCGGCGCGCTTGCCGCCGGCGCACCGATCCTGTGCGATTCCGAAATGGTGGCGCATGGCGTGACGCGTGCGCGCCTGCCGGCGCGCAACGAGGTGATCTGCACGCTCAACGATCCGCGCGTGCCCAAGCTTGCACAGAAACTCGGCGCCACGCGTTCGGCGGCGGCGCTCGATTTGTGGGGCGATCGCGTTGCCGGCGCCGTCATCGCCGTCGGCAACGCGCCGACGGCGCTGTTCCACTTGCTCGATTTGATCGACGCCGGCGCGCCGAAGCCGGCGGCGATCCTCGGCATTCCAGTCGGATTCGTCGGCGCCGCCGAAGCGAAGGATGCGCTCGCCGCCGATCCGCGCGGCGTGCCATTCCTGATCGTGCGCGGACGCATGGGCGGCAGCGCCATTACCGCCGCCGCCGTCAACGCTTTGGCGAGGCCCGGTCTATGAGCGACGGCAAGCGCGTTCAAGGAAAGCTACTGGGCGTCGGCGTCGGGCCGGGCGATCCCGAGCTGATCACGTTCAAGGCCATGCGCGCGCTCAGCCGGGCCGGTGTTGTTGCGCATTTTGCTAAGGCCGGCAACGCCAGCCATTCGCGCAACATTGCCGCGCGCCATCTGCCAGTCGGCGTGATCGAGCTGGCGCTCAGTTATCCCGTGACCACCGAGCTGCCGAAATGCAGCGACGGCTACCGCGACCTGATCCGCGACTTCTATGACGGCGCCGCCGAAAAGATCGCCGCCTATCTCGAAGCCGGACAGACGGTCGCGGTGATCTGCGAAGGCGACCCGCTGTTTTACGGATCCTATATGCATCTGCATGCGCGGCTGGCGCAACACTTCCCGACTGAAATCGTCGCCGGCGTTACCGGCATGTCGGGTTGCTGGTCGGCCGCGGGGATGCCGATGGCGCAGGGCGACGACGTTTTCACCGTGCTGCCGGCGACTCTGCCGGAAGGCGAATTGGCGCGACGGCTTGCCGATGCGGACGCCGCGGTGGTGATGAAGGTCGGACGCCATTTGCCGAAATTGCGCCGGGCTCTAGACCGCAGCGGGCGGCTGCCGCGCGCGTTCTACGTCGAGCGCGGCACCATGGCGGACGCAAAGATGATTCCGCTTGCGGCCAAACTTGACGACAATGCACCCTATTTTGCGGTCGTGCTGGTTCCGGGCTGGGAGCAAGGCTCGTGAGCGGCCATCTTGCCGTCGTCGGACTGGGGCCGGGCGATCCCCGCTATTTGACGCCGGAAGCCGACGCCGCCCTTACCGCCGCCGATGCACTTTACGGCTACGGGCCCTATCTCGACCGCGTGCCCGCGCGCGCGGGCCAGAGCCGCCACGCCTCCGACAATCGCGAGGAGCGAGCGCGCGCAGCGGCCGCGCTTTGTCACGCGGCGCAGGGGGCGCGTGTCGCCGTCGTCTCCGGCGGCGACCCGGGTGTATTCGCCATGGCGGCGGCTGTTTGCGAAGAGATTGAAGCAGGGCCAGAGAGCTGGCATGCGCTCGACGTCGCGATCGTGCCCGGCATCACGGCGATGCTCGCAGTCGCGGCGCGGATCGGTGCGCCGCTCGGCCACGATTTCTGCGCGCTCTCGCTGTCCGACAATTTGAAGCCATGGGAGTTGATCGAGCGGCGGCTCAACGCCGCGGCAAGCGCCGGTTTCGTGATCGCGCTTTACAATCCGGTGTCGAAGGTGCGGCCGTGGCAGCTTGACTCCGCCTTTGAGCTTTTGCGCAGGCATTTGCCGCTATCGACGCCGATCGTGTTTGGCCGCTCGGTCGGGAGGCCGGACGAACGCGTTGCCGTCACGACGCTCGCCGCCGGCGCAGCGGCGCGGGCTGACATGGCGACGCTGATCATCGTTGGCTCGCGCGAGACGCGCGTAATCGCGCGTGCCGGGCGGTCGCCGCTCGTCTACACGCCGCGCGCCGTGGCCGAGGTGAGCGTATGATCAACCCAGCCGATAACATCCTCGACGGTCTCGACGGTCGGCGCAGCGGGCGCCGGCGGCCGGCGCAGCATGATCACGGCAACGCCGATGGCGCGCGCTGCGGCGATCTTGCCGTAGGCGGCGTTGCCGCCGCTGTTCTTCGCGATCACGACCTCGATCCGGTGCGCCTCCATCAACGCGCGGTCATCGGCTTCGCTGAACGGGCCGCGGGTGGTCAGGTAAGTCACACGCGGCAGGGGCAGCGGCGGATCGACCGGATCGACGCTGCGCACGAGGTAATAATGCCACGGCGCGCGCGCGAACGGCGCGAGTTCGTTACGGCCGACCGCAACAAAGACGTTGCGGGGTTCTTCGCCGATGGCGGTCACCGCCGCGCCGGTATCGTTCACGTCGATCCAGCGATCACCCGCTACGGCACTCCAGGGCGGCCGGCGCAGCGTCATGAATGGCAAGCCGGTTTGATGCGCGGCGGTGACAGCGTTTTGCGAGATGAGATTCGCGTAGGGATGCGTGGCATCGATCAACGCGTCAAATCGTGCTTTGACAAGATAATCGGCAAGGCCAGCGGCGCCGCCAAAGCCGCCGACGCGAATCGGTACGGCGTGCCGAACCGGCGAAGCCGTGCGTCCGGCGAGCGACAGTGTCACATCGAGGTCGCCGCGTTTGGCCAGTCGTTCGCCCAACACGCGCGCTTCCGTCGTGCCGCCGAGAATGAGGATGCGTTTCATGCCGTTCCCTGAACCGATCCGCCGCGACACTGCCGCACCGCAACGCTGGCTGTCCATCGTCGGCATCGGCGAGGACGGCGTTGACGGCCTGAACGCGGCGGCGCGCGGGCTTATTGGCGCGGCCGAGATCGTGTTCGGCGGCCGGCGCCACCTGACGCTTGCGGCACCGATTATTCGCGGCGCGGCGCGGCCGTGGCCGAGCCCGTTCGACGGCGCGACGGACGAGGTGCTGAACCACCGCGGCCGCCAAATCTGCGTGCTGGCGTCCGGCGATCCGTTCCACTATGGCGTCGGCGCGGCGCTGGCGCAAAGGATCGACCCGCGCGAGATGATCGTGATGCCCGCACCGTCGGCGTTCAGCCTGGCGGCGGCACGGCTCGGCTGGTCGCTGGCAGAAACGACGCTTCTATCGGCGCATGGCCGTGCGCTCGATCTGCTGCGCCCGCACTTGCAGCCCGGCGCGCATATCCTGGCTTTGACCTCGGACGGCGACGGGCCGGCGGCGCTGGCGCAATTGCTGGCGCGGTCAGGTTTCGGGGCTTCGCAGCTCGCGGTGCTTGAAGCGCTCGGCGGCCCGCGCGAGCGCATTCGCACGATGGCAGCTGCGGACTTCGACCTCGGCACGGTCGATGCGCTCAACGTCGTCGCGATCAAGGTGGATGCTGCATCGAACGCGCGTGTTATCGCGCGCAGCGCGGGCCTCGCCGACAGCCTGTTCGAGCATGACGGCCAGATCACCAAGCACGAGATTCGCGCCGTGACGCTGTCGTCGCTGGCGCCCCGCCGCGGCGAAATGTTGTGGGACATCGGCGCCGGCGCCGGCTCGGTCGCGATTGAATGGATGCTGGCCGACCCGACGATGCATGGCGCCGCCATCGAGCGACACCCCGACCGCGTTGCACGCGTCCGCCGCAATGCAGCCGCGTTCGGCGTGCCGAACTTGGAGATCGTGGAAGGCGAAGCGCCCGCCGCGCTGGCAGGGTTGACCCCGCCCGATGCCGTTTTCGTCGGCGGTGGGGCAAGCGATGCAAGCGTGCTTGACGCCGCCGCCCGCGCTTTGCGGCCCGGCGGCCGCCTCGTGGTCAATGCGGTGACGCTCGAGACCGAGGCTATATTGATCGCCCACCATGCGGCGCTCGGCGGCGAGTTGATCCGTGTCGCCATCACGCGTGCCGGCGCGGTCGGCGAAAAAACCGGCTGGCGCTCGGCGATGCCGGTGACGCAGTGGACTTGGACAAAGCTATGATGGTCGCAGACACATCGCGAGGCTCCGTACCATGACCGTGCATTTCATCGGCGCCGGGCCTGGCGCGGCTGATCTCATCACAGTCCGCGGCCGCGATCTGATCGCACGCTGCCCGGTCTGCCTCTATGCCGGCTCGATCGTGCCGCGCGAATTGCTCGACTTTTGCCCGCCGGGCGCGCGCATGATCGACACGGCGCCGCTGTCGCTCGACGAGATCGATGATGAATTCGCCAACGCCCAAGCGGCCAGGCTCGACGTCGCGCGGCTTCATTCCGGCGATCTTTCGATCTATTCGGCGCTGGCCGAGCAGCGCCGCCGGCTGGCGCGGCGCGGCATTCCTTATACGTTGACGCCCGGCGTCCCTGCTTTCGCCGCCGCGGCGGCCGCGCTCGAGTGCGAACTGACCGTGCCGGAAGTCGCGCAGAGCGTGGTGCTGACGCGAATTGGCGGCCGCGCGTCGCGCATGCCCGAGGCTGAAAAGCTCGTGACCTTTGCGGCGAGCGGCGCCACGCTGGTGATCCATCTTGCGATCCACAATATCGATACCGTGGTCGAGGAACTGACGCCGTTTTACGGCGCCGATTGTCCGGCGGCGGTCGTCGTGCAGGCGAGCACGCCCGCGCAGCTTATTATCCGCGGCACGCTCGCCGACATTGCCACGACGGTCGCCGCCAAACGGATCGAGCGTACCGCGCTCATTCTCGTCGGCCGCGCGCTCGCCGCACAGGATTTCCGTGACAGCGCGCTCTATGACGCGGATTACCGCCGCCGCTTCCGGGGAGGCGGGAGTTTGCAGCGATGACCGCCTGGGACGCTCTCGCCCGGCGCGCCGGCATCCCGATTCTGGAGCCAGGACACGTCTGGCTGGCGGGTGCGGGACCGGGCGACCCCGGCCTGCTCACGCTCGATGCGCTGGCCGGCCTTCAGCAGGCCGACGTGGTCGTGCATGACGCTCTGGTCGATCGGCGCGTGCTGGCGCTGGCCGGCGAGCAGGCGCGGCTTGAATTTGCCGGCAAGCGCGGTGGCAAGCCGTCGGCGACCCAGGCCGACATCAGTCAACGATTGGTGGTGCTGGCGCGCGAAGGCCGGCGCGTCCTGCGCCTCAAGGGCGGCGATCCGTTCGTGTTCGGTCGCGGCGGCGAGGAGGCGATGACGCTCGCCGCCGCCAGCGTTCCATTCCGTATCATCCCCGGCGTCACCGCCGGGCTGGCCGCGCTCGCGGCGGCCTCGATTCCGGCCACGTTACGCGGCGTCAACCGGGCGGTCATCTTCGCCGCCGGCCACGGCGCCGAGGAGAACTTCGACTGGGCGCCGATCGTGCGCGCGGGACAGCCGATCGTGCTCTACATGGTGATGCATAATCTGGAACAAATCGCCACCGCTTTGATGGCGGCGGGACTAGCGCCGCATACGCCCGCCGCCATTATCGCATCGGCGGCGACGCCGAAGGAGCGCCTTCTCGTCTCGACCATAGAGCTGCTTGCGGCCGAGGCCCGCGCACAGAAATTCGAGCCGCCGGCGATCGTGGCGATCGGCGAGATCGTGAAATTTCGCCGACGGCTCCTGGGAACCAACGCGGCGGCTGGGAGAAAAGCGAAGGAGCGGACGTGAGCGCGCGCGGGATCATCATCGCCGCGCCGCATTCCGGCGCCGGCAAAACCACGGTGACGCTCGCGCTTCTCGCCGCGCTGAAGCGCCGCGGCATTATCGTGCGCGCCGCCAAAGCCGGGCCCGATTATATCGACCCGGCGTTCCATGCCGTGGTGACCGGCTCCGCCGGCGTCAATCTCGATTCGTGGGCGATGTCGGGAAGATTACTCGACGCATTGACGGCGCAGGCGGCCGGCGGCGCGGAGTTGATCGTGATCGAAGGCGTCATGGGCTTGTTCGACGGCGCGCCCAGCACATCCCTCCGGCGCGGCGCCACAGCCGATCTTGCTGCGCATTTCGGCCTGCCTGTGGTGCTGGTGATCGACGTCGCACGCCAGGCGCAATCGGCCGCGGCGATGGTGCGCGGTTTTGCGGCGCATGATCCGGCCGTGCGCATCGCCGGTGTCATCCTCAATCGCGTCGCCAGCGAGCGGCACCGCGCGCTCATCGCCGACGCGACAGCCGCGCTCGATATTCCGGTCCTTGGCGCGCTGCCGCGCGACGCCGCTCTGGCGTTGCCGGAGCGCCATCTCGGCCTCGTTCAGGCCAGCGAGCATTCCGACCTCGCGGCACTGATCGATCGCCTTGCCGCAATGGCCGAGCGTTATTTCGATCTCGACGCCATCGCGGCCGGCGCCAAACCGCTCAAACTGGCTACGGCCGGAGACAATGCCTTGCCGTTGCCACCGCCGGGCCAGCGCATCGCGCTCGCGCGCGACCAAGCCTTCAGCTTTGTCTATCCGCATGTGGTCAACGCGTGGCGCAATGCCGGCACCGAAATTCTCACGTTCTCACCCCTGGCCGACGAGGCGCCGCCCGAACACGCCGATAGCTGCTGGCTGCCGGGCGGCTATCCGGAGTTGCACGCCGACGCGCTCGCCAGCGCGCGAAAATTTTTCGCCGGGCTGCGGCGCTTGGCACAAACGCGTCCCGTGCATGGCGAGTGCGGCGGCTACATGGTTTTGGGCGAGAGCCTCGAAGATGCTTCCGGCCGGCGCCACGCCATGACCGGATTGCTCGGGCATGCCACAAGCTTCGCCAGGCGCAAGCTCCATCTCGGCTACCGCAGCGCGCGGCTTCTCGGCGACGGCGCGCTCGGCCGCAACGGCGCGCTCCTTCGCGGCCATGAATTCCATTATGCGTCGCTGACTTCGGCCGGCGGAGATGAACCCTTCGCGGAGATTGCCGACAGCGAAGGCCGCGCGATTGGGAACGCCGGCGGCCGGCGCGGCCGCGTCACCGGCACTTTCTTTCACGCCATTGCAACGGCGGACGGTTGATCTATTTGGCGCGGACGATCTCTTCTTCGACCTCGCCCAGCCGATCCTTGCCGAAGAAAATCTCGTCGCCGACAAAAAAAGTCGGACTGCCGAAGGTGCCGCGCGCGACCGTTGCTTCCGTATTCTTCAAAAGCCGGTCCTTGACTTCGGGCTCCTGCGTGCGGGCGAGCAAAGCGTCGGCGTCGAACCCTGAGTCCTTCAGGGCTGTCCGCACCACTTCGGGATCGTCCATGTCCTTCGGCTCGGCCCACATGTGACGGAACACCTCGTCGACGTAGCGGACAAAAACGCCGTCAAGCTGAGCGGCAATCGCGCCGCGCATGACCAGGAGCGTGTTGACGGGGAAGAACGGATTGAAAGTGAATCTTGTGATGCCGTGGTGTTTGATGAAGCGCTGCATCTCCAGCTGCTCGTATTGCAGCCGGTTCTTGATGCCGGCCATTTTCTCCGCCGGAGATCGGTTGTTGGTCATCTTGAATACGCCGCCGAGCAAAATGGGCACGTATTCGAATTTCGCGCCGGTGCGCCGCTCGATCTGCGGGACCATCAGATGGGCGAGATAGGCGTTGGGACTGCCGAAATCGAAGTGAAATTCTACCTTCGCCATTTCACCAGACCTCCCGATAGGGCCGCACATCGAGCTCGAATGTCCAGGCGTCGCGCGGTTGCCGGTAGAGTTGCCAGTACGCTTCGGCGACCGAAGCCGGATTCATGAGCCGGTCGGGCGCGAGGCTTTCCAGCGCCTCGGCGCCGCCGCGCTGTTTGATGCGCTCGCGCACGAATGCGGTATCGACGCCGGCATCGATGATCAGGTGCGCGACATGGATATTTCTCGGGCCGAGTTCCCGCGCCATGCTTTGCGCAACGGCGCGCAAGCCGGACTTGGCGCTGGCGAAGGCGGCATAGCCGATGCCACCGCGAACGCTCGCCGTTGCGCCGGTGAAGAAGATGCAACCCTTGCCGTGCGGCAACATCAGTCGGGCGGCCTCGCGGCCGGAAAGGAAGCCGGCGTAGCAGGCCAATTCCCAGACCTTGCGAAACACGCGTTCGGTTGTCTCCAGCAGCGGAAAATTGACGTTGGCACCGATGTTGAAGATGCAGACTTCAAGCGGCGCATACGCGTCGGCGGCCTGCAGAAAGCCGGTAATCTCGCCCTCGTCGCGCGCATCGAGCTCCCGCGCGACGATCTCGCCGCCGGCGGCTTCGATGTCGGCGACCAGCGGCTTGAGCTTGTCCGCGTTGCGCCGGCCGGCGAAGATCACGAACCCTTCGCCGGCAAATTTTTTGGCGATGGCCGAGCCGATGAAATCGCCCGCGCCGATCACAGCGACCGTGGCGTTACGTTTCGCCAATCCCGCCCTCCCTATGCGCCGCCTTCAAAAGACCGCGCGCTCCGTCATTATGCGCTCACCGTCCGGGCGGCGAAACAGGGTGGCGCGCGGGCAATGCCAACTTGCCAAGCGTTCGGCTTGCCCCCACCATAGCCCTTCGAACACAGAAATCGCCGACACCGGGTCGAGTCACGTGGCGGACGACAAGAACCATATTGTTATCGAAGCGGCCACGCGGATCCTCGCCGATCTTGCCGATCCTCAGACCATCAACCGCGCCGCAAATGGCGCCTGGAAGGAGCCGCTCTGGCACGCGCTGAGCGAAGCCGGACTGCCGCTCGCCTGGGTGCCGGAAGCGCTTGGCGGCTCGGGCGCGAGCCTGGCCGAAGGCTTCGCCATCCTCGGCGTTGCCGGGCGCTTTTCGCTCGCGGTGCCGCTGGCGGAAACGCTCGCCGCCGGCTGGCTATTGACCCGCGCGGGCTTGCAAGCGCCGCGGACATCCATGACGCTCGCCCCGGTGCGACCCAATGACCGTGTCACGATCGACACCGACGGCAGGTTGAGCGGCCGCGCGACCGGCGTGCCCTTTGCGCGCGACTCCCGGCACATTGTCGTCCTCGCAGGCGACGGCAGCCGGCAGCGGATCGCGCTCGTTGAGACCAAAGACTGCCGGCTGGGCGAAGGCCGCAATCTCGCCGGCGATGCCGCCAACGTCGTCACGCTCGACCGCGTCATTCCGTTGCGCATGGCGCCGGCCCCGGCCGGTTTCGATCTGACATCTTTGTTGCTGATGGGCGCGGTGATCCGCAGCGTCGAAACCGCGGGCGCGCTGGAAACGATCCTGTCGCTCAGCGTCGCTTACGCCAACGAGCGCATCGCTTTCGAGCGGCAGATCGGCAAATTCCAGGCAGTCCAGCAAAACCTGGCACGGCTCGCGGGCGAGGTCGCTGCCGCGCTCGCCATCGCCGGGTCCGCGGCCGATACCATGGCGCAAGTCGAAACGTTCGACGAGGCAGCGTTCCTGGAGGCGGCCTCCGCTAAAATTCGCACCGCCGAAGCCGCCGCCGAGGCGTCGGCGATCGCGCATCAGGTGTTCGGCGCGATCGGCTTCACGCAGGAGCACATACTGCACCGTTTCACGCTGCGCTTGCTGTCGTGGCGTGACGATTTCGGCAGCGAAAGCCATTGGGCGGCAGAGCTCGGCAGGCGCGTCGCCCGGCGCGGCGCCGACGAATTCTGGCCGCTGGTTGCTTCCCGATGAGCGTCAATCTCAATTTCGATCCAATCCGCCTGTCCCCCGAATGCGCAAAATTGCGCGCGGAAGTGCGCGAATTTCTGTCGCAAGAAATCGCCGCGGGCACGTTCGATCCGCACCAGCCCGGCCACGGCGAAGCGTATGACCAGGCGTTCAGCCGGCGCGTCGGCGCGAAAGGCTGGATCGGCATGACCTGGCCGAAGCGATACGGCGGACACGAACGCAGCCAACTTGAGCGCTACGTTGTCACCGAGGAGTTTCGCGTCGCCAATGCGCCGTCGCATTTGCACTTCGTCGCCGACCGCCAGAGCGGGCCCGTGCTGCTCAAATACGCGCCCGAGCATATCAAGAACGAGATCCTGCCGCGCATTTGCCGCGGCGAGCTGTGCTTTTCCATCGGCATGAGCGAGCCGGGCTCCGGCTCCGACCTGTTCGCCGCCAAAACCAGGGCGACCAAGGTCGACGGCGGCTGGCACATCAATGGCAGCAAGATCTGGACGACCAGCGCGCAGGTCGCGGACTACATGCTTGCGCTGTTTCGTACCTCGCCGCCGACAAAAGAGAACCGCCGGCACGGCCTCACGCAGTTTCTGGTCGATATGAAAACACCGGGCATCACGGTGAACCCGATTTATCAGATGACCGGGAAAGCCGGCTTCAACGAGGTGGTGTTCGAGGATGCTTTCATCGCCGAAGACCACGTTTTGGGCGAGATCGACGGCGCCTGGAAGCAGGCGACCAGCGAGCTTGCCTACGAGCGCAGCGGGCCGGAACGATTCCTCGACACTTTTTACGTCCTGCTCGAATTGATTCGCGCGCTCGGGCCGGAACCCGACCTGCGCGGCGCCGAAGGCCTCGGCCGCCTGGTCGCGCAACTGCATACTCTGCGGCGCATGTCGGTCTCGGTCGCCGGCATGCTGCAAGCCGGCAAGGAGCCCGTGGTGGAAGGCTCGATCGTCAAGGACCTCGGCACCGTGTGGGAGCAGAAGCTGCCCGGCCGCGTGCGCGATCTCGCCGCTTTCCTGGAATCCGAAATCGTGAATCGCGCCACGCTCGAGGACCAGCTCGCCTACGCCACCACGATCGCACCCAAGCTCACCATCCAGGGTGGCACGACCGAAATCCTCCGCGGCATCATTGCGCGCGGATTGGGGTTACGCTGAAGGACACAAGCGCCGTGCCGGATATCGGAAAATTCCTGTGGCCCAAATCGGTGGCGGTGGTCGGCGCCTCGTCCGATTTGCACGGCCTGCGCGGTCGGATTCTGGAGATCATCCGCAGCCATCCGTTTGCAGGGCGGGTCTATCCGGTGAGCCGGAGTGCAGCCGAGGTGCAGGGGCTGAAGGCCTATCCGTCTGTAACCGCACTGCCGGAGCCGGCCGATTTGGCGATCCTGATCGTGCCCGCTCAATATATACCGGCCGAGCTTGAGCGCTGCGGCAGCGCCGGCATCAAGGCGGCGGCCATCCTCAGCTCCGGCTTTGCCGAGGAAGGCGACGCCGGCAAACGCATGCAGCTCGAGATCGCCGCCATCGCGCGCCGGTACGACATGGCGGTCAGCGGACCGAACAGCGAAGGTTTCTCCAACATCGCGGCGGCGCTGTGCGCGAACTTCAGTCCGGCTTCGGACAGGAGCGCCGGTCCGCTCATTCCGGCGCGGCCGGTCGGCCGCGGGCAGGTTTCGGTGATCTCGCAGAGCGGCGGCGTCGGCTTTGCCTTCATCGATCGCGCGCGGCCGCGCAATCTCAAATTCCGCTACATCGTGACGACCGGCAACGAAGCCGTGCTCGAGATCGCCGATTTCGTCGATTACATTCTCGATGAAGGCGAAACGGACGTCTTTCTGCTGCTGACCGAAGCCGTCAAGACGCCGGAAAAGTTCAAACGCGTGGCGGAGAAAGCGCTGAGAGCCGGCAAGCCGCTGATCGTCGGCAAGATCGGCCAGACCGAACCCGGCCGCCGCGCTGTCGCGTCGCACACCGCGGTACTCGCCGGTTCCACGGCTGCCTATCGCGCGGTTTTCGAGCGTTACGGATTGCTCGAAGGCCGCGACTTCGACGAAATGCTGGACTTGGCGGTCGGCTTCCTCGCCTCCGGCGACCGCATGCCGGCCGGACGTCGCGTCGGCATTTGCACCGCGTCCGGCGGCGCCGGAATCTGGATGGCCGACGCCTGCGCTACCGCGGGTCTTGACGTGCCGGTGCTCGACGATGCAACGCGCACCGCGCTTGACGCTTACGTACCTTCTTACGGCACGACGCAGAATCCCGTCGATTCCACCGCTCAGGGTGTCCAGAAGCTTGGCTATGCGGAATTCGCGCGCCTGGTCGCCCGCTCACCGTCGGTCGACAGCGTTATCGTCGTCATCACCGCCCGGCGACCGGCTTTTCTCGAAGCGGACTTACCAAAATTGAAAGATCTGGCGCGCGAGTCGGAGAAGCCGGTATTCATGTGGACCTACACGCTGCCGGCCGAACGCACCGTCGAAATTCTCAATGAGGCCGGTTATCCGCTTTTCACCACGGCGCATGGCTGCGCCGGCACGCTGCGCAAGATGGCCGACTACCGTGCGTTGCGCGCGCCGCTGCTCCGTTCGACCGAGGCTGCTCCGCAAGCGGCGAACCGCGCCAAAGTCGGCGCCATGCTGGCCGCATCGCCTGCGGTGCTGTGCGAATACCGGGCGGTGCCGCTATTGGCGGCCTATGGCATCGGCGCCGGAAATGCCGGGCAGCTCGTGCAATCAGGTGACGAAGCGGCCGTCGCGGCGCAGACAATCGGCGGCGCGGTGGCGCTCAAGGTCGAGTCCACCGACATTCCGCACAAGACCGAGGCGGGCGCGGTCGTATTGAATGTTGAAGGCGCCAATGCCGTGCGCGCAGCTTACGACCGCGTGCTCACAGCCGCCAAACGCTACGCCCCGGCAGCGCATATCGACGGCGTGCTGGTGCAGGCAATGGCGCCGCCCGGGCGTGAAGTCATTCTCGGCGTCGCCCGCGATCCGACCTGGGGATTGCTCCTCATGGTCGGTCTCGGCGGCGTGCTGGTGGAGGCGCTCGGCGACGTCGCGCTCGCGCCGGTGCCGCTCGATGCCGCCGACGCGCGGGCGCTGATCGGCCGGCTCAAGGGCGCGCAAGTGTTGGGACGTCATCGCGGCGCGCCGCCGGCGGACATTGACGCGCTCGCCGAATTGATGGTGCGGCTGTCGTATTTTGCTGCCGATCATGCCGACGAGATTTCAGCCATCGACCTCAATCCGGTCATCGTGCACGCGGAGCGTGACGGCGTTTCCGTCGTGGATGCCCTGATCATCAAGCGCGATGAGCAAGCGTCGGAGCGGCGCGGCGCGGCCGAGTAGTCTTGCGCGAGGGAAAAACGTTATGGGACCCTTCAAGGATATCGCTGTCGATAAGACCGGCCACGTGGCGCTGTTGGAAATTCGGCGGCCGCCGAACAATTTCTTCGATGTCGCGCTGATCGGCGAAATTGCAGATGCTTTTGAAGCCCTCGACGCCGATTCAAACTGCCGCGCGGTGGTATTGGCCGCGCAAGGCAAGGCCTTTTGCGCCGGCGCCAACTTCGGCGACAGCGACGATGGCGAGTTGCTAAGCGGACCGCGGCCGGGCGCGGCTAATCTTTATATCGAAGGCAACCGGCTCTTTCGCACCAAAAAGCCGATCGTCGCCGCCGTTCATGGCGCCGCGGTCGGGGGCGGGCTAGGCTTGGCGATGGTGGCCGACTTCCGCGTCACATGCCCCGAGGCGCGGTTTGCCGCCAATTTCACCCGGCTCGGTTTTCATCCGGGCTTTGGCCTGACGGTAACGTTGCCGGAAGTCATCGGCCCGACCAGAGCGGCGCTGATGTTCTACACCAGCCGCCGCGTCGGCGGCGAAGAAGCGCACGCCACGGGCCTCGCCGACGTCCTAGTGCCGCAGGACGAAGTCCGCGCCGCCGCGCTGTCGCTTGCCGCCGAGATCGCCGAGAACTCGCCGCTCGGCGTCGTCGCAACGCGTGCGACGTTGCGCGGCAACTTGGCCGATCGCGTACGCGCGGCGACCGAACGCGAACTCGCGGAACAGACAAGACTGCGCCGGACCGACGACTTCAAGGAAGGCGTCAAGGCGATGGCGGAACGCCGCGTGCCGAACTTTAACGGCCGGTAGCGGGAAGCCCGGCGCCACGAAATATCAAGCCCAGAGGAAACACGATGACAGTCAGAATCGAGAAAAATGGAGCGGTGTGGACGGTCATCCACGACCGGCCCGAAGCGCGCAACGCGATGGACCCGGCGAGCGCGGATGCGCTGACGGCAGCCTTCCTCGAATTCGACGCCGACACGAAGGCTTCCGTCGCGGTTTTCTATGGCGCGGGCGGCGCGTTTTGCGCCGGCTGGGACCTCAAATATGTCAGCACACTCAACGCGGCACATCCACTCGGCGAGCTCGATATTCCGACCGCCGGACCGCGCGGCAATGGCGGCGAGATTCCGCGTGGCCCGCTCGGACCGTCACGGCTCGAATTGGATAAGCCAGTGATCGCGGCAATCGAGGGCCCGGCGGTCGCTGGCGGCATGGAACTGGGACTATGGTGCGACTTCCGTGTCATGGCGAAAGATTCGTATTTCGGCGTCTATTGCCGCCGCTGGGGTGTGCCGCTGATTGACGGCGGAACGGTGCGGCTGCCGCGCATCGTCGGCCAGGGCCGCGCCCTCGAGATCATTCTCACCGGGCGAAAAGTTCCGGCGGAGGAGTGCCTGAATATCGGCTTATGCGAATACGTCACGCCGAAAGGCGGCGCGCGTCAGAAGGCCGAGGAAGTCGCCCACGAGATCGCGCGCTTTCCGCAAGTCTGCGCACGCGCCGACCGCCGTTCCGCGATCAAGAGCCACGGCCTGCCGGTGCGCGAGGCGCTGATTCAGGAATGGTACAACGGACGCGAAGCGCTCATTAAGGACGGTGTCGCGGGCGCGGCCCGTTTCGAAGGCGGCCTCGGCCGGCACGGCGACTTCCAGAAAATCCGCTGATCCGGTTCAGACGGGTTTAATCCGGTAACTGACCGGCAACTACACCGGCGCAGCCGCCGCTTGTGCTGCACAGTGGACGCGCATCTGTGCTCGCGCATGTGCGGAGCGGCGCCGCATGGATAATCGTGCGTTAACAGGCCGCGACAAAATTCCTTAATGTCCTGACACTAAAGCAAAAAATCTGACGCCATTTACCCGGTGGAGACACCTTCAGGTCATAGTACGCGCGCGATTTCAGCCCTCGCGATTGCACTGGGTATTCGGGTAATGAGCTCCGCGCTCCGCATTGGCCAAAAGGGACACGAAGCGCTTCCGCCGGAAATCTACCTTCCGCTGGTCGACTCTCTCTATCGGGACGGTCGCACCCTGTTTGCTGGTACCATTTTCGGCGCAGGCTCAGTTTTTGTCACCTATTGGAAAACGGACGAAATCCTTCTTCTTTATTGCGCGCTAGCCGTGGTCTTCATCGCGTGCGTGCGCGGAATGATCATACGTGCCTATTTTCGCGCACGTCCGACGGTCACGACATCGGAAGCCGGCAGGCGCTGGGAGCGCCGCTATGTCGCCGGAGCGGCTGTGTCCATGGCCCTGATGGGCGCGTGGTGCTACATCGCCTTCGCGTGGACCGCCGATCCGTTTGCCGACCTCGTCAGCTTTTCCATGACGTTTATTTACGCCGGCGGCATCTTCGGGCGAAATTTCGGCAATGTCCGCTTTGTCGTCGTTCAAATTCTATGTGCGTTGCTGCCGATGGTGGCGGCGCTGCTGTTTTACGGCAATCACTTTCACTGGATTTTTGCGTGTTTTCTTGTGCCGGCATTCTTCGGCATGAAATTCATAGCCGAGCGGCTGCGTCGTACACTGCTCGATGCGGTGATTGCCTCGCGCGACATGTCGTTGCTCGCTACGCGCTTTGACACCGCGCTGAACAACATGCCGCACGGGCTGTGCATGTTCGACGCTGAGCACCGCATCGTCGTCGTCAATCAGAAGCTGAGCAAGCAGCTCGGCCTGCCAGATGACATCGACCTCAAAGGCGCGACGGCGGCCGATCTGGTCGAGAAAGTCGTCCAAGCGGAACTGCTGGACGCGGTGAATGCGCAAAACCTGATCGAGCGTCTCAGCGCCCGGCTCGCCGGCAGCGACGACGCCGCCTTCGCGGTCGACACGCTCAACAGCCGCACGCTCGAGTTCACGGTGCAGCCGATGGAAAACGGCGGCATGGTTGCTCTGGTAGAAGACATCACCGAACGCATGATCGCCGAGGCCAGGATCAATCATTTGGCCCGATTTGACGCGCTGACCGGCTTGCCCAACCGGACGGTGCTGCGCGACCGGATGGAGCACGCGCTCGGCCAGTGGCGGCCGGACAAGCTGTGCGCCATTCACTTCATCGATCTTGATCAGTTCAAGCAGATCAACGACACCCTCGGGCACACCAGGGGCGACATGCTGCTGGAGGCCGTCGCCGAGCGGTTGAAGGAGTCCATCCGCGATGTTGACGTCATTTCGCGTTTTGGCGGCGATGAGTTCGTCATTCTGCAGGCGCCGATCAAATCGCTGGACGAAAGCGAAGCTCTCGCCAACCGCGTGCTGAACGTACTTGGCGGCACTTACGACCTCGACGGGCACAAAGTCGTGGTGACCGCCAGTATCGGCATCGCGATCGCCAAGAACCGGATCGATCCGGACCAGTTCCTGCGCAATGCCGATCTGGCGCTCTATCAGGCAAAGGCGGACGGCCGCGGAACCTGGCGCTGGTTCGAAGCCAAGATGGAAGCCAACGCCCAGGCGCGGCGGACGCTCGAATTCGATTTGCGTACCGCGACCAAGACCGAAGCGTTTGAAATCTACTATCAGCCGCTGTTCAATCTGAAGACGCGCCGCATCGAAGCCTGCGAGGCGCTGCTGCGCTGGCCACACCAGGAACGCGGAATGGTGTCGCCGGCCGAGTTCATTCCCGTGGCCGAAGAAATGGGCCTGATCGTCGAGATCGGCACGCAGGTCCTATACAAGGCTTGCCTCGAATGCCGCCGCTGGCCGGGGGATACGGCGGTGGCTGTCAACCTGTCGTCGATTCAATTCGACCGCTCCAACGTACCCGCGCTGGTGCGCGAAACGCTGGCCGCCACCAATCTTCCGGCGCACCGGCTTGAGATCGAGATTACCGAATCGACGCTTCTTCAGAACACCAAGCGAGTCCGTGCCGACCTCCAGCAGCTTGCGGAGCTGGGCGTACGGATTTCGCTTGATGACTTCGGCACCGCCTATTCGAGCCTCAGTTATTTGCACAGCTTCCCGCTGCACAAGGTGAAAATCGATCAGTCGTTCTTGCAAGGGCTCGGCGACGACGAGCGTCGGGTGACGTTGTTGCGCGGCATCACGCGATTGAGCGCGCAATTGGGACTGCGGGTCGTGGTCGAGGGCGTGGAAACCGAGCAGCAACTCGAACTGGTTGCCGGCGAGGACAGCATCGACGAAGTGCAGGGCTTCCTGCTGTGCCGGCCAATGCCGCCGGCGGAACTGCGCAAATTGCTGTACGCCTCTTACGTCGCGCCCGAGCAAGGTGCCGCGTTACCGGCGGCGCTGCGCAGCGACGCCGCCTAGGCGGTATCGTTTTCCCTGTCATATCTTTGTAACGTTGTACGCAGCAACAAACGCGCGCCGGATTAACCCTAATACCCGGTCAAAATTGTAATCGCATTAACGAACTGTTAACCTCCTCCCTGCTGGCGCGGACGAGTGCTGGCAAGGAAGTGGCGTATGGTACCGGTGGCGTTGTCGCACCAATCGCGTTCGGGTGTTGCCGATCGTGAAAAGACGAAAAGCACCTTCTCCGATCGCGTTGCAAGTCTGCTAGACCGGATCGACTACCGGCTCGCCGACAGCGGCGAACGAAAAGAAGCCATCGCTCGCCTCCGCTACCAAGCCTACATGCGGGACGGCGGAATTTTTCCGAATTCGTCACGAACGTTTTCCGACCCTTTTGACGAAACCGGCAACGTCTTTCTTTTCGGGATATATATCGACGGTGAGCTGGCGAGCTCGATCCGCATTCACGTCGCCAGCAAAGAGCATCCCGAATTTCCGTCGCTCGAGGTCTTCCCGGATATTTTGCAGCCCGAGCTCGACGCCGGCAAAGTCATCGTCGATTCGACCCGCTTTGTCGCCGACGAGCGCCTGTCGCGGATTTACCGCGCCCTGCCCTATGCCACGCTCAGGCTTGGCGGAATGGCGGCCCATCACTTCAAGGCCGATCATCTTCTCGCGGCGGTGAGGGCCGAACATCAGGCGTTCTATCGACGGATCTTCCGCCACCGGCTGATTTGCGAGCCGCGGCCTTATCCCGGGCTGGCCAAGCCGATCAGCTTGATGACGGCCGATTATCAGAAATTCGTCAACGAGGTGCATCGGCAATATCCATTTTTCCGTTCGACGTTTTTCGAACGCCGTGTGCTGTTCGAGCGGAATTTCTCGGCCGCCGACGTCGCATCCCAGTCGCCGCAAGGAAACCTCTTCCCTTTCGTTGAACGCCGGCCCAGGCGTCTTGCCGGCTGAATCGTCGCCGGCGTCCCGGCGTTTGCCTTCACCGGCCCGATATGAGACGATTAGCTGAAATTCTCTCGGCTCCGTAAAATTCGACGCGTCCGTTTCAGTCAATCTTGCAAAGCATCAGGTATAAAAATGTGCCGCTGGCCAAGCTGGCGCGCCAAACGATGTTTATGGGCCGCTATCGTCTTGCCATGAGTGAGGACACACCAAGCACGCCGCTGGATACGCGCGCCGCTGAGTGTCCGAACTGCAACGCACGGTTAACGGTCCGTGCAGACGGTAATCCTCTCATCGACGCCTGCGGGTTTGAGAGTTACCGGTTCGAATGCAGTCAATGCCGCGCGGTGCTGGCCGGCATCATCGACCCGGCCGATGAAAAGCTGCTGCTCGCGCAAATAACCGACTGACTTGCGATCGGGGGCGCCGGAAACCGGCCGCCGGCGGCATTCCTCAGTGACTGGCGAGCATGTCCTTGACGCATTTCTTGACGGCCTTGTGCCGCGCGTAGAGCGACATTTCATGGAACTGCGCCTGCTCTTTGACCTGCGCCCGGCACTTGGCGGTGGCGTCCGCCATCGCGGCTTTCTCGGCATCGGACATCGGCGCCGCCGCCGCCGCGGGCACGACGAGCGCCGGCGCGCCGACGATGATTGCGGCGAGCATGCCGGCGGATAATGCGATGACCGATCGAGACATGATGATGCGCTCTTTTCTTTGAGGGAACGAGCGCAAAATATCAGAAATATTTTTGTCGGTCGTCAAGCGAACTCACCGCAGATTTGTTTATTTGAAATGCAGCAAATCATTCACAAAACTGTCGCAATACATTTCGCCGGAATTCAAGAGTGCCGTGCAAAGCGCGCGCGATCGTGCGGCGCCGAAAAATCCAGTTGCGGGCCAATCGGCACGACGCGGGTCGGATTGATCGCCGTCATGCTCATATAGTAATGCCGCTTGATGTGATCCAAATTGACGGTGTCGGCGATCCCCGGTACCTGATAGAGATCGCGCAGATAATTCGACAGGTTTGGATAGTCGACGATCCGTCGGATATTGCATTTGAAGTGGCTGTAATAAACCGCGTCAAACCGCACCAGCGTCGTGAACAGCCGCCAGTCGGCTTCGGTGAGGCGCGTGCCGGCAAGGTAGCGCTGGCGTGAAAGAATGTCGTCGATCCAGTCGAGCGCCGCGAACACGGCGCGGCACCCTTCCTCGTAGGCGCTCTGCCTGGTGGCGAAACCGGCGCGATAGACGCCGATATTCACGTCGCTGTAAACGCGCGCATTGATGCGGTCGATTTCGGTGCGCAGCTCGCTAGGATAATAATCGGCGCGGTCGTTGGTGTAGGCCGCGAATGCCGAATTGAGCATGCGGATGATTTCCGGCGATTCGTTGTTGACGATGGTGCGGCGCTCTTTGTCCCATAGCACCGGGACCGAGACGCGTCCGGTGTAGCGCGGGTCGGCGAGCAGATAGATCTCGCCAAGGCGCTGCTTGCCGTTGACCGTGTCGGCGATCGTGCCGGGCCCGTCGCCGAACTGCCAGCCGTGATCGCCCATGACCGGATCGAGGATCGAGACCGAGATGACGCTCTCGAGTTCCTTGAGCTTGCGGAATATCACGGTGCGATGCGCATAAGGGCAGGCCAGCGACACATAGAGGTGATAGCGGTCGCGCTCGGCGGCAAAGCCGCCTTCGCCGGATGGACCGGCGCCGCCATCCGGCGTTACCCAGTTGCGGAAGACCGGCTCGGCGGGCACGAAGCGCCCGCCGGTCGCGGCGGTGTCGTACCACTCGCTTTGCCACACGCCGTCGATAAAAACGCCATGCGCCATCGTAATTTCCTCCCGCCGGCCAGCATAGCCCGGATTGCGTTCAATATGTAGGATGCCGCGCGAACGAGGCGAATCTCATGAAAGCGGCGTTCATCGAAGCGTTTGGCGGACCGGACGTCCTTAAATACGGCGATCTGCCGGATCCGGTCGCCGGGCCGGGCCAGGTGCTCGTCGCGGTGGTGGCGGCGAGCGTCAACGGCGCCGACTGGAAAGTGCGCGCCGGGCAGTATTCGGAAGCGAAGTTTCCGCTGGTGTTGGGCCGCGACTTCTCCGGCGTCGTGGCCGCGACCGGCGCGGGGGTCGAGGATCTGAAAGCCGGCGACGCGGTGTTCGGCGTGCTCGAAGGCGGCCGTGAAGGCGCCTATGCGGAAAAACTTGCGATCACCGCGGCGATCGTCGCCAAAAAGCCCGACGGGCTCCCGCACATCGATGCCGCGGCTTTGGCGCTCACCGGGCTCACCGCCATCAGCGCCATCGAGACGACGCTGAAGCTGAACCGCAGCGAGACCGTCCTCATCCAGGGCGGCGCCGGCGGCGTCGCGGGCTTCGCCATCCAGCTTGCCAAGCATATCGGCGCGCGCGTGATCACCACCACCAGCGCGGCGAATGTCGCCTATGTGCGCGGCCTCGGCGCAGATGAAATCATCGATTACAACGCGACCGATTTCACCGAGGCGGTGAGCGGCTGCGATGCCGTGTTCGACACCGTCGGCGGCGACGTGGCGCAAAGATGCTTCGCAGTGCTCAGGCCCGGCGGCCGCGCCGCTTTCATCGCCTCCGGGATGCAGGCGCCAAAGCCGGAACGCGGCGATGTGGCTTCGCTTCGCCCGGCGGTCGGCCGCGCCCGCGCCCCGCTCGAGCGCATCGTGCAGCTGGTCGCGGCCGGCGCCGTGCGCCCGCCGGAGATCACGCTCTATCGCCTGTCTGAAGCGGCAGAGGCGCATCGCGTCAGCCAGCGGCGCCACTTCCGCGGCAAGCTTGTCTTGCAGGTGCGCTGAGGCGGTTCCGCACGGCGATCAGCGCGGGAAAGTCATACAAGCGATCGCCCGACGTGCTAGCCTCCTCGTCGATGAGGCGCGAGACGTTCGCAGTTGCCGACATTTATGTGCCGATCAAACGGCGCGCCACGCTCGAGCAAAAGCGCGTGGACGAAATCGCCGCCAGCATGCTCGACGGCGGGCAACAAACGCCGATACTGGTGCGGCCGGACGGCGAACGTTTCGTCTTGGTCGAGGGCCTGCACCGGCTGGAGGCAGCCAAGGCGCTCGGCGAAACCACCATCGTCGGCTTCCGCGTCGACGCGCGCAAACATTGAGCGCCCGGGGTTCCATCGCTTCTTGCCGGCGCCGCAAGACACCGATTGCGCTGGCGCTTATGACTGGAAACGCCTACATAAGGGGCATTCCCCACAAAGGAGTCGCGAATGGCCCCGCGCCAGATAAAACTGCCTGCCAAGGACGATTCTGAGAAAGAGTTCGTCGAGGTGTTCTCGCAGCGCAAGCGGCCGGAGAGCGGCCGGTACTTGCTCCAGGTCGACCGGCAGACGAAGGGTTCCTACAAGACGTCGGAAGCCGCCCAATCGGCGGCGCTGGAAATCAAAACCGCACATCCGATCGTTCAGGTGTCGGTGTATGACAGCGTTGACAACACCAATACCCTGGTCGAGCCCCCGGCCGCAGCCTCATGAGGAACCGCCCCGCGCGAGGTCTTCGAATCGGCGCGGCGTCGGTCAAACCGGCCTAAATCCATGACCACCCATCATTATCATGCGGTCATTTGGATTGATCATCGCGAGGCCCGCGTGTTTCATTTCAACCCGACCGAGGTCGAGCGCCTGGTGCTGCATCCCGACCATCCGACGCGGCACATCCACCACAAGGCCAACTCGATCGGCAGCGGACATGCCCCCGAGGATCATCATTTCTTTCAGGCCATCGTCGGCGCGGTCGCCGACGCCGGCGCGGTTCTCATTAGCGGACCCGGCAACGCCAAAAACGCACTGGTCAAGCACATCGATCAGCACGCTCCGAGGCTGATGAAGATCATCGCCGGCGTCGAAACCGTCGATCATCCAAGCGACGCCCAACTCGTCGCCCACGCGCGGCATTATTTCAAGGTCGAGGACCGGATGCGGCCGCAGATGGATTAGGCGCGCGCCCACGGTAAGCGGTCTCGGCCCGGTTTTATTTTCGATAAACCCTCCGTTCCCGGCCCATTGCGCCGTATTTTGTGCTAGCGTGGCGCATCATGATCGAACATGAAGACTTTTCCGTCGTCGTGAAGCACCGGGCGCCGCCGCCGAAATCGTGGCGGTGGGAAATCTATCGCGCCGGCAGAACCAGCCCGATTGAGCGCTCCGCGTCCTTATTCGAATCCGTGACCGAGGCCAACCGCGCCGGCCAGGCAGCGCTCAAGTCGCTGTTGAGCGACTTCCCGGACTGACGGCTTTTCGCCAAGGCTTATCGCAAGACTTCCGCTAAGACTTGCGCAAGGCTTTACTTATGTGCGCCAGCACGCGCCGATGGAATTCGGCGGGACCGGTGCGGAACGGCAGTTCGATCCGCGACGTCGCGCTCTCTGTCAGCATGAGATTGTACGGCGCGCCTTTGGTGTCGCCGGAAATGCGAAAATCGGTCCGGTAGCAGACGATCGGCTTGCCCCTGGCGTAAGCGTGGCCGCATTCCCAGGCGGTGCCGCTGTCGGGATCGGGGCCGTCCATGCAGGCGACGACCATGTCGGCCCGGTCGAGCGCTTCCACGTCCATCTGAAAGATCGACGCTGCGGTGTTGCGGCGCGGCTCGTGCGCTTGCGGCAGCCAGACTTCGAAACCCTCGCTTTCGAGGAAGCGCGCCAGTTCCACGTTGAACTTCTGCTCGGCCAAAGTGAACAGCGGGCCGGCCAGATAGATTTTGGTCTTGCGGATTTTGGGCTTCGCCTTCACGCCACGCTCATCCGGTCTTTGGCGGCTGCCAGCCGGCCTTCCGCCTTGACGTGCTGCGCCGCCGCGGCAAGGCCGAACCTGGGCATGTTGGCATAGAGACATTCGCTCTTGCCGGGCTCGACCAGATAGGTCTCGTGCCAGATGCCGACGGTGCCGTCCTTGCCGATCGCCCGGTTGAAAGCGCCCCAGGCGGGAAAGTGCCGCCCCGACCGGTCGTGCGCATAGGCGAGAAGCTTATCGAAGCTCTCCCAGTATTGCTGCACGAGAATGACCCGGCCGGAAACATAAGTGCGAGCGAACAGCATTCCCGCGCCCGGGCGTTTGCCGAGCTCCGCCAGCATCCGCGGCATGGCAAGCGCGACCGGGAACCATTTGTGCACGGCGAGAAGACTGTTGAAACGCATGCCGATCAAAAACAGCACGATCGGCTTGTCCACCCGCGCGGTGTAGCGATCGGCAAAAACCTCGGACATTGGTTGTCTCCTCGGATCTGCGATCCGTTGTATATAAGGTTCACGCCGGCCGTTGCAGCAAGGACGCCCGTTTGGACCCCGAATTCATCCGCGAGCTGTTCGCGCCATTCGGTCCGGTGTCGGTCAAGCGCATGTTCGGCGGCGCCGGCATCTGGTCCGAAGGCTTGATGTTCGGGCTCGTCTTCGACGGCGCGATCTTCCTCAAGGTGGACGAAACCAGCATCCCGGATTTCGAGCGCGAAGGCAGCCGGCCCTTCGTCTATACCCGCGCCAAAAGCGAAGGCCGCGTCGGTCGCGCCTCATTGTCGTATTGGCGCTTGCCCGAACGCCTCTACGACGATCCCGACGAGCTCGCGGCGTGGGCTCAGCGGGCGCTGGCGATCGCGCAACACAAAAAATTCGCGCCGCGCAAGCGGGGCAAGCGGAAGCAGCCACCGAAACGCAAGCGGACCCGGCGCTGACGGCGCGGCGGAAACGCGCTAATCTGCGGGCGCCGGCCGGAACGGGACGGTGAACGAAAAACTAAGGAGAAATTACCATGGCATCGTCCGGGATTCGTTTCGCCACCATCGCAGCCGCCTCGGCCTGCGTCTGCGCGTTCACCGCGCCGGCCGACGCGCAACTTCTCATTCACAAGGACCTGACCGCCTCCATCGCCATGACCATCGCGCAGACCGCGATCGAGACCTGCAATGCCAACGGCTACGCGGTCTCGGTGACCGTGGTCGGCCGCAACGGCGAGATCATCTTGCAGGTGCGCGGCGACAATACCCCGCCGCACACCATGGAGAATTCATTCCGCAAGGCCTACACCGCGCGCACCTTGCGCAGCCCGTCCGGCGTACTGGCCGAGCGCGTCAAGGCCGATCCAACGTTGCCCTTCATCCATCTGTCCCACATCATCGCATTCCAGGGCGCGCTGCCGATCAAGGTCGGCGAAGAAACAATCGGCGCGGCCGGCGCGTCCGGCGCGCCCGGCGGCGAGAAGGACGAAGCCTGCATCAAGGCCGGCCTCGACAAGGTTGCCGATCAGCTGAAATAAGCGGCCAAGCCGAGGGAACGCGGCGCGCGTCTGCCGTCGCGCGGAGCCCGCGCAGCGTCAGTCGGTCCAAACGACGACGAGTCTGCCCTCTTTGTCCCTGAAACGGCCGACAATGATGAAAATAAAATCGACAAGCGTCCAGATACCCAAACCGCCCAATGTAAATATCTGGAGTATTCCGGTTCCAACCTTGCCGACATAAAACCGGTGCGCTCCGAAGATCCCCAAGAACCAGCACAATAACAGCGCCACCAGGCGGAGCTTGGGACTGGCGCCCGCTGGCGCCGTTTTGACGCCGGTCGGCGCGCCGCAATGCGGGCACGTCGGTGCCAGACTGGAAATGACCTGACCGCAGCTTCGGCAAAACTGCTGGTTGGCGCCGAGTGGCGGCATGGTTTGCGACATCTTTCCCCCTCGCGAGACGCTTCGACAAAATACGCGCGGAGATTAAACCTCGGATTACGCTGCCGCTCAATCCGGCTTGCGCTCCTTCGCGCCGCCGGTCAAAGCGGCGGGTCGACCTGGCTTTCGCGCGCAAAGGCGAGGCTCTCCTCCTCGAGATCGAGTTCGCGCTCGATGCGCCGGCGCGCTTCGTCGGTGATCTTGCCCTGCCGCAGCAGCCGGTAGATGTATTCGCGCTCGGCGGCGATCAATTCCGCCCGCAGCTCCGCCGCGGTCGCGGCGGCCTTGAGCCCATCCGTTGTATTTCGCGGCAACTGCCCGGTTTGACGCTCGTGACGGCTGCGCAGGATCGCCAGTACTTCCGCCGGAACGTTGCCGCCGGCGGCGAGCCGCTTCACGCGGTCTTGCGAGACGTTGAGGGCTTCCAGCCGCGCGGTGATCTCGGCATCCTGCTCGCGCCGGCGCTCGTCCTCGGCGTCGTGCGGCAAGGCGAGCCAGCGCACGACCGAAGGCAGCAGCAGGCCCTGGCCGATCAGCGTGACGACGATGACGCCGAAAGTGATGAACAGAATAAGATCGCGGTCGGGAAACGGCGCCCCGGAGGCGATGGTCAGCGGGATCGCGAGCGCGGCCGCGAGCGACACGACGCCGCGCACGCCGACGAAGCCAAGCAGGAACGACCACTGCCACGGCGGCAGCGGATCGCGGCGGCGCAGCGCCGGGCTGACCCAGCGCGGCACGTAAACGGTCGGATAGACCCAGACAAAGCGCGTGACGACCAGCACGGCGACGGTCAGCAGCACGGCAAAAGGCAGGTCGCGCAGCAGGACGGTATCGCTGGTGTCGAGCAGGGTGCGCGTCTGCATGCCGGTGACGAGGAAGACAAAACCTTCGAGCAGATAGACCAGAAAGTCCCAGAAGAAGATGCCCTGTAGCCGCGTCGCCGCCGGTATGAGCAGCGGCCCGTTCCAGCTCACGAACAGGCCGCACGCGACGGTGGCGAGCACGCCCGAACCGCCGAGATGCTGCGGCACCAGGAAAGCCGCATAGGGCGTCAGCAGCGACAGCGTGATCTCGACCCGCGGGTCACGCGCCCAGCGGCGCAGCCGCAGGCTCGCCCAGCCGACGCCGATGCCGTAGGCAATTTCGCCGATGACGATCAGCACGAAGGTGCCGGCGGCCTGGCCGAACGAGAACGCCCCGCTGCCCACAGCGGCGACGGCGAAGCGGTAGAGGATCAAGGCGGTGGCATCGTTGGCGAGACCTTCGCCTTCGAGCACGACAATGAGCCGGCGCGGCAGGCGGAGCCGGCGGACGATGGCGAGCGGCGCGACCACGTCGGTCGGCGCGACGATGGCGCCGAGCACGAAACCGACCGCGAGCGGCATGCCGAGCAGGAAGTGCACCGCTGCCGCCACCGCGCAGGTGCTGAACAGGACGTAGCCGAAAGCAAGCAGCGTGATCGGCCGCAGGTTAAAGCGGAATTCGCGCCAGCTCATGGCGACGCCGGCCGAATAGATCAGCGGCGGCAGGATCCCGAGCAGCACCAGTTCCGGCGCCAGCGCGATGCGCGGCAGGCCGGGAATGATCGCCAACGCGATGCCGGCGACGACCAGAAGAATCGAAGGCGCCGTGTGCAGCCGCCGCGCCGCGATGGCGACGACGACCAGCACCGCCAGCAGCAGCAATATGATCTGGATGGTCGCGGTCATTGGTGCACGATGCCGGATATGCCAGGACGGTCAAGCCCGGCATCGCGGCAGAGGTCGCCGGGCAGGAACTCGCGCGCCGTACGCTCCGGCGGGCCGGCGCTTGCCGGCGTCGCTTGCAGGATTTGCTGGCGCGCCTGCCACGCAACGTCGCGGGCGATCTCGGTTTCGCTCCGCTTGAGACAGGCGTGTTGATCGCCGCTGCATCGGCGCGTCCTGCGGCAGCGCTTGCACGGACAGTCGCGCCAGAATTTGAACATATCGCAATAGGCGCGCGCGCCAGCCTTGCCTTCTCGGCGGCAAAGCGCGCCTGATATTGTTCCGGCGTCAGTACCCTCGGCCGAAGGCGTCCTGAATGAGCGACATTCTTTGAATGTGTATCTGAAACAGGGACGATTGTCAAGGTTCGTCACCGGTACGGTGTCACGTCATTGCGAGGCAAAATGGCGCTCATGCAAGTCTTACAAGGGCTACTTAGGCGGCCGAGCCTTCCGGATTTCGCCGCCGCCCAATCGGGGCTACGCTTGCTGCGTAAATCGATCCGGGAGTCCGGTGCGTAGGAAAGACGATGGCCAGCGACAGCAAAAAACCCAAAGCCGACACGGCGCCGAAGGACCCGGCCCCGAAGGACACTGCCTCGAAGGACACGGCCGCAAAGAATGATACCGCGGCGACGGTCAAGAGTCCGGCTGCGAAAGACGCACCCAAAGAAGCAGCCAAGTCCGAGGGCGGCGAAACGGCCGCCGCAGCGCCTTCCAATTATAGCCGGGGCGAAGGCCAGAAACCGGTCAGCGCGGCCTACAAGGAAAACTGGAATGCGATTTTCGCCAAGAAGGGCAAGAAGAAGAAAAAGCGATAGCAAGCGTGTCGCTTTGCCTCACAAAAAACTCTGCGGATCGAAATCGACTGGCTGTCATTCCGGGGCGCGCCGCAGGCGAGCCCGGAATCCATAGCCACAGGACGGGAAGAATTCGCGCGGCGTTCGTTCTGCAAGGACGGTGATTATGGATTCCGGATAGTCGCGGAGCTTGTCATCGGGCCGGCCACTTCGGGCCGGACCCGTTGGCGACTTCCGGAATGACGATTCAGTGCGACGTGACGCTCTTGGCGGCGGGCTGGGCGCGGCGTGGCTTTGCAATACCCAGGCGCCGCGGCCGCCTGGGCGCGATCGATCCCGCCGCCAGCCAGCGCATCACGCTGCCGCTGCACAGCAGCGGCAGAATATCTTCCGCCGGCATCGGCTGGGCAAAGTAGAATCCCTGCGCCTGCCGGCATCCCCACTCGTGCAGCAATCGCACCTGGTCCGCCGTTTCCACGCCTTCGGCGATGACGGCGATGCCAAGCTCGCGCGCCAGCCCGATCGCCGCCTTGACGATCGCCGTGTCGTTGGGCTCGATGCCGATATCCTTGACGAATTCCTGCGCGATTTTGATCCGGTCGACCGGAAAGCGCCGCAGGTAGAGCAGCGAGGAATAGCCGGTGCCGAAATCGTCGATCGCGATTCGCAACCCGCGGGCGCGGAGCCGCTCGACGACGTTTTCGGGCCCGCTTGAAGTCCCCATCAGCGCGGTTTCCGTCATTTCGATTTCCAGCGATCCGGGCGGGAGCCCGGTCTCCGCCAGCGCCGCCTCGATTTCTTTTTCCAGCTCGCGCGGCGCCTTGAACTGAAGCGCCGAAACATTGATCGCAAGCGGAGGCAGCGCGACGCCGTCTTCGCGCCATTGCCGCGCCTGCCGGCACGCCGCGTGCAAAACCCAGTTTCCCAGTGTGACGATGAGACCGCTGCGCTCCGCCGCCGGCAGGAACTCGCCGGGCGAAAGCACGCCGCGGACCGGATGATTCCAGCGGATCAGCGCCTCCAGCCCGATGAGCCGGCTGGTCTCCATATCCACCTGCGGCTGGTACACCAGGAACAACTGGCCCGCGGCGATGCCGGCCTGCAGCTCGGATGTCAGGGCAACGCGTTTGCGCACTTCCGCGTCCATGGCGCTGGTGAAGAACCGATAGGTGTGCCGGCCTTCCGATTTGGCCCGATAAAGCGCCACGTCGGCGTGCGCCAGCAGCGCTTCGGCGTTCGGATCGTCCGGCTCGTAGGGCGCGATGCCGATGCTGACCCCGGAATGGATCTGGTTGCCGTCGAGCGGGAACGGCTCGTTCATGATCTGCAGAATTTTGTCCGCCAGGACTCCGGCATCGGTCGGATCGCCGACGTCCGACATCAGCAACGCGAATTCATCACCGCCAAAGCGGGCGAGCGTGTCGGCCGCTCGCACATTCGCCCGCAGCCGTCCGGCAACGGACTGGAGCAGCCGGTCTCCGATCGGGTGTCCCAACGTGTCGTTGACGTCCTTGAAATGATCGAGGTCGAGATAGAGAACCGCGAAGCCCTGCTCGCCCCGTCGCGCGCGCTCGATCGCCCGGGCCACCTCGGCGACGAATACGCCGCGATTGACCAGGCCGGTAAGCAGATCGAACTGCGCCATCCGCTTAAGCTTATCTTCGGCTTCCTTGCGCTGGGAAATTTCGCGAGCTGTCGAAAGCAGAAAATCCCGTCCACCGAAGGTGGCGCGCCGCATCGAGATTTCGACCCAGAACAGCCGGCCGTCCTTGTCCCTGCCGCGCCAGTCGAATGTCGGAGTCGCCCCGGATCGCGCCTTCTCCATCTCGGACAACAAATTTTGGCCGGTGTAAGGCGGCTTGTTCTCGGACAAATCGCCGATCTTCAGTTCAAGCATTTCGTCGCGCGTGTAGCCGAGCAGCTCGCAGGCGCGCTGATTGACCTCAACAAAGGCCCCGGTTTTGAAATCATGCAGGAATATGAGATCGTTGACCGAGTCGAATATGGTGCGGAAGCGCTCCTCGCTTTCCCGCAACGCCGACTGCGCCTGTTTGAGCTCGGTGACGTCCGTCACCGCGCCGATCAGGCCAGTCACTTCGCCGGATTCGGAACGGAACGGGAAGAAATTACCCAGCCAATGGCGCTGTACGCCGGGCGCTCCGGGCGCCATGCCTTGAATTTCCGCGTTCAGCACGGGCTCGCCGCGCTCGTAGACCCGCCGGTAAAGCTCCATGATGCGGTCCGCGAGTCCGGGGAGTACGTCACGCACCGTGCGGCCGATATGCGCGCTGACGGGGAGCCCTTTGATCTCCGCCATATGCTCGTTGATGCGCACGTAGCGGTAGTTGGTATCCATGAAGCAGAGACCGACCGGCGTGTACCGATAGATCTGCTCGATTTCGCCAAGCAAGGCTTTGCTGTTTGCTACGGCGGCTTGCAGTTCACGATTGGCAGCGGCCTGGTCGAGTCGCAGTTGCAAGTTCTCGACGATCCAGCGGTTGAAATAGCGTCCCATCAACGCAACCACGACGACGTAGGCCGCCGACATCAGGCCCATCGCAATCGAAGTCCGGTCCCCCTTTGCGAAATAACAGACGACCTGTGGAACGGTGGCGGGTAGCGCAAAACTGAAAAAGGCCGGCAGATACGCCGATTGCTGGAAAATCGCGCCGACCGTCATGCCGCCGAGCGCGAATGAGACGACGACGTGAGCGACCGGATCCGGCGATACGAAGACGACCGACCCGGCGAGGCCCCAAAGGCAACCGGTCACGGCAGTGCCGACGGTATAACGCCTGGCCCAGTTGATCTCGTGCCCGCTGTTGTGCGCTTGCCGTATATAGCGTGCGCGATCGGCGAAACGCGCGGCCACAACAGCGCAAAACAGCCCGACCCAAAGCAGGAGAATCCAGGCCGGATAGGCTGGCCAGAGCACCGCCGCAAGGATCGATGCGTTGACCGGGTTGGTCAGCATGATCGCAGGCGCCCGGTACAGCGCCTTGATCTGCTCGGCGCGGATCGCCGCCTGGAGGTCCGGCTGGTCCGGGGCGGTGGAGCCGCGCTCCACAAGAACTTCGTTCGGCATAGGATCCACGGATGCTCAACGCGCCATCCGTCCGGCCGTGATGACCGGCTAGACCGGCGCCAGGCGAGCGGACGAGGCGCAGCGATTATGCCGAACAGGAATTAAGTAATGCACAAGCGTGCTGTCTAACAGTTTATGAAAAGCTGTCTAAAAACGCTGCGAATGGATCGCCCCGCCGCTTTGGCTGCCGGTATCTCAAAACCACCGGCGCGGGCTTCACAAGAAGCTCTGCGGATCGACGTCGATTTCGAGCTTGATCGAGCCTTTGGTTTTCGGCGCTTGCGCGAGCCATTCGCGCAGATAAGCCGACAGATCGAAAGCGCGCGGCGCCTTGACCAGCAAACGCAGGCGATGGCGCCCGCGCACCAAAGCGAGCGGCGCGTCGGCCGGGCCGAGTACGCGCACGTCATCGAGCGGCGGAGCGGAGCGCGCCAGCGCGCGTGCGTAGCTTTGCGTATCGTGTTTGTCCTCACCGGAAATGACGAGGCTCGCGAGCCGCCCGAACGGCGGATAGTGCATGCTTTCGCGCGCGGCGATCTCGGCGTCGTAGAACGCTTTGCGGTCCTGCGCGATCAGCGCGCGCATCACCGGATGTTCGGGCTGGTGGGTCTGCAACAGCCCAAGCCCGGTGCCGGCGTCGCGACCGGCGCGCCCGACCACCTGATGCAGCAGCTGGAAGGTGCGTTCGGCCGCACGCGGGTCGCCGTTGTTCAGCCCGAGATCGGCATCGACGATGCCGACCAGATTGAGCTTCGGAAAGTGATGGCCCTTGGCGACGAGCTGCGTGCCGATGACGATATCGAAGCGGCCGGCCGCCACGTCGTCAAGTTCGGCGCGCAGCCGGTCCATGGTGACGACGAGGTCAGATGAGAGCACCAGCACGCGCGCGTGCGAAAAGAGTTCGCGCACTTCTTCCTCAAGGCGCTCGACGCCGGGCCCGACGGCGACGTAGGAATTCACCGCCTTGCAGTGCGGACATTCGGCCGGATGCGGCATGGCGAAGCCGCAATGGTGGCAGACCAGCTGCTTGCGGAAGCGGTGATCGACCAGCCAGGCGTCGCAATTCGGGCAGGAAAAACGGTAGCCGCAGGCGCGGCAGAGCGTCAGCGGCGCGTAGCCACGGCGGTTGAGGAAGAACAACGCCTGCTCGCCGCGCTCGATCGCATTCCGCACCGCGCCGGCCAGCGACGGCGCGATGAAGCGGCCGGGCGGCGGGCGCTCGCGGCGCAGATCGATCGCCTCGACGATCGGCATTTGCTGCCCGCCGAAGCGCTCGGGCAGCGCGAGCCGCCGGTAGCGGCCGCGCCGCGCATTGACTTCGGTTTCGAGCGACGGCGTCGCCGACGACAAGACCACCGGGATGCGCGCGATATGGCCGCGCACCACCGCCATGTCGCGGGCGTGATAATGCACGCCGTCCTCCTGCTTGTAGGCCTGGTCGTGCTCTTCATCCACGACGATCAATCCGAGATCGGCGTAAGGCAGGAACAGCGCCGAGCGCGCGCCGACCACGACGGAGACTTCGCCGTCGGCGACGGCCCGCCAGGTGCGCGCGCGCCGGCGCGGCGACAATTCCGAATGCCATTCCGCCGGGCGGACGCCGAAGCGGGCGGCGAAGCGGTCGAGGAATTGCGCGGTGAGCGCGATCTCCGGCATCAGGATCAGGCTTTGCCGGCCGGCGCGGATCGTCTCGGCGACCGCCTCGAAATAAACTTCGGTCTTGCCCGAGCCGGTGACGCCGTCGAGCAACGTCACCGCGTAGCCGCGCTCGGCGACGGTTGCTTTCAGCTCGGCCGCGGCGGCGGCCTGATCGGCGGAGAAATCCGTTCGCGCGAAATCCGGATCGGGCTTTGCCGCCACGGGCTCCGGCGGCAGCACCAAAGTCTCGAGCGTGCCTTCGTCGATCAGGCCGTCGATCACGCCGGCACTGACGCCGGCTTCGCGCGCGGCGTCGACCTTGCCGCGCACCATGCGGTCGGCCAGGAGTTGCAGCACGCGCGAGCGTGCCGTCGTCATGCGCGCCGGCGCGGGGCCGCAAAGCCGCACACCGACGCGCTCGCGCGGGCTGCCCAGATGCTCGCCCATCCGCAGGCACATCCGCAGCACCATGCCGCGCGAGGAGAGCGTGTAATTCGCCACCCAATCGACGAACTCGCGCAGCTCCGGACGAAGCGGCGGCACTTCGAGTTTTTCCTCGACGTCCTTGAGCCGGTTGTCGAGCCGCGGATTGGGCTTGACGTTGTCGGCCCACACCACAGCGGTCGCCTCGAGGGCGCCGAGCGGCACGCTGACGATATCGCCCGCGGCCAGCGTCAGCGCCTCGGGCACCCGGTAGGAATAGGCCCGGTCGAGCGCGACCGGCACCAGCACATCGACGACGCGTTTGGCCATACCGCAGGTTGTCCCGATTCCGGCCGGTTTAGGAAGGGGAAAGGCGGCAAAGCTACAATCCGCTCATTCCCGCGAAAGCGGGAATCTAGTACTGAAATCGCAGCAAAGAACTGGGTCCCCGCCTGCGTTGGGGACGAGCGTGGATGGCTCGGAAGACTGAAACAAACGTGGTCGCGCCGAAGGTCGCCGCCGAAATCGAGGCTTGGCTCGCCCATCTTGGCAATGAGCGGCGCTTTTCGCCCAAGACGCTCGAAGCCTATCGGCGCGACGCGCTCCAGTTCCTGACTTTCCTCGCCGGGCACCTCGGCGGCGCGCCATCGCTCAGGGATTTGGCGGCGCTGACGCCGGCCGATGTACGCGCCTTCCTCGCCGCGCGCCGCTCAGCCGGCATCGGCAGCCGCTCGCTGATGCGCACGCTCGCCGGCGTGCGCGGCTTCGCGCGCTTTCTGGAACGCAATGGCAAAGGCAAGGTCGGCGCGCTCGCCGCCGTGCGGACGCCGAAGCTCGGCAAGACGCTGCCGCGGCCGCTGCCGGTCGCCGCCGCCAAAAGCATCGCCGATCCCGATCTCGCCGCAGGCGACGACCGCGACGTATGGATTCACGCGCGCGATGCAGCGGTGCTGGCGCTGCTCTACGGCTGCGGCTTGCGCATTTCCGAAGCGCTTGGGCTGCGCCGCGCCGATTTCGGCATGGGCGACGCCATCACCGTCACGGGAAAAGGCCGCAAGCAGCGCATGGTGCCGCTGATCTCCCCGGTGCAAAAGCTGATCGCCGACTATCTCGCGCTTTGTCCCCACGACGCGCCGCCGGACGGACCGCTGTTCGTCGGCGCCAAGGGCGGATCGCTGTCGCCGCGCGTGGTGCAGCTCGCCATGGCGCGGGCCCGCGGCGCGCTCGGCCTGCCGGAGAGCGCGACGCCGCACGCGCTGCGGCACTCCTTTGCCACCCATCTCCTCGCCCGCGGCGGCGACCTGCGCGCGATCCAGGAATTGCTCGGCCACGCCTCGCTGGCGACGACGCAGATCTACACCGAGGTCGATGCCGAACGCCTCATCGAGGCCTATCGCTCAGCCCATCCCCGCGCGTAAGATTTGTGCTATCCGTCATTTCGCGGTGCCACGGAAGTGGCGAGCCCGCTTTGACGGCAATCCGGAATGACAAGCGACAAGGGGCCAGGATGTCGGACGCACACGAACAAATGGAGCAGGCCGATCTCGCGAAGGAGGTCTCGCGCGAGGACAGAAAGATCGCGCTGGTCATCGCCATTCTGGCGCTGTTTCTGTCCTTCTCCGAAACGGTGGGAAAGAGCGCGCAAACCGAGGCGATCAGCGCCAACGTGGAATCCTCGAACCTTTGGGCTTTTTTCCAGGCCAAGACGATCCGCATGACGACGTTGAGCACCGCCGCCGAAGAGCTCAAGCTCACCGCCGCCGCTGCCGCCACCGACCCGGCGACGAAAGAAGCGATGGAAAAGCAGATCGCGGCCTGGGAGAAAACCGTCGCGCGCTACGATTCCGAGCCGGAGACTCGCGAGGGGCGCAAGGAGCTGGTCGCGCGCGCCAAGGAGGCAGAAGAAAACCGCAATCTCTCGCTGGCGAAATATCACCATTACGAGCTTGCGTCCGCCGCGTTCCAGATCGGCATCGTGCTCGCTTCGGCGGCGGTGATCACCGGCATGGTCCTGCTCGCCTGGTGCGCGGGCCTGCTCGGCGTACTCGGGCTCGGCGTTCTCTCGCTCGGCCTGTTTGCGCCGCACCTGATTGCTCTCCCCTAGCGCGCAATGACTGTGATCTCGCGCGGCAAAGCGGAAAAGCAGGCGGCGCGAGCCGCGCGGCTGGCGGCGGCATTGCGCGAAAACCTAAAGCGCCGCAAGGCGCAGGCGCGCAGCCGAGCGCAGGATCGCAGCGCCGACGTGGCCGCGCCGCCCGCTGGCGATACCGCGCCGCAGGCACCCGACTTTCGCCGCAATCGGAGCCGCGATTAGCACGTTCGGTCCCGCAGGGCAGCTTGATCGGGGCTTGGGGGTGATGATGGACCGTATTCGTATCGTCGGCGGCCGGCGTTTGCACGGCACGATACCGATCTCCGGGGCGAAGAACGCCACGCTCCCGCTGATGATCGCGAGCCTGCTCACCGACCAGACATTGATCCTCGATGATGTGCCGCGGCTCGCCGATGTCGTTCTGCTCCAGCGCATCCTCGGCAATCACGGCGTCGACGTCATGGTCGGCGGCAAGCGGCCGGGCGAAACCGCCGACGACGGCCAGACCCTGCACATTTCCGCCGCCCGCATCGTCGACACCACCGCGCCTTACGAACTCGTGTCGCGCATGCGGGCGAGCTTTTGGGTACTGGCGCCGCTGCTTGCGCGCATGGGCGAAGCGCGCGTGTCGCTTCCCGGCGGCTGCGCCATCGGCACGCGGCCGGTCGACCTTCTCATCATGGCGATGGAGCGGCTCGGCGCGCAGATCGAGATCGACAGCGGCTATGTGGTGGCGCGCGCGCCGCGCGGGCTCAAGGGCGGCGAGATCGTGTTTCCGAAAGTCACCGTCGGCGGCACCCACACCGCCGTCATGGCGGCGACGCTTGCCACCGGCACGACCGTGATCGAGAACGCCGCGCGCGAACCGGAAATCGCCGACGTCGCCGATTGCCTCAACAAAATGGGCGCGCGCATCACCGGCGCCGGCACGTCGCGGATCGTCGTCGAGGGCACAGCCAGGCTCAACGGCGCGCGGCATGCGGTATTGCCCGATCGCATCGAGACCGGCACCTATGCCATGGCGGTCGCCATGGCCGGCGGCGACATCCTGCTGCAAAATTCGCGACCGGAACTCCTGCAAGCCGCGCTCGACGTGCTGCAACAGACCGGGGTCACCGTCACGCCGACCAACCAGGGCATCCGCATCGCCCGCAACGGCGAGGGCCTGGCGCCGGTGGAAGTGACCACGGCGCCGTTTCCGGCCTTTCCAACCGATTTGCAGGCGCAGCTGATGGCGCTGATGACGCGCGCGCGCGGCACCTCGCACATCGTCGAGACGGTGTTCGAAAACCGCTTCATGCACGTGCAGGAACTGGTGCGGCTCGGCGCGCGCATCCAGCTCGCCGGCGAGCGCGCCACCATCGAGGGCGTCGAGCGGCTCAAGGGTGCGCCGGTGATGGCGACCGACCTGCGCGCCTCGGTCTCGCTCGTCATCGCGGCGCTCGCCGCCGAAGGCGAGACCATCGTCAACCGCGTCTATCACCTCGACCGCGGTTTCGAGCGGCTGGAAGACAAGCTCGGGCGCTGCGGCGCCGCCATCGAGCGGCTGTCGGGGTAGCCGGCAAGTAGCAATACGGCGCGCAATGGCCTATCTCTAGGGCGAGAAATATAAAGGAAACGCCCGGAGCTTTTGGATGGCCTCTGTCCCTACTTCGCTGATCGATCGCGCCGGCCTCGACCGGCCGCGGCTTGCCAAGATCATCTCCCGCGGCCTCGACGGCGCCGACGACGGCGAATTGTACCTCGAATATCGCCAGGCCGAGATGCTGGTGTTCGATAACGGCCGCTTGAAGCAGGCGACCTACGACACGTCGCAGGGTTTCGGGCTGCGCGCGGTCAAGGACGAGGCGGTCGGCTACGCGCATGCCTCCGACGTATCGGAAGCTGCGATCGCCCGCGCCGCCGATGCCGTGCGCGCGGTCAAGGGCGGTTATTCCGGCCGCTATGCCGGTCCGCCGGCGCGCACCAACGCCAAGCTTTACGGCGAGGAAAGCCCGCTCGCGAGCCCGGGCTTCGAAGCGAAAGCGCGATTGCTCGAAGCGATCGACGCTTACGCGCGCGCCAGGGATCCGCGCGTGCGCCAGGTTTCCGTCAGTCTCGGCGCGAGCTGGCAGGCGGTCGAAGTCGTGCGCGGCGACGGCGAGACTTACCGCGACATCCGCCCGCTGGTGCGCGTCAACGTCTCGGTTGTGGTCGGCGACGGCGACCGGCAGGAAATCGGCAGCGCCGGCTATGGCGGTCGCGAAGGCTACGAGCGCTTTATCGTCACCGATACGTGGCAGAACGCTGTCGACAACGCCGTGCGCCAGGCGCTGGTCAATCTCGAAGCCGTACCGGCGCCGGCCGGCGAGATGGATGTCGTGCTCGGCTCGGGCTGGCCCGGCGTCATGCTGCACGAGGCGGTGGGCCACGGGCTGGAGGGCGACTTCAACCGCAAGAAGACCTCGGCGTTTGCCGGCCTGATGGGGCAGCGCGTCGCCGCCAAAGGCATCACGGTGGTCGACGACGGCACCATCGCGCTGCGCCGCGGCTCGCTCTCGATCGACGATGAAGGCACGCCGACCAACCGAACGGTGCTGATCGAGGACGGCATCCTGGTCGGCTACATGCAGGACCGCCAGAACGCCCGCCTGATGGGCATGCAGCCGACCGGAAACGGCCGGCGCGAAAGCTTCGCCCACGTGCCGATGCCGCGGATGACCAACACCTACATGCTGGCGGGCACGCGCGATCCGGCCGAAATCATCGCCTCGGTCAAGAACGGCATCTACGCGGTGCATTTCGGCGGCGGCCAGGTCGACATCACGTCGGGCAAATACGTATTCGAATGCACCGAGGCCTATCGGATCGAGGACGGCAAACAGGGCGCACCGATCAAAGGCGCCATGCTCATCGGCAACGGTCCGACCGATCTGAACCGCATCTCCATGGTCGGCAACGATCTTGCGCTCGACGACGGCATCGGCACCTGCGGCAAGAACGGCCAGGGCGTGCCGGTCGGCGTCGGCCAGCCGACGTTGCGCATCGACCGCATCACCGTCGGCGGCACCGGCTGAAAACCGCACGGCCGACCTTTCGTACGCAGGCCATGCTTGATTGGACCTGCACGCGCGAACCGGGATTTGTCAGCGGGGATGATCTGTGACGATGTCCGCTTTGCTTTGCGGTGCTGGCATCCCGGTTCCGCTGGGACGGACAGTGCGGTACGCTGCGTGGAGTGTTCTGCGTTCCCGACCATGCGCCTCCTTCTCGCCACGTCAGTCGCCCTCCTGTTGATCCAATCGGCGACGCCGGCGTCGGCGACATGCGCCGTCATCGGCGATTCGATCGCTGAGGGTCTGCGCCCATCGCTTCGCGAATGCCGGTTCTCCGTACAGATCGGTATCGGCACGGCGGCGATCGCGTACCGCGTGCCGGCCAATGCCGACGTGATCGTCGTGTCGGCCGGCAGCAACGATTACCTCACCCCAGGCTTGCTCGCGCGTCTGCAGGTATTGCGATCCCGCGCGGGCTCGGCGCGCGTCATCTGGATCAGGCCGATCCCGCAGGTCGCCGCCGCCGCGGTCGATACAGTCGCGCGAGCGCACGGCGATGCGGTAGTGCCGTTCGTCGTGTCGGCCACCGACCGGCTGCGCGTGCATCCGCAGTCCAGCAGCACGCTTGCCGCCGAGATCCGCCGGCATTTCTGAGCGCGGAAACCGTCGCGGCCTAGCGCACCACTCCGGAAATGCAGCACGGCCGGTGGCGCGGCGGCTTGATCGTGTCCTTCAGGTAACAGCGCGGCGCGCTGGTGCCGTAACCGTGCCGGCGATAGGTCCAGGCCCGGCAGCGCGTGTCGGCGTTGCAGGCGGCGGCGCAGGCTTTGCCGCGCGGATCGGCCGCCGTCTCGAACGAACTATAGTCGCCGCCGACGCGGTCGATCGAAAACTCAACGTCGCCGAGCTGCGGCTCGACCACGCCACCGCCGTGGACGCCCGACACGCAGCAGCTTGCCCGCACGCGCGGCATCACTTTGCGCTTGAGCCAGCACATGGCCGGTTGGCCGGTGGCCGACGGATAGGAGAAGCTCCAGGAGCGGCAGTCCTTGTCGCGCTCGCACCGCGCCGCGCACACCGCCGGATCGCCGCTCGGGACCGGGGCGCTGGCATAATCGCCGCCCGGACGATCGTATCCCGCTTGCGCCGACGCCGGCGTCCCGTCCATCACGACGCCGGCCGCCGCGAAAGCGATGGCGGCAAAAGCTATCGTGAATGCGCGCATGCGCAGCCCCGTGTGCTTCGCGATACGCCCCCGCCCGCACAAGAACGCTCTTCCGCGCCGAAATTCCACAATAATTTTCGCTCTCAGCCATGCGGCGAAGCCGCCCTCGGCGGCCCGATGCCGCAGCACCCGGTCCGCTTTATTACCACCGCGACTCCGCTATGGTTCGGCAATGGTCGCCGCAACTGGAAATCCCGCACGCGTCGCGCGCAGCATCGCCGGGCTCGCCGCCACATTCGTCCTGCTGCTGCCGGCGATCTGGAACGGCTTTCCGTTCCTGGAACACGACACCGGCGGATATTTCGCGCGCTGGTTCGAAGGCACCCTCGATGCAAGCCGCTCGACCGTTTACGGCCTTTTCCTCACGCCTGGATGGCCGCTTGATTTCTGGCCGATCGTGATCCTGCAGGCCGCCGCCGCGGTCTGGATCATCGGCGTCATGTTGAAGATCTACCGGCCCGATTTTCATCCCGCCGGATTGCCGGCGATCGTAGCGGCGCTTGCGGCAACAACCGCGCTGCCGTGGCTCGCCGGCGAACTTCTGACCGACATTTTCGCCGGCCTCGCCGTGCTCGGATTTCACGCGCTGGTCTGGCACGGCGACAGGATCGAGCCGCGTCAACGCTTCGCCCTGGTGCCGTTCATCGCCTTTGCCGCGTCCACCCACAGCGCCACCTACGCGGTGATCCTCGCGCTCGGCGCCGGCACGCTGCTCTGCTGGCTTTTCGGCCGGCTTTTTGGCCGCAGGATCATCCCCGGCACGGTGGTCGCCTCTGCGATCGGCGTCCTGGCGCTCGGCGCCGCCATGCTGGTCGCGGCGAATTACGTCGTGGCGAAACGGCTCGCCTGGACGCCGGGCGGCTATAGCATCGCCTTTGCCCGCATGCTGCAGGACGGGATCGTCACGCGATACCTCGACGATCATTGTCCCGATCCGCGCCTCAAGCTCTGTCCGTACCGCAAAGAACTGCCGCGCGACGCCGACGAGTTTCTGTGGGGTGGCGGATTGTTCGACCGGCTCGGCCGCTTTGACGGGCTCGGCGATGAAATCCGCGAGATTGTGCTCGGCAGCCTGCGCGACTATCCGCTACTGCAGCTGAAAGCGGCGCTGATCGCGACGGCAAGGCAGCTGGTCGCGGTCGGCACCGGCGAAGGCGTCGTCAACTCGGTCTGGCACACTTACGCCGTTCTTGAACGCTTCGCGCCTTCGGTCGTGCCGGCGATGCAGGCGGCGCGGCAACAGCGCGGCGAAGTAAGCTTCACCGCGGTCAATGCCGTGCACGAGCCGGTGGCGTGGGCGGCGATGGCCCTGCTTCCGCTGCTGATCGTGCTGGCATTTTACCGCGCCGAATTCGCCGATCTCGGCTGGCTCGCCGCGGCCGTCGCGCTGGCGTTGCTCGCCAACGCCGCGTTCTGCGGCGTAATCTCCAATCCGCACGACCGCTACGGTTCGCGTATCGTCTGGATCGCGGCGTTCACCGTCGCACTCGCCGGCTGGCGCGCGGTCGCGCCCGCCCGCAGAGCATGATCCCGAAAAGTGGACCCTGGTTTTAGGAAAAGATCATGCTCAAATGAAAATCCGCGCGCTCAACTGCGGAAGTGCTTCGATAATTTGAGCCCCTGCGCCTGATAGTTAGAGCCGATGCCGCTGCCATAAAGCTGGTCCGGCCGCGCCAGCATTTTTTCGTACACCAGCCGGCCGACGACCTGGCCGTGTTCGAGGATGAACGGCACTTCGCGCGAGCGCACCTCCAGCACCGCGCGCGCGCCGAGGCCGCCCGCGCCGGCATAGCCGAAGCCCGGGTCGAAGAAGCCGGCATAATGCACGCGGAATTCGCCGACCAGCGGATCGAACGGAACCATCTCGGCGGCGTAATCGGGCGGCACCTGCACCGCCTCGGTGGAGGCGAGGATGTAAAACTCGTCGGGATCGAGGATCAGGCTGTGATCGCCGCGGGCGGCGATCGGTTCCCAGAAATCCGCGACCTCGTAGGCGGCGCGGCGCTCGACCTCGATGACCGCGGTGTGACGTTTGGCGCGGTAGCCGACGATGCCCTTGCCGTTGCGCATCCCGCCGCCGGACAGATCGACACTGACCGCAACGCCCTCGCCCATCACCGCCTCGGCGCGATCGACCAGACGCTCGCGCGCGTGCAGCGCACGCAAGCTTTCGCCGTCGAGCGCGGCATCACCGTGGCGAAAGCGGATTTGCGACAGCCGCGAACCCTCGCGCACGAGTACCGGAAAAGTCTTTGGGCTGATCTCGGCGTAGAGCGGGCCGTAATAGCCGGCGTCGACGCGGTCGAAGCCGCGCGTCTCGTCGGCGATCACGCGGGTGAAGACATCGAGGCGGCCGGTCGAACTCTTCGGGTTGGTGGCAGCCGCGACATCGGCCGGCAGCGCCAGGCGTTCGATCAGCGGCACGATATAGACGCAGCCGGTCTCCAGCACCGCGCCGTCGGTCAGCGCGAATTCATGCAGCTTGAGTTCGGCGATGCGGCGGACGACCGCGGTCCCGGGACCGGGCAGGAAGCTTGCGCGCACGCGATAGGCGATGGCGCCGAGACGGAGGTCGAGACTTGCCGGCTGGATCTGATCGGGAGCGAACGGCCGCGCCGCCGCGATCGCGCCCTCCTCGGCCAGCGCCGCGATCATGCGGTCGGGCAGAATCCCCTTGTCCGAGGGCTTAAAGGAAAGCGGCACGCGATCACCAGTTCGCCGCACCGCACAGTGGTGGTAGCGGGCAGTTGCGATCTAACCCGATGCCCGGCTTGACGCAAAGACAGCCGCGGCGTAAGAGCCGTCTTATCCCGTGGTCATTTGAGCCGGCCGGCTTGCAGCCACGTAAAACAAGTTGCTAAAAGGCCGGGGATGCGTGAGCCCGGCCCGAGGATTAGTCCTCCCGGCCGGGTTTTGTTTTGTCTGGCCGACGAGGAGGGCCACATGACCGCGTCCGCACCCGATCGCTACCGTCCCGAAACCCGTCTCGTGCATGCCGGCACAATGCGCTCGCAATTCGGCGAGACCTCCGAGGCGCTGTTCCTTACCCAGGGCTACGTTTACGACAACGCCGCCCAGGCCGAGCGCCGCTTCAAGAACGAAGATCCGGGCTTTCAATATTCGCGCTTCGCCAATCCGACGGTTGCGATGTTCGAGCAGCGCATGGCGGCGTTTGAAGGCGCCGAAGCCGCCCGCGCGACCGCCACCGGCATGGCGGCGGTGACGCTCGCGCTCGTCGGCCAGCTTAAAGCCGGCGACCACGTGGTGGCGGCGAAAGCGCTGTTCGGCTCCTGCCGCTACGTCATGGAAGATTACCTGCCGCGTTTCGGGATTGAGTCGACGCTAGTCAACGGCACCGATCTCAAACAGTGGAGCAACGCGGTACGGCCGAACACCCGGACGTTCTTCATCGAGACGCCGACCAACCCGACGCTTGAGATCATCGACATCGCCGCGGTCGCGGAGATCGCGCATGCCGCCGGCGCGACGCTCGTTGTCGACAACGTTTTCGCCACGCCGATCTTCCAGTCGCCGCTCGCGTTCGGCGCCGATTGCGTGGTCTATTCGGCCACCAAGCATATCGACGGCCAGGGACGCTGCCTCGGCGGCATCATCCTGGGCTCGGAAGACTTCATCCAGAAAAACGTGCACACCCTGCTGCGGCAAACCGGGCCTTCGCTGTCGCCGTTCAATGCCTGGGTGCTGCTCAAGGGGCTGGAGACGCTGCCGGTGCGGGTGCGGCGGCAGACCGACTCGGCGGCGACGCTCGCCGTCGCGCTGGCCGAGCACCCGAAAATCGCGCGCTTGATTTATCCCGGCCGGCCGGATCATCCGCAGGCCAAAGTGGCGCAGAAGCAGATGCGCGGCGGCTCGACGCTGGTCGCCTTCGATATCAAAGGCGGCAAGAACGCCGCCTTCCGCTTCCAGGACGCGCTCAAGCTCATCCGCATCAGCAACAATCTCGGCGATGCCAAGAGCCTGATCACCCATCCGTCGACGACGACGCACCAGCGTCTTACGCCGGCACAGCGCGACGAGCTTGGCATCACCGACGGTCTGGTTCGGGTCTCCGTCGGTCTCGAACATCCCGACGATATCGTGGAAGACGTGCTCGCCGCGCTGGAGGCGGTGTAGCGGAACGGCGACGCAGCTTCAGTGCGCGGGACGCACCGCAGCCCCTGCGATCGGGCGTGTCGCCGCGTCGCCGATCGCGGTGGCGAGCAATTTCGCCACGCAGGCATAGCTCCAATCGTTCATGTGCAATTTGTCCGGCGACAGGAAAGCGTCGAACGGCAAATGCTGGACGTCGTGCCAGTTGCGCATGATGGCGAAACGGTCGAACAGATCGACGCTCGCCTGTTTGGCGGCAAGCGCAATCTGATCTTCCATGCCATCGGCTTCCTGCTTGGCGATCACCTGCGGGGCGAACTGCATATTCATCAACACGACGTCGGCGCCGGCAGCCTTGAGTTCGGCTATGCCTTCGCGCAGCAGGACCGAATGCGGCTTGAGCGGCTGATCGCGCAGCACGGAATTGGTGCCGACCTGCCAAAGAACGAGATCGGGACGGGCAGCGATAACGTCGACGGCGAAGCGGGCCATCATTTGGTCGGTCACCTCGCCGTTGACGCCGCGGTTGAGCACCGTGATTTCACGTCCCGGAAAAAGCTGCTTGAGCTCGACGGCAAGCCGGCCCGGATAACTGGCCGCCGGCGAGGTTGCGCCGACGCCCGTGGTCGAGGAGGAGCCGATGGCGACGATGGTCAGCGGTTCGCCGCTCGCGAGCCGCTGCGCGGTGTGGCGCAACGGATAATTGAGGCGGGCAAATTCCGCCGGCGCCGTGCAGGCGAGCGCCGTCCCTGTCGGCGGCAGACCCTTGGCCGGCAATCCGGCGGCCGCCAGCATTTGCGCGTTCGTGGGCACCGCTGCCGAAGCAACCGCGGCCAGAGCCAATGCGCCGGCTGCGGCCCAAGCGCGCGTCTTATTGTTGTTTGCTGCCATTAGCGCGTCGTTTCCGTCCCTGCGTCGAGATGGCCAGCGTTAACGATCTGTGCCGCCAAAGCCCGGCCAATACACTCGTGAACCCGACGAGCCATAGCATACCCGTTGGTGGCCGAGTAGAGGTCAAACGTGCCCTCGTCGCTCCAGTAACGCATGATCGCCAACCGATCAAACAACACGATGCCGCGCTGCTCGGTAACCCAGCGCATGACGTCGGCGTACTGGGTGACGCTCAGCATGGTTTCGGTGCGCGGACTGTATTGCATGTTCATCAGAATGGCATCCGCTTTGGCGGCCGCAATCGCGTCGAGTCCCTGATCCAGGCTGGTGCGAAACTCTTCCGGCTCGACGCCAAGCAGTGCGTCGGCAGTGCCGGCTTGCCAGATCACCAAAGCCGGCTGGTCTGCCGCCAGAAGCTTCGGGATGTTGGCGGCCATATCCGCAGTGATCAGGCGCGGCTCGATGTGCGCAGTAACCTTGATCTCGTAGCCCGGCAGCCGCTCCTTGAGCGCCTGCTCCAACTGTGCCGGGTAGGCGAACCGCGCCCCGTCGGGACCGGACAGCACCGAGGAGCCCGAACCGACAACCGTGATATCGAGCCGGTGGCGATCCTTGATTTCACTGGCGGCCCGCGTCAGATCGACCTCCGCGGGAATGAGCGATTCCGGAACGCTGCAATCGGGCTCCGGCTCGGCCGCGGCAACGCCGCTGACGAGCGCCATCGCCGCCACCATGGCGAAAATAAATCTCATGCCTCGCCCCCCGCGAGGTCGGCGTCGGGCGTTTTGACGCGCGACGAGGAACTGCGTCCTTCGATGCTTTTGTACCATGAAATCAGGTTGGCGGTAGCGATCATCAAAAGAATGCCTAACACGCTGACAGCCGTCTGCAGCAGCGGGCCGCCCGAAGATTGGGCAATGATGAATTGGCCGGCAAAAGCCAGGAACACGCCGAGGCAGAAGATTTCGAGCGAATGCTGGCCGCAGCGGATTGCCGGTTGCAGCACCGGCGCCTTAAGGCCGGGCCAATCGCGCGGCACGAAGCGCACCGTCACGGCCGCGAGCGCCAGGAAGTGCGTAAACCGCAGCACGTCGAGATTGGTTTTGTCGATCGGATACATCCAGTCAGCCAGCCAGCCCGGCACGAACCGGTCGAGCGATTCAAAATGCCAAGTCAGCGTGATGGCAAAAGCGAACACGAGGTAGACGATCGCAATGGCCAGCACGATGTGCGACCGCAACACGCCGGCGAGCCGATGCGCGCCGCCGAGCGCGCACCATGCCCCGAACACGAACAATAATTGCCAGGCGAACGGATTGAAGAACCAGACGCCGTTCGGATAAGCGGGCAGGTTCCAGTCGAGTTTCCATGCGAATGCATAAACCACCGCCGAGCCGGCGAGCGCGAGATTCGGCTGCCGCAACAACAAAAACAGCGCCGGCGGGAACAGCAGCAGCAGGACGATGTACAGCGGCAGCACGTCCATATTGACCGGCTTGAACTTTAACAGCAGCGCCTGAAAGATCGTGACATCGGGTTGCTTGAGAAAATCGAGGATATTCATTTCTTCCGCGTAGAGCGGGTTGTTGAACGTGGCCGCCACATAGGCGATCTCGGCCATGAAGATTGTGAACAAAAAGATGTGCGCCACGTAAATCTGCCAGGCGCGGCGCAGGATACGGGCGCTTGAGAGCACGAAGCCACGTTCGCGCATCGCGCGGCCGTAAACGAACGCCGCCGTGTAGCCGGAAATGAAGATGAAGATTTCGGTGGCATCGCTGAAACCGTAATTGCGGATGGTGAACCAGTTCGCGATATTTTCCGGGATGTGGTCGAGGAAGATCAGCCACAGCGCCACGCCGCGGAACAGATCGAGCCGCAGATCGCGTTCGCCCGCGGCCGCCGGCGGCGGGGAAGCCTTCACCATGGAATCTGCAACCATTGCCGCTGCGGTGGTGGACGGTACTCGTATGCCCCGATCGCGAAATTCGCACGCCGCCGCAGCGTACTCCAGCGCGAACTTCGCCGTTTACCGTAGCTTGAGAAAGCGCCGGGATTGCGCCAGATTTGCGCCATGTACCGTACCGTCACCCATAACATCGAAGTCGTGGTGACCCCACGCTTCGTCGCCGACCGCTCGTCGCCTGAGAACAACTATTTCTTTTGGGCCTATACCATCGCGATCACGAACAAGGGCGGCGACACGGTGCAGTTGAAGACCCGGCACTGGCGCATCACCGACGCTACCGGCCGCCGTCAGGAGGTGCGCGGCACCGGCGTCGTCGGCGAGGAACCCGTGCTCAAGGCCGGGGAATCGTTCGAGTACACCAGCGGCGTGCCGCTGCAAACGCCGTCGGGCTTCATGGCCGGGACTTACGGCATGGTGACCGCGGGCGGCGAACATTTCGACATCGAGATTCCGGCGTTCTCGCTCGACTCCGGCGACAACCGGCGCACGCTTAATTAAGGCGGCGCGCCAACGTCATCGCTAGGACCGCGCCGCGTCCTTGCCCGCTACGTCGCCCGGCTTGAACACGTAAGTCGAACTGCAAAACTCGCAGGTGACGGTGATCTTGCCGTCCTCGACCATGTCGTCGCGGTCCTCCGGCGGGAAGCTCCGCAGCATGGCTTCGACATTTTGTCGCGAGCAGGAGCATTGCGCCTGCACGGGCGCGGAGCGGAACACCCGCACGCCGCGTTCGTGAAAAAGCCGATAGGCCAGCCACTCGCTCGAAAGCGCCGGGTCGATCAGCTCGATGTCGTCGACGGTCGCCACCAGCGAACGGCCTTCGACCCAGGCGTCGTCTTCGGCCGGCAGATCGGGCTCGGTGCCGGGCGGCGCGTCGCCGGGATCGAGGTCCGCCTGCCGCGCGCGCTCGACCGATTTGGGCAGGAACTGAAGCAGGATGCCGCCGGCACGCCAGCGGCGGCGCGCGCCGTTTTCGCCACCGCGGAACTCTTCGGCGACCGCAAGGCGAACGCGGGTCGGAATCTGTTCCGAACGCAGAAAATATTCGTGCGCCGCATGTTCGAGGTCTTTGCCATCGAGCGGAACCAGGCCCTGATAGCGGCTCATGTCGGGGCCCTGATCGATGGTCATGGCGAGATGGCCCCGGCCCAGCAATTGCCCCGGATCGGCTTCATCGCCGGCGACGGCGGCGGCAACGCGTTCGGCGTCGAACCGCGCGCAGGCGCGCACCTTGCCCGGCGACGTGAAATCGACGACCAGCATGCGCACCGGACCGTCGCTCTGGGTTTGCAGGATGAAACGGCCCTCGAACTTGAGCGACGAGCCGAGCATGACGGTGAGCACGATCGCCTCGCCGAGCAACTTGGCGACCGGCAGCGGGTATTCGTGGCTCGACAGGATCGCATCGACCGCCGGTCCGAGCCGCACGATACGGCCGCGCAGATCGAGCGCTTCGACTTGGAACGGCAGGATGGTGTCGTCGAGCCCGGTTTGGGCGGGCGCGCGAACCGGAATGGCGATGCCGGGATTATTCATTGCAACGCAATATAGGTGTCCGAGCCCGGATTGTGAGCCCTGCGCCGGCTCAGATGCGGGGCGATCAGCGGCCGTCGGCCAGGCACCAGGTCAGAATACCCTTCTGCGCGTGCAGGCGGTTCTCGGCCTCGTCGAACACGACCGAATGCGGGCCGTCCATGACCTCGTCGGTGACTTCTTCGCCGCGATGCGCGGGCAGGCAATGCATGAAGATGGCGTCCGGCTTGGCGCGCGCCATTAGCCGCGCATTGACCTGATAGCGCTTGAGCAGATTGTGACGGCGCGCGCCATTGCGGTCGCCCATGGAGATCCAGGTGTCGGTGACCACGCAGTCGGCGCCCTTGACCGCCTCTTCCGGGTCGCTACCGATGGTGATGCCGGCGCCCGACGACTTGATCCAGTCGCGCAGGGGCTTTTTCGGCGCCAGCTCCGGCGGGGTCGCAACCCGCAGCCGGAACGCAAACCGCTCGGCGGCGTGCATCCACGACGTCAGCACATTGTTGGCGTCGCCGGTCCAGGCCACCGTGCGGCCGCGGATCGGACCACGATGCTCCTCAAACGTCATAACGTCGGCCAGCACCTGGCAGGGATGCGAGCGCCGGGTGAGGCCGTTGATCACCGGCACGGTCGCATAGCCGGCGAGCTCGATAACGGCGCGCGGATCGAGCGTGCGAATCATGATGACGTCAATGTAGCGCGACAGGACGCGCGCGGTGTCGGCCAGAGTCTCGCCGCGGCCTAGCTGCATCTCCTCGGCGGTCAGCGTGATGGCGTCGCCGCCGAGCTGGCGCATGGCGACTTCGAACGAAACCCGCGTCCGCGTCGACGGCCGCTGAAAGATCATCGCCAAGGTCTTGCCGGCCAGCGGACGGTCGTTGCGCGCGCCTTTGGCCTTCATGGCGCGCGCCGCGTCGACCATCTTGCGCAACTCCGTGGCCGGCACGTCGATCAGGTCGAGGAAGTGGCGGAGCGCGCTCACCGGACCGCCTCCTCCTTGCGTTGCGCTTCGTGAGCGCGAGCCAGCTGCATGCAAGCGCGGTCGAGGCGCAGGATTCCCTCAGCGATCTCCTGCTCGGTCACGATCAGGGGCGGCAACAGCCGCACCACATTGTCGCCCGCCGACACGGCGATCACCTTTTCGGCGCGCAGCGCATCGACCAGTTCGCCGGCCGGCACCAGCGCGCGCAAGCCGATCAAGAGGCCTTCGCCGCGCACTTCGGCAATCACCGAGGGATGGCGATCCTTGATCTCGGCCAGCCGCTGCTTGAAGAGCAGCGCCGTCCGCTGCAGGCGCTCGAGAAAGCCGGGCGCCAGCATGACGTCGAGCACCGCGTTGGCCGCGCTCATCGCCAGCGGATTGCCGCCGAAGGTCGAGCCGTGGGTGCCTGCGGTCATGCCTTCGGCCGCTTCAGCGGTCGCCAGGCAAGCGCCGACCGGGAAGCCGCCGCCAAGCGCCTTGGCAAGCGCCATGATGTCGGGCGTAACGCCGACGCGCTGATAGGCGAACAGTTCGCCGGTGCGGCCCATGCCGGTCTGCACCTCGTCGAACATCAGCAGCAGGCCACGCTGGTCGCAGAGTTCGCGCAACGCCCGCAGGAACGACGGCTCGACGACGCGCACGCCGCCCTCGCCCATGATCGGTTCGATCAGGATCGCCGCGGTCGCCTCGGTGACCGCCCGCTTGGCCGCTTCAAGGTCGCCGAACGGCACCTGATCGAAGCCTTCGACCACCGGACCGAAGCCGTCGAGATATTTTTTTTGCCCGCCGGCGGCGAGCGTCGCCAGCGTGCGGCCGTGAAAAGCGCCCTCGAAGGTGATGATGCGGTAGCGGTCCGGATGGCCGTTCGCCGACTGATACTTGCGCGCCATCTTGATCGCGCATTCCATCGCCTCGGCGCCGGAATTGCAGAAGAACACTACATCGGCAAAGCTCGCGTCGCACAAACGCTGCGCGACCCGCTCGGCTTCCGGAATCTGATAAAGATTGGAGACGTGCCACACCTTCTGCGCCTGCTCGGCGAGAGCGGCGATCAGCTGCGGATGTGCGTGACCGAGCGCGTTGACGGCGACGCCGGAGGTAAAATCGAGATAACGGTCGCCGTTGGTGGCGACCAGCCAAACGCCCTCGCCCCGCTCAAAAGCAAGGTTGACGCGCGCGTAGGTCGGCAACAGATGCGATGTCATGGTGCGCTCGGGCCGAGCGGCATCAATCCGCTCGGCCGAAACAAAATGTGCCGCCTCTCCGGGCGGCACGATTTGATTATTTTATTGGCGCGGCCCGCGCCGGTCAACACGGCAAAAGCCGCGCCGGGAAGCGGGTTGTCCCCACCTCGTCCACACCGGAGAGGAATATGTGGGCGTATGTCGCGCGGACTCTTGCGCCCGACTCCCGCCATATTGTAGCATTTTGATTGTCAAGTACGACATCTCGTGCGGCGGACAGTCATCTAAAGCGTCGGTGAAGCGTGCGCGCCGGGCGGCAATCGCCACCTGGCTCGATGGAGGATTCCGTCACGACTGGACCCGCACCATTTGGAGGACTGAGCATGTCGTGGACCGACGAGCGGGTCGAACAATTGAAGAAGTTGTGGTCCGACGGCCTTTCGGCCAGTCAGATCGCGGCCGAGCTTGGTGGCATCACCCGCAACGCGGTGATCGGCAAGGTGCACCGGCTGGGCCTGTCGGGCCGCGCCAAAAGCGCTTCCAGCGCTTCGCCGCGTCCGCGCAAGGCGCGCTCGCCGATGATGCGCATCGGGCGCGCGTCGATCCGCGGCAATACCGCGCTTGCGCACGCCTACGAGCTCGAGGCCGAAGCCACGCCCGAGTTGATCGAAAACATCATCCCGATTGGCCAGCGCCGCACCATCCTCGAGCTGACCGAACTGACCTGCCGCTGGCCGATCGGCGATCCCGGCAGCAGCGAATTCTTCTTCTGCGGCGGCAATACGATCACCGGGCTGCCCTATTGCGCCTATCACTCCCGGGTCGCCTACCAGCCGGCCGGGGAACGCCGCCGCGACCGGCGCCCGCCGCGCTGATTTAGGTTCAGCTCGCTTTGCCGAACCGGTCGTCGAGCGAATAGCCGGCGCCGCGCACGGTGCGGATCGGATCGGCGCCATGGCCGCGGTTGAGCGCCTTGCGCAGGCGGCCGACATGCACATCGACGGTGCGCTCGTCGATATAGACGTCACTACCCCACACGCCGTCGAGCAGTTGCTCGCGCGAGAAGACCCGGCCCGGACGCTCCATCAGGAATTCGAGCAGGCGGAATTCAGTCGGCCCGAGGTCGACCGGGCGGCTCGACCGCGACACCCGCTTCTTCTCGCGGTCGAGTTCGAGATCGCCGATGGCCAGAATAGTGGCGACGCGCTCCGGGCTCGCCCGGCGCAGCAACGCGCGAATGCGCGCCAGCAATTCCGGCACCGAGAACGGCTTGACCAGGTAATCGTCGGCGCCGGTGGCCAGCCCGCGCACGCGCTCGCTTTCCTCGCCGCGCGCGGTCAGCATGATGATCGGCAGCGATTGTGTCTGTGGCCGCGCCCGCAGCCGGCGGCAAAGTTCGATGCCGGACAGTCCGGGCAGCATCCAGTCGAGCACGATCAGATCGGGCGCCGCCTCGCGCAGCCGCGTGTCGGCGTCGTCCCCGCGCGCAACGGCGTCCACCTCATAGCCTTCCGCTTCGAGGTTGTAGCGCAACAACGTGGTCAGCGGTTCTTCGTCTTCGACGATCAGGATGTTGGCTCCCATCCCGGCCTCCTTTGTCATTTCTGCAGCAATGCTGCGCCAAAATCGGTGCTGTCGCCTTTCGGGCGCTGATCGGTGATCGCGCGGCCCTCGATCATAAAATAGACCGTCTCCGCGATGTTGGTGGCGTGATCGCCGATCCGCTCGATGTCCTTCGCGCAAAACATGAGATGCATGCAGAACGTGATGTTGCGCGGATCTTCCATCATGTAGGTAAGGAGCTCGCGGAACAGGGACGTGCAAAGCGCGTCGACCTCCTCGTCGCCGTTCCAGACCGCGAGGGCGGCGGCGAGATCGCGGCTGGCATAAGCGTCCAGCACCTGCTTGAGCTGGGCGAGCACCAGCGAAGCCATATGCTCGACGCCGCGGATCAGCTTTTGCGGATGAAGATCGAGATCGAGCGCGACGACCCGCTTGCCGATGTGCTTGGCGTGATCGCCGATCCGCTCGAGGTCGTTGCAGACGCGCATGGCGCCGACGATCTCACGCAGATCGACCGCCATCGGCTGGCGGCGGGCGATGGTGAGGATCGCCTTCTCCTCGACCTCGTGCTGCATGGCGTCGATGGTCGGATCGGTCGCAATAACCCGCTCGGCGAGATCGGTGTCGCGCTCGGTCAACGCCCGGGTGGCGTCGGCGATCTGCCGCTCCGCCAGTCCGCCCATCTCGGCGACCCGGCGAGTGATTTCCTGCAAATCGCTGTCGAATGCCTTGGCGGTGTGGTCGACTCTGGGGGTTAAATCGGTCATGGCGATTACCCGAAGCGGCCGGTGATGTAGTCTTGCGTACGTTGATCCTGCGGCGCCGTGAACATCTTGCTGGTCGAATCGAACTCGATCAGTTCCCCCAAATACATGAAGGCGGTGAATTCGGAAACGCGCGCCGCCTGCTGCATGTTATGGGTAACGATCACGATCGTGTAATCGTCGGTCAGCTCGTCGATCAGTTCCTCGATCTTGGCGGTGGAAATCGGATCGAGCGCGGAGCACGGTTCGTCGAACAGGATGACTTCCGGCCGCACCGCCACGGTGCGCGCGATGCACAAGCGCTGCTGCTGACCGCCGGAAAGACTTTGGCCGTTGGCGGCGAGCTTGTCCTTGACTTCCTCCCACAGCGCCGCGCGCCGCAACGAGGTCTCGACGCGTCCATCGAGCTCGGATTTTGGCAAGCGCTCGTAGAGCCTGATGCCGAAGGCAATGTTCTCGTAGATCGACATCGGAAACGGCGTCGGCTTTTGAAACACCATGCCGATGCGCGCGCGCAGCAGATTGAGATCCTGCTTCGGCGACAGAATGTTCTCGCCGTCGAACATGACGACGCCGGTGGCATGCTGGTTCGGATAAAGGTCATACATGCGGTTGAGCACGCGCAGCAACGTCGATTTGCCGCAGCCGGACGGGCCGATAAAGGCGGTGACCTTGTTCTTGTAGAGTGGAAGGCTGATCGATTTCAGCGCTCTGGTTTCGCCATAGTAGAAACTGAGGTCGTGGATGGTGAGCTTTTCGGCAAGGCCCGCCTGGTCGACGACCCGGGCGACGACGGAGGGAACGGCGACGGAGGTCATGCTCATGATTGTCTACCCGATGGCACCAGGCTGCGCGCCGTGATGCTCAGCGCCAGCACCGCAAGCATGATTATAAGGGCGCCGGTCCAGGCCAGCGACTGCCAATCCTTGTACGGACTGAGCGCGAATTGAAAAATGACGACTGGCAGGCTTGCCATCGGCGCGTTGAGGTTGGGGACCTCGATGCCGAAAATCGTCGCAGAACTCCAGAACTGATTGTTGAGCGAAGTGAACAAAAGCGGCGCCGTCTCGCCGCTGATGCGGGCGACCGCGAGCAGAACACCGGTGACCATGCCTGCCCGCGCGGCGCGATAGCATATCCGTGTGATCGACATCGAACGCGGCAGTCCGATCGACGTCGCCGCCTCGCGCAAGGCATTGGGCACCAGCGTCAGCATATCTTCGGTCGTGCGCACGACGACCGGGATGACGATGACGGCAAGCGCCACGCCGCCGGCGAAGGCGGAAAAGTGGCCCATCGGCGCGACCATGACTTCGTAAATGAACAAGCCGATGACGATCGACGGCGCGCTCAGCAGGATATCGTTGATGAAACGCACCACGCTGCTCAGCCGGTCGTAGCGGCCATACTCGGCCAGATGGGTGCCGGCGAGAACGCCGATCGGCGTTCCGATCGCCACGGCCAGCACCGTCAGAATGAGGCTCCCGATAATCGGGTTGAGCAGGCCGCCGCTCGCACCGGGCGGCGGCGTCATTTCCGCAAATACCGCTGGCGACAGTCCGCCGAAGCCATGCCAAAGCAATGCGCCCAGGATCAGCACCAGCCAGCCCAACCCGAACGCTGTGGCGGCAAGCGACAGTATCATCGCGATGGCGTTCCTTCGGCGGCGGGCCCGATAGCGAGCGTTCATGCGGTCACCCGATCCGGCGTTCGATGCGCAGCAGCATGTAGCGGGCCAGCGCGAGCACGATGAGGGTGATGACGAACAGGATCAGTCCGAGTGCGATCAACGAAGAAGTATACAGATCGCCGACGGCTTCAGTGAACTCGTTGGCGATGCTGGCCGAGATCGTGGTTCCCGGCGCCAGCAACGAGGCCGAGATACGGTGGGCGTTGCCGATCACGAAAGTGACCGCCATGGTTTCGCCGAGCGCGCGGCCGAGCCCCAGCATCACCCCGCCGATGACGCCGACCCGCGCGTAAGGCAGTACCACGTAGCGCACCACCTCCCAGGTCGTGCAGCCGACCCCGTAGGCGGCTTCCTTGAGCACGGGCGGAACAGCCTCGAACACGTCGCGCGAGATCGACGTGATGAAGGGCAGCACCATGATGGCGAGGATCAATCCGGCGGTCAGCATGCCGATGCCATAGGGCGGCCCGGCGAAAAGCGGTGCGATGCCCGGGACCTGGCCCAGCGTATTGATCAGGAACGGCTGCAACGTCTCCTGCAGGAACGGAGCAAAGATAAAAAGTCCCCAGATGCCGTAGATGATGCTCGGAATTCCGGCCAGCAATTCGATGGCAATCCCGATCGGCCGCCGCAGCCATAATGGGCATAGTTCCGTAAGGAAGAAGGCGATCATCAATCCGACCGGGACCGCGATCAGCATAGCGATGAAGGAGGTGACCAGCGTCCCGTAAATCGCCGCCAAGGCGCCGAATTTCTCGGTGACCGGATTCCATTTCTCGGTGACCAGGAATCCGAAGCCGAAAGTCTTAAGCGCCGGCAGCGAGCCGATGATCAACGATAGGATGACGCCGCTTAAAAGCAGCAAAACGCCGACAGCCGCAGCCCGCGTCAGATGGCGAAACGCGAGATCGCCGAGGCGGAGCCGATCGAGGACTCTTGCGCGTGTCGTCCCCGTCGCGACGGACACCACCCCTCCCTCCTGCAGCGCTACGTCAACCAAGGATCGCCTCCGGGCCGGATCCATCGAGGCGCTCCTTCAACACGCCAGAAGCGCCTAGTTCAAACGATCCGCCGGATGAGGACGAAGCTGACGCAGTTCGCGGCGCCTCGTCCGGTGTTACGCCGACGCTAATGCGCAACGATACTCGCGACGTAGAGCGGCTTGCCGTCGGTGTCCTTGATCTCGCTTGACCAGACCTTCTCGATTTCGCCGACGACTTTCTTCGGCATCGGCACGTAATCGAGTTCTTCCGCGATCTTGTCGCCCTTTGCATAGGCCCAGGCGAAAAACTTGAGCGCCTCAGCCGTAGCGCTGGCATCTTGCGGCTGCTTCGGGATCAGGATGAACGTTGCCGCGGTCATCGGCCAGGAGGTCGCGCCCGGCTGATTGGCCAGGATCACGCCATAGCCCGGCACGGAATTCCAGTCGGCGTTGGCAGCGGCGGCCTGGAAGGCTTCGCTGGTCGGCGCGACGATCTTGCCGTCCTTATTCACCATCTTGGTGTAGACCATCTTGTTCTGCAGCGCGTAGGCATACTCGATATAGCCGATCGAACCTTTGGTCTGGCTCACGTTGTTGGAGACGCCCTCATTTCCCTTGGCGCCGATGCCGACCAGCCATTCGACGGAGGTCGCGGAGCCGACCTGCGATTTCCAATCGTCACTGGCGGCCGCCAGATAGTAAGTGAAGTTGAATGTCGTGCCGGAGCCGTCGGACCGATGGACCACGACGATCGCCTGGGACGGCAGCTTGACGTTCGGGTTGAGCTTCTTGATCGCCGGATCGTCCCAAGTTTTCACCGCGCCAAGAAAGATTCCAGCAAGCGTCGGACCGTCGAGGACGATCTCGCCCGGCTTTATGCCTTCGAGATTGACGACCGGCACGATGCCGCCCATCACCATCGGAAACTGGACCAGACCGAATTTTTCGAGGTCCGGTCCCTTGAGCGGCGCGTCGGTGGCGCCGAAGGTCACGGTCTTCGCCTCGATTTGCTTGATGCCTCCGCCCGAACCAATCGACTGATAGTTCAAACCGACGCCGGTTTCTTTCTTGTACGTGTCGGCCCACTTTGCATAGACCGGATAGGGAAACGTTGCGCCGGCGCCGGAAATTTCCACGGCGGCAGCGGGTAGCACCGCCGCTGCCAGAAACCCGGCGACGGTAATCGCTTTCAGCTGGTTCACGGAATGCTCCTGTCAGCGAAGAATTTGGGCGACGCAGGCCATCGACCGGCGCCGATCCTGTGGTCCCGGTCGGACCCTTCGTTCTTGAACTTCTTCAGGCAACACGCTGCGGCGAAGATCGCCCGATCCAAGCAGACCCACAGCAGTGGGATGCTTAGCTTCGGCACGTCACCGTTCTATGTGCCGCACATGACAATTAGATGACAGTATAAATTATTGGTTTTACAGCATATTTAGCCCGCTGCCGGCAATGGCATGATGGGCAGATAAACGGTGAAGGTGGCGCCTGCTCCCGGCTTGCTCTCGATCGACAAGCGGCCGCGATGGCGATTGAGAATATGCTTGACCAGGGCCAAACCCAGCCCGGTTCCGCCCTGCGCGCGGCTTTCGCGCACGTCCACCCGGTAGAACCGCTCGGTGAGCCGCGGCAGATGTTCCGGCGCGATGCCCGGCCCGTAATCGCGCACGCTCACGCGCGCTTCCGGCACACCCTCCGGCGACTGGCCATTGGCCACTGCGATGTCGACGCGCTTGCCGGTAGCGCCGTATTTCAGCGCGTTCTCAATCAGGTTCTCGAATATGCGCACCAATTCATCGCGGTCGCCGGGAACCGCAAGGACATCCGCCGCCTCGACGCGGACCGCCACCCCGCGGTCGCGGGCCAGCGTTTCGAGGCCGTCGACCACCTGGCGGACGATCGGCACCAGATCGACCGGCGTGTCGGGGCGCCGGTGCGCGTTGAGCTCGATGCGCGAAAGCGACAGCAGGTCGTCGATCAGCCGCGCCATTCGTTTTGCCTGTTCCTGCATGATGGCAAGGAAGCGGTCACGCGCCTGCGCGTCGTCCCGCGCGGAGCCCTGCAAGGTCTCGATGAAGCCGGAGAGCGCCGCCAGCGGCGTGCGCAGCTCGTGACTGGCATTGGCGACGAAATCGGCCCGCATCTCCTCGACCCGCCGCAGCGGAGTGAGATCGTGAAAAGTCATCAGCACCAGCTCGGGCCGGCCCGGATTGGCCGTCCGCCTGACCGGCTTGACGATCAATTCGAACAAGCGATCGAGTGGCACCCGCTCGGAATATTCGACGCGCTGCTCCTCTCCGCTGGCATAGGCTCGGCCGACCGCCTCGATCAGTTCGGGCATTCGCAGCGCCAGCGAAACCGGCTCGCCTTGCCGCAACGCCGGCGCCAGCGAACGCGCCCTTTCGTTGAGCGCGAGCACGCGCCCGTTGCGGTCGAGCGCGATGACCGGATCCGGCAAGCCGGCGACCACCGCATCGAGCGGCTCGCCCGCGCGCTCGGCGACGGCGACCGGCCGCGCCAGTCGCCCGCTCTCCTCACCGGGCCGCAGCGTCAGAAACGCCGCCGCCGCAAGGATCAGGAAGCCGGCTACCGCGTAGCCGACTGCAAGCGCGTCGACCAACGCCAGACCGGCGAAAACGACCGCCGCCGTGAAAATAACGAGACGCAGACTGCGCCGCTCGTTTCGGCGCGGCACAATGCGATCTTCGTTCAAGCTCATCGGCTGATCTCCACGCCGCCACCCGCATTCGGATCAGCCGGCGTCGGATTTTTCGCGCACCAGCTTCGTCACGGCGCCCATCGGCGTGTCGGCCGGTGGCGCCAGTTGCCGTGCGACGCGGCTCAGCAACAGCTCGCGCGTACCAAGGATCGTCAGCGAAAGCACGAACGGAACAATGTAGTAGAGCAGGCGAAAAAGCAGCAGACCCGCCAGCAGATCCTCTTTGTCGAATTGCCACAGCGCGACCATCATGGTCGCATCGAATACGCCGAGACCGCCGGGGGCGTGACTGGCAAAACCCAAAAGCGTGGCGGTGACAAAAATCACGGCCACCGTGACGAAGCCGAGATGCGGTTCGTCCGGCACCAGCCAGTACATCGCCAGCGCGCAACACGATAGATCGAGGATGCCGATTAAAATCTGAACGAGCGTCAGCGGACCTCCGGGCAACGCCACCTGCCAGCCTTCGCGGCCGATGACCCGCGGCTTGACCCAGACCCAGGCGAGATAGGCCGCCAGCAGCCCCAGTATGAGCAAAGCAATGACGCGGTTGAGCCAGATCGGAAGCTGGTCAAAGTCGCTCGCCGCTTGCGGAGCGTAAAAGACGCCAAGGCCGAGCATGGCGGCATTGCCGAGCCAAAAGGTGAGCCCGGCGACGAAGCAGATTTTGGTCACCTCGATGACGCTCAGCCCCCAGGCGGAGTAGATGCGATAGCGAACCGCTCCGCCGGAAAAGACGCTGGCGCCGACGTTGTGCCCGACTGCATAGCTGGTGAAGCTGCCCAGCGCCGCGACGCGATAAGGCACTTCGGAGCGGCCGATCGTACGCAACGCGAACAAGTCGTAGAAGGTAAGCGTCAGGTAGCCGGCGGCGACGAAGAGACCGGCAATGCCGAGCGTGCGCCAGTCGGTCGCTTCCAGCGCGTCGAGCAGCGCGTCCGGATCGATGTCGCGCAGGATGCGGTAGAGCACCGCCACGGCGACGACAACGATGACGATGCTGAGCGCCACACCCAACCGACTGAAGCCGATCTTGTCGTTGAACAAGTGCGCGGCGGTGCGCAATGTTTTCAGCATCCCGCGCTCCGGACCGGATGTTCGTGCATCAATGCGACCGTCTCGTGCCACCACCCAGCCGCGCTCCCACTAGCAGATGTCGCGCTCCGGCGCGAGTGCGGCACCGGCGCGCGGCGGCAGGCCGGTTTGGCTGCTTCCTAGGGACGAGTGCGGGCAAATACCCCAATGACGCCGTATTTATCGGCTTCCCGGCGGCCGGTGCGGGGACACCTGCGTTACACGCTTTCCAGGGTGCCCGGCTGCAGCACGTATTTGTTTTGCGCGACGATCTCCTCAAGGCGCGCAATGTTCTGCAGGAGACGATCGCTCGTGAGTCGGAGAAAGTAATAACCGAACTTCGGGTTCTCGAAGTAGATTTCCAGCAGCCGGTCGTAAGTGATGGTCAGCACCTCGCCGTCCTCAATACATTCCACCGTCTGTGTCCGCTTATGATCGGGCGTTAGAAAGCCGATTTCCCCAACCAGGCGTCCCGGCGGAAGCTCAACGCCAATTTCCTTGACCAGAAGCTTTGCCGTCACCGTGAGGTACATCTCATCGGCGGTCTGACCTTTCCGAAACAGGATATCGCCACTGCGGCAGCTGCAGCGGTTCATGAACGGCTTGAGCCAGTCCATCGAAAGGTCGCCTTTCGCGGCGATGTGCGCTTTCTTGATCAGACGGAACATCTGAAACAGCCGCAGGCTGTTGATGGGCAGCAACAGCAGATACATCAAAAAGGTCGCGACCGCTCCGGCGAACGCTCCATAGGCCATAAAGAACAAGATGCTGACGATGCCGAAAACCCGCAGCGGAATCATTGTCCGCATGAGATACGTTGCCGCGTAGAAAACCGCGCCGACAAGCGCGCACATGCTTGCGAAATTGATGTTTGCCGCCGCAACCTCGATCAGCCGATCGAAGATTGCGTGCGACGTGATGTTGCCGGGGTCTAGGCCGAGTTGAATCAGCAGTTTGTCGAAAGTCAGATTTTGCGCCGCATGCTCAAGGGCATGAATCAGTACCGCGGCAAAGCCTGGCGAGTCCTTGCTCATTCCCCCTCCGGCAGCCCAACCCTCGCGATCGCCCCAAGAAAGCAGGTTTCAAGAATATCCCGAGGGCCGGGCAGTGTCATTGGAATTGGGCGGGCATAGCACGATAGCAGCGTTCCGCTCTTGTCGGATTTTATTCGCCGCCGCATCTTAAGCCGCGGCGGCCGGGCGGCGATACGAGGGAACCGGCGAAGCGGGCGCTCTCTCTGGCAAAACTGCGCATTACCGGGCGCCGACACGATGCGTCAGACATTCACGAGACTGTCATTTAAGGCGCGTAGTCGAAAGATCGGGACCGAAACAGGACGTTCAGGGGGAGCGCATGAATCGATTTTTTGCAGGATTGGCAGTCGGCATCGTCGGGACGGCAATCGTTGCCGTCATTGTTTTCATGCTGATCCCGGTTTCGGCCAAGGGGCTGTCCAAGGATACGCAGGCCATCTACGACCACGTCAAACAGGAATGTAGAAGCCAGGCCAAGGACAAGAACCTCGGCGTGCTGCAACGGCGAAAATTTATTGCCAACTGCGTCATGGACGGCCTCACCGGGCACCCCGAGGCTGATCCCTTCGATCTCGACTAACCCGCGTTATTCTTGTTCTTCCGCCAGCGCTCGGCGGATCGTCTTGCTGCCCTCTCTCGTTTCTGTCTCTGTTTACACCCGCGATCGTCGCGGTTGGAGCGGGCACGCCCCCTTGAGCGCGACGCTCATCGCCGAAGCCGATCTATGAGCTGAAGAGGCGCGCCGGCGTTTCCTGCGCACAACGCCTGGTCAATCGCACATCCCGTCAAGCGCTGCCCTGCCGCCACCACCCGGCCGCGCCCCGGCTGGCAGATCCAGTTCCGGCGGGAGTTGCGGCGCAAACGAAGGCTTTAGCTGCGATATTTGGCCATAACTCGCGTTCGGGCTGCGCTCCAGCGCGGCCATGCCGCCATGGGATGACGCCCATTCGGCGTTTTGTGGTTGACGAAAAGCGTCGCTCCGGCTTGGTACCGCGATCGGCCCGGGCTAAAAAAGTTTGCCCATCAGTGGAGAGTTGGAAATGCCGGAAAAAAATCTGGAGGAAATGCTCAAGACCCGCAACGCGGTCGAGATGCTGCGCAATTCGCAGCTTGGTGCTTACGTCTATCCGGTCGTGCCGGCGGAATTCACCAACTGGCGTGACGAGCAGCTGGCGTGGCGCAAGACCGCGGTCCTGTTCGACCAATCGCATCACATGGCGGAGATGATGGTCACCGGGCCGGATGCGTTCAAATTCATCAACTACCTGACCATTAACAGCTTCGCCAATTTTCCCGTCAACCGCGCCAAGCAATTCGTGCCGTGCTCGCATGACGGCTACGTCATCGGCGACGGCATTCTGTTCCACCTCGCCGAGAACCAGCTCAACTTCGTAGGCCGCGCTCCCAACGTCGACTGGATCCAGTTTCACGGTGAAACCGGCAAGTTCAACATCAAGATGGAGCGCGACGACCGTTCGCCGTCGCGGCCGGGCGGCAAGCCGGTGACGCGCCGCCATTACCGCTACCAGGTCCAGGGTCCAAGCGCCTGGAAGATCCTCGAAAAGCTCAACGGCGGCCCGATTCCCGAGGTCAAATTCTTCTCGTTGGACACGATCAACATCGCCGGCCGCAAGGTGCGCTGCCTGCGCCACGGCATGGCCGGCGCGCCCGGCCTCGAAGTGTGGGGCCCCCATGCCGAAGGCGAAGAAATCCGCACCGCCATTCTCACTGCCGGCAAGGAATTCGGCATCGTGCCGGTCGGCTCGCGCGCTTACGCGACCAACACGCTCGAGTCGGGCTGGATTCCCTCGCCGCTGCCTGCCGTCTATACCGGCGAGAAACAGAAGGCATTTCGCGAATGGTCAAAACCGGATTCCTACGTAGCCACAGGCTCGATCGCCGGCAGCTTCGTCTCCAGCAACATCCAGGACTATTATTCGACGCCCTATGAAATGGGCTACGGCGGCTTCATCAAATTCGATCACGACTTCATCGGCCGCGAAGCGCTCGAGAAGATGAAGGACAGACCGCATCGCCGCAAAGTGACCTTTGCCTGGAACGCTGACGACGTGGCAAAGATCTTCCGCTCGTTCTTCGAGCCGGGGATCGAGAATTACAAATATATCGACTTGCCGCTTTCGAATTACGGCTCGGCTTCGTTCGATACCGTCAAGAGCGGCAACAAGGTCGTCGGCCTGTCGATGTTCAGCGGCATGACCTGGAACGAACGCCAGATGCTGTCGCTCGGCATCGTCGATCCGGATATCAAGCAAGGCGACGTCTTGACGCTGGTCTGGGGCGAGGAAAACGGCGGCACCAAGAAGACCACGGTCGAGCGCCACAAGCAAACCGAAATCCGCGTCAAGGTCGCGCCGGTACCCTACGCGCGCGATGCCCGCGAGGCCTATGGCGGCGGCTGGCGCCTGCGGCAGACCGCCTAAGAGACCTCGTCTTCACCGGCAATGTCGCGAAACAGGCCGCCGTTCCGGGCCGACGTGGTCGGCAGCCTGTTGCGCACCGCGCCGTTGAAGGAAGCGCGCGCGCAGCGGGAAAAGGGCGAGATCAGCGCCAGCGAACTCAAGGCGGTCGAGGACCGTGAGATCGACAAGATCGTCAAAAGGCAGGAAGAGGTCGGGCTGAAAGTCGCGACCGACGGCGAGTTTCGCCGCTCGTGGTGGCATTACGACTTTTACGGCATGCTCGACGGAGTCGAAGTCCAAGAGCATGGCGGCATTCAGTTTCAAGGCGCGCAAAGCAAGCCGCGCAGTCTGCGCGTCATCGGCAAGATCGGCTTTTCCGATCATCCGATGATCGAGCATTTCAAGTTTCTCAAGGCCCATACGCGCGTAATGCCGAAGATGACGATCCCGAGCCCGGCGGTCTTCCACTTCCGCCTTGAGCCGGATGCCATCAAGACGACGGACTACGCGGATCGGGACGCGATCCTTGACGACCTGGCAGAGACCTATCGCCGGGCGGTCCGCGCCTTCTACGACGCCGGCTGCCGCTATCTGCAATTCGACGATACCGCGTGGGGCTATCTGTGTTCGCAGGCGGAATTGCAAAAGGCTCGCGAACGCGGCCTGCATGCCGACCGGCTGGCGCAGAATTACGCGCGCCTCATCAACCACTCGCTCGAAGGCAAGCCGGCGGACATGGTGATCACCACCCATGTCTGCCGCGGCAATATGCGCTCGACCTGGATTTCCGAAGGCGGCTACGAGCCGATCGCCGAGATGATGCTCGGCGAACTGAAGTATGACGGGTACTTCCTCGAATACGACACCGCGCGCGCCGGTGGTTTCGAGCCGCTGCGGTTTCTGCCGAAGAGCGACAAGATCGTCGTGCTCGGTCTCATCACCAGCAAAATCGGCGTACTGGAGGACAAACAAGAGATCCGGCGGCGGATCGACGAAGCGGCGAGATATGTCGCGCTCGATCAGCTTTGCCTGTCGCCGCAATGCGGCTTCGCTTCCACTGAAGAAGGCAATGTGCTCGCCGAGGACGAGCAATGGGCCAAGCTTCGGATGGTTGCCGCGCTTGCGGGTGAGGTTTGGCGCTGATCGGCAAGCGCGCACCCCGCACCCTAGGAATATAAGCCGCGACGCCATGGTTAACGCTGCGCGCCGAAAAAACGCGGTTTGGACATTGCCGACGATGACAAACCGAACGCGGTAACGTAAAACTTTACCTGAGTGGCGCGTGCGCAGTTGGGGAATAGGGGTAGCAGATGTCGTCAGCAGAACACACCATGCCAGACGCGAACCGGCTTTATATCGGTGAAGGCGTCACCATTAAGGGCGAGATCTCGGTACCGGATACCTTGGTGGTATGCGGTGTGCTCGAAGGCGACGTCGCGGTCGGTAATTTGATTGTCGGCGAGACCGGCGCGATCAAAGGACGAATTACGGTCGCCGAGAATGCGGAAATTTCCGGCAAGGTCTACGAAAAGCTCGACGTCAAATGCCTCTTGATCCTGCGTTCGACCGGCCGGGTCGACGGCAACATCAGCTACGGTCTGCTGCAAATCGAACAGGGTGCGAGCATCGCCGGCGGACTTTCCTCCACTGATTATCGCCCCGATCAGAAACCGCCGAAGGTCGAGCTCTATTCGCGGGATCAGAAAAAGCAGGATGGGCCGCGTGGTTCCAAGCAAGGCGGCCTGTCGCCGCTTGAGCCGCTGCCCTCGCCGGCGACCCCGTCCACCTGATCCGCTTTCGGGCGGCGGCCGGCGACGCGCCGGGCTCCGCCTGAATTAGCCCGCACGTCCTAGATCGCCGGCGTTGCCGGTCTGCTGCCGCTCAGCCGCTTGTGGACGTGCACCATGAGCGCCATGGCGAACAGCGGCGTCGCCAGATTGACGATCGGGACCGAGACGAAGGCGGCGATCAGCAATCCCCCGACAAATACCGTCGTCGCATTGCGCTTGCGCAGCTCCCTTGCCGCCGCCGGCGTCCTAAACCGCATGGCGGCGAGCTTGAAGTATTCGCGGCCGAGCAGCCATGCCGTCGCAACAAAAAAGATCACGATGCCAAAGCCGGCAAACAGCAGGAACGGCACGGCGCAGATATAGACCACGATCGCAAGCAGCGCGGCTTTGCCGCCTTCACGAATCGCAAGCAGCAACGGCAGCGCCGTGCCGGGCGGGTCGGCCGGATAATCCGCGCGCTCGACCTCCACGGCGATCGCATCGGCGAAGAAGCTGCCGACGACCGCGGTCACGGCCGGCATCAGTATGACGCCGCCGAGGACGATGCCCAGCCCGGCCGCGACCGAAAGCAGCCAGGCCATCGCCGTCACCGGAAAATGCGCATGCGGGCCGAAGCTGTCCTCAACCGAAGCGCCGCCTTCGACCACCAGCCAGATGATCAGCCGATCGATCGCGATCGCGACCACGACGATGAAGGCGATCGCCAGTCCGATCGATTTCCAGAGAATCGCCCGCAGCGGCGGCGAGAGTATTTGGCTGAGCGCTTTGGTCGCGTCGTCGAACATGAAATCCCTGCCGGACAGGCAGAGGTAGTCACGCGCGCCGGTTCCCACAAGCTGCCGTCAGACGGCCAGCGCTCCGGGCGCGCGCCGGATCGGCCCATTGCGGCGCCTTGTAGTCGAAGCCCCGGGCGATGGTCGGCTTCACCACGTTGAAATAGGGCGAAATGTCGAAATCACTCGGGCAATAGAGCGAGGAATGGCGAATTTCCAGGATTTGCTCGAGCGCCTGCCGGCTGCGCGTCAGTGTGACCTTCGGCAGGATCGGATACTGCACGGCCCGGAATGCCTCCGCGATCAGCGCCGAACAAATCAGCCGCGATGGATCGCCGGAGCCGAGCGCGATCATCCGCCGGCGCCAGCGCTGCGGTACCGGCAGCGGAGACAAATAACGCATCAGGTCGATGACGTTCTTGAGATCGTAGGCGAACCCGACGCGGCTGATTGCGTAAGCGCACACCGCCGCGCGATCCGCCTCGGTCAGCCCAACCGGCCGGCAGATACGGGTGTGGAACTGGAAATATTTCGAGAGCGGCGCCGAAACCACGCCCTCGCCGACATTGGCCTCGATCAGCACATGCGGCTCGCCTTGTTCGGTCGCGCGGCCTGCGAGCGGCCCGACATAAAGCGCCGAATGCGACCAGGTCGACTGTGTCAGATATTTTATGACGCCGGCGATGCGGTTATTGCCTTCGACCAGCAGAACGTCGCCGGGCTCGAGCGACTGACGCAGCGCCTCCGGATCGCTCGGCGTAAACGGCTCGTAGCCGTGCACCGGCTTTTGCAGATAGCGGGCAATGAGTTGCCCGATCCCGTCGAGCATCATGCTCATGCGAATCTCCCCAAGCGTCACGCGCGATTTCGGCCGCGTCTTTCGTTGTCCGCATTTTAGCGGACGGCCGTTGCAATTCCGTTCACGCCCGCGCCGGGGCCGTTGACACGATCTCAACCATGGCGTTTGCGCGTCACGCGCCGTTCGTGCAATCTCGGCCAAACCGAAAGCAATTGGAAACCATGCTGCGCTTAAGCCGCCGCTCCTTTGTTGCTGCCTCGGCCGCGCTGGCGGCGCGCCCGGCGTACGCGGCGGTGGCGCGCGCGGCGGCCGACGTCGACGTCGTGATTGTCGGCGCCGGCGCCGCCGGCATCGCGGCCGCGCGCCGCATCGGCGCCGCCGGCCGAAAGTTCGTATTGCTGGAAGCCGCTGACCACATCGGCGGCCGCTGCATCACCGAGACGCGGACGTTCGGCGTGCCGTATGATCGCGGCGCCCACTTTATTCACACGCCGGATTTCAATCCGCTGACGAAACTCACGGCGCGCCGCGGCCTCGAGGTTTATCCGGCGCCGGCGAGCCAAAAGGTTAGAATCGGCCGCCGCTACGCGCGCGAGCGAGAACTCGAGGATTTTCTTGCGTTGCAGGTGCGCGCCAGCCGCGCTATCGCCGACGCCGCACGCAAGACCGACGTCGCCTGCGAGCAGGCGTTGCCGAACGATCTCGGCGATTGGCGGCCCTCGATAGAGTTTCAATTCGGTCCGTTCACCTGCGGCAAGGAGCTGGCGCGCGTCTCGGCGGCAGACTTTGCCAAATCCACTGACCGCAATACCGGCGCGTTTTGCCGCCAGGGTTTGGGCGCGCTGGTCGCTTCGTTCGCCGACGGTATCGCAGTCAAACTCTCGACGCCGGCGACCAGAATCGACACCACGCGCGGCGTCACCGTGGAAACGCCGAAGGGTGCGATCGGCGCGCGCGCCGCCGTCGTTACCGCATCGACCAATCTCCTCGCGTCGGGCGCGATAAGGTTTACGCCTGAATTGCCGAAGCGGCAGCTCGATGCTTTCGCCAGGCTTTCGCTCGGCAGCTACGACCACATTGCTCTGGAGCTTGCCGGCAATCCACTCGGCTTTGAGAGCGACGATCTGGTTTTCGAGAAGGCTGCCGACACCCATACCGCGGCGATGCTCGCCAACATTTCCGGCACTCAACTTTGCGTGGTCGAAGTCGCCGGCTCATTCGGCCGCGATTTGGCCGAGCACGGCGAACCGGCGATGGTCAACTTCGCCGCCGAGTGGCTGGCCGGCCTTTACGGAGCCGAAGTGAAGAAAGCGATCACGCGCTCGCACGCCACGCGCTGGAACTACGAGCCTTGGGCGCTGGGGGCCTTTTCGGCGGCGGCGCCGGGCGGGCAAGGCGCGCGCCGCATTGTCATGGAGCCGGTGCAGAACGCGGTCTGGTTCGCGGGCGAAGCAGTGCACGAAACCTTGTGGGGAACGGTCGGCGGCGCCTGGGAATCCGGCGAGCGCGCCGCCGATGCAGTGTTGCGTCATCTCGGTCCGCTGAAGGATCCGCCCGTACCGGCGGCGACACTCAAGCGCGACCCGCGGCAGCCGAAGATTTGAGACGGGTGATTTACGCTCGCAATACTGCGCCGGTGCGCTTGCCGACTTCGGCGACGACTTTCGCCGCCAGTGCCTCGATTTCCGCGTCGGTCATGGTCTTGTCGCGCGGCTGAAGCGTGACGGCGATGGCAACGGATTTCTTGCCGGCCTCGATGCCCTTGCCTTCATAGACGTCGAACACGGCTATGCCGGTTATGAGCTTGCGATCGGCCAGTTGCGCCGCGCGCACGATGTCCGCGGCCTTTACACTCCGCTCGACCACGAAGGCGAAATCTCGCTCGACCGGCTGGAACCGTGACAACTCAAGCGCGGGCTTGGCGCGCGTGGCTTTCTTTTTCTGTTCCGGAATGCGCTCCAGAATAACCTCGAACGCGACAATGGGCCCTTCGGCATCGAGTGCTTCCAGCGCGTTCGGATGCAGTTCGCCGAAATAGCCGAGTATGTTTTGCGGACCGATCTGGATCGTTCCCGAGCGCCCGGGATGGAACCAAGCCGGACCGCCGGGCGCAACCTGCAGCGCTGCCATGGGCGCTCCGGCCGCCGCCAGCACGGCGAACGCGTCGGCTTTGGCGTCGAAAGCATCCACCTCGCCGTCCCGCTTCTGCCAGTGACGGCCGATCCCGGAGGGCTTCGCCAGCGCGCGGCGGATGCCGGCAGCGGCGGTGAATTGATCGTCCGGCGCATCGCCCCGGAACACCTGGCCGATCTCGAACAAGCCGACGTCGGGGAGGCTGCGGTCGGCATTCTTTTGCGCGGCGGCGACCAGGCCGGGAATAAGGCTCGGCCGCATGTCGGACAGCTCCGCCGCGATGGGATTGGCGAGCACCAGCTCCGGCTTGCCGCCGCCGAACAACTGGGCCTCGCGGTGCCCGACGAACGACCAGGTGACCGCTTCGACCAGATTGCGCGCCGCCAGCGCCCGTTTGGCCTTGCGCGTCCGCGTCTGGATCGGCGTGAGCACCGGCTTGCGCGGCGCTTCGCCACGGTCGACCGGCGTCGGCGGCACCCGATCGACGCCGAGCATGCGCACCACCTCCTCGACCACGTCCGCCTTGCCTTGTACGTCGGGCCGCCAGGTCGGCACCGCGATCTTCACTCGCTCGCCTTGGCCGGCGACGAAAAAGCCGAGCCGTTCAAGCACGCGGCGCATCTCCGGCAGCGGCACCGCAAGGCCGGCAAGGCGCTTAAGCTCGGATAGGGGGAAATCGATAACCTGCTCGGGCGCGTCCACGCCGCCGGCGACCGTGACCTGCGACGGTGTCCCGCCGCAGAACTCGACCACCATTTTGGTCGCCAGCTCCAGCCCGGGCAGCATGAAAGTCGGATCGACGCCGCGCTCGAAGCGATAGCGCGCATCGGAGTTGATGCCGAGCTCGCGGCCGCTTTGCGAAATGTTCTTCGGTTCCCACAGCGCCGATTCGATGAGCACGTCGACGGTTGCTTCCGAGCAGCCGGTGGTTTCGCCGCCCATGATGCCGGCCAGCGATTCAACGCCCGCCTCATCGGCGATCACGCAGACGGTGTCGTCAAGCGCGTAGGTCTTGCCGTCAAGCGCGGTAAGCGTTTCGCCCGCGGCGGCGCGACGCACCGCGAGATTGCCGCGCACCTTGGCAGCGTCGAACACGTGCAGCGGCCGGCCGCGGTCGTAGGTGATGAAGTTGGTGATGTCGACCAGCGCGTTGATCGGGCGAAGCCCGATTGCGGTGAGGCGGCGTTGCAGCCAATCCGGCGACGGACCGTTCTTGACGCCGCGAACGAGGCGCAGCGCGAACGCCGGGCAGAGTTCGGGCGCCGCGATGTTGACCGCGACCGGGCAGGGAAATTCACCTTTGATTGTTTTGATGCCCGGGTCCTTGAACGTGCCCATGTCGGCGGCGGCGAGATCGCGCGCAATGCCGTGCACCGCTGTGCAATCGGGCCGGTTCGGCGTCAGATTGATCTCGATCACCGGATCGTCAATGCCCGCATAACGCGCGAAGCTCTCGCCGACCGGCGCATCGTCGGGCAGTTCGATAATGCCTTCGTGATTGTCCGACAGCTGCAATTCGAACTCGGACACCAGCATGCCGCGGCTCTCGACGCCGCGGATGGTACCGACCTGCAGCGTGATATCCTTGCCGGGGATGTAGGCACCCGGCGGCACGAACACGCCTTTCATGCCGGCGCGCGCATTCGGCGCGCCGCACACCACCTGGACCGGATCGCCGGCCCCGGTATCGACCATGCAGACGCGCAAGCGGTCGGCGTTCGGATGCAGCCTGGCCTCGGCGACGCGCGCGATAATAAACGGCGCGTAGAGCTTCGCCTTGTCCTCGATCCGCTCGACTTCGAGCCCGATCATGGTGAGCTTGTCGGCGATCTCGCCGAGCGAATGATCGGTGTCGAGGTGCTCCTTGAGCCAGGCGAAGGTGAATTTCATCACGGGCTTAATCCCGCCGCCAGCGTCGGCAGATCGAGCGGGCGGAAGCCATAATGCGAAAGCCAGCGGACGTCGGCCTCGAAGAAGGCGCGCAGATCCGGCATGCCGTATTTGAGCATGGCGATGCGGTCGATCCCCATGCCCCAGGCAAAACCCTGATATTCGTCGGGATCGAGCCCGCAATTCTTCAGCACGTTCGGATGCACCATGCCGCAGCCGAGAATCTCCAGCCAGTCGTCACCCTCGCCGAAGCGGATTTCGCCTTTGTCGCGGCGGCACTGGATGTCGACTTCGAGCGACGGTTCGGTGAACGGAAAGAACGATGGCCGAAAGCGCATCTTGACGTGATCGACCTCGAAGAACGCCTTGCAGAATTCCTCGAGGATCCATTTCAGGTGGCCGAGATGCGAGCCCTTATCGATCACCAGGCCTTCGACCTGATGGAACATCGGCGTATGGGTCTGGTCGGAGTCGCAGCGATAGGTGCGGCCGGGACAGATCACCCGGATCGGCGGTTTCTGGCTCAGCATCGTGCGCACCTGCACCGGCGAGGTGTGGGTGCGTAACAGAAGGCGCGAGCCGTCCGGCTTCGGATTGAAGAAGAACGTATCCTGCATCTCCCGCGCCGGATGGTCCGGCGGGAAATTGAGCTTGGTGAAATTGTAATCGTCGGTCTCGATATCGGGACCCTCGGCGACCGCAAAACCCATATCGGCGAAGATCGCGGTCAGTTCGTCGATCACTTGCGTGATCGGATGCACGCGGCCGATTTCGGCGGCCGCCTCACGCACCGGCAGCGTGACATCGACCGTCTCGGTGTCCAATTTTACTTCAAGAGCCGCCTTCTGGAGCTTTTTCTGAGTTTCGCTACTCGGTCGTTCGATTGCTGTAACCAATTCCTTTCGTTGATTACCTAATGCTGGGCGAATTTCTGCTGGCACCTGCTTGAGGTCCGAAAAGCCGGTTGTGATTACGCCATTTTTTCCAAGGAGTTTGACCCGCGCGTTTTCAAGCTCTGTGTTGGTCGTGAATGAGGAAATGAAACCCTGAATCGTCGCTGTGTTGCTGCTAGTCGAAAGGTTCAAGGCGAATGGATCAGCCTTAATCTGATTAATTTCCGCGCTTAGGATAAGCAACGCTTCATCGAATGATTTTGCGGGTTCTGACATGACTCTCAATCCGGCATGACCGGTAGGTCGGTATCGGACGGCTTGCCGCCAGCCTGCGTCAGCAGGCAGTGGACCTGGCCGCGGTGATGCGTCTGGTGATTGAACATGTGCGTTACCAGAACCCAGCGCGGGCGCGTCCATTCGCGCCCGGTCGCGGCGGAATAATAGGTCTGTTCGGCGGCGAGCCACGACGGATCGATCTTATCGGCCCAATCGATGATGGTCTGATCGAAGCGCGTCCGCTCCGCCTTTAATCCGGGCCAGTCGGGATAGAGATTAACCGATTCCGGGATTCCGGCCTGCGGCTTCGGCACGTCGGTAAATCGGCTCATCCAAATCCGGTCGCCCCACAATATGTGACTGAACGTCTTGTGGATCGAGCCGAAGAACGCGCCGCGCTCGCGCCGCCGCTCGTCGTCGGACAGTCGGTCGGCCACGCCGTAGAGGTTTTCGTTCTGCCAGCGGTTGTAGCGCGCCATGCGCGCCGCGTAGGCGCCGTCGATCATGGCACGCTCACACGGCGAGCGCCGACTTGGCCTGGCTGACAATCGCCTCGAAGGCGGCCGGCTCGCGGATCGCCAGATCCGAAAGCACCTTGCGGTCGACGATGATCCCGGCCTTGCTCAGGCCAGCGATGAAACAGCTGTAATTGAGGCCGAACGGACGCACCGCCGCATTCAACCGCTGGATCCACAAGGCGCGGAAGGTGCGCTTTCTTCGCTTGCGGTCGCGGAAGGCGTATTGGTTCGCTTTCTCGACCGCCTGCTTGGCGATGCGGATCGTGTTCTTGCGCCGTCCGTAATAGCCTTTGGCGGCTTTCAGGACCTTCTTGTGCTTGGCATGGGTTGTGACGCCGCGCTTGACGCGTGCCATGGCAAATCTCCTCTTGAATCACGAAAACGCCGGACGAAAGCGGCCGCGACGGCCGTCAGCCGTTCGGCAAAAAGTATTTCTTGATATTGTCGCCGTCGGTCTTGAACAGCACGTTGGTGCCGCGCAGCTGGCGGATCTGTTTTTTGGTGCGCTTGATCATGCCGTGGCGCTTGCGCGAGTGCGCATAAAGCACCTTCCCGGATCCGGTCACCTTGAAGCGCTTTTTGGCGCCGGACTTGGTCTTGATCTTGGGCATTTTGCTCTCCTTGGCCGCAGGCGCGAACGCCGCACGGGCCGAAAATGCTCATGCAATGAGCGGTGTGTGCCTGGAGCACGTCACGCCGCCACGGCAGCCCTGATCAGCCGGGCGGCGGGAGGGCGGCGTTATGGCAGAGGCCGCCAAAAATGGCAAATGCGCCGAAGGCCGCGGCGAAACCGCCGCGGCCTTTAAGGAATTGACCCGGGTTAAGCGTCGATCAGCGGCTACGGCAACTCGGAGATCAATTTGATCATTTCGGCCTCCGGCCATGCCCGCACAGTACGCGTGCGGATATTGCCCTGAGCGCCGGCCGCCATGGTGAATTTGGCGATTTTGTCGCCGTCCGGGGCTTCGAGGATGGTCAGCAGGTCGAATTCCCCGGTGGTGAGAAAAATGTGCTTGATGTCGATCCCGAGTTTCTTGGCAGCTTCTTTCGCCGCCTGGACGCGCTTGGGCGTATCTTTGACCGAACGGATGCCCTGATCGGTCCAACTCAACATTCCGATGAACAGCATGGCCGTCTCTCCCTGATATCCCCGATGCCGGGGCACGCATAGATTTTGTAAAACTCCGACAATCCATCGGGACGATCAGCGCGGCGCCAGCACCATCACCACCTGCCGGCCCTCGAAGCGCGGTTCCTGCTCGATTTTGGCGATCTTGGCGGTGTCGGCCTTGACGCGATCGAGCAGCTTGTAGCCAAGCTCCTGGTGCGCCATTTCGCGGCCGCGGAACCGCAGCGTCACTTTCACCTTGTCGCCTTCTTCGAAGATCCGTTGCACCGAGCGCATCTTCACGTCGTAGTCGTGATCGTCGATCATCGGCCGCAGCTTGATCTCCTTGATCTCGACCA